>Ga0265798_10006449_pt1 | contig 15417 bp, 12 predicted proteins | sample P3T30metagenome_FD_192430 | JGI IMG/M metagenome (GOLD analysis project Ga0265798, IMG submission 192430) | Plant litter microbial communities from East Loma Ridge, Irvine, California - P3 T30 | ecosystem: Environmental > Terrestrial > Plant litter > Unclassified | place: USA: California... | reverse complement strand
AGAGCAGCCCGCAAGAGTCCGCCATATTCTGAGAGGCGCAACCAGATGCCTTCCGCCTGTCTAAACCTTGGCAATATGGAAAGCATTTTCCGCTGTATCAGGCATGTAACACAGAGGCGAGGAGAGCCATTGTGCCCATAATTGCTACCCTACGTACCCCTTAAGGACACGACAGTCTTCCTTTGTTAACAGTAATTCCTAATCTCAGAGTACAGACACCAACCGCGTTCAGTGCTGATCTGGAGCTAGGAGTACGGAGCGCCTCCATAGAAGCAAGCTTTTCGTATGTGCTTGGCACTGACGTGGTAGCGGATATATCGGTTCCATCCGGCACGTCTTCCAACGACTAGTCAGGGGTCTTGGAACGTCGGCACATCCCAGCACTACTCTTCTCTTGGTGTTTCATGCCAGAAGAGGATTTTGTGTCGATTATATCAACTTGTTGACTCTTTGAACACCAAAGTCAGTGACTTTGAAAGTTACGAGGCCCTTCGTATTGATGACACTATACTATGTATATATGCTCAATAGAGGTGTCGATCTGGAGCCGGGATACCGGGCAAGGCTATCAAGGACAATACTAGTAAACAAACGGACTAGAATGTGACTACCACCTCCTTTAGCATCCACAGTACGAGGGATAGTGGTACGCAGAAGATCTCGCGGATGTTCTACCAAGACTGTCAAAGAGCCTACCCCTATCAAAATTGGAACCTCCTATCGCCCAGCTCTCCTACAAGGAAGATACCAATTAACCAGATCTACAGACCAAATCTTGAGTGGAAGGTGGTAAGCGTCTCCCACATTCCAACCTCTCATGGCATCACGACCACGCGATCAGGTCGCGCACTACCACTCAAAACTAGACGCCGTGCTGTCCATTAACATACTTGTACAAGTCGTCCTGCGCATGAGATCCGAGCTACTCTACACATGGTCACCGTCTCCAGCCCCATGGTGCATCTCTGTAGCGTGGAATGCGTCGCCGAATGAGTCGTCCACGAGATCCAGGCCCATTGTATCGTCATTGTCGTATTCCGCCAAAGCATCGCCGGCAGTGTCGAGGTTGTCGAAACTTCCAAAGTCGGTGGTGTCAAACATGCTTCCGGCTTCAGCGTCAACATTCGGCTGAGCCATGGCGCCAGAGCTTGTGTTTGAAGGCATGTTGTTTAGGTTTGTTGGTTGTGAAGTCCCCGTTGTTCGTGCTCCCCCTGCCGGATCGTCGACCGAAACCCACTCCTCACCCTTGTCGCCTGCATTCGTCATACCGGACATCTCAACGTCAAGATCTAGCAGATCGTCCCCAGCATCTGCCAGATTTGATCCTTGCTGATCGAAAGTGGATGTATGTGGCATGTGATTCGGTGCGCTAGGTGTGCCAATAGCTGACTGGCTCTGACTGGGAGGTTGTGAAAGCGCCGGTAATGAAATATTACCAATCGGTGTTCCGGTCAACGATCCCGAACCGTACTGATCAAGCAAGCTGGCGGCAGAGTTGTCAGCGTCCATGCCTCCGTCATTGTTCAAGCCGTTGGATACGCCGGTGTTGTTCTGGATTCCGTTGCCGTTGACTTGTGCCTTGGGAGGAGAAGGCTGCTGCACTTCGATGAAACCGCCCTTGTCCAGACACACCACTGGCTTCTTCGCGTCGAACGTGACACCCAGAGACTTCTTCAAATCCTGCACGACACCCTCGACCGGGTCAGCGTCATCGTCATCCGCATCCGCAGAGCGGGACAGGTCTCGTAACCGCCGCTCCGCCTTGATGTATGTTCGTGTGCGTTTCAGCTGAGACATTTTCCGTGCATGGTCTGCCTTCATCTGATCGATCTCGGCTTGCTCCTTAGTAGCGTAGTCAGCCACTCGCTTCTCGAAGTCTTTGAGTTGCTCTGGCTCAAGCTTGTAATAGTTTTTGACCTTGGCGGCGTCTTTCCCGCCCTCTGTAGGTTGTGCGCCGGGAACGTCGAGAATTCCAGCAGTAAGAGGCGCAAGCTCGCCCATCAGCCCAAGACCCAGGTCTATGGGCGTAATCTTGCCGACAGCGTACGGTGATGAGAATATCTCCTCCATCCATTCATGATGTTGCTTGTACCTGGACAGACTGATCTCGCGCGGAGTGAGGAAGTCGAAAGCGTCCTGGGTTGCATTTTCTTCCTCTTCCAGCGAAGTGTCCTGGACGGATGTGCCGGGGAGAGCTGGACGCGACTGGGGCTGGTTTGGCAGTCGCTGGCGCTTAGCCGGCGGGGGTTGTGCTGCGTAGGGTCGCCCGGGCTGCATAGGGTTGTAGTACGGCTGTTGTCCCCTCATAGGCTGCTGCCCAAATTCGACCTTGGGCCAATTGGCCGAGTCGTGAAGCACGAACTCCTTGCGCATCAACGGCCCGGCCTGCTGAAGCGAGGCGCGCTGCTGAAGCTGCCCGTGCACCTCGCGCGAGATGGGAATCTGGCCGGAGGGTATGCGATGATTTGGCTCTGCCGGCTTGTAGTGAACCAGCCACAGGTTGGGGTCGATGGTGCCCGGTCCTGCGGCTATCCTGTACCGCAGCCGTGCGTGGGTGGCATACTGCTCGTGCGGATAGCTGAAGCCGCTGTTATGGACCAAAACTTGCAGCGACTGCGACAAACTGGTTAGCGGGCTGCTGGCGACGTGGCGCGCGAGAGACGTACATAGCCCCGGATGTTCATGTCGAATGCGCTCTCTGCATCAGCCCACACCATGCCATCGGACGCAAATTGTGTATTCATGCGCGGCGACTGCCACGTGAGCAGCACGGTGCCATCTTGGGGTGGTGTCGCGAAGTAGGTCCAGGCGACGGGCGAGGTATCGCGCACAATCTGCGGGCCACGGATCAGGTGTTCGAGCGCTTGCTCGGGTCGGAGCGCTGGAAGTGTAGGGAAACGGTAAGAGGATACCAGGTGGACGTGGGCAAGCTATGCTGTCAGTGCTGGACGATGTCGTGGAATAACAGCTCCTGCGGCGCTTCCATGGGCCTACTCACGAGGTGATTGGGCACCTGCGCACTAGGATCGGGCGCAGTGTAGTTTTGGTTCATGCCGTACATGGTGTCCGAGTGACTGCGACAGCGATGCCGCGTGTGTGTTGATCAGATGACGGCGTTGTGGGTGGACGCGAGCTGGAGGTCTGCGTCGTGGTTCTTGCGCCAGGCGCGTTCTCAGCGCGACAGGGTCCGCCAAGCCCACTAGTGAGGATACCTTCATCACACCCAGATGTACATGTTGAAGACGATGACACTAAAAGCTAATGAAGTGGCTTTGAATGACGATGCCTTCGTACAGGCCAAGCAAGCACATGCATGATCAGTTTTGCTACCATGCGGCACTTTTGATTCATCACGTGTATGCAGGTTCTTGTGGTCAGGAATACCGACCAAAAAATTGTTGATTGTATTAGAATAGCTCAATTGACGTGCCCAGTATTGAGTGTCCATGCTCAAGACATCAGGGCTAATGCCTAAGTGTGGCCCGTCATAGATGCGAGGAAGAATGCAAAAAGAGCAAAAAAGATAAGATGGACTCGCGGGGAATCGAACTGGATCGATGTTAGTTAAGTTTTTAACTGCGAGTTGGAGACGTCACTGACCCCCGGACCACTCCCATGCTAAGGGAGTATTATACCACTAAACCACGAGCCCTTTCTTGCTTTCGATGCTAACGGAAACCACGAGCTTCATGTGTTGTTGATGGAGATCATGCTTTTTAGTTAGTATATATACACTAATCACAAAATCGACAGCCAGTAGCAGAACACACAGACTCTTCCAAAACAGCACACAAGTTCACCCAAATTATCCAGTCTGTGTGTGAGTGGGGTGCTAGATGCTCGCTTGAGTGAACGTCCCCACCCGTAGACGTTGTCCGAGGTCTGGAACCCCGCTTCAATCATCTTCCCGAGAGAATGCCTGATAATATGGAGCCTCAGCAGCAACGTCCCTTGTGGTGATGTTTTTGAAGTGCCTGTTGGCTTATTGTTAGTTGTCCTATCGGTGCTTCGACTGTCTTGTGAAATGCCCAGGACGTCCAAATCGCCGCTGCTTCCTCCACTACGACCCAACGCCAACATTGCAGATCTCTCTCAAAATAACGACAAGTCCAGCTTCATGATCAGCAGTACCTCAGTTACTCCAAATCAATACTTGGGTTATCTAATTTTCTTGCGCCCATCGCTGCGGCCACTTCCAAGGCTTTACCGCGCGTGCAATTACCATATTGGTATGGGGAAAGACTTCCCTGTCCAACTGACCATGCTCGCGTCAAATTCAGGACCTCCAGGATTATTTTCACGCTGTTAGATCCCTAGCGCACGCTTTAGGCTCAATCGTCTAGGATGATAACGCGAGAGAGTTGATGTGCTAATTAGGCTCTTATTGCGCTACCGAAGATGCGTTAATATGAACCCTTTTCTCAACTCTATGTGTCCAACATCTATGCTAGCTCGGCCACCAAGATTCCATGGTGTCGGGGTGCGCATGCCAGTCGTCAGTCCTTTGCTACACTTTGTTTGTAACTCGGGGATCACGGAGCAGCGCGCCTGAAACGATCATGTCCGACTCCTCCGAAATACTATCGCTTGTTCTGTAATGTTTCCTATATCAGCCTCACCCGTCGTCTCGTTTTAGTCGAGTCTCAAATTCATAAATCCTACACTCCATTCCATCGGCCAATCTGAAGTCCAACCGCGCGCTGAAGCACCACGATAATGACGCAGAAGAACATTGTCATCCTCGGTGAGCATATTTGGACGAACCGCATTTGAGACGTTTCCTGACTCCGTATATTACCATCAGGTGGTTCGTACGGTGGTATTTCGACTGCCCACAACGTTCTGCAGCACACTCTACCGAATCTGCCCGACGATGTGTACCATGTAATCTTGGTCAGCAAGTCTTCACACGCCATGTGTAGACCTGCATGTCCTCGTGCCCTCATATCCGACGACGTGTTCGACCAGGAGAAAGTATTTGTCAACATAACTGCTCAATTCGAACAGTATGGATCCAGTTTCAAGTTCATCAACGGAAACGTCACCAGACTCGATCACACTCAACAAAGTGTCTCGGTGGAAGTCAATGGGACTGTCCAGCAAATCGAGTATCATGCTCTCATCATTGCTACGGGCGCTTCTACATACTCTCCCCTCTTCGGTTTCAACCGCGACAAGGACTTCCTACGTGCAAGCTGGATAGCCTTCCGGGCAGCGCTCCCGTCCGCGAAGAGTATCGTCATTGCCGGAGGTGGTTCTACTGGTGTAGAAACGGCCGGCGAGCTGGGCGAGTACTGCAATGGCCTTGCTGGATGGTTCAGCTCGAAACTTGTGAATCCAAAAGTCAGTATCACTCTCGTCAGCGCTGGCAACAATCTTTTGCCCAGTCTGAGACCTGCCATCGCGAAAGATGCGGAAGCGTACCTCGCAAAGGTTGGCGTCACCGTCGTGAACGGGACTCGGGTTAAGAACGTAGTCGCACAGGGCAGTGAAGCATCTCCACAGGACGCGGGAAGTAGCACCTCTCATGGCCCAGGCATCGACGACGTCGCTGCCAAAGCGACACTGATCCTTGACAACGGCACTACGATCGAAGCCGACCTGTACATTCCCGCTTTCGGCTCACGTCCGAACACAGCTTTCGTGACTGATCGCTCTCTGCTGAATGATGACGGACGTATAGCAACAGATGCCACTCTTCGTGTCGTTGGCGCTGGCCCACGCGTGTACGCAGTGGGCGATGCCTCATCTTACGCGCAACCTGCCATCCACCAACTCCTGGCCGCCATTCCGATCCTGAGTGCTAACATCAAGCGCGATCTGCTCCTTGCTGCTGGGAAGGAAGTCAAGGGAGAGGACAGGGTGTTCGTGGAAGATAAGCGAGAGACACAACTTGTGCCGATAGGAAGGAGCAAAGGTGTGGGCGCAGCCATGGGCTACAGAATACCCAGCTTTCTGGTGTGGATGATCAAGGGACGTGACTACTGGCTTTGGACTACAGGCAACTTGTGGAGTGGGAAGCAGTGGGCCAAAGAGGGGTAATAGAATTGGTCAATTGAACTGAAATTGAAAGTTCCAGTCTGTAACAGTAGAGATGTGAAGTTCACTTGTATGGCTTTGGTTAAGACCATCTCGAACTTCCGTGATTCCAATGTTCCAAGCAAAGAAGGCGGCTTTCAACTGAAGCCATGACCGCACCTCCAAGCCTAGCCTCGCATTGATGCAGGATGAGTCACTTTTAAAGTTTGCGGATTCACCATATGACTGTGTTCGAGCACATGACGACGACCTGGAAGTGATGAATAGTGATGTTTTCTTTTGGTTCGAGAACCAAGGTGCGTAGGAAATTTTGGCCCCGAAATGGCATCCGATGTTTCGAGTTGTATTCATGGATGGCTCGATAGAGTGACTCGCCGGTCGTGCGCTGTGCTGCCTGGAATCCACAGTGCATATTGTAGATGTAGATCACCATTGTTTCGTGCAGGATTTTGTAACATCTGAAGTTGGTCATTGCATGCAGCTGTTTTGCGTGGAAGTGATGTTGTCGACTAAAAGGCGCTTGACGCACGTGAGACGCCAAGAGCAGCCTAGCGCTGTCGCTTAGATCGCACGCTCCAGCACACCCGACACCACAGATTTCGGCGGCCAGTCACTTCCATCACCACCCACCGACCACGGCCGACAACTTCATCGAAAATGTAAGGACACCGATACACCCATCAATTGCACCGTCTCGAGAAGCAATCCCGCGCCTGGATCCCCCTCTCGATGTTGTGGGCGCCGCTCCATGGGCGACCCGAGACGTGGCGACCCCTCTCTGCACACACGCTCCCACGATATCTACAACCACGTACCGGGACATTTCGCTGACAGTGCTTGCTCAACAGGGTCAACCTCCGTACCCAGAAGCGCCTCGCGGCATCCGTCGTCGGCTGCGGAAAGCGCAAGATCTGGCTCGACCCCAACGAGTCCAGCGAAATCGCCAACGCCAACTCCCGCCAGACCATCCGCAAGCTCGTCCAAGATGGCCTCATCATCCGCAAGCCCGTCACCATGCACTCGCGTGCCCGTGCCCGAGAGCTGACCGCCGCCCGCCGCATTGGCCGCCACCGAGGCTTCGGTAAGAGGAAGGGTACCGCGGACGCTCGTATGCCAAGGTATGCAGCCACAATGTCACCAGCACGATGGGAGGGGACGTGGAGGAAATGAGGATGGATGTATTGTTGCTTGGGAACGTCTACTGATTCGGGTGTCTACAGCCAAGTTCTCTGGATGCGCCGCCTGCGAGTCCTCCGCCGTCTCCTCGTCAAGTACCGTGCTGCCGGAAAGATCGACAAGCACCTCTACCACGAGCTCTACCATCTCTCCAAGGGTAACACCTTCAAGCACAAGCGTGCTCTCGTTGAACACGTACGTCGGCCATGACATCATGATGTTGTCACCCCCGCACCCAAGCTCGTGACTGACCCCATCACAGATCCACAAGGCCAAGGCCGAGAAGGCTCGCGAGCGGGCCATCAAGGAGGACATGGACGCCAAGCGTGCGAAGACCAAGGCTGCGAGGGAGAGGAAACAGGAGCGCGCACAGCAGAAGCGCACTGCTCAGCTGGGCGAGGACGCGGAGTAAGCGACGGGTGTCATGATAACTACCTGGCGTGGGTCATTTTAAGGTTGAAGGAGGGCGTCATCTCCTTTCTCTCTGGGCATCATATGCGGTCACGTTTCATGTACGTACGGGTCATTCTCCAAACGACTCTTCTCACTCATGCATGCCCGCTTGAAAGGCGGCTTACTCTGCACGTCATGATGCATTTGAATGTCCATAAGATAGGCATAATGAGCATCGAAACAGAAGCAACGAGTGGTCCTTTGGCGTTGGTCTGGCATTCAGTTGTCTTCGTTCTGAATCATCTCGTGACCGCAGCTACCCTACTCCTTTGCCATGATGACCAGTGTAGGCTGAACATGTACATGCATCTTCACCGACATTGTGAGGTTGTTGCCACTGGTCAAGTCAAGCGCTCTTTCAACCTAACTATCACGGTGCGTCAATACGAGCGCCAATAGTGCACTGTATAGTGAAATACAACCGGACTTCAGCACCATTGTCTTTGCTACGCTGCAGTTGAATGAGGTGACGAGGTACAAAGAGTGATGATATTCTAGCATTAAATCATAAACTCCATGTCCGTCCCACCCATGGGTATCGAAGTACGTCCCCAAACGCCGTGTTGTGGCCAATATCTGGCCAAGAGGGAACACTTCTCCTCTCATATCTTGACTATTGTCAGTAATCGTGTAGCACAATCCTTCGAGTAGACTTACCAGCTTCAGCGCCGCGCGGTGCACATTCCTCGTAAAGTTCAGCATAGCCCTGCTCTTATTATTGCCCCGCTGCAACCTCCTATAGCCCTCCTGCACATGTGCCGGCTGCACCGCCTCCCGCGCCTCCTCGGGCGGATCAAACAGCCCACGCTCCCTCTTGCGCTTCTGCCGATTGACTTCGCCCCCGTGGCTCTTCTTCCACACGTCCTCTGCGTCCTTGACCTTGAGCGCCTCCTCCGTGAGCGTCTGCACAATCTCAAAGGTCAGGAAACCCAGGATATCGATAATGTCGTCCGAGGGCTTGGAGTCGGTGATGAGGCCGAAGCCAGCCCACTCCTTGAAGCGCTTGCCCTTGCGGTACGTGAAGGACGCTTGGCGGCAGTCGGACCAGTGCACGTATTCCTCGCGCGTCATGTTCTTTGTGCGTTCGTCGGCGTTCTTGAGGCGTTGGAGTGTCGCAAAGTTCATCTCTTCGTTCTCTTCATCTTCGACGTCGTCCATGATCGGCGGGAACTCGCTGAAGTAGGAGTGTACGTCCCAGACGAGGTCGACTTTTGCGCGCTTTGCTTTCTTGCCTGGCTCGGGGCCAGAGGGACCGGAGCCGGAGCCAACGACGCCGACTGCGAGGTCTGCGTCTCCGGCTGCGACGTCGGCGCCGGCATCGCCGCCTTTGTCGTCGGAGTCCTTCACGGAGCGGCGCACGTCTTTCCACTGCAGGAAGTGGCGTAGGCGGGAGATCTTGGCTCGGTCGTGCCGAATAAGCATGAAGAGGTCGTCTGTGGAGATGGACTTGCTCCCGCGGCGTGTGGCGAGGGCGGTGCATTCGCGGAGCATGTGTTGCACTTGGTCTTGCACAATGGATTCGATGAGTGTGGTTGTCTCTGGGGATGGCTCGCCTGTTTCGCCGGACACGAACATCATCTGTGTGACGGGAATGGTTAGTGGGTTGCCATGCTCGTCGTATGAAAGTGCAAAGAAGAAGTCTGGGAGAGCAGGACGCGGTTGTGATGTCGAGAGCGAAAGTGCCATGGTCGTATTGAGGAAATAGGAGGAGTATGCGCGATCGAACGTAGGGTAGAGCGAGAGGGGTAACAATTGTAAGACTAAAGGAGGGGAGCGTGCGGTGGACGACACAGTGCGCACGAAGCTCGGATATGCAGCAGTGCTGTAAAGAGAGCCCTAGGTGATGGAAAGCGAGGGTTCCGGTAAAAAGACGCATCATGACCATTAAAATTCCGGAAGAGAGAAAGTCACAGGTCGAATCTGCAAATTTACAGCAGTTTTCGTGGCCGGCATACCCTCAGCATGGGTATTCCGGGATTTCAATACAAAGTTCGGCATATCGAGACGTAGGGGCACGCACATCCATCTCTTTCAGTGTCCATCAACCCAGCGATTCAAGAAACATGAAAACGAAATGATAGACATAGGAAATGCACTGACCTGTTGGATCTCGGTCCGGTACTTCGCCAGCTTGTCCTTATCCGCCATGGTGCCTTCTCTTCGTACAACAACTTCACTACAAACAAATGTCAGGGAAAAGAGATTATACAATCTTCACACAGTGTAAGAAGCGCAACAAAAGTGGATGCAGGAGGCCGGCGATGAGTGTGAAGGTCAGGCACGCGGTTTGAGGTCCACTAGCGCGAGATTAGACGGTGGACCGCCTTGGCTCAGCCCTACGATGATCGCATTCCCCGCCAAAAGTTTTATGAATTCCCAAAGCGTCTCCACCAATACACACAAACACCACGAACATGTTGTATCTTGTGGGTCTCGGCTTGGCCGACGAAAAGGATGTCACGGTCAAAGGCCTAGAGATCATTAAGAAGGCCGAGCGCGTCTACCTCGAGGCGTACACGGCGGTCCTGCTCGTAGAAAAGGATGTGCTTGTGAGTGACGAAGTTCAGATATGGCAGGAGGAATATGTCTAATTGTCACGACAGTAGGAGTCTTTCTATGGCCGCGAAGTCATCATAGCCGACCGCGAAATGGTCGAATCGTCCAGCGACGACATCCTCAAAGACGCCGACAAAGTCGACGTCGCGTTCCTCGTCGTAGGAGATCCATTCGGGTGCGACCCCTTCCCTTCCACCATCCAAACCTTTCAAAAACAAATACCTAACACCCACCAGAGCAACAACCCACACCGACCTCGTCCTCCGCGCCCGCGAACTCTCCATCCCCACCCGCGCCATCCCCAACGCCAGCATCCTAACCTCCATCGGCACAACGGGTCTACAGCTCTACAACTTCGGCCAAACCATCTCCATGGTCTTCTTCCTCGACAACTGGAAGCCCGCGTCGTTTTACGACCGCATCAAGGAGAACGCGTCCATCGGCCTGCACACGCTCGTCCTGCTCGACATCAAGGTCAAGGAGCAGAGCCTCGAGAACATGGCGCGCGGACGCAAGATATACGAGCCGCCGCGGTACATGACTGTTGCGCAGTGCGCGCAGCAGATGTTGCAGATTGAGGAGGATGTTAAGCAGGAGGGCGTGTATACGAAGGATAGTCTGGCGGTGGGTGTTGCGAGGGTGGGCGCTGAGGACGAGAAGATTGTGGCGGGCACGTTGGCGCAGCTGTGTGAGGCGGATCTGGGGAAGCCGTTGCATAGTTTGGTGCTGCTCGGTAAGAGGACGCATGACTTGGAGCGCGACTTTCTTGAGGAGTTTGCCGTGGACAAGGAGAGCTTTCGGAGTATTTGGAAGAGGGATTACGAGGGCAAGGCCTAGGACGGCGGTCACTCAGCAAGAGTTACTACCCAACAGGAAACTTCCGCCATTGTCAAAATGCAAGAGATTATATTATTGTTTTTCAATCGTCTCTAAAGCCCACAGGGGGAGAGTTTCCGACATCGCTAGCTAGACTGTACAAAACTCGATGCCAATCTTGGTTATGCAAACAGACCCGGGCGATGACGCTTGGTGAAAAGAAGTCGCCGCGGTGAAAGTGGATAGGAGTATACAAGACAGGTATCGTACAGAAAGAATTCGCAGAATAAGAGTCCCATTCCGCCTCGGTCGTGCGCCAGCCGAGGAGCTCACGTACTTTTAAAAGCACCACGAGGTTCAGTGCTGCAACACGTCCAATAACGTATCGAGCACATCGCCGTCCTCCTCCTCATCGTCATCAGTAGTCGTGTGATGGCGTGGATTTCGATCAACATCAAACTCAGACTGTTCGCCATCGTCGTCTCCGCTCTCCGTGCCGAAGCCGCTGTCATCGCCCGAGAAGCTTGCGCCGTATTGCGCGCCATGTTCAGGATCCGGGCCAGAAGAACCAGAAGTCGATCCAGCATCATCATCACCATCGGTTACTCCATGCCAGCTCTGCTCTCCGTCGTCTTCCTCATATACGTCATTGTCATCGTCAGGTTCAGTATCACCGCCGTGGTTGAAGTTGTCCGAACGAGGACCGCCTGCGAATGGTCCAGAGTGCGGCGTGGCGTATGCGAACGGCGTTGATTTGCCGACAACAACAGCAGATCGTTGGCTTGGTCGACTGGCCACATCTGAGTTTGACCGTGGTAGTACTGGATTCGACGAGTAGAAAGGTGAAGGTGGCTCTCGCGAGCGCCGAGGCGTAGGATTACAAACGTTGATTCGCGATGCGGCTGGTAGTTGCTGCTCCTGATGTGTCGGAGGACCATGGGTCGTGCGGCGCCGCTTCAGCCTTGCCACTGAGACACTAGGAGTACGCAAAGCAGTTTGTGGAGCTGATGACTGCTTGACCGGAGACGCATTGAACCGACGCTTCGATGATCCGGTTGGTATTTGGTCCAGTACCGAGGCAGACGCCGTCCTTAGACGTGGCTGACCAGGTCGAGGATGGAATTCACTGAGCGGTGATATGGGCTGAGCCATTCTTGTTTTCATGATCGAGCTCGGCGTGATTGATCGCCGCCACGACCGATCAGCCGGTCTCATTGAGAGCTCGACTGACTGGTTGCTGCCAAAGGATGAATGAACACTGGCAGGCGGTGCGTCGTACGCCTCGATGTATTGCCAGCAAGGCTCCTTGGCATCCGCCTCTGGAACTACGGGCTGACACTGCTCGTCATTACCCTCCATCTGTGAGTCCTGGTCCGGTTGATAGCGTGGGAGCTGTCGCAATTCCTGCCACGTCCATGTACTTCCCAGGTCATCGACGCGTTGGACGTATGACTCGCGCTGCGTGACGTATAACCTCTTCTTACCGCCTGACACTCTCATCATGACACCGGACGCCAGGAACTGCGCCGACCAAAGCGCCGAGCTTGACATCTCTGCAGGAGTAAGAAAGCGAAGCTTGGAACTCTTGTGCACCTTCCGGAGGGGGATGAATGAGGCCCGAAGCCCAGGGTGAGCAGCTACGACATCGTCCCCATCACTCGACACATAGCTCAGGTGTTCCAAAAGCTCGTTGAAGGCGGATGATAGAGTTGCTTGCACGTCTCTGGCGCTAGCACTCTTCAGGGTGACGTTACGAATGAATCCCCGACTCTGTAGGCGCTTGTGAACGAGATTGTTGCTTCCACATGCTTTGGCGAAGAGCCAGTCATCAGGCGAGCCAGAAGCCCATTCGCTGATGGCCTGACTACTCCAACCACTCTCGGTGTCTCCAAAGATAGTCACTCTTGCTGCGTCGTGCGCACCATGATATGGGCTAGAGTCGGTCTCTCGCATGGTTCGCTGGGCAGGAAACGGCTCCGTGGTCTGACCGAGCCTCGATCTACGCGCTTGTGTCCATTCTTCTGAGTCTTGCGTCGTTGTCTTGGTAGTGTCGTGCATCGACTCGTCATGAGAAAACCATATGCCTCGGAGATCTCGACCCCAGGGTACTAAAACGACCTCAATCTCCCAAGGCTGAAACGTAGTCGGAAGAGCTGCGGCTTCCAGCATGTCCAAGCGATCTTTTATGTCGCCGATCTCCATTTCAGTGTCTTTGCGATCCATGGCAGCTAAGATAAGTGCTGAAGAAGTCGTCGATTGCAGGGAATTGTTGGATCCAAAAGACGCATTGACATCGTGAATGCGTCGTCGACCATAAGACGAGCTTCCTTGGTCTGCGTCAACCGCTTGATGGTGCTTGTCGTGTTCGTCCATGCGGTATTCCAAGTGCACGATTCTGTCGTCGTACATGCTCAACGTTTGGTGCATATCCTCAGGCTGGACATATTGAAAAGAGCTATTCTCCAGCATCTCGAGACGGCTTGTATGGTCTCTCATGGTGTTGGCCACGTTGGGAATCGAGTTCAGAAGATTGTGGAGGGGTGCCAGATACGACATCAGCTTCTGTAGTGCCTGTGGAGGTGCTGCTTGCAGAATTTGCTGGAGCTGTTCCTGTTCCTGGCGCACTGCAGGTAAATTTACCTCGTACGGTGATGTCGCACTCCCTGCTATGCTTGGTGAGCCATGAGGCTGGTGCGTGGCAGAGGTCAGTCGGGCGAGTGTGTCAATCAGATTTTTGCCATCTTCTACTGCTTGGTCTGCAAGGCCAAGATCTGGCGTGTTTGCTGCGCTCGGTGTTGCGACCTCAGTAGCGCTTTTTATGTAATCGTCGGGGTTGTAGGTATTCGGCAAGGTGTCGCCAGGTACGTTGACCTGCAGGTTGCGATTGAACTCGAGGACATGGTCTAGCATGCCCAGGGAAGGGCTGGCGCGTCGATTCGGCTCCGTTGCAATCGAATTGGCTCTGGTGGACGGCAGATCAGGCTCATTGAAGGACTGGGGAGGGGCGCGACCGAGGCTGTCGTCTGCTATGGTAGGAGAGGGCGACTGCTGTCGGTTCAGCGCTCCAACACTTCCCAATTGCATCATGGACAGACCGAGACCGGCCACTGTTTGGCGGCTCGCGTCATACCTGGGTCCACTGTCAGCGGCTGGACGCTGGTCGTAGGAGAGCCTGCACACAGAAGGCACGCTGGGCAAGCCAGACGTGCTGGCCTGCGACAGCGCGTCCCGAGTGTGTTCGGCGCGACCAGGCCCACTGGCTCGTGGAGCATCGTGTAGCAGCATGCGCTGGTCGATGGCAGAGTGCGATGCTTTGAGGCGCCCGTCTCCTACAGCCGGTCCTCCTGCAAAAGAACCGTACGCTTGTGCTTGTATGAAGTTGGTGTGTTCATGTTGGTTGGGAGGTGCACGCGACACCCTCAAGTGGAAGCACGCATGGTGTTCACAGACACACCATGTAGACTGCTCATTGCTCTGGAGCGCCTTGCTTCCGTCGTGGAGCTCCGCATGCGACTTGTCCCAGAACTGATCGCAGCCGCACGATGCATTGCCAAAGGCGTCGCGGTAGTTGCAAGGCCCGCTGGGGAGAGATCGTCTGGTGGATGGTTCGCGCGCCGTGTTGAATGCGCTCTGTTGCAGCGCAAGAGCCGTGTCTGGGTCTGCAAACCCCGCCATGGACGCCTACAGCTTCGCATACCGCAGAGGACGCCGCTGATCTACAATTGAGACATGCCGCGAGACCTGTGTGAGCTTTCGTCTTGTTAGCTGGAACATACATTCAGAAACATTTAGCGGGGCATGCATGTACCGAGATTGAGCAAATGTCACGCGAAGATGCGATGCTGGAGGCGGGCAACAGCTACATATATGTTCGACGAGACGTGGGACAAAGGACTCGACTGGGCTGAGGGTGTGGAGCTCGGAGGAGAGTGCGAGGAGGCCGTCTGTAGCATTTCCCCAACTTTCGGCCGTGACTCTTTGGCTGCATGCACGCCCTCGCAACGGTCCTAGTGAGCGCCTCAAACGCCAGCCTGGGCACCAGACTCTTGGATCCTCGTACAATCAGCCTTTATCGGCGCTATCTGACTGGCTACGGACTCTCGAATCTTTGAAACCAGACGGTGGGGATTCGGGAACATTTTTAGCTCGAGCCATCTCGGTCGCTCAAGAGAGAACGTGGATTCGAGCGCCATCAGCTACTTCAGGAAGACATAGCGGCCTGATGTTGCAACCTGTGGCAATACACGCATCGATGTCGCCGATGATGCCTCTATTCACACGCTCAATTCCACAAGGCAGCAGCGCGACTCCCAGCATTGTTTGCGACGACAGGTCGATTCTGTTGCCATATACAACGACGAGCCAATCAGCGAGCAG
>Ga0265798_10006448_pt1 | contig 15419 bp, 13 predicted proteins | sample P3T30metagenome_FD_192430 | JGI IMG/M metagenome (GOLD analysis project Ga0265798, IMG submission 192430) | Plant litter microbial communities from East Loma Ridge, Irvine, California - P3 T30 | ecosystem: Environmental > Terrestrial > Plant litter > Unclassified | place: USA: California... | reverse complement strand
TTGAGTTGACACTACGGAGGTTTGCCCACGCGACCCGGACAATATCTCTTAGCAGCACGGCAATGCTCCTGAAAGCCGAAAGCCACACAACCAACTTCCAGAGTCCAGAGTCCATAGCCCAACGCCACGTTCCTACGATCCACATAGTTTCTCGCATCAGCCATGCACAACCCGAGAACTTGACTCGCAAAGATAATGTTTCAAAGCAAGCAGCCCAACCACCCATGCCTTTCCTCCCGTTATCCAGAACTTCGGCGAGCCAATAGGCACCATCTCGGCACGTGTGGCCCGCGTTAAGAAACTTACTCGAGCTGTCAACCCATATTCGGACCGTGAGCAGCCTCTTCCAGTGCCATGAGACAGTCTAGTACTCCTTATGGCAATCTGGGAGATGATCAGACAGGCGGAAGTCTTCCACCGCAGTCCCGGGCACGGCCTGCATGATGGAAAGCGGACATCGCCTTGATTTCGTACATTGCCCCCGGTGCCTTGCAGGTTTTCGTCCTGGGGACGTTAGCAGTCTAGAGCATTGGCGTCGTTGCCCACCTCGCCGGCCAGGTGTATATGATTACGTCCTTCTTGGCCACCAAGCTATTTGCATTCAAGGGTGTATACGGGCGGCTCCTCGCGTGTGCTCAGACAACAGCGATTCAGCACAAGAGCTTGAAGGTCTCCAGAGCTGGCAAGGTTACTTTCATTTGTTTTTGCGGTCACGTTTATATCCTTCGTCATATACCCCAGATCGTCATCGATTTGCACTGTCACTCCCAGATCGCGTCTCGGATGCTCGCTTTCTCGTCGTGGACTCACGATCTTCATCTCGCCTTCACACCCGGCTCCGCGGTCACCGAACAGGCCAGTTTTCTCCACCGCCGACTGCTCAACATCGGCAGCCACCGCCTCTTTCCATCGCCGAACGTCCACGGCGAAGGCCGTGGGTACAATGGTCGAAAGCCGGCAGGACGAGTGTCTTGCGATCATCTGCGCCTTCACAGTCATCGCGTTCGCTACAGTTTTCCTTAGGATTTGGTCACGGTACCTGGGGCGCAACTTTTGCTGGGACGACCACATCATCCTCGTCGCATCTGTAATATTCCTAGCAGACACTGTATCAACATGGGTATACGTGCTATTAAGTGGCACTGGCTACCACGTCTATGATTTGCCCAAGAAGTCCATTCCATCGCAACTTGTTGCCTTGAGGTGGAACTTTGCAGTGCAAATGATGTACCATCCTCGTATGTGTTTTCTTGTGAGCCGCTTGCCACAACCGCTGACCTCTGGCGAACACATTTAGTTATGGGATTGATCAGAGCCTCGATCATCATGTTTCTGTTCCGGATGAAGGACACTCGTCGACGCATCAGATACCCCTTGCACGCCGTGTTTTGGCTCAATATCTGCTATTCCGTCGGAGCAACTATCGCCAACCTCTTCCAATGTAGTCCGGCTTCATATGCCTGGTCTCGACCCGCCATGGATAAGATTGGTGCTGATGGAAAAGTCATACCAGGTGGAACATGCATCGACACTCGCACATTCGTACTCACATCGTGCGCACTCTCCATCTTCATGGACATTGTCATCATTCCAATCCCGTCCATTATGGTGTGGAATCTCCAAATGCACCGGCGCACAAAGATCCTCGTCGTCGGTGTCATGAGCTTGGGATGGATTGCCACTGGTGTTTCCGTCGGTCGATTCATAGTCTACTACTACCGCTTTGCGCCCACGAACAAGGACCGCACATGGAACATTGGCATCGCTATCAGCATTGCCGAGCCTGCCGTTCATATCATGACGGCATGTGCGCCTGCGACGAAACGTCTTTTCCGATACTTGTTCCCACAATATGGCACCGGTCGGTTTACCTCATACTACGAAGACCGCACAGCGACATCGAACCGACCCACCAAATTTGGATCACGAGGATCTAGGGTATTCAACTTTAGACTATCAGACAACAATGGTGACAGTGATAACATCATGGAACTGGGAGGCGCACCAAAGACTGATCCACTCCCACGCGAGACGGCCAGCGAAAGCGGGTACGACTTGAAGGCAAAGGAGAGTTTTGATTCAAAAGACATAAACGAAACCGCAGGAGAAGGTACGCCTGGTAAGAGGTCTCGCTCAAAGACTGCGTGTACTGAAGTAAGTGAAGCTGTGGAAGCTGAGCCCAAGCATTGCCTGGGGCGGGCTCAGTGACAGCACTGAGCTGCCTTTATGAGAGATGATAGCGCTTGATACTTGGCGAAATTTCGCGTTTCCTTGAAATATACATGATACCATGGGCTCGACCGCCAGAAACACCTCATTGACTTATGCACATCATGATATACGAGTGATAAGAGATTGTGTGTCCGAAACGTGCCGCCTAGGGAATAGGGTGTATCGCGCAGGCACGTGAATGAGGGGCCAGCGCGTCGTAAGAGGCGCTATCGCCAGTTTGGGAGAACCCTGGTTTACCGAACGCTCGTGTAAACGCGGCAACACAACAAACACAGCAACGACAACAGCGCATGCAGCCACCATGAGGATCATAGAATTGGTGATAGATGTAGGTCTTCTATCCGGGGGGATGCAACGGCGTCTAACGTGCTCCTAGGGCTACAAGTCGTACGCTGTACGTACGGTCATCTCCGGCTGGTATGTTTACCCACCATGCGAACAGGTGAATACGCCTCACATGAAATAGGGACGAGAGCTTCAACTCAATCACGGGACTCAACGGATCTGGAAAGTCCAACATCCTCGATTCAATATGTTTTGTACTTGGAATCAATAATTTGAGTGTTGTACGAGCGCAGAACTTGCAGGTAGGGTATAAGCGTTGACTGGCATTTACCGAGTATTGACACAATTCAGGATCTCATCTACAAACGTGGCCAAGCGGGCGTCACGAAAGCGAGCGTAACCATTGTATTCGACAACCGCGACAAGACGAAGAGCCCAGTCGGCTTCGAGGAGCATGCGCAGATATCGGTAACAAGGCAGATCGTGCTGGGCGGAGCGAGCAAATACCTCATCAATGGACACCGTGCGCAGCAACAGAGCATACAGAATCTTTTCCAGTCTGTGCAGCTCAATATCAACAACCCCAATTTCATGATTGCCCAGGGAAAGGTTATGCAGGTGCTGAACATGAAGGCCAAAGAGATTCTGGCTATGCTCGAGGAAGCCGCAGGAACGCGCATGTTTGAGGACAGGCGAGACAAGGCATACAAAACTATGGCGAAGAAAGAGATGAAGGTGCAGGAGATCACAGAGCTGCTACGTGACGAAATCGACCCAAAGCTCGAGAAACTGCGGACTGAGAAGCGTGCATTCCTGGAATTTCAGCAAACGCAAAGCGAACTCGAGCGCCTCACCAAGTTAGTGGTTGCATACGACTACATACGATACAATGAGAGGCTACAGCAATCCGCAGAGGATCTGGAGGCGAAGAAGCAGAGGGCCAGGGATCTTGAAGAGTCATCTGTGCGCATGAAGAAGGAGATTGAGAATCTCCAGGAAGACATCAAACAGACCAAGGCGACCCGAGAGAAAGAACTCCGTAAGGGTGGCAAATTCCAAGCACTCGAAGAGGAGGTCAAGATGCATTCGCACGAGATCGTCCGTCTAACGACTGTGCTCGACCTCAAGAAGACCAATATGGAGGAGGAGGCTGACCGTGAGAAGGGAATTGTGAAGAGCGTAAAGGAGCTAGAGAAGCAACTCCAGGAGAAGAGGAAGACTTACGAGAAATTGCAAGAGAAGTACCAAACTGCCCACGCTGAACTAGCAAAGCAAACAGAAGAAGTGGAGAAGAAGGAAGAGCTTCTTCAGACCCTGCAAACCGGTGTAGCGTCGAAAGAAGGTCAGGAAGGTGGTTACCAGGGCCAATTGCAAGACGCCAGGAACCGCGCGAGCGCAGCCGCCACCGAACAGGAACAGAGCAAGCTGAGAATATCACATCTTGAAAAGCAAATCAAAGAGGATGAACCAAAGGCAAAGAAGGCAAAGGAACAAAATTCTGGCCTACTCAAGGACCTCGAAGCGTTGAAGTCACAGGCCGAGAAGCTGGAGGCAGACCTAGCAAAGCTAGGCTATAACGAAGGCCAAGAAGCGGACATGTATCAGCAAGAGTCGCACTTGCAGGCCCGCATTCGCGAACTTAGACAACAAGCCGACGGGATGAGGCGACAGGTCGCAAACATCGACTTCAGCTATAGCGATCCAACGCCAAACTTTGATAGATCCCGTGTGAAAGGTCTAGTTGCTCAACTGTTCACTCTCGAGAAAGAGCACACACGTGCAGGCACAGCTCTTGAGATCTGTGCAGGAGGCCGGTTGTACAATGTCGTGGTCGATTCAGCTGCTACCGGCAAGCAACTGCTAGAAAATGGAAGACTCAAGAAGCGGGTCACTATCATTCCGCTGAACAAGATCGCCGCCTTCAAGGCCTCAGCAGAAAAGATTGGAGCCGCACAAAGGATTGCTCCCGGAAAAGTTGATCTAGCTTTATCACTAATTGGCTATGAGCATGAGGTCAACGCGGCCATGGAGTATGTCTTCGGCTCAACTCTGGTCTGCGAGGACGCAGAGACCGCTAAGCGCGTGACATTCGATCCAGCAGTGCGCATGAAGAGCGTCACGTTACAAGGTGATACATATGACCCCGCGGGTGTCTTGTCTGGTGGCAGCGCACCCCAATCTAGTGGAGTGCTCATCACGCTACAGAAACTCAATGAGATCACGACAGAGTTGCACTCGCAAGAGGCTCAGCTTCAGTCGCTCCAGGCCACGATGGCCAAGGAGAAGAAAAAGTTGGACGCGGCACGCAAGTCAAAACAGGAGCTTGACCTCAAAAGGCACGAGATCAAGCTCACCGAGGAGCAAATTAGCGGCAACTCATCATCATCAGTATGTGGTCACAGTCCCTTCTAACAGTGACAAATGCTAATTGCTCCGTAGATTATACAAGCTGTAGAGGAGATGAAGCAGACTATTGCGCAGCTAAAGGAAGACGTCAAGGCTGCGAAGATACGACAAGACGAGGCTAACAAGGACGCCAAACGCATCGAGCGCGATATGAGTGAATTCAGCAGCAACAAAGACAGCAAATTGGCAGAACTACAGTCGTCACTTGAGAAGCTTAAGAAGGCTTTGACGAAGAACAACGCTTCTATAAAGCCTCTACAGTCAGAGATGCGTGAAGCCATGGTTGAGTCTGAGCAGTGCGGAAGCGATCTTGCGGCTGCACAAGAACAGCTCGAAGAGGTCCAGACTACGTTGAAGTCGCAACAAGAAGAAATCGATGAACTACTAGCAGAACAAACACGGGTCAAGGTAAGCTTTTTGCAGCAACAGCACTAACACTGCTAACGGTCCCAGGATGCACATGACGTGGCACAGGCCCACCTGAGCGACGAACAGGCGAAGCTGACCGGCTTCGACGAAGAGCTGCGATCGCTGGAAGACGCCATAAGATCGAAGAACTCGTCAATTACTGAAGGTGGTCTAGAGCAACAAAAGCTAGGCCACGAAATTGAGAGATTCGGCAAGGAGCAGGAGGGTGCGGCGAGCCATGTCAAGTCGCTCGAGAAGGAATACGACTTCATCGCCAGCGACTCTGAACTATTCGGGCGGGCTGGAACCGTATACGACTTCAACGGTGTGAACATGGCAGACGCTAAGACAAGGCGGAAATCATTGGAAGAGCACTTCCAACAGAAGAAGAACAAGATCAACCCCAAGGTCATGGCTATGATCGACAATGTTGAGAAGAAGGAGGCGAGTCTCAAGAGGAACATGTCCACCGTCATCCGCGACAAGTTGAAGATTGAGGAGACTATATTGAAGCTGGACGAGTATAAGAAGGAGGCGCTACACAAGACTTGGACGACTGTGAATCGCGATTTCGGTCAGATCTTCAACGAGCTGTTACCTGGAAGCTTTGCGAAGCTTGATCCACCCGAAGGCAAGACTATCTCTGACGGTTTGGAAGTGAAGGTCATGTTGGGCAAGGTGTGGAAGCAATCTTTGACGGAACTGAGTGGTGGACAACGGTATGCACCAATCTCTCCCGTAGCAATGAGTTACGCTAACACGCTCAAGATCTCTCATCGCACTCTCCCTCATTATGGCGTTATTGCAGTTCAAGCCCGCGCCCATGTACATCCTGGACGAAGTCGACGCCGCGCTAGATTTGTCGCATACCCAAAATATTGGCCGTCTCTTCAAGACGAGATTCAAGGGCTCGCAATTCATCGTCGTCAGTCTGAAGGATGGCATGTTCCAGAATGCAAACCGCATTTTCCGCACGCGGTTTGTTGATGGTACTAGTGTGGTGCAAGCGACATCTGGGTCGGATCGCTAGCGGTGTTTGTATAATGTGTTATGAGGCATGGCTTGGATACCCGGTGCGCATGGGCTGAATTGTGGGTTGGGTTGATATCTGTACAGGCTTGCATAGGATGGTGTTGGCGGAGTCTTATTTACGGCCCTAATGTCCTGGATGGGAAGTTGGGTATGCGCATCCTCGGCGCCATTGGTCGCTTCCCCGTTAAGTTGTCTTGTCGTCCACCTCTCCTTCCCGATTTGGCGATGGAAGATACAAGCTTCGTTTACGTCCACGACGACAACAGCAACATGATTCCTATCTTTGCACATGACCTATTCTTCCGTCCACGCATTTGCGATAAACCTATAGATACACTCTGACGAAACCGCTGATTGATGTTCAATTAAGCGGACGCCGACGCGTCACTTGTTGAGTCGCGGTAGTTACCGCCAGTTCGCATATGTTGTCGGCACCGCTATCGAGGGTCCACGCAACCGACACCGCCGCGCCCCACTCCGGGATTCCTCTGGATACATCAGATGTACACACACCCTCTGCTCACGACCTTGCAAGCCTCCTCTCGATCAGCCCGCCGACAAACCTTGCAGGACACTACACCACACTCCAGGACCACGCTGACCATCTCATCGCCATCGAAACACCGAGCCAGGATGATGGGCTCACGCCAAGGCATGCGAACAGGCGTGAAGGCTTCAGCTGGGGGCAGCAGTCGAGCCTCGAAGACCACGGGAGGCATGATCCTAACCCGGTGACAACGGAGCAGGAGCGAGCGGACTCACCTCCGCCACTAGAGGAGATCATACGCAGAGCCACCATCGAGGATGCTGACCATATACAGAACAGCAGGCTTCAGCATGTTGACAGCATGGAATCGCGCGCTTCCACTTCCATCCGTCTGTCAGACTCTTTCTCCACAAACACCAGTGAATCATACACTCTCGATAACAGAAGGCCTTCCATCGCAGCTTTTGCAAAGGGTATCGTACGACATGTCCCGGACTTGAGGATACTGCACCCTCTTGAGAGTAAGCAGGTCCAACCTAGACGAGATTCGAAAGAAACCGGTTCAGTCAGGCTACAAAAGAAGGACCGCGTGCTATCTTTCGCCCCATTACCGCCTGTAAATTCAAGAGAGTCGCACGACAAAACTTCGAAGCCTTACGTTGTACGTGAGAGGCCGTTGGTTTCCACCAGTAAATCCAGCAAGCCTACGAATACACCTTCATCACCGGCCAAAGGCGGATTACGAGATCGCAGAAAAGTGCAACTCGATCTCTCGATGCCGACAGAGATGCCAGACCTTCCTGCCCGTGGACGCTCCCCAGCAGACATGATCGGAAGCCTCGGTGCCCCACGTCAAAGAAGTCCCAAGACGCCTTGGATCCGCAGTCAGCGGCCGACATGGGAACCATCATCAATAGCTAAATCTGCGCCTATTGTCGAAGAAGGCCACGCTCGAGACGACGGTCTGTGTCTCCTTCCCGGTAGTGATGCACTCATCTCCTTGCAAACGCCCAGATTTGAGAGGCCACCTGCCAAAGTACGAGATCGATGTTATATTTCTCGCCCAATAACCAAGAGGACGCGTAGTCTCCTAAGCGGCCATAGTGGTGCGAGTGCCAGTGCAAGTGCCAGTAGTGCGACGACACCGGCCGACGAGCACGCCTTCCAAGAACGACAAACTAGTACGCAGGCAGAGCTACAACAGATGGCACAGGCCACAACAAAGTCCCGCCGATGGGCGTGGAAAAGCAAGACATCTAGCGAAGACGCACCTCCATCTCCGGCATCCGAAGTCACCAGCCGTCGGTTTTCCATGAATCCCTTCAAGCGCGCAAACCGCATATCCGACCAGACTGGCATGGGAAGTCCCAAACCAACTACACCCTCCTCTCACCGTGCTCCTGGTAGCAAACAAAGACCTCCACCGGCTTCTCCATCATACATGGATGCCCCACCTAGCTTCGTCCCCCCGGGCTTGAAACGCGTGCCCACCCCGCCTATCTTCGATGCCAACGGTGAAGTCAGAGGGAAACTGGCAGATTTCTTCTTCGACGTCCAAGGTCCCGGGGGTCCAAGCACCCGCAACAAGCCTAAATCCAGTCCAGGGGGCTATTGGGATTCAGACGCCCTGTTGATGAGCCTATCGCATGACCTCGACAACTTGGACGACGAAGACGAGGAGGGACCAGAAGGGCCATGCCGCGAATTCATCCACACATCCATGGAATTTAAGAGGAATGGTACTCCGGAACTTACAAGAAATGAAGCCGAATATCTGGGGGTAAAGCCGCCCGCAAGTCCCTCGTTAGCTGCCTCAAGCCCAATGCTAGGCCACGACGGGTGGTACCGCCTCCACCACCAACTTTCAGTGGAAACGCCAGATGAGGAGATATTAGCAAGCCTTGCCAACCAGGAAGCAGAAGAGCGCCGTAAATTCGAGTGGTTAGTTCCGGAACATTTGCCTAATTCCCCACTGTGTCCGCTGCACGAAAAGTACAAGGGCCCGAGTCCAGGCCTCTGTTACTGGCATGGACGACGGTCGGGCAGAAACATCAGAAGAGGTGAATATGCGAGGCCGGCGGAGCGGAGCGGCAATCAGAATAGGCAGAATCAGGTTGACTATGTGGGTGACTTGGGGTTGCTTAAGCCTGCGGCGGGGCATGTGGCGACGCCAACTAGAGAGGTGAAGAAGAGGAGATTGGTTAGTTTGTCTAGTCCTTGAGCGTTGTTGGGTAAATGAAAGCCAATCAATGATATTCATTGAGTTCTAAGGGTCAAACATAATCTAAGTAATTCCCTTGATCATCGGCCATCAAGGGATGATTATACAAGCAGCATAACGTGAGTGTCACGAGACTGGAACAGAAACATGGTGTAGAATAGCTATGAGTTATGTATCATGTCTAAGTATGCTCATTAAGGTATGTAAACTTGTCTGTCAGTGGGGGGTTATGATGCTCCGCCTACCATACGGTCAGGGCTAGTCTTTAGGCTCAGTGTTGCCTTTCCACGTTGGCACCTTACCAGCATCTCTCCACAGTTGTTGCCTTTCGCGGAAAATCTCCCGTACCCAGCCATTGACTACATTACTCTGAACCCTCTCGGCTACCCACGTGAACTCGCCCAAATCCTTTTCGCACTTGTATTCCCGCTCGTACTCCAGCATCTGGACAAGAAGCTCGACCTTGTCGATGTCGTGAACAAATTGCGATTCTTTAGTCACGCTGTCCTCATACTCTTGCCAAATTTCGCGTACCTCCTTGCCATTCAGACCGCCGTTGAACTTACCCAGCAGGTTCGTGCAGATGTAGTCCATAGTGTCGGTCTCCCTCCTGCTCTTCTCAGGCTTGCTCACATCATCTACTGGTGTGATATCTCCGACAAGGGACTCGGCCATGTCATGGATAAGGGCCATGCGACAACATTTGAGTATGTCGAGGTTGTCGGAAATGGATTTGGGGGCCATCATAGTGAGAATACTCATGCGGTACATGTGGTCGGAGATGGATTCGCCCTGGATGCCAAATCGGTGCCATCCTGCGCGCTTGGTCGTCTTCAGGCGCTCCAGGAGGTGGAAGAAGGGGACGGGTGAATCGGTGTTCTCGGAGTAGCGGGGTGTTATCTCAGAGAGGACTATGTGTGTGCGCGTTAAACCAGGATTGAGTGACGACAATGCAGAATAAGAGAGATGTATCGCATACGGACGAGCCATTGCTTTTTGTTCGTGACATACCACTCTCAACTGTCCAGGTGCTCTTCTGCGCGTCCTTTGCCTGGAGTTTGCTAGCACCGGGTTGGGGTACGTCATTTGTTTGTGTTGCTTCGTCGACTGCCATGATTGTATAATATGTTCTCGGTAGAGAGAGAGAGAGAGAGTATGCGTGTGAAGAGAGGAAGGAAAGAGAAAGAGTGAGGACTTCAAGGCGACGGGGGCTGTAGGCAAGGGAAAGTGCCTTTAAAGAGCGGACGCGATGTTTGGCGTGGGGTATCTGGTTGTGGCGGGTGAAGTGGGACAAAAGTCAAACCAGGAACAGCAAGCGTGAGCGGCACTGTGGGTAGCACCCGGCTTGGCAAACATTGCAAGGATCCGTCACACCGTAACACCACGAATCCATTGTCAGTAGCAAGGATCCCTCACTGGGCTTCAGTGAAGCGCGGATGCATGATTCTCGGGGGCCGCAGCCATGTCACGCCCTACTTCGACGACCTCTACGGCCACGACGGCAACGAGCAGCGGCCATTCACGCACCATGTCGGTCAAGACTAGCACCAAGCCTCAGCCAGTGAAATCCATATCAGTGTCTGATATCAAACTCTTCGTGACCAACCTGCGACTGCTCGACTTTGACTTGCTTCAAGACTGGCCCGGCATTACACTACAGACATTCTCGGGGAAGAATGCGGACCAACGACAGAGGATCGGTGGAACCGAGTGGGCCTTGTTCCGCCTGTTCGAGATTTGGGATCCAAACGAAACAGCGCAGGTACGTTGGAATGATGGTCGACTTGGGCGGTGGGCCTTGTGCTGTGTCTGACCTACCTTTTAGAAACTTCAGCCCTTCTTTCCCCCGCTCGAACCCCTCCAATCGCTAAATCTCCGCGCCGCCCTCTACCGATGCATGAACGAGCTGAAAAAGAATGGGGTGTTGGGCAGGGAGTCGGTCCTTAGAAAGACTATGTTGGATGAGTGCAAGGGCGATAAGTTCTACGAGGTCATTGCTATATTCTCCAATGCTGTTCTGAAAAAGGTCCTCGCAGCGCGCGATCAAGGCCTCGAGGATGCTGCAATCGTACGGAAGTTGGCAACGGCGTCGATGTTATCGGCAGATCAACAGCGGTCATTATTACCACTGGCAGTTGCGCACAAGGCGGCCCTGCTTAATGTGCTGAAGCAAAAGGAGGAAAAGAGAAGAAAATATATGGAATTCCAACATCTTCTGGATAGCAAGGCCGCAGACATCAACGATCGCATACGCAAGTGCAAGGAATCGCCTCGAGCAAAGAGACCGGCGGTATCTCAAAAAGAGGCAGAAGCAGTCAAGAAGCAACTCAAGGACAATTGGATCGGCAACCAGAAGTGGCTCCATGTCATGCTGCATGGCGACCGTGTCCAGGCAGAAGATGCTTTCTTGAACAGTCGCTTTGACAAGGTCTTGCACATGGTAGAGAGGGGTAGCAGGCTGGAACAGGTCGTGGCCGAGGCTGGTCTTTTGGAAAATCTACAATCGAGGGTGCAAGAGCAGCAGAAGAGGTTGCAGACATGGAAGGCCTTCCACGAAGAGCTGCGGGGAGAAGGAACGGAAAAGAACACGTCGACAAATGAAAAGCCTGCAGCGACTGCGAAGGAATTCAAGTTCGATCATCACTCACAGTATCAGCTGCCCTCCTCCAAGGAAACCATCGAGGCCAAGAGTAGGCGACCGGCTATGCGAACACGATACCGCGACATTTTGTCCGAGATGGAGGATGAACTTGAGAATGCATCAAAAGTCAGAGCCAATCCCATCGTTACCATCATACCGCGACGGCGTGTCTCCCCGAAAAAGCCTCCCCCACCTGTGCCAAACAGAAGTAAGAAGCCTACACTCTCCGACTCGATCCCGGCATCACCAACAAGCCCTGCTGTGCCCCCTAAACCTCAATTGCAATCAAGACAGCACTCTTTTGAGAATGTTCCTATCCTCCCTCGGCCGTCACAACAAGTTCAAGCAGCTGTAAAACCAGTTGACTCGGATGCCACATTGGTTCCAAGCATAGCTCCCGTTCATGATACTGTTGAGTCACCAGCCGAAGCATATCACGAAGCTTCGCCAGCACCCAGATCTACACCACCTACCTCCGACCCGATTAACGAAGCTACAGAGGAAACTCCAATCTCTTCACACCAAGAAGCATCGCCTGGATTCCTGCCGGAACTGTCATCCGGTAACCCATCTGAGCGACCAATTCCAACCTTTGATCCACCAGTACTTGATGCAGAAGAAATCCTTGCAGACCAAATCATCGACTCCATCGGTAACGCAACGCCCTCTCCCGTCAAGAAGCCCCAACCACGCATGTCTCTCTCACTTATGGAACGCACACGCATGACAATGGCACGCACAAATTCCTTTGAGCCGGTCCCAGAATCTCCAGACCTACCATTACCAACTATGGTCCAACCTCCCCTCCCCTCTGGGGATGCTGATCGCCAGGCTACCCTCCTCGAACGCACACGCCTTAGCATGCTCGCCACGCAATCCAACCCCCGACCTGCCATTTCCGACCAGGCAAACAAAGAAACACGCAAGACCAGCCGCTCCAGTCTGTTCCCTGTGAACCAATTCGACACACCGCGGAGTCGCAAATCGATTGAGGACTTGGGTCAGGAAGAGGATGCAGAGAGTATCGAGCGTACCCCAACGGAGCAATTGTTTAGCGATGAAGTGGATTACGATCGCGTGTTCAAGAGTAGGCCCAGGATAGCTACTAGCCCGGTATGGTCTCCCGGCACCGAGCCTGGTACTGAGGACGACGATGTAGATGGAGTTACGGGTATTGATTTGGGAGATGTGGATCAGGATGACGATGAAGATGGGTTTACGCAAAATTGGATGGATAGTCCGAGTCGGAGGAAGGGTGTGCAATATCAATAGACTTGTAGACTGTGGTAATGGTGAATATATCAACGCAGATGCATGAATGCAAGTGACTTTTTCTTCACACCGTAAATATCATGATATCTTGGCCCCCGCTCCCCTTCCCTTCATCTGCCCTAGGTACCAAAATCGTCGCAACTGCTTTATCTTATCTGGGATGTCTCTTTTTTTTCCACTGTGACATGGTAACACTGTTTTTGTGCGACATAGCCATACCATGTGTTGAGGTTGAATGAGGGGTGAGGAGGTACATGATGTTAGGAGCTTGGGGAGGACGATATGGGGAGTGGGGAGTGAGCTTCTGTCATAGTATCCCAAGCACAGTTCTTCGTATATGATGTTAAAGAGGGGGATTACCAAGGTTGGAGAGTGTGATATTCATATATGAGGCAACTACATACACACACATCTGTCATTCATGATGATGCTTGTTCATGCGTTAACAATACCCCATCTCATCAGCAGCACCTCATCGGTGTACCGCGTGAGATTATGCTACTCCTACTACAAATCTTTAGCCCACAAAGCCTCTATTGCGAGATGCCAAGCTCCTTGTAGAAGGCGTCGGTTTGGGGTTTGCGGCCGAGGAACTCCTCCAGGATATCCATTTCTTCCTTGGAACCGCCGCGTTCGAGGACAGTGTGGCGATATCGTCTGCCTTCCTTTGCGTTCATAGGGTCGGCTTTGAAGACAGAGTAAAACATGTCTGTCGAGTAGACTTGGGATGAGAGGTAGCCGTAGTAACTGTGGTTGTTAGCAGTAATCCTACTGTAAGGAGGTGGAATGTGACATACCCAGCATCATAGCCACCAATCAAGTGGCCAAAAGTAGCCTGACCGTTGCCCCAGTGCCAGTCACCCTTCTTGTCGCCCTCCAATGATTCGGGGCCCTTGAGCTGACTGATCTCGTGTCTCAAAGAGTTGTACTTTTCAGTGATATCCATCTTTTCCAACTCCTCGTGACTAGCAGGTTCGTGGACAGTCATATCGAAAGTGCCGAAGTGAAGCTGCCTCAGGTTGAACAAAGCATCATTGACGTGCTTCGTCGAGATCAACTTAGCTACCAGCGATCCTGGGATCTTTTCGGATGGCTTCTTATCGGCACCCGAAGATTCCAAGTACTCCTTCTCGTAGTCGGCGGAGAGGTAAGAGTAGTGGTGCGATAGAGAACGAAGTTGGGATGGAGTCCAGCACCAGTTCTCCAGCATTTGTGATGGTGCTTCAACAAAGTCACGAACAGTGTTGGTGCCGTGAAAGCGGGAATACGTCGTCCGGGAAACGAGGTCATGGATACCATGGCCCAGTTCGTGGAACAGGGTAACGACTTCGTCGTGCTTCAAAAGAGAGGGCTTTTTCTTTGTTGGTTTCGAGAAATTGCACACCAGCGCCGTGGCGGGATATCTTCTCTTGCCGTTTTCGTCAATGTAGCCAGGCTGCAAATTGAAGTTTGCTGCGTGGCCATACTTGCCCTCTTCGAAAGTGTCAGCGAGTGTATACAAGAGGTGAGGATGGGGTTGCGGATACGAGCAGTCAGTGAGGGCTATGTCATGTGACCAAACACTACCCTGGTTGAGTATAGCGCCCTTGCACGTGACCAACCTCCACTGATTGTCTGCATGTGGTGGTGAAATTACGTACCTCTTGGGTGGAGATCAAGATAAAGGTAGCCGACAAAGCCAGCGCCTTCGCCCTCATCATCCCAAACGCTGAAGATCTGCACATCCTCGTGCCAGACGATGTCCGAACCCTTGCCACCATCTGCAAGGGCGGCCCTTTCTTCCTCGCCAACAATACTTACAAAGACGAGGCCAAAGAGCTCCTCAAAGATCTTCAACATTCCCTCAATGGTGGGCTGCAGAGGGAAATACTCAGCGATGACCTGATGGTCCAACTGGTAATCTTTCTCCAGCATCAAGCGATCGTAATATCTGTGATCCCACAAGTAGTAGTCTTCAGACAACGGGCCTGTCAACCCATTTGCTGCCACGTCCTGCTTCTTCAACTCGATCAATTTCTTGATCTCCTTCTTTCCACCCGGCGCCAGTTTGGTGCGTAGATCCCCAAGGAAGTCGTTCACCGTCTTGGGAGTCTTAGCCATCTTGTCTTCGATTCTGAACTGGGCGTGGTTATCATAGCCGAGGATACGGGCTGCCTCATCGCGGAGGAGGACGGCCTCCCTGAACAGAGCTACGTTGTCGTTGCATTTGTTCTCGTTTGCGACTGAGAGCTTCATCCGCGTCTCCGGGTTAGTGGCGTACTTGAGCGTTGGGAAAAGATCGGGATACTTGAAGGTCAGGAAGATCTTGCCCTCGAATTCACCCTCACCCTTCTTCAGGCCCGAGAGGACGTCTTCCGGCACGCCGTGCAGCTCCTCTGGTGTAAACCACAAGCCCCCGTTCTCCTCGTTGAGATTCTTCTGGAAAGCGATGCCAA
>Ga0265798_10006447_pt1 | contig 15419 bp, 8 predicted proteins | sample P3T30metagenome_FD_192430 | JGI IMG/M metagenome (GOLD analysis project Ga0265798, IMG submission 192430) | Plant litter microbial communities from East Loma Ridge, Irvine, California - P3 T30 | ecosystem: Environmental > Terrestrial > Plant litter > Unclassified | place: USA: California... | reverse complement strand
CGTCGCGTGGGCTGATCCCGAGCCGCGCCGCATGGTCGCGGTCGATCTGCACGTAACTCTCCGACCCGTTCTGTTCGAGATCGGTATCGATGTCGGTCAGCTCGGGACGAATCCGCAGTATGTCCGCGAGCCGCTTGGTGGTGGCATAGAGCGAGCGCGTGTCGTCCGAGATCAGTAGGTAGCTGTAGCTGGCGTTCGACGAACGACCGCCGACCTGCACCGCCTGGAACGGAAACAGGAAGGCGCGCAGACCGGGCACCGCTTCCAGCTTGGGCCGCAGCCGATCGACCACCGCACGGCCGGTGTCGGCGCGCTCACTCTCGGGTTTCAGCGCAACCGACATGAACGCGCTGCCGGTCCGCCTGCCACCGGTGAACCCGACGACGGTCGAGACCGCGGGGTCGCTCTGGATGATGTCGAACACGTTGCGGAGCTTGCCCTGCATCGCGGTGAACGAAACGCTTTCGTCCGCGCGAACCCCCGCACCGAGCAGCGGACTGTCCTGTTCGGGAAAGAAGCCCTTGGGAACGGCCACGTAGAGATAGACCGTCAGCCCGATCACAAGGACCAGTACGAGCATCACCAGTGGCTTCATCGCCAACGCCCAGTCGAGCGCAGCGACATAGCCGCGCTGGAGTCGCGTAAACCCGTGCTCGAGCGTCCGGCCGACGCGGCCCTGGCTCGCGGTCGGCCCACCGGGCTTGAGCAGCCATGCACACATCATCGGTGTCGTGGTGAGCGACAGCACGAGCGAAATGAGCACGGCGGCGGACAGGGTGATGGCGAATTCGCGGAACAGCCGCCCGACGATATCGCCCATGAACAACAGTGGGATGAACACCGCGATCAACGACACGCTGATCGACAATACGGTAAAGCCGACCTCGCGCGCACCGCGCAACGCCGCGTCGATCCGGCCCATTCCCGCCTCGAGGTGGCGACTGGTGTTTTCGAGCACGACGATGGCATCGTCGATCACGAAGCCGGTGGCGACGATGATCGCCATCAACGACAGGTTGTTGAGGCTGAAGCCCAGCAGATACATCACCCCGAGCGTTCCAAGCAACGAGACCACCGTCGCGACCGCGGGAATCAGTGTTGCACGCAGATTGCGCAGGAACGCGCCGACCACCAGCACGACGAGAACGAGCGACACGAGTAAAGTGATCTCGATCTCGTGGAGCGATGCCCGGATCGAACTTGTCCGGTCGTTGGCTACAGTCATGCGGATATCGGGCGGCAGCTGGTCCTGCAGCGCGGGAAGGTCGGCGCGGATCGCATCGACCAGATCGATCAGATTGGCACCAGGTTGCTGCGTTACCAGCACGATCACCGCGGGCTTACCGTTGAACAACCCGAGCGTGCGCGTGTCGGCCACGCTTTCCGCGACCGTCGCGATTTCATCCAGCCGGACCGGTGCGCCACCCCGCCACGCGACGATCAGCGCCGCGTAGCGATCGGCATCGCGACCGAGCTGGCCGGTATACAGTTGGTAGCGCTTGCCGCGCGTATTCTCGATCGTGCCTTTCGGACGGTTGGCGTTGGCGGCTTCGATCGCCGCCCGCACGTCCTCCATGCTGATGCCCAGTCGATTGAGCGCATAGGGTTTCACCGAGACCCGGACGGCGGGCAGGGAGCCGCCGCCGATCTCCACTTCGCCGACGCCGGGAACCTGCGCGAGGCGCTGCTGGACGATGTTCGAGACCGCTTCGTAAATCTGCCCCGGAGTCTTGCTGTCGGACGTCAGCGCGATCTGGATGACCGGTTGGCTCGCTGGATTGGCCTTGCGATAGGTCGGGTTCGATCGCAGCGTAGCGGGCAGATCCGCCCGCGCGGCGTTGATCGCCCCCTGAACCTCCCGCGCGGCCCCGTTGATGTCGCGATCCAGCCCGAACTGCAGCGTGATCCGCGTGTTGCCGCGTGACGAATTGGAACTCATCTCGGTGACGTCCGAGATGATTCCGAGACGTCGCTCCAGCGGCGTGGCGATACTGCTTGCCATCGTCTCCGGACTGGCGCCCGCCAAATTCGCGGAGACGCTGATCGTCGGATAATCCACCTGCGGCAGCGAGGCGACGGGCAGTTGAAAGAAGGCGGCGATCCCGAGCAGGGCAATCCCGATCGTCAGCAGCACGGTGCCGATCGGCTTGCGGATGAAGGGCGCCGAGAGGTTCATGCGTGCGCCGCCGAGCCGCGGCGCGGTTTCCGCACGGCACGGCTGAGGCGATCGAACGCAAGATAGACCACGGGGGTGGTAAAGACCGTCAGCATCTGACTGACCAGCAAACCTCCGAAGATGGCGATGCCCAGCGGCCGCCGGAGTTCCGCGCCTTCACCAAGTCCCATCATCAGCGGCACCGCCGCGAACAGCGCGGCGAGCGTCGTCATCAGGATCGGCCGGAAACGCAATACCGCTGCCTGATAGATCGCGTCGCGCGGGGAAAGATGCTGCTCGCGCTCCGCCGAAATGCCGAAATCGATCATCATGATCGCGTTCTTCAGCACGATCCCGATCAGCAGGATGATGCCGATGATCCCGATCACGTCGAGGTCGTTTCCGGTGATCCACAGCGCCAGCAACGCGCCGACGCTTGCGGACGGCAGGGTCGAGAGGATCGTCAGCGGATGGACGAAGCTTTCGTACAGCACGCCGAGCACGATATAGACGCAGACCACTGCTGCCAGGATCAGGATCAGCTGATTGCTCAGCGCCTTGCCGAACGCGCCCGAGGCACCGAGGAAGGTGACCGAGATGCCGGACGGCAAGCCGACGGCGGCAATCTTGTCGCGAACCGCATCGACGGCCGCCCCCAGCGACACTCCAGGCGCCGGGTCGAAGCCGATCGTCGCGGCGGGAAATTGCGCGACGTGGGTGATCTGGAGCGGTGCGGTGCCCTCGCGGATCGTGGCGAACGCCGACAACGGGGTGGCACCACCGGCGTTGGTCTGGAGGTGCAGCAAGCCGAGCGACTCCGGGGTCGTCAGCAGATCGGGCCGTGCTTCGAGAATGACACGATATTGCGCGGTTTCGGTGAAGATCGTCGAGACGATCCGTTGCCCGAAGGCGGAGTATAGCGCGTCGTCGACATCGGAAGCGGTGATGCCGAGCCGGCTCGCGGTATCCCGGTCGAGGTCGACGAACGCGGCTGCGCCCTGCTGTCCGCTGTCGTTATAGATGTTGCGGATTTTCGGAACCGTGGCGAGCGCGGCGGCAACCGTCGTCGCCGCGGCCTGGACCGACTTGGTATCCGCGCCTTCGAGCGAGAAGCGATATTGGGTGGGGCCGCTTTCGGCGTCGATGGTGAGATCCTGGCTCGGCTGCACGAACAACCGGATTCCCGGCACTGCGGCCACTCGGTCGCGCAGCCGTTGCATGACCTCTTGCTGGTTTCCGTGATCCCGCTTCAGATTGACCGTCATCTGACCCGAGTTGAGCGCTCCGTTGTTTGCGCCATCGACGCCAATGAACGAGCTGGCGTTGTCGACCGCCGGATCGGCAAGGATCGCGCGGGCCGCCGCGCGTTGCAGAACCGCCATGCGATCATAGGAGACCGCCGCGCTGGCTTCGGTCCGCACCAGCAACTGGCCGGTGTCCTGGATCGGAAACAGTCCCTTGGGGATGACCAGGTACAGCAATGCGGTAAGGGCGAACAAGCCGATCGCGACGACCAGCGCGAGCGGCTGGTGCGCAAGGACGCGCTGGAGCACCCTTTCGTAACGCCGCTCCAGCCGCTCGAACAGGCGGCGCGCGGCCGCCCCGGCGCGCGTCTCGCGTGCCTCGCCGTCGGGCTTGAGCCACCGCGCTGCAAGCATCGGCGTCAGCGTCAACGATACGACCATCGAGATGACGACGGTGATCGCCAGCGTCATCGCGAATTCTCGGAACAGTCGCCCGACGACGTCGCCCATGAACAGCAGCGGGATGAGCACCGCGATCAGCGACACGGTCAGCGAAATGATCGTGAAACCGATCTCAGCCGCCCCCTTGAGTGCCGCCTCGAACGGCGTCTCGCCCTCTTCGATATGCCGCGCGATGTTCTCGATCACGACGATCGCATCGTCGACCACGAAGCCGGTCGCGATCGTCAGCGCCATCAACGACAGGTTGTTGAGGCTGTAACCGAGCAGATACATCACCCCACACGCGCCGATCAGCGAAATCGGAACCGCAAATGCCGCGATCATCGTAGCGCGCAGCGAATGGAGGAAGAAGAATATCACCAGCACGACCATCACGACGGCGAGCAGCAGTTCCATCTCGACATGGCTGATCGAGGAGCGAATGCTGGTGGTGCGGTCTGCCAGTACGGTTACGTCGAGCCCGGCGGGCAAGGCCGCCTGCAATTGCGGCAGCCGGCGCTTGATCGCATCCACGGTGGCGATGACGTTGGCACCAGGCTGGCGCTGGACGGTCAGGATGATGGCGGGAGTGAGATTGGCGAGCGCACCGAGGCGGCTGTTCTCCGCCCCGTTGATGACACGCGCGACATCGGACACGCGTACCGGCGCAGCGTTGTTGAAGGTGACGATCAGTTGCTTGTAATCGTCGATCGTCAACAACTGGTCGTTCGCATTGATCTGATAGGCCCGCGTCGGTCCGTCGAAACTGCCCTTCGCCGAATTGGCGTTGGCATTGTCGATCGCGGTGCGCAGCGTATCGAGCGAGATGCCCTGCTTGGCCAGCGCCTGCGTATCGGCCTGAATGCGAACCGCGGGACGCTGACCACCGGCGAGCCGGACGAGCCCGACCCCCGCCACCTGCGACAGCTTCTGGGCAAGTCGCGTGTCGACCAGTCGCTGGACTTCCGTCAACGGCATCGTCTTGGAGGTGATCGCCAGCGTCAGGACGGGGGTGTCGGCCGGGTTGACCTTGGCATAGATCGGCGGGGCGGGGAGATCGGCCGGGAGGAGCGCGTCGGCCGCGTTCATCGCCGCCTGGACTTCCTGCTCGGCGACGTCGAGCCGTTCACCGAGATCGAACTGGAGCGTGACCACCGAAGCGCCCGCCGCGCTGATCGAACTCATCCGCGCGAGCCCGGGCATCTCGCCGAACTGCCGCTCCAGCGGTGCGGTGACCACTTGGCTGATGACCTCCGGACTCGCACCGGGATACAGTGTTGTCACCTGGATCGTCGGATAATCGACCTGCGGCAAAGCCGCGAGCGGCAGCAGCCGGAACCCGACGAGCCCGGCGAGAACGATGGCGATCATCACGAGCGCGGTGGCGACCGGCCGAAGTATGAAGGGACGGGAGGGGTTCACGTCGTCTTGCGTTTACCCGTCGGGGCGGTCGACTGCCTGGCAGCGGCCTCGGGCGTGCGGACCTTGTCGTCCTGCTTGATCCGGTCGCCCCCTTCGCTGACGATCCGGTCTCCGACGGCCAGACCCCGCGTGACGACGACGGACGTCCCGATCGTCTGGCCGGGCTCGATCTTGCGCTGGACGACCGTATCGTTCGGACGCAACAGCCAGACGAAATTGCTGCCCTCTGCCTGACGCATCGCGGTCACCGGCACCACCACCGCGTCGTCGAGATAATCGATCTGCAACCGGACGTTGACGAACTGATTGGGAAACAGTGTGCCCGCAGCGTTAGCAAAACGCGCCTTGGCGCGCAGCGTGCCCGTATCGGTCGCGATCTGGTTATCGAGGGTCAAGAACTTGCCCTGCGCCAGCACGTTGTTGCGAGTCCGGTCGAGCGCGTCGACTGATAGCGGGCCATCAGCGGCTGCCCTCGCCGCAACCACCGGCACCTGATCCTGTGGAATCGCAAAAACGACGTCGATCGGGGCGATCGTAGTCACGACCGCAATCCCGTTTGCATCGCCGGCGGCGACGAAGTTGCCGACATCGGTCGCGCGCAGGCCGATCCGACCGGCGACCGGCGATCGGATCACCGCGAAGCCGACGTTCAGGCGCGCCGCATCGACCGCGCCGGCATTGGCGGCGGCGGTCCCTTCCAGCTGGCGGACCAGCGCGGCCTGCGTATCGACGTCCTGCCGGGCGATCGAATCCTGGGACAGCAGCGTGCGATAGCGTTGCAGCGTCAGGCGGGCATTTTCAAGCTGCGCCCGATCCCGCGCGAGCGAACCCGCAGCCTGCGTCAATTGCGCCTGATAGGGGCGCGGATCGATCCGCGCGAGGATCTGTCCCTTGCGCACGGTCTGCCCCTCCTCGAACAGGATCGCGGTGATGACGCCGGACACTTGCGGGCGGACGGTCACGGTCGCGAGCGGGGTAACCGTGCCGAGCGCCTCGATCGTTACGGGCACGCCGCGCGCGGTCGCGCGTGCGACGCCGACCGTTTGAACGCGATCGCGCCGCCGTGCCCGTGCCGCGTCCTGATCGCTCCCTGCGTTGCTCGCGATGCCGGTGATCCAGAGCAGTGCGAAAGCGAGCAGGGCGAGAACGATTCCCCAACTGACGATTTTCGCGCGTTGCGATGAAGTCCGTTTGGCGGGGGATCCGATGGCGCGATGAATATCGTCGTCGATCACTGGGCGGATGCTTCTTTCTTGGGAAGGCGCGACAGAGGGGCGCTTGCACGATAGGTTTCGGGCGACGATGAAGTCGCCGGCAAGTGATGAGGGGATTGTGCAGGGACAGCATTTCGCATAGCGATGTCAACCACATAGGAATATTTCGTGGCCTGCGATTGCAGGCGGAACGTCGCAAAGACCGTGCCTAGGTGTTCAGTCCCGGCATCTGGTGGATCGGATCGGCGATGAACCTGCCCGGCTCTGACGTCCAGATTTAGCGATGTCTTCGTAAGGCGTGAGGCGACTGAGCGTTTTGAGCCGACGGGCGAAATTGTAAGCCGCCATCGGATCGGCGAGGTGCACCCGTAACTGCTCGTAGCTTCCATAGGGGAAGCGTTTGACGGTCGCCTCCTTGATGGTTCGGTTCATCCGCTCGATTTGACCGTTGGTCTACGTGTGGTTCGGCTTGGTCAGCCGGTGCTAGATGCCGTTTGCTTCGCAGATCCTGTCGAAGCGCATCTGCCGTGACCAGGCGGTGTTACGGTTGAGCGGCGCCTTGACGAGCTGGGTGACCGCGAAATTACTTGTGCGGTCGATACCGACGAATAGGTAGAGCTTGCCTTCGGCAGTTTGACCCTTGGCGATATCCAAGGGGAAGAAGCCGATCGGGTAGCGCTTGAAGCGCTGTCGCTTCGGCTCGTCTCCCTCAATGTCCGGCAGACGGGATATGCCATGACGCTGCAAGCGGCGGTGCAGCGCCGAGCGTGTCAGCTGCGGGATCGACGGCTGCAACGCTTAGAGGCAATCGTCGAGCGGTAGTCATGTTTGACGTCGGAATGTGGCGACCGCTGCCTCCTCGGCTTCGGTGAGGATCGTGGAGGGAGGGGCCTTCGGCCCGGTCATCAAATCCTTGACCGTTGCCCGCTTCCGCCATTTCTCCACCGTCTTCGCGTTGATCCCAAGCTTCCGGCTCAGCGTCGAGAGCGAGGCTTGCGATCGTTGTAGTGCTGTTCGAACGGCGTGCGTGGTCGTGGCTCTGCCGTGACGTACCGGTCCCGTATGGCTTCCTTCCATTCTAACTAAAGGATCGCACCATCAAACCTTGGGATCAAACAGCTAGGGACTAGGATGCCGATGGCTCAGCGAATGACTGCTTCTGCCGGAAGGTGTCGTTTGATGCGGGGCCTGCGAACGACGGCTTTGTCCCAAACCTTGCCGCTCCGACCGCCGCTACCGCAAAATGAACGGGCGGCCGAAGTTGGGGAGCCCGAAAGAGCCTCTGAGTGTCTGGGAATGGGTCATCCCGTTGAGCTTGTTGTCTGTACGCTGCTGCTCGACACGGATCGCTCAGCGGACGAAAGCCGGCCGCTTTCCCCGAACGGCTTTGTTAATTGCTTTTGGAAAAGCGGGCATCTGATTTTAAGTTGGTCACAGCTACCTCGAGGCCGTCCGTAGGCTTCCGCACTGCCTGCAGCATGCTCATTATGTTCGAAGCGCGGGAGGCGAATCGTCCTGCTTTTATGCCGAGCCCTCCGTGCGATGTGAGGATCTCAAGCTTCTCATCAGGGTCAGCATGTAGATAAATCTCGGTGGACTGGATCGAAGCGTGACCAAGCCAAAGAGCCACCTTTCTTATGTCGCGAGTGACTTTAAGCATGTGCATGGCGCAGCTATGCCGCAAAACATGCGGCGTGATATTCTTCGGCCCGAGGCTGGGGACTGCTTTGGCTGCAATCTGAGCATATTTCGCAAGACGCGCTGCGAAGCCATCGCGCGTTAGCGGCAAGCCATGCCGACTAAGAAAAACATGATCGTACGGCACATTCGGCCTCTCAGAATACCACGCGCGCAGAAGGTGGACGGTTTCGGGGCCCAGCGGCAAAATTCTAGCCCTTCGTCCCTTTCCCATCACGTGCAAGGTTGGCTTTGGGCCGAGGTTCAGGTCACCGAGCGAAAGCGCCAAAACCTCAGACACACGTAAGCCGCATATGTACGTGATGCTCAGCATTGCCCGGTCTCGGATCCCCTCTCTGTGCCTCATATCTGGCAAGCTGAGTATGGCTTTGACCTCATCGGTCGACAGCCAATCAATCACGGGAACATCCGCTCTCTTTGCCCCCAGCGCGCGTATGCGAGCGGCTTGCTCCATCGCTGCCGGAATTTTCATCTGTACGTATCGGAAGAATGATCGGATCGCCGCCAGCCGCAGATTGCGGGTTCGCCGCGAGTTTTTCCGAGTCTTCTCCAGATCATCAAGAAATTGGAGGACGATCTCCGCTGTGATGTCTTCCAGGTGGAGGCGGTCGATATTCATCCGGGTCGCCGCGGTAATAAAACGAATTAGCAAAATGAACGTGTGCGCGTAACTCGAACGCGTCAGTTGGCTGAGGCCGCGATCTCGAACGAGATGTTCGTTGAGAAAGCCAGACAGGACGGGAGCCAGATCATGCTGGTGATTGTCACGCATCGAGCACCTCCTCGATCGCCAAGGCCATCGACTCTTTTGTCTCGGTCGAAATCTCCAGATACCAATAGGTGCTAGCTACGCTGACGTGGCCTAGATAGGTGGACAGGGCGACTATATGGTTGGAAATCAGTTTCCGATCCGACCCGCACGATGCCAAGGATCGAACGGCAAACGTATGTCTGAGGTCGTGTATTCTCGGCAACCTGCTACCGTTTCTGCTCGTAAGATTTAGCTTTGTTGTGCATTTTCGAAACATGGCGTCAATCGAGTGACCAGACGGCGTCCTGTCATTGTGGATCACGAACAATTGATCTATGTTCAAGTGATTGGGTCGGTCGGCGAGATATGTCCTGAGAGCTTTGACGGTACTCTTGTGGATATGGACGATTCTGTCCTTTCCGAACTTTCCGCGCCGGATCATGATCTCGTTGTTTTTGAAGTCCCGGGTCAAGATGTTCCGGGCCTCGTTTATTCTCAAACCCGTCGCAGCAATAAGGCCGACGATATGCTTATAGGTAGCAGCATCGTAGGCGTGGGCCAGCGGCAAGGTACCCAGCTCCGCTAGGATCCGCCGTATCTCGCCGTCGGTGTAGATATAGGGAATAGGGCGCCTTGCGCGACGAGCCGACCGTACGTGTTCTTCTGCCAGGACCTCATGGCGGGGATCCTCGGCGTTGAGGAATAAGCCGACGCGGCGAACGGAAGCCAAGAGATAATATCGCCTGCGCCGCTCACATTTTTGCTCCGCCCATGCGATCGCGTCACCCTCGCGCAAAAAAGTAGCTTTCCGATCATCTGCGAAAAGAGCAAATGATCTTAGGTCTCGCGAGAGGTCGACATCTTGGTAGCCTAGCAGCTTCCTCAGTTCGAGATATCGCTCGATCGCTTGGATCATGACTGATCCCCCATCCACGGCTCTGCGAGGCGTTTAAGCATCGGCTCGTTGACTTTGGCGTAGATCATTGTCGTTGCCACTGATTTGTGCCGCAAGACGGTGGCAACATCCTCAAGGCTTCGGCCGTCTCTCAGCAGTTCGGTCGCGAGCGTGTGCCGAAATACATGCGATGCGCCGTCGAGTCCGCATCGAGAAAGTGCGGCGCTAGCGATCGACGAAATTTCTGCCGCGTTCGCTGGCTGGGTGTGCGGGCAACGCATTCTAAGGAAAAGAGCATCCAAGGTCGAGCTTGGACGAGCTTTCTCCAGGTAGTCTAATACTGCGTCGCCAGCCCTTTGGGTAAGGGGGATTACCGCGCCGCGACCCCCCTTCCCCTCAATGCTGACCTTGGCCTCGACCCAATTGAAGCTTCCGAGCCTGAGTCTCCAAACCTCCGTCGCCCTAAGCCCTAGTTCGGCTAACAAAGTCAGTATCGCCCGGTCGCGGATGCCGCGTATCGTCGAGAGGTCGCAACTATCGATCACGCGTCGCACGTCATCGACGTTGAGCCGCCGCGGAACAGTGGATAGGCGGTAGGAACGACGTGAAACTAAAGCGTTTGCCAAGGCCGGGTTGCAATGTCCTTCGGAAGCGCGGAAAAGCAGGTAACTTCGAATCGAACGCACAAAACGGCTTTGCATATTAGCGCGACGCTTCGCAAATTGAGATAGTGCAAGGTCACGGATAGACTTTGCTGAGTAGCTGGCAGCGTCTTCTCCCAGTTCAGGCAGCCAATTCATCACGTCCAAAAGATAGAAGTAAACAGTTCGTGGCTTCAGTCCCTTTTGATCAATTAACCATGCACGATACCGCAGAAGCATGGGTGTAGGTTCAGATCGCCGCCGCCGCTGAAAGACCACACCGTCGCGAAAGACGGGGTTCTCACCCACAAGGAAGCGTGAGAAGCGGTCCGCAGCCACGCGACGGCGGCCAAGGACCTGAACGCCGGGCTTTGCTGATTTAACGTGCAGCCCACAGCGACAGGAATGCATAGCAAACTCGTCGACTACCCTGGTGGTGATGCAGGATCGCGGGATTCCTCTGAGTCTCAGCCATACTATAAAATGCAGCGCGGTTCTGGCGTGTTGCTGAGCCCGATCGGGATGGAGACCTTCTTTCAAAAGCGACCGTAGAAAATCAGCGCAAATGTCGGGATCATCTGTGTCCCAGCCATGTGAATCAAGGATACCTTGGTATTGAAGGTACAGGTATATTCGAGATGTTGCGACGATTTGGGATGACCTAACGCGGTGAGCTGGCCAGCAAGAGCGTGTGCAAGCATGTTGCCAAAACTGCTCCAGCGAAGACCAACTCATATCGTGGATCTTGATCCTGCGTAATTCTAAAAACCGAAAAAAGTGAGAAACTGTGCCTCGGTAGTCCAATAGTGCTCCTGGCCTCCCTGTTGCTCTAACGAATACATCTACAACGTCTCTGACACTCTGGACGTTACTGAAGTCGTCATCTTGCGTGTAAGACCGTACCATAACTTGCAGATCTTCGTACGCTTCGTGTATTCGTGTGCTAAAAGATTTAGCGCTACACCTTTGTCTGTCGCGTGGCCGTTGCTCATCTTTTTTATACGCCATTGGATCGATAGCTCCCAATTATAGCGATGGAAGCGCGAAGACATGCGTGCTTACCTGCCAGCGGTAGCTGTCCGCTTGACATAGCTCTAGCGCACGAGGAGAATGGCTGTGGTTTCTGACCAATCTCGAAGAGGCTCAGCTCGGCAAAGCTGGGCCTTTTCCCTTTCACGCATAATCCGGATTGACCGACCTTAGGTCGATGGCTGCTCAACTTGGTTTCATGGTGCCCTCCCTGACAGACTGCCTGTACCGTTCCGGCCAGAGCTCCTCGACTTCGCAACCAAGTTCCGCTGCGATTCTAGTTTCAATTCGGCGAGACCTCCGGAACCCCCGGCTTACCGTTGAAACCGTGGTGGGCGTAACGTTGAGATGGCGAGCTACGGCGCTCAGGCTGCTTCCCTTAAGCTGGAGAGCGGCTTTGATGCGGGCATGCCGCTTCTCATCAATCATGTACCGCTCCACAGTTTGAGACTATGCTCGTGTGTACGATATGTCTCAACTAGTAGGTGATAAGTGTCGTTCATCGATCCCGCAATAGGCGCGCCTAAGATAGGCCGCGATGTCGAGGGTCTGGCGCGCCGTCTGCGGCTTGCGCGGGAGCACGCAGGCCTTACCCAACAGCAATTTGCCGCGCGAATCGGCTACTCGCGCCGTCAGGTTCTCTCCTGGGAAAATGGTACCAACCTCCCTCCTATCTGGGCGCTGGCCGAGGTCAGGCGTGCTTTTGACATTGACCCAGAGTGGGTTCTATCGGGACCAGGCTGGATCCCGCTTCGCAAAGTGCCAGTAGATGCGCCTGACAGGCGCCTCCGCCTCAATAGAGAGGTAAAAACGCTAGCCAAACGTGCGGGCTTGACGTTGCCCGAGGCGACATTGCAAAACTTCGCTGATCTTATCGGCAGAGAGCCCGAGGAAGTGGAGGCAGCCGCAAAACTGCGAGTACGGGATGCTTTCCAAGCTTTATCACAGGGAGGTTGCTTTGAGCCACGATGATTCTGTGAAGCCTTTATCTGAAAGGTTCGAGAACGATTTGATCGCAGGCGTCGCAATAGCGAGACAAGGACCGATCCGGCGCCGACGTTGGACGGTGATTGGGGTTCTTCTCTCAGTCGCAGACCTGCTTTGGCTTGCATCTACATGGGCAAACGCCCATAACTTCAAGGCTGATAGCATGGGCCTTTTTGCCATGGCATTTTTGCTGGCGGCCCTGGCTACGGCCACATTCTACATCGAAGCCTTCAAGACCAAAAAATAGGGTGAATGGACATCGTAGCTTCGAACCGCGTGACTGACTCCGGCTGTCGCATGCTGCAGGGCAGTCAGGATTTGTGCATGACAACTTTGATAAGCACAGCATTGGTCCGCGACGAGGCTCTTAGGAAGGATCTCCGCATGAATGCAGGAACGCCCTTGGGGGCTTCAGTACCCGCTATCAGCGCAGTCGAGCGCGCGCACCGTGTTCGAGAAGTTGACTTTGCTCGAGGCACTGTGGGCTATGAAGGTGGGATTCTCTCTGACGAAATTGAGCAACTCAACATACGCTACATCAACGGCGAGATCAGCAGCGACGAGCTGACTGATGCTATCCTCGCATCGAACACGGCTCGTGCTACCTAATAGGTAACGTCAGGCAGCTCGACTTTGCTAGGTGTCGTCTCCCTCCGCCGAGAACAACATTGAGCCCAACATTGCGTGTCTATCGTGCGGTGCAATGCCGGCATATAAACGAGCAGAAGGTGGCGGCGCCTTGTCGCCTGCAAGTTCAATAGCTGGCTATATGAGCGTGGGATGCTTACCAGTTAATCCGTCATGGCTAGATCACCGGCTAAACAAACCTTATCAAGACAGTAGTAAGAAAAAGTATAAGGGTTGTGCAGAAATTACGGAAGCTTTACTCATCTGGCTCGCATACCAATACTCCAGTCATGTACAATGTAACCGTGTGCATATGCCGTGCCGCGGTATCTCGACCATCAAGTTGTGCGGCATACATTAAGGCGCCGATTGCTTGATTCGTTGATACATTATAATCGTGGCATATTTGCGCAAACAACATAGGGGCGTCCGCCAAAACGTTAGTGCGGGGTGAACGACTAACAACTGCAGGTGATTTGCTCATTTGGGCCTCCGCATCTGTAGAGGCATCCCGGCGTAAGCCGGGCGTTGGAAACCCTGCACGTGGTCAAGGCGCTGCCGCCTTTGGGCAAGCCTTGGACATGCGCGACAGCCGCCCGGCCGAAAAGCTCGACCGGACCACGTGAATGTCGGGGTTTCCACGCCCCACGGCTGGGATTGACCTCGCCGCAAGAACGCGAATCGCAGACTGAACACATCTTCGCAAGCTCGATCGTTGGTGCCGTACGCATTCTAGCGGCGGCAAACCTACACACCGATCGATCATGTTGAGTCTGTCAGTGGGCGGAATTTCGCGTCAACTAAGAGGCGCTGAAAAGAAGAAACTCAGGCGTACGCAACGGAAATGCCTAATTTTATCTGCGGCCGGATACGAAGGTTCCGGGAGAATTCGAGCCTTTTACGCTGAGATCCAGATAATTTGCCGGACAAGATAATACGAACTCGGGCTACAGGTTGCGGCGCTCGGCGGGCGGGGGACGTTCGCCTGGGTCAGCGAATCGCCGCACGGTCCGCCGGTCGCGGTGCGCGCCTATTTCCCCGCGACAATCCGCAGTGCGGTGCGCCAGAAGGCGCGCTGGATGACCGGAATCGCGCTCGCCGGCTGGGATCGGCTCGGCTGGGGGCCGGCACGCGACTGGCGCGACCACTGGATGCGGATGCGCGACCGTCGCGCACCGCTCGCAGTGGTGGTGATGGCGGTGGCCTATGTGGCGCTGCTCGCGTGGCCGGCGATGCACGGCCTGCACTGGATCGCCAGCACGGCGCCACCCGCAATGCCGGTCGCATCGGAATGGTTGCTGTCGGTCACCGCGCTGCTGCTGCTGTGGCGGATCGTCACGCGCGCGATGTTCACCGGGCAAGCCTATGGCTGGCGCGAGGCGTGCTGGTCTTTTCCGCGCCTGTTCGTCGGCAATTTCATCGCGCTGCTCGCCGCGCGCCGCGCGGTATGGGTCTATGTCCGCTCGCTCAACGGGGTCGCTCTGCGGTGGGACAAGACCGCGCACGTCTTCCCGGATCTGCCCGGTCCACACCCGTGATCGACGTGCAGCGGTCGGGTCGGGGGCGACCGCTGCGATTTCTCGCGGCTGTCGGCGTCGGCTGGATCGGGGTTCGCGCCACGCTGCTGTGGCCCGACGGCGTGGTGCCGGTCGGCCCGATCCGCCTGCTGATCGCGCCCGCGCGCGCCGCAGCCCCTGCCGAGGCCATACAAGGACCTTCGCCCAGCAGAGTCGTCCGACGGGGGGTCCAGGCCGTTGCCGCACCCCGGCCACCGACGTTCGAACGCGCCACGCGCGTTCCGGAGATGAACGCCTCCACCGATGTGCGGCCCCCGCCCGCAGCCCCCGCATCGCCACGCCCCCGCGCGCCGCTCCCCGGTGTGCCGCCGTTCGTCGCCATGCCCCCGGACACGCCGGACCGGATTCCCGGCACGCGATCCCGCGCGCCACGCTGGTCGGGAAGCGCCTGGGCGGTAACACGCGCGGGGCTCACCGCGCAGGGCGACGGGACCGGAGGCCAATTGGGCGGCTCGCAAGCGGGAATCCGCATCGTCCGCACGCTCGACCGGCAGGGACGCGTGGCGCTGGCGGGGCGGCTGACCACGCCACTCGGGGCCGGCCTGCGCGAGGCATCGCTCGGGCTCGAATGGCAACCGACGCGACTACCGCTGCGGCTGGTGGCGGAACAGCGTTTCGCCTTGGGCGCAGGGACAGGTGGCCCCGGCATCGGGATGGTCGGCGGGTTCGGCCCGGTCCCGGTGTTCCGCGGCCTCCGCGCGGAAAGCTATGCGCAGGCGGGTGTGCTCCGACGCACAC
>Ga0265798_10006446_pt1 | contig 15420 bp, 8 predicted proteins | sample P3T30metagenome_FD_192430 | JGI IMG/M metagenome (GOLD analysis project Ga0265798, IMG submission 192430) | Plant litter microbial communities from East Loma Ridge, Irvine, California - P3 T30 | ecosystem: Environmental > Terrestrial > Plant litter > Unclassified | place: USA: California... | reverse complement strand
GGGCCAGACATTTCTGCGGTATTATCTCCACGGATGCATCATACTTTTTATAGTAATTTCTGAGATCCTCCTGCATGATCTTGAAAGGTAGTTCGCCCATCCCTTTGGGTACCCTGACTTCATAACTGCAGACATCGGCATGCCGTGCCCATTCTATCCCGGCCTCCCCTATCGCATTAGTCTCTAAACGCGCCTTGTCCTTCACCTGAAGAATCACCCTGTTGTTGCCGTAAAATATTTTACCGTTGCTAAAAGCCAGCTTGTAAAAATTGACCAGGTCATAGTTCGTTACAGTGATTGTCCTTCTGGAACTGTCTTCAGGACTGATGGTGTATTTCATGGGCAAGTCTTCCTGGTAACCGGGAACCAGTTCATGGAAAATATCCGTTTTACCGGTAGCCGCATGAGCAAAGACCTTATTAGGGTCGCCATCGACAGGAATATCAACCTTGACCTGCTTAAACGGGTTGCTGCCATTCAGCACAGCGGCGATATTTGCCCGGCTGACCTCTTCGAACCCGGTAATTGCGGCAACTACACCATTTCGAGTGATCCATACATAGTGAGGCAGATATGTATGCGGGAAAAGGTTATTAAGGGCGGTGTCCTGCACAACGTCCGGTAAATCAGATTTCTTATAGCGTTTCAGCTTGTTCAAAAAATCCGTTACCAGTGTTGCCGACTGATCGGTAACCGGTAAAAATTGAATCTTGCCGCCAAACTCCTTTTGCAAAGAATCCATTCGCGGGATCATTGCCACACACGGCGAACACCAGGTGGCCCAAAAATCCAGTATTAAAAGTTTCCCTTTAAAATCAGAGAGCTTTGCAAATTCATGTGGGTTATTGATCAATAAACCAAGCCTGGTGTCAGGCACCTGATCACCGACGGTTAAACCTTTACGGCCTTGTGAGAACGCTTTATCAGGAACTAACAGGTAGATTAACAGCCACAGCAGCAAAAGCCCTAAAGCGAACCAGTGCTGGTGCTTTTTCGGTTGATTATCAGCAGTATGAAAATTGAATTTGGGATGAGTAGATTGTTTCAGTTTGGGCAATAAGCTTCCACTGAGGCTATATTTTAGCTTCATTTTTGATGAGATTTAAGTAAAGGAATCAGGAAAAATCAGGCACGGGTTGGCCCTGCCTTAGCGATAGAAACCATTCACTCCGGCGGGGAGATCAGCAGCAGCCAGGATTGGATAGGGTAATTAATCATGTCCTTCCCCCTTTTGCCCGGTTTCCGGAACCCTGTTCGCCTGGTGTAATATGTAAGCCGCGGCCACCAGGTCAATTAACTGATCGAAGAACAGGGCGACTTCTTCATCGGATAGATCCGCTTTAATATTGCACTCTCTGGTTACCCAGCATTGAAAGAATTTCCAGAACAGCACTTTCGTTGACTCTGGAGTGTAGTCATCGAAAAATTTAGCCGTTACGTCCTTAAAAGATATGGACGCTGTAAAGTCGTGTTCTATGATTACCACTGCTTCCATGCATTTTTCTTTGGTGAGTTGGTTAACGCAAAAAAAAGCGTGGAACCTTACTTACCGCTTTAGCGGTTGAGAATCCTAAAAACGAATAATTCAGGCCACCCCTGTGGTGTGAGCACTGGCGACTAATTATTCTTTCGTTTCCTTGAAATTCTCATATTTCTAAAGCGAGATTAAAGTGCGAATACCTGAAAAACAAGATTCGCAAATGTCTTAAAAACAATTAGTGCCTTATTAAATGGTACTATTCAAATATATGATTTTTTTTATTTTGTTACAAGATCTTGTAACAAAAATTTTAAATTTTATCCATTCTTTTCATTTGTATTTATGAACAAGAATAGAGATAGTGATAGACTGATTAAATTTGGGGAGAATTTGAGAAAAATCAGATTGGAATTAAATTTAAGTCAAGATAATGTTGCTGAGAGATGTGATGTCACAAAAGGGAATTTGAGTATGATAGAGAATGGGAATAAAGACTTCACCTTCTCTACTTTATTAGAGATCGCTAAAGGAATGAATATAGAACCAAAAAAGTTATTAGATTTTAAGTTATAATTTCCATTAAAATGTTTTAATTTTTACGTTTAATGAGCTTAATATAAATGCGTTACTCACCATACAACTTGCAAAACTTCTTTAAATATTCAACTCAATAATTCTAACTTTTGTTAGCTTACAACTTTAATCTGCCTTAACCTTGTAGAATACCTCGCGGCCTTTAGCTTATTGAATGTTATATAATAAATTTAATCTGGTCACTAATCCTTTGCGACACAAAATATTATTGAAAATTTTTGATTTAAAATAAAGTATGATTTTGATTGTTAAATAACGGATTTTTTTATAAGTATAAATATATTGATATTAGAAGTTCAAGTCTAAATCTATAAATGCCTATAAATCAATATATTAATTTGAATAACTTCAAAAAAAGCGACAAAAAATTCAAGTTAGTTGACTTTTTTTGCGGCGCCGGAGGAATGTCATGTGGTTTTTCTCAGGCCGGTATTAAAATAATTGGCGGAATCGATATCGAGAAACAATTCGAAAAAACTTATATCGAGAACCACAAGGGGGCCGAATTTATCAATAAAGATATCACCAAATATCAACCTGCGGAACTGCAGAAAAGGCTTAAAATCAAGAAATTCGATGATGAAATGATCTTTATTGGCTGCAGCCCGTGCCAGTATTGGAGTAAAATTAACACATTTAAACATAAGTCTTCATACTCAAGCAACCTGATTGGAGATTTCCAACGCTTCATCAAATTTTTCATGCCCGGTTATGTTGTTGTTGAGAACGTACCTGGATTGCTTAATGCAAAAAACAACCATACTTTATTAGGTTTTCTGGATTTTCTTGTTTTCAACGGATATAAACATGAATATAAAATCATCAGAACAGATCAGTATGGAGTACCCCAACGAAGAAAAAGATTTGTATTGATTGCTTCAAGGATATCGGATAAAATCTGTTTCCCCGAAGCTATAGACGATGAAAACCTTACCGTACGAAACTTCATCGGTGAACATAACGGTTTTTCTAAAATTCCCGATGGTCATATTGACCTAACAGATTTCAATCATTCGACATCGCACCTTAGCAAATTAAATAAACGCAGAATTGAAATAACTCCGAAAGATGGTGGGACAAGAAAAGCCTGGAAAGATGACGACGAACTACAAATAGATGCATACCGAGGTAAAGGTAAAGATGATATGTTTAAAACCATTTACGGCAGACTCTACTGGGATAAACCGGCTTCAACAATTACCACAAGATTTATAGCAACATCGTGCGGAAGATTTGCGCATCCTGAAGAAGACCGTGGCTTGTCATTACGGGAAGGTGCTACTCTCCAGACTTTCCCAGTAACGTACAAATTTATAGGGGGACTAGTTTCGGTAGCCAAACAAATCGGCAACGCTGTTCCGCCGGAGATGGCAAGACGAATTGCATTAAGTATAATTAATTCATAAATGGCAAAATTTAAAGCTAGAGCCCGGACGCTTGATCTGCTCGGAAGACAACAAATTGCCGGGATTCCTACGGCTATTAATGAATTATTTAAAAACGCTCACGATGCATACGCTGACCATGTAGAGGTGGATTATTTCAGAAAAGAAAAGATTCTAGTTCTGAGAGATGACGGCTTGGGGATGACAAAAAAGGATTTTGAAACGCGGTGGCTGACTCTGGGAACAGAGAGCAAGTTCACGAATAGGAAAACGCCTCCTCCACCTGTAGATCCAGATAAGAATTCCCGCCCTATAATGGGTGAAAAAGGGATAGGCAGGTTAGCTATTGCATCCATCGGCAGTCAGATGCTGATTTTAACTCGGGCTAAAAGGCCCGGAGAGTCTCACAAGATAGTAGCCGCGTTCATAAACTGGAATATTTTTGAATTACCCGGCCTTAATCTGGACGACATTGTAATTCCGGTCAGAGAGTTTACTGAACTTCCCTCATATGAGCAAATAAAACTTATGCAGGACGAGATAGCAGTATCATTAATGCCACTTGTCGAAAATGATGATCTAACCGAAAAGGAATATAATGCATTAATTGATGGAATATACTCGTTTAAATGTTCACCAAGAGACCTAGAGACAGCTACCGTTAGTGCTATAACCCTGATGGATGGTAAATGCGGTACTCATTTTTTCATCTCACCAATTAACGAATCCCTGAATTACGACATTGATGGCGACAGGGATGATAAATCATCTTCTAAGATAGAAAAAATGCTAGTAGGGTTTACGAATACTATGACCCCAAAGCATCCTAAACCGCAGATTGAAGCAACATTCCGTGACTATAAGGGGAATGATGGTACCTATACAAGTATAATTGATAAAGATCAGTTTTTTACGCCTGAAGATTTTCAGCTGGCCGATCACCATTTCAGTGGTAATTTTGATGAATTTGGACAGTTCAGCGGCAAAGTACAGGTATACCGAGGAAGCGATGAGCTGCACAAAATCAACTGGGCAGGTAATAATTACAAACCTACTTTATGTGGTCCTTTTCATATTAACGTCGCTTACTTTCAGGGCGCCCAGCGACAATCCATTATGGATAAGGAAAATCACGCCAGGCTTTATGCAAAGGCTGAAAAGTTTGGGGGCTTGTATATTTACAAGGATAATATAAGAATACTCCCTTACGGAAACCCGGATATAGACTGGCTGGACATTGAGAAAAACAGGTCGAAAAGTGCTTCTTTCTATTTCTTCAATTCCCGGCGGATGTTTGGCGTTCTGGATATTTCGAAAGATCTTAATTCTAATTTGAAAGAAAAAGCGGGTCGGGAAGGTTTCATTGAAAACAAGGCCTATAATCAGATTAGAGATATTCTAAAGAATTTTTTCACTCAGCTGGCGGCAGATTTTTTCCGTGAGGGGTCTGGCGCAGGGCCGAAGGCTGAAATATGGGTTAAAAAGCGTGCGGAAAGAGAGGCGTTTTTCAGAGCGCTGGAAAAACGCGATCAGCAATCGAAAGTCAGGAAAGAGAGATTCCAAAGTGATCTGAATAAATTTTTTGAAAACCGGGATAAGAATCAGTACGCAAGCGATATCAATGAAATTTTCCACACTGCTAAACGGCGTTTTGAGAATGTAGCTTATATCGAAGATCCGGAGGAGGCCGCCCAAGCACTGATAGATGCAGAGTCGAAAGCGCGTCAGGATATTTCGGAATATCGTAATAAATTAAAAATATCCACTCCAAGGGGCTTCACCATTTCAAAAGAGACGCGCCAAGATTTTGAAGTATACACAGAAGAATATGCCAAAATCGAATCTAATTTGATCTCGAAGACCGGTGATGAAATTGACGTGCTGGTTGATGACCTTACTAACCGGCTTCATATTGAGATCAGTAAGCGAAAGCGCTTAGAACAGGCCGTTGATTTCATTTCAATCGAAGCAAAAAAAGCAACTTCGAAAAAACAGCGGGAAGCAAAGGACGCTGTATCTGAAATTACGGGAAAGGTCAAAGATCTTGCGTCAGACCTTATGATCGGGCTGGAAAATAAAATAAGGGACGTTAAAGACCAGTTTAAAAATTTGAACATGACCGACTCCGCAGATTTTAATCTGGTTACCGAGCGAAAACGTGTGGAAGATGAAATTAGTGATGAAAGGGATAAGGCGACGAGAGTTCTGGAGAGTATCATTCAACAGTTGCACGGAATTTACTGGAGTACCGACCAAGACAGCAATGTGATTACCAGTGATCAAATTAACGATGCCATGTCTGAAGAACTGGAGGATTTACGAGAAAGGATTCACGCGGATATAGAACTAAGCCAGCTCGGACTGGCCGTGGGAGTAATACACCATGAATTCAACAGCAGTATAAATTCTATACGCGGGAGCCTGAAAGATCTTAAAGCATGGGCAGATGTAAATGATAAGCTTGATGGCGTTTACAACAATATAAGGATTAACTTTGAGCATCTCGACAGCTATTTAAACCTGTTTACCCCGCTTAACAGAAGGCTCAACAGAAATAAGGAAGAAATTCCTTCTATGGACATTAAGATCTTCCTGCTAGACCTGTTTAAACCGAGATTCGAGCGACATAATATACAGTTGCTCAACACTAAAGGCTTCACAAACCGGAAGTTATTTGGGTTCAGATCAACATTTTACCCCGTTTTTGTCAATGTCATCGATAATGCAATTTACTGGCTAAAGCAAAAAAGTGATGAAGGAGATCGGATAATCCGACTTCACGCCGATGATACAGGCTTTTACATATCCAATAATGGCCCGGCAATTTCAATTACTGATGCGGAACGGATTTTTGACCTAGGTTTTACACGAAAACGGAACGGTCGGGGAATGGGTCTGCACATAAGTAAAGAAGTATTGGAGGTTGAAAATTACCACATTTTCGTCGATGCGCCAAGAGAAGGCAGTTCAGTGACATTCAAAATAGAAAAAATAAAAGGAACTGATGAAAACTGATAATTTTGCACTCCAGTCAAAAAATATATCTGACGATTTTATTCAAAATGTCATTTTTATTGATGACGAAGCGTTTAAAAAGGTGGCCAATAACACCGCGAATGACCTCGATCCATCAGCGCTAACGCTTGCCTTTGCCAAGCATCGCAAAATTTGTGCAGTGTACAATCCTCTGGCGAAGGCTGAAATTCTAGACTTGGCATTTGTAGCAAAAAAAGCAGATATTGCTGTTCTGGACTGGAGAATTAACCTGCAAGAAGTTAATTTGCAGCCTGAAGATGAAGAACAAGATGATGTCATTATAGACCCCAGAGGTCAACATACAATCAAAATCCTTAAAGAGATATTATCTGTCGGCAGTATCGGTCACGATGGTTTAAAACTTGTTTTAATTTATACTGGAGAGGTTGACCTTGCAGCTATCACAAACTCAATATTTAATGAATTAAACAATCCAAAATACAAAAAAGACGGTGAGTTCAGAATCACCTCTGACTATACAACCATCATTGTTATTGGTAAACCAGCATTAGAAAAACAGTTTAAACATAATCCTGAATCTCTTAAACAGGTTGTTTCTTATGAATTACTTCCAGAGTTTATCACTGATGAGTTCTCAAAAATGACATCCGGCCTAGTTTCTAATATGGCTTTGAATGCCATTAGCACTCTAAGAAAAAGCACGGCACGGATATTGAAAATTTATAATAAGCAAATTGATCCTGCTTTTTTGGCCCATCGCTCTCTTCTCCCTAATCCTGAGGATGCCGGAGACCTTTTAAAAGATTCAATAATCGGCAGCTTTTCATCTATCCTGGATTATTATAACGTAACTGAAAACTGCTCAATTAAACAGATTAAAGACTGGATTAGCCGGTATACCTTTTCAGAAAAGGAAATAACGCTTCTGAAAAATCCCGTGAAAATTACTGGAGAAGAATTAAAAAGCTGGCAATCAAAAGGGTATATCGAATTTCTGATGGAAGCGATGCAAAAGCAATTCCCTGCCATTGCAGTAACCAATGAGGCGATTTTGAAGCTATATAGAGGGATGAAAGACACCTTACCTTTCTTTACCCCCGAAAATTATATTAGTGTAGATTCCAATGAAAGGTTCTCAATCCTAACACATCATAAGAGCAGCTATGCAGATTCTACCTACAGGCCAAAATTGACACTTGGGACCGTTGTAAAAGGGGCGAAAAGCAAGCAATACTGGCTATGTATTCAGCAAAAATGTGACAGTGTAAGAATTCCCGTGAACGAATCAAGGAAGTTTCTATTTTTACCGCTCGACATCGTGCCGATTAACAAATCATTCCATTTTTTGGAGTACACAGGAACAGAGTTTATCAGATTGAAGGCTGACTATAATACCCACAAAATTAAGACAATTCGGTTTGAGGCAACAATGAACGAAATGGTTTATGCGCGGAAGTACGGCAGCAATCCCAGCTATCTTTTTAAGCCACTTTATTCTAAAGGCCATGACAGATTTAATGCAAAGATAGACGAGATGTATCAATGGGTTTTCGATCTGAAAGAAGCGCATGCACAAAAAGTTGCCAACCAATTCGCAGCGCAGCTAGCAAGAGTCGGGCTCGATGATTCTGAATGGATGAGAAGAGCTGGTAACCAATAAAGCTGTGGACTACAAACTTCATAATCTAATCGACTCCATTGAGCGTATTAAGAATGCCGGTAAGTTTGTAAAATATATTGATTTTATTCAATTTCCGTTTTACCGCAATCTTGAGGTAAACTCTAGAATCAGTTTTGATTTTCCCCTGACTGTTTTCATTGGACAGAACGGCTGCGGTAAAAGCTCAGCTTTACATGCAGTGTATGGGACAGTGTATGGTAAAACGCCTTACGAATTCTGGTTTGATACCGAGGTAGACCCCATACAATATTACGATGATGAAAAGCGGCGCCATTCCTTTTGGTATCAGTTCAAGGATGAGGGTGGTAATAAGGTGGAAGTTGTTAAAGCCCGTATCAGAAGAGAAAATGATCCAAATTACTGGGAAACCAGCCGACCATTGATTTGGGCAGGAATGAAAAAGGGTGAAAAAAATGCCCGCGGCAAACCAATAAAAAAGGATGTGGTTTATCTTGACTTCCGGGAAGAGCTTAGTGCTTTCGATAAGTTTTTTTATTTTGGAAATAATATAAAAGACAAGGCCCGCAATAAGCAGGAGTTTATCAGGGAAAAATCCATCGTTCTAAAAGAGATTTTTAACGGCGAGAAAAAATATATTTTTCAGGATAAGAAACGTCTTAACGAACCGCTGCATACTTTCAGTACAATAGAGCTTTCAGCGATTTCATTCATTCTGGGCCGAGAATACACTTCAGGAAAGTCCATTAAGCACTCAATATTTTCAAGCGACGGATACTCAGTACTTTTTACCACAAATTTCGCCGTTTATTCTGAAGCATTCGCGGGAAGCGGTGAAATGGCTGTTGTCAGGCTTGTCCAGATGGTATTAAACGCTCCAAAATATTCGCTGATTTTACTGGATGAGCCTGAGGTTTCTCTCCATCCCGGAGCTCAGGATCGGTTGAAATTATTTTTACTGGATGAGATCAAAAAGAATAAGCATCAGATCGTTATTACTAGTCACTCTCCTTCTATCATCAAGGGACTTCCGCCTGCTTCAATCAAAGTGTTCCATCAAAATCCTTTAACCGGTAGGTTCCTTGTTCAGGAAGGCTTAACACCTGAAGAAGCATTTTTTCATATAGAGTTTCCTGTTGAAAACCGTAAAAATCTGATTGTTGAAGATAAACTTGCTGCAGAGATTATTCGGGGAGTACTCATTGATCTAGGAAGCGCAACTGAAAATCTGTTCAATATAAAATATAATCCCGGTGGCCAGTCCGTAATCAAAAAAGAATTTGCCAGCGTATTTTGCAGGGACGAAAACTCTGTTGATTTTATCATTTTTGATGGTGACCAGCAACCGTGCTTTGAACATCTTAATTGGAAAAATTTTCAATCTTCAGAACTAAACGTTGTAAATCTGAGTAAAAAAATAAAGGAACAAACAGGCGAGGAAATTAGATTTTCAGTTGACGGCGGCGAACTGGGTGGAAATCAGGAACAGAAAATCCGGCTGTTAAAGGCGTATCTTGATTACTTTTTATCAAACGTTTACTACCTTCCCTCTAACACGCCGGAGGAACTGATCTGGAATATCGACAAAGCGAGACAGCTGATCTTATTCAATATGGGTCAAGGCACCGAGACGCAGGAGCTAATAAATCAATTTGATAGTTTAAACGACTTTAAATCGAAATTTGAACAGCTAGCAAAAATCGTATTTGGAAACAGTCTAAAGGAAGATATATTTTCGCTCCAGAAAATATTTATTCAAGCTTGGATAAAAGACAGGAATGAAAAATACAGGCAAGTTGTGAGAATGATTGAAGCGATTCAAAAAAAGTAACCCTTACAAGCAGCTAAGTGTTCTAGGCTAGGAAGTATCCCGAGGTTCTCTGCCATTACAGTTAAGTCACTCTTTTTACTAATCTTAATATTTACCGCAGGATTATTATATTACGCTGACCCTCCCTGAGATTAATAACATTAATTATTTTAGAGTCGGAATCCTTTATATTTTTCAACAGCAATATATTCATCAGTAAGATTTTCACACTCCAGCAGATTAATATACTGGCATATTTGACCAGTCTTTGTAAGTATAATGAGCTGCGTTTCCATTATCAAATAAAACACTCCGCTTCAGATTCAGGTAGAATATAAGCGACAATAGCGCCGTGTTTTTAAACGCTAAGGATATCACCAGCTTTATATAAATCAGCTATCAGCGGGTTTTCATTTCTCAGAAGCGACATTCCTATCGCTTTCCAAGCGTTTGCTTTCAATTCTGGCACTCCTTTTTTCATGGCTTTTACGGTTTCCGCTTCGAACGCCTCTTTAAACCGTGCGAGATTTTTATTGTAAATCCCCGTTACGGTACCAATGGTATCGATCAGATTACTGTTTTCAACTTTGACATCCAAGAACCAGTCAGGGTTTTCCTGCTGCAGTTTCTTTATAATTTGATTTTCAAAATCAACTAGTTGCTGGTTCAGGTTATGCTTAACCTGAATCTTCTGTACTACCTCTTCAATCTTCCGCAAATCATTGCTGGTAAGGATTTTACTAAAATTTAGTTTTAATGATGTATAGAAGTTTACTCCGTTTGCATGTATTCTGCAATTCTCATTGATCAGGGAAAAATCAAAGGTCTCAGTGATCATATACCGCTTTTTGAAATCAGACTCCGAAAGTTTGTATTTGGTAATAATCGATTTAGTTATGTCAGCACTTTCGAACGCCCCCATTTCCTTACTCTTTAATACTTCTGTCCAGAGGATTTCCTTCTTTGCATATTCCCCCACATCATCGCTCTTACTATAAGTTTTAAGCCATTCATGAACATTTTGAAGGAGTATTTTAGCATAAGCCCTGAGATCATCGGGTAAACCCTGAGCTACCCAAACTGCACCGAGATCAAAATAATTTAATTTTTTAACAACGGTCATTTTATAAAGGAGCGAAAGTGCATAGGGCACAACAGAAGATCTGATCTGGCCAATCGCATTTGGTCCTGAGCCGTAGATCGTTTCGAATTCCTTAAACATGATTGCTTTGGCAATCAAATCTTCATAGAACGCTCTGCCGAGATTTTCCGGATTTAACGGCTTTTCATTATGATCAAGTTGTATGAAATCCATGAAATCACGGAATACTTTTTCTCCGCCTTTACGGACGAGATAAGGACTGGTGCCCCACGCTACATAATATTTGGCAAGTTGTTCCTTGCTTAGCCTTTTTTGTTTCGGATAGTTCTTTTCAATCTGCCCTTTCTGATTTGGATTTATCCGAAGCAATGTATTGAAGTCTCCTCTGATTCGCTCAAAAAACCATTTGGTTCCTGATGGATCGGTAATGCTTTCAGATAGTTTTTTTATTTTGACAAGGTGAGCACTTCTGGAATTAAGATCAACGCTGGAGACTTTGTTTTGTGAATTGGAGTACTGGGATATCTTAGATATCAGGTCATCCAAATTATCCCTGTTTTCTGCGTTGACAATATTAATTTTTGCTGTAACATTTACTTTTGAGACATCAACACCTTCCTTACTAGTGAAATATATCGACGCAGTTGTTTGACCACCATTTACGATCTGGAAATCAGTCAGTGAGCTGATTAGTGCAACTCCTCCGGACTGCTCAATCTGTGATGCGGTTGCAGTAACCGTTAGTCCGTTATTGTAAGCAATAAATTTTTCAGGTTCATTGGTAATTGTCTCTTTGAGTTTTTGATTGACACCTTTAAACTGCAGGAACGACCTTACATTTCTTTCGAGTAACCGGGAACTGTAATTGTGGTAAAAATCCACAAGCAGTGCAGCCGGAATGACAGCCAAGTATGATTCGAAAAGGCCAGGATCATGCGCAGCCTTAATGGCGGTAAGCGGCGGATCAAAATTTATAACAATTGGTTCGGAATTACCGTCTGACAATTCAAAATTATAAATTTTCCCAAGATCTATAAGCTGGTACTTGATCTTAAACGTTTTCGATTTGCGTACACCCTTAAATGTAAAACTCACGGTCACATCTTCATCCGCAAAAGTAAAAATCTTTGGAGATTGTGTACCCCGAGTCTCGATGGATATGGTATTGGAGATGAGGAAGATTTCTACTACGTCAATCTGATCCTGAAAATCAGCGCTTTCAAGAATCTTGATGATAATCGCGGCTGGATCACCTGCCTGAACATCTTTCAGATAATTTTTGACTGCTTTGGTGAAAAAGTTTTTGACGCGGACAAACAGAGCATCATAATAATCCTTGCGTGCTATATGAGTTTCATTTCCGCCGGGCAGAACAAGGTTTGACAGGAAAAACTGAAGCCTCTCGCCAGTGTCGTTAATCAAATAAGCATCTACTTCGATATTATCCTTTTCCTGTTTATAAAATGCAAAACTCACTTCGTCGGTATCAGTAAGCCGTGCCAGATTCAGGGCAGGTAATACATACTTTAGAAGTTCGGTACGGTTAATATTATCATCATCGGTCGTAATGTTTCTGATGAGCGAGGCAAAGAAGGAATTAAGTTCGTTAAGCGTCATATGAAGGGTGTAAGGTCGCTCTGTTCAAAAACAGATAATACATTTAAGGCTAATTCGTATTTGACATTTCTAACCGCGTTCGGAATCGTTGATCTTCTGATAGCTGGAAAATCTGGATTTATGCAATTATAGCTGGTAACCGTCTTTAAGGTGAAAAGGTACTCGTTATAATCATTCAGATTACTGAAGGTTAACCTGACTTTGCCAAGTGCCGCCCAGAACAAAGTCATATTAACGTTGGTTTGTGTGCGCAATATCGATGCAGTTTCGAGAATAAGGGCACCTACGGAAATTCCGTCTCCAGGTTGGTTGGCAAACTCACATACCACGAGGAACAGATTTTGACCGTTCAGAAAGTCAAGCTGATATTCACTTGATATGTGTACTAAAGGAATATTTTCCATTCTGCTTTTAATCTCAAACAGATTAACGCCAAGTTCAAAATCGTGCCCTTTGCCGAATGGACCTTTCCATGATCCCAATATTTCGTTGAATGCAGATCCAGAAGTGATCAGCAAATATTTTAAGAAATATACTTCAGCAAATATACCCTGTATCTCGGCTTTGGATAACTGGGAAGCCAGCGGATTGAACAATTCAAACCATTCATTACAAAGCGCGATAAATCCAAACTTAGTAGCATTATTACCCTGCTCCCTGGTTTGTAAGACAAGGCTGCCGATCAAGTCGTCAAAAAGGTTCTTGAGATTGTTGTTAAGCAGTGTCAATATCAGTGCGGGCCGTCCCTCAATATTATCTTCACTAAAAGCGACGTTAGCCATTGTGACCGGCTCAATCTGCTTGTTACCTGTGCTGAAAGGAAACCAGAAATAAAGTGAATGCTCCATATTCACATTGATCCCGTATTTAAAACGCGGATCGGCTACATCACCAAACTGCAGCAGTCTGGGGAAAAATTTTGTTTCATCGCTATAAAGTCGATCCCAGTCTGGCTTCATTAATTAATATCGTTTACTTCCGTGTTAATATCCTCAGGGACTTCCTCCCCTTCAAATTTGAATTCATCCGGTTCCGGTGGCGTTTCATACTCATTTGCCATATAAACAGCGCCAGGATCATCGCTGATCTGCGGAAAACTCAGTGCATAGCCGATTATGGGTATTGTAACATCAATTCCCTTTTCAGCGGCAACCGCTTTCAGCGCATCATCGTTAAAAATACCCCTCTGATCAATAAGATAAATAATCAGTAACCCTTCAGACTCTTTTCTGAGTTCTCTGTATACGTGGCCTGGTATGGTTGTTTTAGTTGCTTTATTTGCTGCTTCAGCTTCGCTCAAGCCTTGTTTTATGAAACCGTCTTTTTTATATTCCCTGAAGTTCGATTCAGCCTCCGCTATTTCTGTGGGATCCAGTCCCACAGACTCATCCTTACCGGAGGTCATGATGTTCATAGATTTTCCAGATGCCGTAAAAATTTGTTCCTTTAAAAGCGGGGTATAATAATCAGGTTCCTCTTCCTGACTTGGTGCGCTGCGCTTAGTAAGCTGCAAATCAAATCCTGGTTCGTTTATAACTTCTGCACTACCAGTTCGCTTTACAGCGATCTTCCACCGGGTTAGCTTTCCAAGTGCTGCACACATGTCAATATACTCCATGACTGAATCCGTCATAAACGGCTGGGGAAGATATGTTGCCGGCAATTTTAGAAAACGGAAAAGCGTGCTTTTGTCTGTATCCAGTGTATAAAATCCTCCCTTCTCCTGTGTTTCACGGAATTCAAGCTCATCAAAAAGTTTTCTGAATCCTTCATATGATTCTTTCACCCGGTCTTTTTCAATTTTAAAGCTTACGGATTGCTGAACCAGATTCTGGAAAGATAATCTCACCTCAACAGCGTTCTTAAGTATCGACGTTCTTGTTATTTTCAAAACATCGGGATGTTTACGGATCCTCAGTTCAAACTCTTTTGGTGTTTTCTTCTGAATTTCCATAACTTCAATCTGTTCCTCCAGTTCAGTCATGGCCGCTGTTATGAAGTCATATTTTTCTTCGGTCGCAAAGTCAATAAACAACCTGCAGGCATCGATGTATCCGGGACGATACCCAAACCAGCGGCCCATCTGCAAAAGGGCGTCATAATATGTAGTGTCTCTTAGAAAATAATTGATCGTTAATCCTTCGAGCGTAAAACCCCTTGAAAGACGATTACCGCCAACTGCAATATATTTTTGATTGCCACCGTCAGGGTAGCTTAATTTATCACCCGTAAATGAGTTGATAGCCTTAACCATAATGTTTTTTACAGCATTAGGGATAAAGGTTGAAACCTCTTCCCAGCTTCTGGGGTCGAGTCCATCCGCTATATATTCCTCCGGCAGATACGATCTTATATTGGCAACTTTGTAAGCAAAAAATCTGTTCCACTGCAGTTTTAGCCTTTCATATATCCCAGCCGGATCTGATAGGCTGTCTGTCTGTATCTTCCCTGATATAGAAGTAACATAGCTTTTAATCGCTTCTGCTATTGCATTCTGATCCGCAATCAGCCTTGAAATATGCACCAGCATTGTGTGGTGGTCAGTAAAGCCGGGCAAGTTCTGCAATACCGGCTTCCTTGAATCCCGCAGGGCAATTGAAAGTATATAACAATCTACTGCGTCAATCAGCGATTTTTTCAGAGAGTAACCGGTCTCATCAATATTAATTACTTCATCCTGTCCCGAAAGCGGAATGGTTTCAATTAGCGGGATTTTACGATCACCCTCCTGTTCCTGACCGTTGGAAAAGAAACGCTTTGGCCCCAGATAAGATGTTGGAGCGGAAAGTTTGTAAA
>Ga0265798_10006445_pt1 | contig 15421 bp, 14 predicted proteins | sample P3T30metagenome_FD_192430 | JGI IMG/M metagenome (GOLD analysis project Ga0265798, IMG submission 192430) | Plant litter microbial communities from East Loma Ridge, Irvine, California - P3 T30 | ecosystem: Environmental > Terrestrial > Plant litter > Unclassified | place: USA: California... | reverse complement strand
GCCGTATAGGATGTCGAACTCGGCCTGCTTGAAGGGCGGCGCCATCTTGTTCTTGACGACCTTCACGCGGGTCCGGTTGCCCACCGCGTCCGTGCCGTCTTTCAGGGTCTCGATGCGGCGGATGTCGAGGCGCACCGAGGCGTAGAACTTGAGCGCCTTGCCGCCGGCGGTGGTCTCGGGGCTGCCGAAGAACACGCCGATCTTCTCGCGCAGCTGGTTGATGAAGATCATCGTGGTGCCGGTCTGGTTGAGGCCACCGGTGAGCTTGCGGAGGGCCTGCGACATCAGGCGGGCCTGCAGACCGACGTGCGAGTCGCCCATCTCGCCCTCGATCTCGGCTCGGGGCACGAGCGCGGCCACGGAGTCGATGACCACGAGGTCGATGGACCCGGAGCGGACGAGCATGTCGGCGATCTCGAGCGCCTGCTCGCCGGTGTCGGGCTGCGACACGAGCAGGGCGTCGATGTCGACGCCGAGCTTCTTCGCGTACTCGGGGTCGAGGGCGTGCTCGGCGTCGATGAACGCCGCGATGCCGCCGTTGCGCTGCGCGTTCGCGATGGCGTGCAGGGTGAGGGTCGTCTTTCCCGACGACTCGGGGCCGTAGATCTCGACGATGCGGCCACGCGGGATGCCTCCGATGCCGAGGGCGACGTCGAGCGCGATGGAGCCGGTGGGGATGACCGCCACGGGGGCGCGGTCGTCGCTGCCGAGGCGCATGACGGCGCCCTTGCCGAACTGTCGGTCGATCTGCGCGAGCGCGGTCTCGAGGGCCTTCTCGCGGTTCTCTGCTGAGGGCATGGTGACTCCTTCGTGGTTGATGTCCGTGCGCCTGTAGGCTGTCGCGTCGCGCTCGGCCCGGGGGCGGCGGTCTCGACGACAAGGCAGGTGCCCCCGCAGGTGCGGGAGCGGTGGAACGTCGTTGTGGAGACGCTACGACCGACCACCGACATCCGGAGGAGGACGGCCGATCAGCTGTGGAGCATCCGGACGACGACGCCCGTGTGGAGGAAGCTACCACTCTTCCGAACGCACGTTCGAACACGCGCGACGGCGTGTCGAACGCGTGATCGCCGACTCGCTCTCGGCTGGGCGCCGCGCCTCAGCGTCGCGGCTCGGGCAGGCCCACGCCGTGGCGTCGCGCCACGGGCACGCCCTCGGCCTCGCACAGGGCCAGCCAGACGTCCCGGGGCGGCACGCCGCCGCCCAGGGCCTCGTCGGCGGTCCGGTCTCCCAGGCTGGACAGGACGAGGTCCCGCGTGACGACGCGGCCGTAGGCCTCCCCGAACTCGTCGTCGACGGCCCTGCGGAACTCGCTCTTGCGCATCACTCGAGGGTACCCGGACGACGAGACGCCCCCGTCGCGTGACGGGGGCGTCTGAGTCGGGCGGGCCTGACGCCCGCCAGAGCGGTGACGTCGGACCGTGCCTCAGCGGGCGATCAGGTCGGTGTCGAACTCGGCGACCATCTCGTCGGGCAGCGTGTCGGGGATCGGGTTCAGGCCCTCGATCACGGCCATGCGGTCGCCGACCTCGCGCATGATGACGGAGATGGGCGTCTCGAGCGCCTCGGCCACGGAGGCCAGGATCTCGGAGCTCGCCTCTTTCTGACCGCGCTCGACCTCGCTGAGGTAGCCCAGCGCGACGCTGGCCTTGCTGGCGACCTGCCGCAGCGTGCGGCCCTTCTGCAGACGGAAGTCGCGGAGGACGTCGCCGATTTCTTGACGGACCAGAACCATGGGACCCTCCTTGCGATCGGACAACCCACCATGACGGGATGCAGGGGGTGGGTGGGGAGCACTGCTGACGAGCTGGGTGCCACTGTAGCCAGCCGGCTCTGTGTGGCACTTGTGAACCCGGCAGATGTAACGAGACCGAAACCCCGGCTATTCCCGGGGCCCCGTGAGCCAGTCGTGCAGCATCGACAGTGATTCGGAGACCGTGGCCGAACGGATGGCCGCACGGTCGCCCTCGAGGGCGAGCCTCGTGACGCGGGTGGCGCCTCCTGCGCTCAGGGCGACGTACACCGTGCCCGGGTCGTGGCCGTCCTGCGGGTCGGGACCGGCGACCCCGGTGGTCGCGACACCGACGTCGGCCGCACGCCCCTCGACCGCGAGGGCCGAGCGCACGCCCACGGCCATGGCGGTCGCCACGTCGGGGTCGACCGCGCCCCGGGCCGCGAGCAGGGACGCGGGGACGTCGAGCAGCTGGTGCTTGAGGGGCGTCTGGTAGGCCACCACTCCCCCGGCGACGACGGCGGAGGCGCCGGGCACGGAGATGAGCTCGGCGACGAGCAGCCCGCCCGTCAACGACTCGGCGACGGCCACCGTCAGCCCCTGTCGGTCGAGCTCGCGCACGACCTCGGACGCCGTGGTCACGAGGTGCGGGAGTGCCGCAGGGCGACCCGCAGGTAGTCGGCACCCGAGACGAGGGTGGCGACGACCGCGGCGGTCATGACGACGGTGTTCAGCCCGTGCACCCAGTCGCCGAGCGGGACCCACAGGGGGAACAGCGCCAGGGTGACCGCGACGGCCTGCAGCACCGTCTTGAGCTTGCCGCCGCGCGAGGCCGGGATGACCCGGTCGCGGATGACGACGAAGCGGTACACCGTGATGCCGACCTCACGGACGAGGATCAGGGCCGTCACCCACCAGGGCAGCTCGCCGAGGATCGAGAGCCCCACGAGGGCGCCCCCCACGAGCACCTTGTCGGCGATCGGGTCGACGATCTTGCCGAAGTCCGTGACGAGGTCGAGGCCGCGGGCGAGCATGCCGTCCAGGCTGTCGGTGAGGATCGCGACGACGAAGAGCACGGCCGCGGCGATGCGCAACGGCCCGTCGGCGCCGTCGTCGACGAGCAGCCACGCGATGAAGAGCGGCGCCATGAGGATGCGCACCACCGTGATCACGTTGGCGATGTTCGCCGTGCTCGCCGGGCCCGGGCCACGGCTCGCGAAGCGTCCCCGCCAGGGGAACGTCGCCGGGCGCGGGGTGTCGGGGGTCGTCTCGTCGGTCACGTCAGTCCCTGCCGGTCAGGCCCCAGGCGTCGTCCGACCCCTCGTCGCCGTCGACCTCGTCGTAGCCCCGTGTCATGTCGGCGACGGGGTCGTCGCCGTAGTCGCCGGCGCCGAGCGCCGACGGAGCCGAGGAGGCGCCCGCCCCGCCCCGGGGCAGCTCGTCGCCCATCCCCCGCAGCTTGGCCAGCACGCCGGGCAGCTGCTCGTTCGTCACGAGCACGTCGCGCGCCTTCGAGCCCTCGGAGGGGCCCACGATGTCGCGCGACTCCATGAGGTCCATGAGCCGGCCCGCCTTGGCGAAGCCCACCCGCAGCTTGCGCTGGAGCATCGACGTCGAGCCGAACTGCGTGCTGACGACGAGCTCGGCCGCCGCGAGCAGCAGCTCGAGGTCGTCGCCGATGTCGCCGTCGATCTCTTTCTTCTCGACCACGGCCGCGACGTCGGGGCGGTAGTCGGGCCGAGCCTGCCGGGTCACGTGCGCGACCACCTGCGCGACCTCGCTCTCCTGCACCCAGGCGCCCTGCACGCGCATGGCCTTGGAGGCGCCCATCGGCAGGAAGAGCCCGTCGCCCTGACCGATGAGCTTGTCGGCGCCCGGCTGGTCGAGGATGACCCGGGAGTCGGTGACGCTCGAGACGGCGAAGGCGAACCGGGAGGGCACGTTGGCCTTGATGAGCCCGGTGACGACGTCGACCGAGGGCCGCTGCGTCGCCAGCACGAGGTGGATGCCCGAGGCGCGGGCGAGCTGGGTGATGCGCACGATGCTGTCCTCGACGTCGCGCGGCGCCACCATCATGAGGTCTGCGAGCTCGTCGACGACCACGAGCAGGTACGGGTACGGCTTGAGGGACCGTGCGCTGCCCGCCGGCAGCACGATCTCGTCGTTCACGACGGCGCGGTTGAAGTCGTCGATGTGCCGGAAGCCGAAGCTGGCGAGGTCGTCGTACCTCATGTCCATCTCCTTCACGACCCACTGCAGCGCCTCGGCGGCCTTCTTGGGGTTCGTGATGATGGGCGTGATGAGGTGCGGCACCCCGGCGTAGATCGACAGCTCGACCCGCTTCGGGTCGATGAGCACCATCCGCACGTCGGTCGGCTTGGCCCGCATCAGCAGCGAGGTGATCATCGAGTTCACGAAGCTGGACTTGCCCGAGCCCGTCGCGCCGGCGACGAGGAGGTGCGGCATCTTGGCGAGGTTCGCCACGACGTACCCGCCCTCGACGTCCTTGCCGACGCCGATCGTCATCGGGTGCACGCTCTTGGCCGCGGCCGTCGACCGCAGCACGTCGCCGAGCGACACGATCTCGCGGTCGGTGTTCGGGATCTCGACGCCGATGGCGCTCTTGCCCGGGATGGGCGAGAGGATCCGCACCTCGTTCGAGGCGACGGCGTACGACAGGTTCTTGCTGAGGGCCGTGACCTTCTCGACCTTGACGCCCGGACCGAGCTCGATCTCGTAGCGCGTGACCGTCGGGCCGCGGCTGAAGCCGACGACCTTGGCGTCGACCGAGAACTGACGGAGGACCTCGGTGATGGAGCGGACGATCTCGTCGTTGGCCTCGCTGCGGGCCTTCGCCGGGGGTCCGACGCTGAGCGTCGACGCCGCCGGCAGGCGGTACGGGGCGGCGGGCGAGTCGTCGACGTCGTCGAGCGAGGGCGGGGCGGGCTCGTCGTCGTCGACCGCGAGGAAGTCGGCGGCGACGTCGCTCTCGCCGGGCGCGGCGGCGGACGTGGTCGCCGGCACGACCGGGAGGACGGTGGTGGCCGCCGTCGCCCCGCCGGCACCGGCGGCGGCACCGGCGGCAGCCGCGGCCGACGTCGTGGGGGCCGGCTCGTCGTCATGGAGCGGCACGTCGATGCCGAACGAGCGCACCGCATCTTCGGCGGCGTCGAGGTCGTGCAGCAGGTCGCTCTGGAACACGTCGGTCGGGGCGTCCGACGCCGCCCCGAGGGCAGGCTCGTCCGCCCCGAGGGTCGCCCCGTGGTCGACGAACACGGGGCCGGCGGCACCGCGTCGACGGGAGGCGCGACCACGCCGGTCGGACCCGTCGCCCTCGGGGCCGCTCTGGGTGAGGACGGGGGTGTCGTAGGCGGGCTCTTCTTCGCGACCGCTCTTGGTGCGGCGCCACCACGGCAGCGCATCAGCGGCGTCGCCGTCGACGTCGGCCGTGCCCGCCGCGGCGGAGGCGTCGGCGGTGGTCTCGCCGAACAGCCACCGGTAGAGGTCGCCGAGACGGTGGCCGATGCGGTTCGGCGGCGTCTTGGTCATGATCAGCAGGGACAGCGCGAGCAGCACGACCACGACGGGCACGGCCACCCACTCGGTCGCGAGCGCCACGAGCCAGGAGGCGACGAGCCAGCCGAGCACGCCGCCGCCCGTCGCGAGGGCGCGCATGCCCTCGACGGCCTGCGGCTGCCCGCCGTAGATGTGGCAGAGAGCGCTGATCGAGACGATCATCAGGCCCAGCCCGATGCCGATGCGCGTGTTGTCGTGCACCGACGCCGGGTGCCGGAACAGCCAGCCGGCGAAGAGCACCATGATGACCGGCAGGGCGTAGGCGACACGGCCGACGAGACCGCCGAACGTGTAGGCGTCGAAGCCGACGGCGACGGGGCTCGTCGGGTTGAGCCACTCGACGACCGCGCCGGCGACGGCGAGCAGGACGAGCAGGAAGGGCACGCCGTCCCGGCGTTCGTCCCTGTCGAGGGACTCGCTGCCGAACAGCCGGAAGGCGCCGCCGGTGAGGTGGGCGAGGCCCATCCAGGCCGAGGCGAGCACGCCGGGCCCCTCGTCGACGGGCGCCGGCGGCTTGCCTGCGGGGAGCTTCTTGGTGGCCGCCGTCGCCCCGCGGGTCGCCGAGGCCCCCGCGGACGCGCCGCGGCCCGAGCGCGAGCGCGCGGTCGACTTGGTGGGCGTGGCCATGCCGTCGAGGCTACCGTCCGCCGCCGACGCCGACCGGAGGCGGTCGGCGCGGCGGACGGCCGCGGTGCGCTGGCCCTCAGTAGCGGATCGCGTCGATGACCTTGACCCTGACGGCCACGAGCGCCGGCAGGATGCCCGCCACGGCGCCGATGAGCGTCGCCGACCCCAGGCCCACCAGCGCGGCAGTGATCGGGAACGGAGGCAGGTCGTCGACAGACCCCTGCGCGATGAAGCCCTGGACCGTGCCGTTCTCGACGACCAGCACGGCGACCATGACGCCCACGACCCCGGCCACGACCGTGCCGGCGACGCTCTCGAGCATCACCGAGAAGAACACCCGCGGCGCCGTGGCCCCGAACGATCGCCGGACCCCGATCTCGCGGATGCGCTGCCGCACCGTGACGAGGGCGATGTTCACGAGCCCCAGCCCGCCGAGGAGCAGCACCAGCACGCCGACCCCCGTCACGAGCAGCTTCACGGGCAGGAACGGGTCGGAGTCGCCGGCGAACGCCGCGTAGTCCGACCGGTTCACGTCGACCTGCACCTCGTCGCCGAGCGCCGCCGCCAGGTTGCCCTGGACCATGCCGCTGAGCTCGTCGCCCGACTCCGGCGGCAGCCACATCTCGTACTGCGGCGTCTCGACGTAGCCGGCCTGCGACGCGGGGACGAGGTCGTGGTCGTCCGAGGGCAGCAGGAACAGCGCCGGCGCCTCCCCGGGGTACTGGGCGGCGGTGACGCCGACGACGACCCCCGTCACCGAGTCGCCGCCGCGCAGCTGCACCGTGGGGTGGCCGGCGACCGGCGGACGGCCGAGCTGGTCCCACAGGGGCTCGTTCACGACGAGCGCCGGGGCCATCCTCTGCTCGTCGCCGTCGACGAACCACGACCCGTCGAGCACCGACACGCGGTGCATCTCGCCGTAGTCGGGATCGACGATCTGGGCCTGGACGTCGGTGAGCCCGACGGGCAGCTGCAGCGACCTCGTCGTGTACAGGTTCTCGGTGGACCACGAGACGTCGTAGCGCGCCATGGTCGAGCGGAACTCGTCGGCGAACTGGGCGGGGTCGAGCTCGGTCGCCCCCTGGCTGTAGGCCGAGACGGTGTAGGTGGCGGGGCGCCCGCCCGATCTCTCGGACGACTCGCGGGTGGACTGCTCGGCGAGGCTGCCGAGCCCCACCACGGCCGTGAGGGCCGCGACGGCCACGGCCACCCCGACGAGGCTGAGCAGCACCCGCAGCTTGTTCACGCGGAGCTCGGACCACGCCTCGACGAGCGCCCCGACGACGCCGGACAGCACGCCGTTCACGAGGCCGCGCCCGTGGCCGCGGGGACGAGGGCGGACGGCCCGGAAGGAGCCCCGCCCACCCGGGCGGCGGACAGGACGCCGGCGTCGAGCGAGTAGTGCCGTGCCGCCAGGCTCGCGACGGCCAGGTCGTGCGTGATGGTCACGAGGGCCGCGCCCGTCTCGGCCGAGATGTCGTCGAGGAGGCGCATGACCGTCGCCCCCGTCTCGATGTCGAGCGCGCCCGTCGGCTCGTCGGCGAGGATGACGCGCGGGTCGCGCACCAGCGAGCGCGCGATGGCCACGCGCTGCTGCTCGCCGCCGGACAGCCGGTGCGGCATCGAGTCGACGCGGTGCCCCAGCCCGACCTTCTCGAGCATCTCGGCGGCGATCGCCCGTCGTCGCCAGAACCGGCGCCCGCGCGCGTAGAGCAACGGCGTGACGACGTTCTCGAGCGCCGTGCGCCCCTGCAGCAGGTTGAACTGCTGGAAGATGAACCCGACCTGCTCGCCCCGGAGGCGGTCCCGGGCGCCCGAGCGCATGCCGCTCACGTCGACGTCGCCGAACAGGTGCGTGCCCGTCGTGGGGGCGTCGATCAGCCCGAGGATGTTCAGCAGGGTCGACTTGCCCGAGCCGGACCGGCCGACGATGCTCACGTGCTCGCCCTCGTCGACGACGAGGTCGACCCCGCGGAGGATGTCGAGGGTCGCGTCGTCGGCGAGGGGCACGGTCTTCGTGACGCCCTCGAGCCTGATGAGCGCCATCAGCAGTAGACCTCGCCGGTCGTCGGGTCGACGCAGCCGTCCTGCGGCGCCGCGGCGCCCGGCACGAACTCGAGGACGGAGTCGCCCTCGACCAGGCCGCCGGTGACCTCGACCGAGGTGCCGTCGTTGATGCCGAGGGTGATCTCGCGCTCCTCCTGCGTGCCGTCCGCGCCGACCACGGTGACGATGCCCTTGCCCGCGGCGCCCTCGACGGCGGTGAGGGGCACGGTGAGCACGTCGGTCGCGACGCCGGCGGGGATGGTCAGCTTCGTCGCCAGCCCCGCGAACACCGTGACGTCGCCCGGCACGGCGCAGGTGACGGACTGACCGGAGCCGCCCGCGGCCGAGACGTCGCCCTCGGCGGGGGCGGCCGCGTCGCCGCCGCCGCCGACGGTGAGGCCGGTGCACGCGAACGGGGCCGGTCCGCCCTGGATCGACGCGGTCCCCTCGGTCGGACGGCTGACGAGGCGGTACAGCTGGTCGGCCGCCAGCGCCCCGGTGACGTGGAACGTCGGAGGTGCCACCTTCGCGACGGCGTCGCCCACGGAGACCGCCTGGTCCTTGATGACGGGGAGCTCGGTGACGGTGCCCGCCGCGGGCGACGTGACCACGGCGGTCTTGACGATCGGGGCGCGTTCCGTGACCGTGCCGTCGGCCGAGACGAGCGCCTCCTGCGGGGTCTCGGACCGGAGGGACGCGATCTGGTCGCCGGCCGCGACGGCCTGGCCCTTCTCGACGAAGACCGTCACGACGGTGCCCGCGAGGGTCGCCGGCACCGTGGACGGCGCGTCGGCCTGGACCGTGGCGTCGACCGTGACGTCGTTCGTGACCGTGCCGACCGCGACCGTGACCTGGGGCTCGACGGCCTCGCCGGTCGGGACGGCGACGGAGCCGGTGGCCGCGTCGGGCGCCGCGAAGAACGCGAGCTTCACGAGGGCGACGGCGATCACGAGGAAGATCAGGATGCGGAGGATCGGGAAGATCCAGGTCTTGGCCACGCGCACGGGCGACTCCCCCTTCGGAGCAACGGACGGAACGTCAACACCCTAGGAGCGGCAGGACGACGGAGGCCTCAGTCGCCGGGATGACTTCCCGACGGCCGAGGCCTCTCGTGCGGCGGGGTCAGGCGCTGATGACCACCGGGACGATCATGGGGCGGCGGCGGTGCTGCGTGGCGACCCAGCGACCGACCGTGCGGCGGACCACCTGGCTGAACTGGTGCGTGTCGCGCGTGCCGTTCCCGGCCGCCTCGAGGAGCGCGGCGACGATCTTGGGGCGCACGTCGTCGAAGACGCGGTCGTCCTCGGCGAAGCCGCGCGACTGGATCTCGGGGCCGACGACGGCCCGGCCGGTGGTCGGGTCGACCGCGACGAAGACGGAGATGAAGCCCTCTTCGCTGAGGATCCGTCTGTCTTTCAGGTCGGCGTCGGTGATCTCGCCCACGGTCGAGCCGTCGACGTACACGTAGCCGAGGTCGAGCTGGCCGACGACCGTGGCGACGCCGTCCTTGAGGTCGACGACGACGCCGTCCTCGCCGAGGATGGTGTTCTCGGCGGGCACGCCCGTGAGCTCGGCCAGGGCGGCGTTCGCGAAGAGGTGGCGGTGCTCGCCGTGCACGGGCATGACGTTGCGCGGGCGCAGCACGTTGTAGCAGTAGAGCAGCTCGCCCGCCGAGGCGTGGCCCGACACGTGCACCTTGGCGTTGCCCTTGTGGACGACGCGCGCGCCGAGCTTGGTCAGGCCGTCGATGACGCGGTAGACGGCGTTCTCGTTGCCGGGGATGAGGCTCGACGCGAGGACGACCGTGTCGTCCTGTCCGATCTCGATCTGGTGCTCGAGGTTCGCCATGCGCGCGAGGACGGCCATCGGCTCGCCCTGCGACCCCGTGCTCATGTACACGATGCGGTCGTCGGGGAGGTCCTTGGCCTTCTTGGCGTCGATGAGCACGCCCTCGGGCACCCTCAGGTAGCCGAGGTCGGCCGCGATGCCCATGTTGCGGATCATCGACCGGCCCATGAACGCCACCCGCCGACCGTTCGCGTGCGCGGCGTCGAGCACCTGCTGCACGCGGTGGACGTGGCTCGAGAAGCTCGCGACGACGACGCGACGCGGAGCGCGGCGGATGACGTCGTCGAGCACCGGGCCGATGTCGCGCTCGGGCGCCGTGAAGCCCGGGACGTCGGCGTTGGTCGAGTCGGGCAGGAACAGGTCGACGCCCTCCTCGCCGAGGCGCGCGAAGGCCCGGAGGTCGGTGATGCGGTCGTCGAGCGGCAGCTGGTCCATCTTGAAGTCGCCCGTGTGCAGGACGAGGCCCGCCGACGTGCGGATCGCGACGGCGAGGGCGTCGGGGATGGAGTGGTTGACGGCGACGAACTCGAGGTCGAACGGGCCGAGCGTCTCGCGGCCGCCCTCCTTCACCGCGAGCGTGTACGGGGAGATGCGGTGCTCCTTGAGCTTCGCCTCGATGAGGGCGAGCGTCAGCTGCGAGCCGATCAGCGGGATGTCCGCGCGCAGGCGGAGCAGGTACGGCACCGCGCCGATGTGGTCCTCGTGGCCGTGGGTGAGCACGACGGCGAGGACGTCGTCGAGCCGGTCGCGCAGGGGCGAGAAGTCGGGGAGGATCAGGTCGACGCCCGGCTGGTGCTCTTCGGGGAAGAGCACGCCGCAGTCGACCACCAGCAGCTTGCCGTCGATCTCGTAGATCGTCATGTTGCGGCCGATCTCGCCGAGGCCGCCGACGGGGACGATCCGCAGCGTGCCGTCGTCGAGGGTGCGCGGGGTCTTGATGGTCGTGGGCATCTCGTCCTTCGGATCGGAGCGGGACCCGAGCCCCGCGGGCGTGTCTGGTGCGCCGGGGCGCGACGGGGTCAGCGCGTGGTGCCGTGGACCTTCGGCAGGGCGCCGCCGGCCGCCGCGTTGCGGTCGGGACGGAAGCGGCTGAGGTCGAGCCCCGGGATGTCGCCGACGTGCGAGAGCTCGTCCTCGATGAGGGCGGCCTCGCTGTCCTCCGGGCCGACGAGGGGCAGCCGGACACGGGGGCTCGAGATGCGGCCGAGGCCGTGCAGGATGTACTTCGCCGCCACCGTGCCGGGCACGTGCGTCATGACGGCGCGGACGAGGGGCTCGAGCATCTGGTGCACGGCGGTGGCCGTGTGCAGGTCGCCGGCGTTCACCGCGTCGATCATGGTGCGGTAGGGCGCGGAGACGAGGTTCGCGGTGACCCCGATGAGGCCCGAGGCGCCGATCGACAGGTGCGGCAGGACGTTGGCGTCGTCGCCGGAGAAGTACAGCAGGTCGGTCTGGTTGATGACGCGGCTGACCTCGGCGAAGTCGCCCTTGGCGTCCTTCACCGCGACGATGTTGGGGTGCTTGGCGGCGCGGAGCAGCGTCTCGTACTTGATCGGGATGCCGGTGCGCCCGGGGATGTCGTACAGGATGACCGGCAGGTCGGTCGCGTCGGCGATCATGCGGAAGTGCGTGAGCACGCCGGCCTGCGTGGGCTTGTTGTAGTAGGGCGTGACGATCATGACGCCGTCGGCGCCGGCCTTCTCGCTGGCCTTGTAGAGCTGGATCGCGTGCGCGGTCTCGTTCGAGCCGCCGCCGGTGATGATCTTGGCCCGGCCCGCCGCCACCGACTTGCCGACCTCGACGAGCCTCAGCTTCTCGGGGTCGGTCAGGGTGCTGGTCTCGCCCGTGGTGCCCGTGACGACGATGCCGTCGGCACCTGCCGACACGCAGTCGTCGATGTGCTTCTCGACGGCCGGCCAGTCGACCTCGCCGTCGGCGGTGAAGGGGGTGACGAGAGCGACGAGGACCTGCCCGAAGGGGTTGCTGATGTTCGACACGTCGACCAGCGTACTGGCTCGCCCCGCACCGCCCGCCCGGCTCAGGGGGCGACGCGGCCGTTCGTGCCGAAGGCGGCGTAGGTCAGCGGCATCAGCTCGGCCCAGATGTCCTCCATCTTCTCGGCGCACATCTCGATCTCGCGCTGCGGGAACGACGGGAAGTGCGTGCCCTCGCGCTTCGTGCGGAGGCTCAGGAAGTTCATCAGCGACCGCGCGTTCACGGTCACGTACATCGACGAGTAGATGTTCAGGGGCAGGACGATGCGGGCCACCTCGCGCGCGATGCCCGCGTCGAGCATGCGCTTGTAGGCGGCGTACGCCTCGCGGGAGGTGCGCTCCGTCTCGGCGCGGACGAGCTCGCTCTGCTCGGCGGTGCCGGGCAGGAAGTCGTAGGCCCCGGGCTTGCCGACCTGCTGCAGGTTGCGGGTGGCGGCCGGGACGTAGAAGACCGGGTTGAGCTCGCGGTACCGACCGCTCTCTTCGTTGTAGCTGGCCATGCGGTGCCGCATGAACTCGCGGAACACGAAGATCGGCGCCTGCACGTAGAAGGTCATCGAGTTGTGCTCGAACGGCGAGCCGTGGCGGTCGCGCATCAGGTAGTTGATGAGCCCGGCGCCCTTGGTGGCCTGGGCGCCGTCGGCCGAGGCCTGCGCGCCCTCGAGGGTCTGCTCGCCCATGGTCGAGACCCGCGCCGCGAAGAGGACGTCGGAGTCGTGCGCGCTCGACCGGACCAGCTCGACGGTGACGTCGCTGCGGAACTCGACGGGGTCGGCGGCGGTCTCGGGAGACGAGGAGGCGGGGGTCACGGCGTCGGCATCAGTCACGGCGTCGACTCTACCGCCGACGACCGACCCCGGACGGGCCCTCGACGCGTCCGCGCCCGGCGCCCGGACGACCGGCAGGAGGCGCGTCTACGCTCCCGGGGAGGCGCACCTCCCCCGCGCCCCGCCTCCTCGAGAAAGCCAGGGCCATGACCGACTCCCTCACCGTCCTCGTCTCCGGGGCCTCCGGCCTCGTCGGCACCGAGCTGCGCCGCCAGCTCGTCGCGGCCGGCCACACGGTGGTCGCGCTCGTGCGCCGCGAGGCCCGCGACGCGGGCGAGGCCACCTGGGTGCCCGCGGCGGGGATCGTGGACCCTGCCCTGCTGGACCGCGCGGACGCCGTCGTCAACCTGAGCGGCGCCTCCCTGGGTCGTCTGCCCTGGACGAGCGGCTACAAGCGGGAGATCCGCGACTCCCGCGTGTCCGCCACCGCGACCCTCGCGCACGGCACGGCCCGGGCGGAGGACCCCCCGGCCGTGTTCCTCAGCGGATCGGCGGTCGGCATCTACGGCGACCGGCCGGGCGAGCGCCTCACCGAGCAGAGCGCCCGGGGCACCGGGTTCCTCAGCGACGTCGTCCACGACTGGGAGGCCGCCACCGCGGCCGCTCCGGAGGCCACGCGCGTCGTGCACCTGCGCACCGGGGTCGTCGTCGGCCCCGGCGGCGCCATGGCGCCGCTGCTGCCCCTGACCCGCCTCGGCCTCGGCTCGCGGCTGGGCACCGGCGACCAGTTCTGGCCGTGGATCAGCCTCTACGACGAGGCGGCCGCCATCGTGCACCTGCTCACGTCGAGCCTGCGCGGGCCCGTGAACCTGGCAGGCCCCACGCCGGCCACCAGCGACGCGCTGACCCGCCGCCTCGCGAAGGACCTGGGCCGCCCCTACGCCCTGACCGTGCCCGAGTTCGTGATCGGCACGGCGATGCAGGAGGCGGGCCGGGAGATGCTGCTGCCGAGTCAGCAGGTCGTGCCGGAGGCCCTGCTCGGCGACGGGTTCGAGTTCCGCCACCGCACGGTCGACCAGGCGGTCGACGCGCTCACCGCGACCCTCTGAGGGCGACGGGGCAGAGCCCGGGAAGGGCTCGTCTGTCCGCCCGAGGCCGTCGGGCCGCGGCGCGGTCGGACGGAGGCCGTCAGGCCGCGGCGCCGCCGCGCATCCGGGCGGCCTTGCGGACGGCCTGGCGTGCCCGGCGGCGGTCTCCGCACGCGTCGTAGGCGAGGCCCAGCCGGAACCAGGCGCGCCAGTCGTCGGGTGCCTCCTCGACGGCCTGGGCCCAGCGCGGGAACGCGGCGTCGGCCGCGGCCCGCTCGTACCGCCCGGAGGCGCGGCGCGGGACCTCGTCCGGAGGGAGCTCGCCCGCCGCCTCGAGCTCGCGGACCATCTGCTGCGTGTGGACGCCGAAGCGCAGCTCGGCGACCAGGGCGAAGACGCCGAGCACGGGCAGGACGATCAGGGCCACGCCCAGCACGACCGCGACCGGTTCGCCCGTCGTCACGAACAGGTACGCCCGCTGCGCGACGAGGACGACGTAGAGGAGGAGGAACAGCGCCATGACGAGCGCCGCGGTGCGGCCCTTCATCAGTCGAGCGGGAGCACGGCGTCGAGCCCCACGACGACGCCGGTGACGCCGGGAGCAGCCGCCATCGCGACGAGCAGGCCCTGCTCGTAGGCCCGCGGGGAGAGCGTGTCGTGCGTCAGGGTGAGGGTCTCGCCCTCGCCGCCGAAGACGACCTCCTGCTTCGCCACCACGCCGCGCAGGCGCATGCTGTGCACGGGGACGCTCGCGACCTGCTGGCCGCGGGCGCGCTGGTCGGAGGACGGGGCGGAGACCGGGCCCAGGTCGCGTCGCGCCTCGGCGATCAGCTCGGCGGTGCGGACGGCCGTGCCGGACGGCGAGTCGACCTTGCCCTGGTGGTGCGCCTCGACGATCTCGACGCTCTCGTAGAAGCGCGCGGCCGTCGTCGCGAACCGCGTGGCGAGCACGGAGCCGAGCGAGAAGTTGGGGACGACCAGGACGCCGGGGCCGTCGACGTCGGCCACCACCGTGCGCAGCGCGGCGACACGCTCGGCGCTCCAGCCCGACGTGCCGACCAGCACCGGCAGGCCCGCCCGGACGACGTGCTCGACGATGCCGGGGCTGACGGCGGGGTGGGTCACGTCGACGACGAGGTCGGCGCCGCGCACGTCGTCGAGGTCGTCGCGGGACGACAGGCCCGCGTGCAGCTCGAGCCCGGGCGTGCGCCGGACGAGGTCGACGACGAACGAGCCCAGGGTGCCCGTCGCACCGACGACGGCGATCAGGGAGGTCATGGCGTCCAACCTACCCGGCGCCGCCGGGACGCCGCCCCGACCTAGCATGGGCGCATGCCCCGGTTCCGTGCCGTCCCCGTGTCGTCCCCCCTCGCCGCCGAGCTGCTCGAGGCGTACTTCGCCGAGCGCAGCGCCACGTTCCCGTCGGGCAAGGGCAGCTACCGCACCGCGTCGCCCGCCGACGCGACGTTCACTCCCCCGGCCGGCACGTTCCTCGTGGCCGAGGCCGACGCCGAGGGCGACGCCGTCGCGGGCGACGGAGCCACGCGGGCGCTCGCCTGCGGCGGCGTGCGCCGCATCGAGCCCGCCGCCGACGGCCGGGTGCGGTACGAGGTCAAGCACGTCTTCGTGCGCCCGGAGGGCCGAGGCACCGGGCTCGGCCGCGCCCTCATGGCCGAGCTGGAGCGGATCGCCGCGGACCTCGGCGCCGACCTCGTCGTGCTGGACACCAACGACAGCCTCGTC
>Ga0265798_10006444_pt1 | contig 15422 bp, 13 predicted proteins | sample P3T30metagenome_FD_192430 | JGI IMG/M metagenome (GOLD analysis project Ga0265798, IMG submission 192430) | Plant litter microbial communities from East Loma Ridge, Irvine, California - P3 T30 | ecosystem: Environmental > Terrestrial > Plant litter > Unclassified | place: USA: California... | reverse complement strand
TTAGACGATTAATGGAGAGACATAGTATATCTCCGTACTGATCGCGTCGGTGGTGCTTATTGAAGGACAGGATAATTGGCGAATGATGTAATCACAGCAGGCTGGAGGGCCTTCAACGTAATCATAATCCATTAATCACACAACTTTTTCCTGGGATGACATTCCAATTCAACTACTGCCCAGACTTTTGACTTTGCGTACATAATTCATGAGTATTTCACAAACGCCCGTACCCAATCTATTTGAAAGTTCAAAACGTCTCGAGGACAGGCAGCTTTGCGTGCATTGAGAGATCAGACAAACCTCTGTTGCGACCTCACATAAGCGTGCGTGGGCAGGCGGTGATCGTGGCAAGCGAGACCACGGTAGTGGGCACGAACCGTGTGACAAAGGCGTTCACGACGGGAGTAGTAGTAGCCGTGACGGTGGTGATACCAAAGGCGAGAGGCGTTACGGTGCTTCGGAGGGGTCAGTACTTGTATGGAAAGAACAAAGCAAATCAGTGACAACGAAAAGAAGTACTTACGATGTAGCGCGACCCACGAAAACGGAAGAGACCACCGTGCTCGTCGATGGACCTGCAACAAAGGTAAAATCAGGGCCAAAAGGATCACGCTTCACAAGAGGCTTGCTGTTTCGCTTGGCGTGAACAACGCGCTTCTTGTGCAACTTAAGGGGGTTGGCAATGCAGTCCGAGATACGGCGACCGCCCCAGATGTTCGAGTTTTGGACGATGGGGCGTAGCTCGTTCTTGAGATAGCAGGGGCCAGGGGTGCCGTTGATGAAGGACACATCGACGCAACCGGGGTTGTCGTCGCAAGCCTTCAGGCACTCAGCGAGGCTGTTGACCTGAGGAACGGGACCGACTGTGTTGAGTTAGCATGGTCTGCTAGAGTTGAGCGTCGGGAAGAATTGGTGGCTTACAATCACCGCCGACACGGTCCGATGCACACTCGATTGCGAAGGTAGCGCCGCACTCGCTGGTGTAAATTTGGCCGTCGGAGGCAGGGCAAGATGGGCCACCGCTGCCACCGCCAATGGGTGTTGCTGTGGGTAGGGCCACGCTGATAACGGAGTTTGCGTCAGGTGTGAGAAGACGGCCACCAATGATGCCACCGTTAGCGTTAGGAGCTCCAGATCCAGACTTCAAGTAGCAAGGTCCGCCAGGAGAGTACGCGACCTGTCGGCAGCCAGCGCGTCCAGCACATGCATTTACACAGCCCTCGTAAGAGCCGGGGTAGACAGGAGAGTCAGACATGTCGAAGTTGGCACGATCGATGCCGCACTCGACCTGGAAGGGACCAGCGCTCGTGATGATGATGGAATTATCGCTGGCGGGGCAAGAGACAGCTGCTGAGCTTGGGGTGGGTACGACTGCAGACGTAGGCGCGCCGCTCACAGAAGGAACGGCCACGGAAGATGGGACAGCCACGGATGATGGGACGGTCACGGAAGATGGAATGATCACCGAAGGAGGCACAGCCATGGAAGACGCTGGCAGAGTAGGAATCAACGAGCTTGAGACCGGGACTGATGCAAGTCTAGCGCCCCAGACAGCACTGTTCTGGCTAGGTGCACCAAGACCATTCTTGAGGTAGCAAGGTCCGTTGGGAATATACGCCACAGCCTGGCAGCTGCTTGTAGCAGCACACGCATCGAGACACTGACCAAAGTTCGTAATTGGAGTGCTTGGCTGTCCAATGTCGTGATTGTATCGATCCTGGTAGCATTCAATGATGAAGACTCCATTTGAGGTGGTATAAAGCGAGCCGTCGGAGTCGGGGCAAGTGGGCGACGATGGAGAAGGAGTGGGGATGGCGCTGGCAGAGGGGACAACGGCGGATGGCGAGCGAGTTGGAGTCACGATAATTGTATTGAAAAAGGTCCTAGTGATAACGACCGTAGGATCGTTCGGCCCAAGAGAGAACGTGCTTGGCAAGATGATCGAAGGGCTGGCTGCCGAAGAAGAGGCGGGAGAGGACGGCGAAGAGGCAACTGCGGAGGAAGGCGAGATGATGGCCGACCGAGTCGGGGTAACGATGATAGTGTTGAAGAAGGTTCTGGTGATAACGAAAGTGGGATCGTTCGGCCCAAGAGAGAACGTGCTTGGCAGGATGATCGAAGGGCCGGCCGCCGACGAGGAGGCAGGAGAAGACTGTGAAGAGCTGCGGACCACACTGCTGAATGTCGACGGAACTCCGGGGATAGAGAAGAACGTGGGCACACCGGGCGTAGAGACTGGAGGGAACACGGCCGATGGGCGGGAAGAGAAAGCCGGGTTCGAGGCGGATGGGAATGTGGGCACACCGGGTGTGGAGAATGGAGGGAAAATCACCGAAGGGGTAGAGAAAGCCGGGTTCGAGGCGGATGGGAATGTGGGCACACCGGGTGTGGAGAAAGCCGGGGTGGAGACGGATGGGAATGCGGGAACACTAGGGGTCGAAGGCCTAGACATCGAAGGAACAGGCGCCGATGGGAATGTAGGTAGACCAGGAGTGGAGAATGAAGGAATTCCATTCGAAGGGTTTGTGGGGATGGAAGGAATAGATGATGGCGCTCCAGGGGCGGAGATGGAAGGGATGACAAACGAGGATATAGAGGCTGAGGGGATGGATTGCGTAGGCGCTCCAGGGGTTGAGATCACAGGTGTTGATGGCGCCGGGGCAGATGGGATAGGGATCGAGATTGATGGAATTACTACCGAAGATGATGGCGCTCCTGGATTTGAGATCACAGCGGAGGACCTAGAGAACGAGGGAATGGATGGTGAAGGTGCTCCCGGCGTTGAGAATGCAGGTGTCGATAGCGAAGGGATAGATGGGGAAGGTATCGAGAAGGAGGGGAACACGGCCGATGGTGTAGGGACAGCCGGGGTGGAGAACGAGGGGAACACAGCCGAAGGCGTGGGGATGGACGGGATGGAGTCGGAGCTTGATGGCAGTCTTGGGGTAGAAATGGTGGGGACGGAGGGACCTGAAGGAACCGAGCGAGTCGAAATGGCAGGGGCCGAAGACGCAGGGAACGAAATCGGAGGAATAGGAATAACTACCGAAGGGAAAGGTGATCCAGCCCTTGACGACGAGGACGAGCTCGCGATCGAAGAGGCGCGGCTAGACGAAGGGCAAGAGCTGACGTTGACCGTGCTGGTCGAAGTCGTAGGCTGCGGAATCACAACAGTGCTCTGGCGAGTGATTGGGTTTCCGCTGACGATTGCGGTAGTGGTAGCAGCAGGAGGAGGAGACGCAGTCACGAACACGAGAGGAACAGTCACGGTGGCTGTCGACGTCGTGGTAGCAATGACGGCGGCAGGAGCGGCTCCAAAGTTGGCCACGAAAGGCCTTGGGGGGGTGTCTCCAGCGTCCCTGTACTTGATGGTGAGGGGACCATCAGGGATGTCCGTAACAAATGCGGCAGGGCAAACGATATTGGTGAAGTCGTCACCGAGAATGTTAGGAATGTAGTTGTAGACGCAGTCTCTGTAGTATCCGGCGCCAGAGTTGGTGATATATGGCCGACCAGTAGGGAAGGCGCCATAGCAAGTCGTTGTGCCGGTCATGAAGGTCATCTCGAAGCCCAGGTTGCGATCGAGGCGGAGGATATCATCACTGTAACTGAATGTTGGCACCTGTCCACTAACCGTTGCCGGCAGGGCAGGGGCGACGAGAGAGCATCCAGACATGTTGACTGGCTCCTCGTGGCGTTGGTGGGGAATTGATAGACAAAGTGATGAGAATCAAGCGGGGGAGAGGGAAATCTTTATATATCAAGTTCATCCAATCTTTCGGTATCTTTGGATGAGCTGAAAGTGGGCTTTTCTCAATATCTCAAGCACGATTCTGGATGCAAGGACGCGTAAAGCTAGCGGTACCGGTCCCATTGTGGATGGAAACTTGATCGACGTGCTAGGTTATCTCGGTTTCGCTTAGAGACCAGAAGATAAGCCAGCGCCATTGTTAACAGCAAACGTCGCGTCTCAACGGCGTGTCTAGCAGATCACCTGTCCAGAGTCCGAAATCGGCCATGTCAATTCATGGTCGTACTCCAGGTGCACAATAGAGGCAAACGCGAGGCCGGGATGACCGTAGGACGGCCACAATGACACGGGACGACGCGGTATGATGGATAGTTGAAGAGAGATACATTTTCGGTTTGGTAAAAAGAAAGAGAAATTGATGAAGTCGTGTCTTTCGGTGATGGAAGTGAAGAAGTCGAGGTTTGGAACGTTGGAAGAACTAAAATGGCGTCGACGCGTCCAAGACGCGCTAAGCTCTTGGCGCGAACCCTTCGCCCAAACTCTTCCAACTTCGCCTTGACAAATCGAGCTCGATCAACGTTGAAGTGCTTCAAAGTGTGGTTCACCGGGCTCCAGACCGCCATCAGAAAGGCCAAGAACAGACTGCATTGAGATAAACCAGGAACAGAGCGCATACGCGTCAGCGATTCTTTGGGTCACCGTGTAGCTGCAGATCTTCTGTTCCTGGATCGAGACGTGCTGGTTATGGTGTGAGCAAGTAACATTTGCTTACAATTATTTGTAGATGCGGGAAAAAAAATTGTTCCTGCTGCATTGTGTGGTACTCGGTGGTGCACCTTGAAGCGAGGATGATGCAATGGAAATATATTCGAATTGACGAGAATGAGAGGAAGAGAACGACATCAAGACGATGACTCATTACCGTTGCCCTGACGATCAATACAAGGCCCACCACCTCGGTTTCCGGATCGCAAACCTCACTCGGTGCAGCCAGATATCTAGCGTACCACTCCAGTGTCAACACCAGGAACACAACCATCCTCTTGAAGCTTGGCGAGCCGGCATCCGGGACTCCAACCGCTCGGCCACGATCCGCAAGAGTTCATGTGTCACTTTTCCAAGCCCGCTCACCATAGTCGGTTCAACATGTGTTTGAATCAGTGTCAGGCACGTAACACGCGAGCAACGACCCTCTTGCCAATTCCCTCAATATCGGAGTGTCCTTGGACACACCAGCGCTAGGTGCATGAAGATTATCTTGGACGCGTAACTGCTCTATGTACCTACTCAAGGCATTCTGTGCGACACAAGCCTTGCCTCTGGTAGCGAAATATTGGGTCGCGATGTGTGGTGTAAGTATGAAAGCGACAGGACACACAGAACATGACATTTGTTGGTAGGCCTTGTACGATCGTACGGGTGAATAACAACAATGAGGTTCTTCTGTGACTTGGTATTGTGATTACTTGGTCTATGAACGTGGGTGCTACGAAGGTATACCTGAGCTCGGCCACAAGTCGGACCGATGTAGGATCGAGTCGGCTCGTTGGCCAGCATTGAGCATCCGACGTCTCTACCGATACTCACGATCCGACAACATTTGAAATAATCAGATGTTGAAGTAATTGGAAGACGACTTTGCTGTGAGATTCGAAGTAAAGCAGATCGAAAGCCATTGAAGCTGGAAGATGACATCGATGTAAGGGAAAAGACAGGGGATGCCGAGTCGTGCAAAGACTGATGTGCCTTCCAATTCCATTGCAATTCTACCTCCAAGAAAGAAGAACTTTGCCCCGCCGATTCATGACACGACTTACCGCCTCAACTTCCAAAAATCTCGTGGTTCTGTCGTTGGAATGATGGTAGAGTCCGCTCAGCAAATGGAGCGTGCCAGCATGGAGTGCGGCCCATGGCACTCATTTTGTGAGTGATGGCAAGCCGATTGTGATCCGGCAATGAGAGAAGGCGTCAATCCCAGAAGATTGAAGGTTCCAGCTTTCATGTTATTCTGCCTCTTCCAGGATCTCGCAGATTTCACCACGCCACTTGAGCACAACGTCGATGCGGACTTTTCGCAAGAAATCGCAATGCCAGGCTGATCATCTGGTATACATATCCTCGCTGTCAGGCCAATATAGCTCTAGAGACCTGATTGTACAGCAACCCTTGATTTGCAAGCAGAATACTTTGGGGAATGTGTAGTGCAACACGTACTTGGTCGCTCCGTGCATGATCATGGTACGAGCTTGAGGAGGTATGCTGCACAATGCGAGAGCTTTGGCAGACTCATACTCGACTCTTCGTAGGCTAGGGAGCCCTTTGTACAGGATTTCCAATTTACTGGCGCAGGCCGTTGCGTCGACCCCGAAGTCAAAGGGAGCATCTGCTCGGAGCTTCAACGTTGTCACGTTGACGAACGATCCCTTGCCGACAGTGACAAAAGGGTTTGAAACGGAGTAGTCGAGTGAGAGAGCTGCCAGACTGGGTAGTTTGGCGCGGTGCAACCCGTTGAGGTTGGTCGAAAGTGATAAGGTTTGAATGTCCGTGACGGATAGGCCTTGCGCGAGACAGGTAATCTCAGCCAGGTCGGAAAGAGGGTGGATGCGTCTGGCTTGGTGGATATACCGGTCGGTGGGCTTTGCAGGAGGAGATGTGTCTTCGGTTCCAGCGTGGCCAGGATATATCCGAGCGTACAAAGCTACAGATTTGACGTTGGGTAGCGTTGTGATGATCAAGCTGCAAATCATTGCCTCCGTCGGGTGTTGCAGGTCTACGAGCCACTGCGATTTCTCGGCGTGCGAGAGATTTAGATGATGGAGGGCAGCGATGAAGGTCGGTATGCACTGATCGCAATGACAGACGCCTTTATCCATATCCCTCAGTTTGTCTTGATCCGCGGCTTTGCCTTTCCAGATCAACATCGACAGATCCTTTGTCTTGGAAGCCAATTCTGGGCGGTTGACTGCTGTATATAGGAAGCGAGTGAGAGGCGAGTGATGGCGTGAGTCGGCTGCGAGGGGCTGCCGAGGCTGTGGAACAGAAACGGATGCGAACAGAGCCTCTTGAGCGACAGGCGCAAGTCGCTTGCATGTCAAGGCGACGTCCAGCAGGATTCGCATGCGTCCTGTACGCGCTTGACGCCTAGCAAGATTTAATTTCATGTCGTTGTAGATGCCCAATGTGTTGGAACCAAATCCATGCGCTGCGTTGATCGGCTCGGCGGTGGTTAGATAACCAATGATTTGGTGAAGGAGCTCATTTGGAAGCTTGGTCAGACATGCACCCTCTTCGCAGACCTTGTTACCAGTAGCGGAAATGGTGAGGTCGTTGAGCTCATCCGCGAGGTCAACGGTAGTAATCGGTTCTGTCATGCTGTGGAGTTTCGCGCTTGTTTTGGGTGTTGGAATTGAGTGTGACTGATAGGTAGTTGACGTTGTCAGCTGTCTTTTCCAAGGTTGAGTCTGTTCAGCTTAGCGCAAGATCCGAAGGTGAGTGACCGCGCCAAGACCAAACAACTTTGACAGCTAGGTGAAGGAAGGTGCGACGCACAAATGCTATATACGACTCGTCTTACCTCTCACAACTCCACCGATAAAATACACTCTATCGCAAAAGAAGGTCTTTGGACGTACTACAGGACACTCTAGCTCCGCACGCGTGCTCCTGGAAGCTCAACCCAACCATCAGCGCCATGCCCGGAATTCTGGAGCTTCCAAACGAGCTGCTACTCGAAGTCGCACTCGACGCCGATGTCACCGGTATCCAAGGCCTCTCACTCGCCTGCCGCCAACTGCGGCCCATTGGGCAAGAAGCACTTTTGCGGACAGCCGTAGTTCCACTAGCAAATATCTGGAAGCTGGCCTGCACCCTGCAAGAACGTCCGGACCTCGCCAAGTCATTCACTCATATGCGCCTCGGTGGCTGCACCAGAGCCACGTGCGACAAGATAAATACAGCGATCGAAAAGCAGTGTCTGGAAGCTGCCCTCGACGGAGCCAAGTGGAACGCCTACTGCGACACGCTTGTGCAATCTTATCCAGCCGTACAAGGGTATCGACTGGAAATGGAGAAGGATCCGTCTGGCATCAGCTTCGGAGTCTTCGCATTGATAGCGGTACTTGCTCCGTCTCTCAAAGCGTTGATTCTGCATAGAGACGCCGTCGATGGGGTCAACTACATGCGCAATCTATTAGCGAACAACGGTACAGACTCGAGGGTCGCTATCCCCGAACGCCGGCAGCAAGCAAGCTCGCTTCTCAAGTCTAGGCTAGAGAGTTTCGAGATCTGGGGAGAAGGACAGCTACTCTCGGCACCGCATGCCATGTCAAATCGCAATAGCACATTATCCGTGCTCAGCGCACAATATGTCTCTCTAGCCGGTTTCAATCAACTGAAGCGGCTTGTCGTTCCTTTCAATCGGATTGTTAATGAGCCGACACATCCAAATTGGGGCACACTGACTTTGTTCCCTCAGCTGAGTCGGCAAGATTCATACCCGAACGACGTTTAGCCAAAGACCCTGGAGACCATTATCCTTTACATGAGCCGGAGGAACATTACAATACAGCACACAGCCTGGCTGGACAAGCTACCTCAACTGCTCCCAAATCTGAAAAACCTGGAGCTCCAATTCCACACCAACCTCCTCTCCGCAGCCTGGTGCACTGCTAGCGATCCGTTCGGTGCAAGGCAATTCGCGACGTTCTTCGAGAAATTCCAGTCGAAACACCCCGTCTCTACGACATTTGGTTATGCTACGTTTCCGGAACGGATGGAGCCGAGCGACAACGGACGGAGATCTCGTGGCTGCGATTGAGCGCAGCTTTGCCACGTCGATGGATGAGTTGCTACAAGATGGTGAATTGATGGAAGCTCTGGGTTATCAAACGACGGAGGTACGGTGATGAGTGGGTTAATAGGGTATCAGGAGTGTGTGGTTCGAGGATCATGGCACAGGGCTTTTGAAAGGATTGAAGAAAGACGGTGTTACTGTGTTCGTCTCCCTCGCCGGCGTCCCATTTCAAAGTGACGAGCGCTAGCCATGACGTCACCCACCTTCCCGTCTTCCTTCCTCCCCACACCAAACAACATTCCACCCCCATCCCACACATCATCTCAAAAATCTAGACCATCCCATCGCACCCCCTCGCAAACACCAAAATCTCATGATAACCTGCCAAAACCATTAAACGAGCCTCGCAATGACATCACACCCGCAGGGGCTGTGCTTCAGCTGACGCGCAACGACCACCTGCGCGCCAATCTGACACGAAGCACAGCAGAGCCTCTACACAACGCAGGCGATCACAGAGTCTAGAGCGCCGTTTCGCAATGTCGAAGATGACGTCGACGGGTAAGGCAGCTGTGTTGCGGTGAGTGAAGGGGGGTTTTGGTGTTGTTGATGGGCGCTGCGGTGCTGTACTGCGGACGTTGTCAGAGGGTCTGGACTTTTGCGATTGTCTTGTGAGATTGGGAGGTGGGAGGTGAGGGATTGTATAAGGGTAGGTGAGTGCGGCGATTGTGTCGAGTATTAGCTGAACTACAATAGCAGCACAATAACAAGCCTATTGACATCGCATTCAGCGTCACAGATATCCAGCGCATTAGCAACATCTTCATCCAACAGGTTTTTGAGGCATGCCCATGCTACACAACTTCGTGCCAACAAATTTCAAAAACACCATCGCGTCCTTCCACACCATCCCTTCATCAGCAACACTCAACATCACAATGAACATCAACGCCCACGTCCCCAACAAGCACACCAGGTACAGGCCCGTCGAGCGATCAGATGGGGTCGTCGTGCTTCAGCGTCCATATCGCCCGGCTGCAACACTACCAATATCTCAATCCAATAAGTTTGAAAAACATGTACCGACCTACACTGTTGCTTCTTCGGCGCCTGAGCCAAGGACTAGCGCGGCGCAGAAGAGAACGGAAGACGATTTGGTGGGAGTTGGAGCGCAGATTGAGGTGCAGAGGAGGGGAGGGTATAATGGCTTTGTGGATGCGGGGAGAGGAGGGGATGATGAGCTGGTGGCTGCTGGAAGGGATGGGTACAACGACCTGGAGTTGGCCGGACGAGGAGGCTACAACGAGATACTCTCGGATTGGAAACCCCACGAAGAAGCAATGGACATGTCAGCCATCCTAAGTGAGTTCTCGAAGGTCGCACGAAGACCTGGACTTTCGCAAATGCAGCGCTTTCTGAATGAGGGAGGACCTTGGAGTACATACGATTTACGCGAGAGCTGAAGGTTAGGAGGTGATTTCGAAGAGGAGAGTGGAGAAGTTGTCAGCACACAGTCTAGATTACCTTCAATCCCAACACATTTGCTCAATCAAATGTCCAGCTTGACATTGTCCCGCTTTCCTTGCGTCGATATTGATTACACCGTATACCGTACGCAAAAAACCTTCGGACCGAGCAACACTTACTCAACCAATCCCTGCAGCAACACCCAGATCATGCACACATGTTTCAAACACCAGATGTCGTCCTATCGTTTCGACGAGATGTGGACCCCAAGATCCGGAGACAGATGCTGCCGGAAGATCATCTAAGCGAAGCTCGCGTGCAACTGCTGGCGTTCTGGAAAAAAGGAAGAAGGCAAGTGGAAGCGAGAGAATGGTGGTAACACAACATGTAAATCAAGCAAAACCCAAAACAAGAAACATGGCAATGCCGAACAAACAAAACCGCGTGATGTTCGATGTAACTTTATGACGCTTCTAAAAGCGACAGGCGGCCAATCACTGGTGAGACGGTGTTGGTAGTGTTGTCGCGGGCCGACGCTAATCTCGTCTGATCACCGGGAAACGTCGTCTCCGCAACACCACGCGAGATGCGACGAGATGCAACCGAACATCGGGCCAATGGACGGCCTGCGTTTCGCACGGCGAGGCTGCGACGTTTCTTTTAGCCTGCGGCTTGCGTGGTTCCGTGGAAAGGAAGAAGGTGCAGCCGCGGCGTGATGTGGCAGCTCCCCTCATTTCTTATGAACTGCGTACAGTTACACTCGACTTCTCCTTTGCTTCATTGAACCGAACAAGGCGCGAAATATTACTTTATAGCAGGACAGAGATCGCGACAACAACAGAGTCCCCACCATGGCGCTCCTCGGTACCCTCATCCGCGTCTCCGGCTCGCCCACGCTCACCATCCTCGCCGCATCCGCCGTCCTCCTCACAGCCTACGTCGTCATACACACCCTTTTCATCCGGCGCATACCCCACAACGCCCCGCCCGTCGTTAGCGACAACCTGCCCATAACCGGCCCCATCGGCTTCTGGACCTCGCGATGGGACTGGTTCCGCAGCAAGCGTGATGCCTCACCAACAGGCAACTTCACCTTCCACGCGGGGCCCAACACCATCGTTGCACTGTCTGGCGCCAAGTCGCGCAAGCTTTTCTTTGAGTCGCGGCACCTGGGTTTTGCAGAGGGGTACGCGGTGCTGTTTGGCAGTGCGCCCAAGGTCACAGCGCATGACGACGGCGAGGGCAAGGAGGACGACAAGGAGAATTACTTTCACCGCCGGTTTGCGCCGATGCTCAAGTACGACCAGTTCCGCAAGAGGCTGCCGACACTCATATCGGATGTGCAAGAGGCCATGGACACAATTCGCGACGCGCCCGACGGCCTGATCGACCCGTTTGACAGCCTGTATCGCATGGTGTACCGCTTGACGATTCGCCTGCTGGGTCCGACGGAAATGGCTGAGGATCCGAAGATGCTGGCTGAGTCGCTGCGCATGTTCGAGATGATTGATGGGAGCTCGACGGCTGCTTCGATCATGTTTCCGAGGTTTCCGTCGCCGGCTATTTTGAAGAGAACGTATGGTGGTGCGAACCTGTACTATATGGTGGAGAGCATTATCAAGAAGCGCGCGGCGAGCGATGAGAAGCACGATGATCCGCTGCAGTATCTGCAGGACCAGGGTGACCGGACGTTCAAGATTGTCGAATTTATCGTCGGTGGACTGTTCGCTGGACTTCTTAATTCGGGTATCAACGCTGCGTGGGTCATCTGCTTCCTCGCCACTTCACCCGAGTGGCTCGAGAAGACACGTGAAGAAGTCCGGACCGTGGCTAGCAAGTACGCTCGCGACAAGAACGCGCCGCTGAGGTTTCAACTTGATGATGTGCCGCTTGAGGCGTGGGAGTCGGAGTTTCCGGTCATCGATTTGTGCTTGAGGGACTCCATGCGTCTGAACTTGCTTGGCACTGCGATGCGCCGGAATATCAGTGGCAGAGACATACCAACGGGCAATGGCGACGAGGTGATTCCAGCCGATGCGTTCGTCACATATGCGACTGCCGACGTACATCTTGACCCTTCGATATATCCCGACCCACACAAGTGGGATCCGTCGCGGTATCTACCTGAGCGTGCGGAAGACAAGAAGGAAACCTATGGGTGGCTTGGCTGGGGCGTCGCGCGGCATCCGTGTGGTGAGTTGTTGCTTTTTTACTAGTGAGAGGGTCCGTACTAACGATCGACTAGCTGGCATGCGCTTCGCGAAGCTCGAGAACAACATCATCACCGCGTACTTTGTTGCGACGTTCGACTTTCATCTCGAGGATAAGAGCGGGAAGATGCTGAGATTTGCGCCGCGGGTGGATCCCAACGGGCATTCAGCGTGCAAGCCGGCGGTGCGTCAGTATGTGAGGGTGTCGCCACGGGAGAAGTAGATCTGGTGTTGTTGAGGAGGAGGTGCATGCATTGCGTGGCGTTGGTGTTATGAGCAACTTTTCCTGAACTTGCGGCGATGTCCCATCACAGTTGAGTATCTGCAGTGCTCCCCGTAATGTGATCCGTTTGACGCGTTGTCGCGAGATGTGAATGATCCGAGACAAATATTAGGCGGTCGTCGTGTGACCTATGAGCGGCGCCTTCCGCGTGGGCTGCAGCCTCAGCCCAATCATCTCTCACCTCACTTTACTTCGCACTCTTCAACCTACTCCGAAGCCATTTAGGCTCTATCATCGCTTGCTGGCTCGTTTCCCACACATCGCGATTCCTCAACTCATCAACTCTCCACCTGCGCCTCCCTTCGCTAGAACGCCAAGCCCGCTAGCGTACCACTTCGACATGTCGTCGATGTCGCACCCAGAATCAGAGCGAAAGCGGCGGCGCGGCAGTCTCTCGGGTAGCGTGGCCGCACTATCGATCGATGCAGCCTGTATGGCTTCAAAGTCATTTTCTTCGGGGGCTGCTGCTCCTCCTTCCAACAGCGAGCAACTTGCTTCGAATACATCCAGCTCCCATCATACCCTCGGCACTTGCACCACCGTCTCACGCCTCAGGTTGCTCGAACTACCAGTTGAGATACTGCTGCAGATCTCCACGCAGCTATGTGGGACCAAAGCTATTCTCAATATGGCAGTCGCCAACAAGCAACTTCACAGCCTTACGTCGGAAGCAATGGCGAAGCACCTAGTCATACCTCCCAATCGCATCAAGCAAGCAATTGAGATACTAACTCGTCGCCCGGAGCTCATTTCGAAAGTAAATAGCATCGACCTTGGAGCGTACATGGCAGCTCACACGAGAGGATGTGTCTGTGTTAGCAAAATTGCGTTCAATCGCAAAGCACGGAGAATGTTTCGTACCTTGTTGCCAACCAGCACGAAAGAGCTAGTCACGTGGGACCAGCTTCAACAAGTGAAGCGCAAACTCGTCCGGCTGTGGAGCCCGAATCATCAGTTTCTCATGGCCATCTTGCTGGCACTATGTCCGAACGTCAAGGAGGTTAGGATGCAGATGCCGAAGGTGGTGGGCTTCGATCGAATGCCTCTAGGCCTGAGTTTTCCTACTGTGACGACTCCGACGCCGACGCCGAATCATGTGGTTCTGCCGGTGACGCTATTCCAAGGACCTGTATTGGCGGTAATGCAGCGCAAACTCCAGTCCTTAACGATACCGCCGAATGACAAGTGGATCGGACCCGTCAAGCAGGAGGTTCTGATGATCGAAAACGACATGCAGTGGCGCCGGCACGGAAAGAACATCGTCACTTTCAAGGGCTTTCACAAGCTCAAGCACCTGGATCTACCAATGGATCTGCTCGGACTGCCGGCGAGTGTCGTCTTTCAGAGCGCAGGTGACGCCGAGGTCTCAACGACACCCGTCAAAGTCGTGACTGAGATGCGTGACGGCGAACTCAAAGAGCGCACAATGATGCTCCCAGCCAAAGTGCTACCGCTTTCACTTACATCTCTGCGCCTGCGATCGTGCACGAAACACACATTCGCGCTCCTGCAGCGTATCAACGAGGTGCCGATCGACAAGTTCAACATCAAACACGTTGAAGTCTTCTTCGATGGCTGCGCGCGTACGAGCATCGTTTTGTGCTACAAGGAAGATCGCGGTGGGCTGGATTACCTCAAAGTACTTTCCGCGCTCGCAGCCAAGGGCATCGAAGTCTTGTTCTTCACAGGCCCAAACGCCCAACCTACCGACTTCATCCGAGAAATACAGCCCCTACGCCTGATATCACCATGTGAAGCCGGCCTCATCGCCCTCCCGCAGAAGCAATTCTCCAATCTCAACATCGTCGCACTTCAGCACCGCCTTTCAGTTTCCCCGTCGTCGCGCAAGATCTTCGCACGCCACGCGCTCAGCCACTTCGATCTCCTGAACCGCGCAACTTTCGAGGCGAACAAATGGGAGCAAGTCGCATTCTTCCATGGCACGGCGAATACAAAGTACGATCCGCGCCTGCAGGAAAGCGGCGGGAAAGCGGTGCATGTCAACGTGCGTGTTGGGGGAATGGACGATCACGTGTTTGAGTGGTCGATGGGGGTCGGGATGCCGAGGGAGGGCAGTGCGCCGAGGGCGGTGGTGTATGGGGGTAAGGTGTTTAGCATTCGTTCTGGCGGCGAAGACGAGGGCGCGATGAGCGATGAGCCGGTGCACAAGTCCGACAAGGCGATGGAGAAGGCGAAAACGATGACGAAACTGCAGCCTGAAGGTATACTCAGCACCGTTCGCAAACCCTCGCGGAACGTCGAGCAGAAGAGCTATCCGTCGTTACGCTTTAAGTGTGACGAGGATCTGTGGCGAGTGGAGATGGGAAAGGTATGGGATGGGGATGTCTGGCAGGGGGTGCGGTGGAAGAGCTATGTCCAGCCGTATGTCGAGAAGATGCGCGTGTAGATGGTAGAGAGCCATGGGTTGGAGTGGGAATGAAAGTGTTGTAAATACATTCAGCATAGGATATGCTGATAATTCGGAACATGTTTCGAATTCTACATAAGTTAACTTACTACCAGATCTAATCAACATCATGAAAACGAGCCGTATATCTGTACCCAAACTATTAACCCATATGTAGCTCCCCTTCCCTCCTTGTCATCTCCGCACCACAGCACCAATCTCCACATAAAATTCTATATTTATCAACTACCCTTGAACTCTATCAACAAATCTAGCGGTGCTTAAGATAGCAGTGCCAAGAAAGTGCTTTTTTTGGTGTAAAAAAATGTGGCCGGCTCGGTAATGGTTTATGTTAACTAGAGTAACGTATCCCACGGGTGGGCTGGCCACACGGGTAGGCTGGCCAGTCCGTGCCCTACCAGAAAATCAATAATCTAGAGCCTAACAACTCTAGTTCTGCTTAATAGAATCTTCTAGAAATTTAGCATATTATTTCTATATATATAAGC
>Ga0265798_10006443_pt1 | contig 15424 bp, 13 predicted proteins | sample P3T30metagenome_FD_192430 | JGI IMG/M metagenome (GOLD analysis project Ga0265798, IMG submission 192430) | Plant litter microbial communities from East Loma Ridge, Irvine, California - P3 T30 | ecosystem: Environmental > Terrestrial > Plant litter > Unclassified | place: USA: California... | reverse complement strand
GTAGTCAAGACATGGGGCATGTGTGTTAGTCATGTCGAAGAGAGCGAGCTGGCTTTCGGTCCTGGTGACCCCACGTCTGTGAGTGCTTCATGCATGGAGAACGATTGAGCGATGGCTAACAGGTTTCATAGCTATATGTAAACTCCGTGCACAAGCAGTCTTTGATTCTGTCGGCTGTGGAGTTGGATGGCTCAACAGTCTTGACAACAGATTCGCATTCGCCCTTTTCAGTCAACATCAACCTGAATGTGCCGTCGTCGCCGCTAGCGCCAAAGATGACTATACCCGTTGTCCAGTAAGGTCCTGAGGATCGTCAACTGATCCTAGCTAATCCGAGCAGAGGAATGAGCTTCATCACTGCAATCTACCGAGATGCCATCCCATCGATACAAACCGGCAACAGAGGTTTCGCAGACTTCCAGGGTCCATGGGTCGTCGCAACGTCAATGAAATACCGAGCCAGGGGCATGGAAGGTTACGATTGGATAATCTACGTCAACCCTGATGCAGGCTCGGGGTACGATGCTAGCAGATTTTTCAGGAGCGACCCAAACACCATTGTAGGACCGGCTGGCTTCAAAGGCACAATCCAGGTGGCCAAGAACCCATCTGGCGCGGAAACTGAAGAGATGTACGATCGTGCGTGTGGTGCTTATGCAACTTCTGCGCAGCTCACGGCTACCGTCAACGATGTCAAGGGCCAATATACACTCACGTACTCCAAGGTCGGCTCGTCGCCACTCCTGATGTTCGCTCTTTCACACCACATCCAATCTCTGGACCCAGAGCTTCGTGGTCAAGTGACTCGTCTCCAGCTCCGTACTAGCACCAAGGGCATGGCAACCGCCGTCTGGGCCGATAAGCTGTCATACACGGAGCCCAATCTTCCCACTACAATGGGCTTCGGACCCTGGATCGCCAATTCGAATGCACGCCCACGTTACACACCCGAAGTCCTAGCGCTCATCGCCGCAGTCGCGGAACAGGATCTTCGACGCGTCATGACTGAGGCTATACCCCCAGAATCTATGTACTACGCAGGCAAATCGTTGGCCAAGTTCGCGACAATCGTCTGGGTCATCAAGGACATATTGGCAAATGATGCCATGGCAGCTACCGGTCTCGACAAGCTCAAGCAGGAGTTTGCAAAGTACGTTGCCAACCAGCAGAAGTTCATTCTCCAGTACGATGATACGTGGAAGGGTGTCGTGAGCAGCGCTGGCTTTGACAATCCTGGTGCCGACTTTGGCAACACGTATTACAACGATCATCACTTCCATTTCGGGTACTTTGTGTACACCGCGGCAGTCATTGGATACTTTGACCCCGCGTGGCTGACTCAAGGCGACAATAAAGCATGGACGAATATGCTGGTCAAGGACTTCGCTGAGAGCGATTATAATGGCCGCGACTACCCCTTCTCGCGCAGTTTCGATTGGTGGCACGGACATAGTTGGGCTAAAGGACTGTTCGAATCTGCGGACGGCAAGGACCAGGAGAGCACGAGTGAGGATGGATTCGCGAGTTTTGCGGTCAAGATGTGGGGCAAAGTAATTGGAGATGCGAATATGGAAAAGCGAGGTAAGTTGATGATGTGTTGCAAAGGTGCGGGCCTTATTAATGTATACAGGCAATCTCATGCTCGCGATCCAAGCACGCAGCTTCAGCAACTACTTCTACCTGCAGTCAAACAACGTCAACCACCCGGCGCGCTTTGTAGGCAACAAAGTCACCGGTATCTTGTTCGAGAACAAGGTGGACTATGCGAGTAAGATACCCTCTCACGTCGGTCTCACTCTTCGTTTGCTGATAGAAATGCAGCGTACTTTGGCAACGACCCAGCCCTCGTCCACGGCATACACATGCTCCCCATCACACCCGTATCGCAATACCTACGTCCTCGCGCCTTTGTACAAGAAGAATGGAATGCCAAATTTGCCGATGGCCGTGCAAATACTGATATCAGTAAGTCAACCCGACGCGTACCTCCCCAACACACTATTACCGGCCCGGTGACTAACATACATACCTATTAGTCGGATGGCGCGCAATCCTATACGCGAACCTCGCTCTCATCGATCCCAAAGCCAGTTACACGTTCTTCCGCGACGGTGTGAACGGCTACTGGGATGACCATTGGATCGATGGTGGGGGGTCGAGGACGTGGTATTTGGTTTTCGCGGCGGCGTTGAGTGACACTGTAAGAAAGTGAAGGGGGGAGACATTGAGATTGAGATGAGAAAATGGGTGCTACGGAGTGTGATGGATGATTTGGGCTTGTTGTTTGGATAAGTACGAGACCAGGTGGAGAAAATTGAAGAATACATGGTGTTGTTCCGACTGGAATCCTTTTTGAGACCCCCAATCAATTATCACGAGCGCAGCACTCCCTTATCCTACAATTCACAACAAGAACAAGCGTGAATGAGAATGCCGTCACCATATTTCCAGCCACCAAACGTTGCGGTAAATCACATTGTAGTCACCAAGCTCACATCCACTGACTTCACATCCACCTGTGGTGAGCACGTATTCGACAAAACACCATGATCGCACCGCCATACCAAGCACGAGAGCCTCCACGATCCCACCACAACAGTCCACTTCTACACCTGTGACAACATGGCCACTAGACATATCTCACAGTTAACGAGCGACACCACTCGTGCCTGAACAATTTTCGAGATCAGCGACACGGACGTTCAGTCCTTCTTTCTGTGACACATACGCAGTTAAAAGCCGGGAGCCAGGCACGAACCGTCAACAGCATCGCTGCCCAAATCGAGGGCCTCGATGTTCATGTTCAAGCCCCAAAAGAAAGGTACGAAAGCGGAAACGCTGAGCGAGACACAAACGACTGGATTCAACGAGAGTGTGGTGAGAAGACGCATCGCAGCTTTGCACACGTGCATACCAGCTATACAAATCGCAATCCCAACGCAACACAGCTACTTCCACAACACATTCAAGCTCCCACTCTTCCGAAGACCCTATCTCCTAAAAGCACTTGCAACCTCATTGGTGCCCCAATCAATCTCCACCTCCCCGCTATATACATCCTGATTGATCCTGATTACGCGGTCGTACACGTTGTTGTACTTCTTCTCGCACGCCCTGAGCACCTTGAACACGAGGTCGCGGCTGATGGTCGGGTCGTCGGCGTCGCCAAAGTGTTTGTCGACGCGCTTCTTGAGGGCTTCGATGCCTTTGCGCAGTTCTTTGGAGTCGTTGGCGTGAATGAGCTTTTTGAAGACGGAGCGGGAGTGGGAGGAGCGTTGGGATATTGATTGGGGGCTTGCGCCGGGTTGGGTGAGGAGGGTTTCGGTGGATTCGACGAATTCCTATTGGAGATGTTAGCAATAATCCCATGTGTGTGGAGTGTGACAGCGGCGTACCAAGAGCTTGCCCAGCGGTCTTCGAATGACGGCGTCGACATAAAGACCTATGTGCTCGGCATACTCATCTTGGGCCTTGACCTTCCACTCCTCCAAAACTGAGTCGTCGCGCGCATCTACCTCTTCGATGTAGTGGTTCATGTTCTCGATGAGAAGAATGTGGTAGTTGAGGGCCTCCTTGTCTTCCGGATCTCCCTGACCTTGTGAAGCCATCACGGTCGGCGACTCTTTGGCAATGACCTTTAAGCTTTCGAACATGGCTTTGTTCATCCTCTGGTAGCCATCGTTCACCATACGTCTGATCTCCAGTTGATCACCACCGTCATGTACGGAAGGTAGCATGTTTTCGATCGCGGCAGAGAAGTGCGGGAATGTCTTCATGAAAGCAATGACTCCCTTGCGTTTCTTGATCTTGACCTTGGTGTCTTCAATAGCTCGTATCTGCTCATCGAGGAAGCGATTGAATAGGCCCTTCAGGCGTTCGTGTACTTTTTGCAGATTCCTTGTGAGGAAGTCTTGATTTGAGTCCTCAATGTCGAGGAGTTTTCGGTCCACCGCTCCGAGAATGCCGATGCCTTGTCTGTTGTGTGGGATTAGCATGAGCTGGGATCTATGGAAAGTGTCAACCTACAAAGGATCGGCCTGCACAGCCCAGTCAACCAGACTTTGTATCTCCGTGGGCCAGAACGAGAAAATCTCTTCCATGACCCCCGTGACATGCTTCGCCATAGCTCGATCGGCTTCGAATTGTTTCCTAATCCAAAGATTCGGGCCTCGTCGAGCTTCAGGCGGTGCCTGCTGCACTGTATCGGGGAAGTCAAATGCGTCAGTTGATGTCGCATGGAAGAACTCGGTGATGAAGTTCTGCTCAGTCAACAGCACGGGGCCAGTATCATCCAGGATCCGAGCAAACACATCGTATGCGAACAGCTTGCCGTCCTGTGTCTTGTTCACCTTGCCTTCTTTCTCGCCTGATGTGGAGCGCAGACCACGGGCAAGTGTCTGACTTCGCTTTACTGTAAGCTTCCTCGCAGTGCCAGCAATACTTTCAGTCTCTTTCTCTTGAGCAGTGAACAACAGTTCCTGTTCCTCACCCGTGGGTTTCCTGGCCAACTTTCTCCATGCTAGAACGTTGTCGTGTATCTCCTCCTGGTACAGCCTTGCAGTCTGGGTCTGATACATACGGAGTAGAGCATCCCAAGAGCTTCGATCAATCTCTTTTGCGAACAAGACGATCGGACTCAACATCCAGAGCTCAGATCGACCGATTTCATGCGCTTCCACATTTTTCTTCAGAGAAGGCGTGGAACCTACATCCATGTCGCTTAGGGCGTCTTTGGTTCGCATGTTTGCAGCGCCGAAAGTGATTTCCATGTGCTTCTTAAAACGGTCTAGGAACGAAGCACCCTCGTTGAGATAATTGTCGCGCTTTTCTTGCAGGGCCTGCATCGTAGCTAGCTCGCTGTTGTCAAATCCGGAACTGCTGGCTCTCTTGCCCGCCCCGTCGGATCGGCTAATGAAAGATGGGTCGATCGTGATAAGCGCCTTGTACAGCAATACTAGCGAGGACTCGATATCGTTCAGTCCATTGATCTTACCAATAGGTGCCCGTCTCAAAGGCTCCAGCTGATCTGAGGTAATAGATATGGTTTGGACTAGCTGTTCGAGTTCGTGCTGGAGCAGCCGTTGGTTGGCCGTTTGCACCTGCAGACCTTGGCTTTGTGCTTCGATGAAAGCGATGTCGTCGTTCAAACTGCCGAGCTCAACATTATACAAGGTCAGCAAACCTTCAAGCTCATCACATTCTGCGATTGCTCGGTCGAGCATCCTTTCAACAGCCTCCACACGATCGTCTTTTTGTTCCAAATGGTTCAGCCAGCTTCCGGCTTCAACCCGAGCAATCTCATGCTTGATGTCATTTTCCAAAGATTCAATTTTCTTCGCAGAAAGCTCATTGCTGCCCCAACCGAGCTCCGAGAGCAGACCCTCAAACTCAAGACCTTGCTCATCGATGAGTCTTGGGTCTATTCCAAGCTGGGAGATGTTCATGATCTGCTGATTTGACCTTCGCTTCTTACGTCGGACTTCAGTTTCTTGACTAGCCGGTTGTACAGTCGGCTTCTCAGCGGCAGGTGATAGCGCCCTCTCCTCCGCTTCTGCTTTCACGGCCGAGGGTGGAGGCGAGAGGGGGCTTGATATGGTTACTAAGGGGACGAGTTCGCTGCTGGCAGCTCGATCTTCTGAGGCTTGGGGCGCAAGGGGCTTGGGACGCGCCTCGGGCTGCTTCTCAACATCATCCTTCAGCGTTTCTTTACGCTGGGGCACAAACACGCCACTTATCCCATCAGGTTCGTCTGAAGACTTGGCTTCTTTGGGTGCGAAAAACTTAGCAGCTGCACCACCAGCTCGGGGCTTGAAAGCACCGGCAGCCGCAGCAGCCTTTCGAAACTTGCTGGCCGCATCAGCACCGGGTAGGCCTTTCTTGACCATGGGTCCCATGCCTGGGCGATCGGTCTCTTCAGTCGGCGACGCGACACTTTTCCCTATGTCGGCCTCTGACGACGATGGCTGCGGGGTCGGAGGCTTTTCTGCGGCTTCGGATGCGGCTGGCACAGGTGCGGTGGGAACTTGCGGCAGCGGCGATGTTGGAGGAGGCGTTGGTTGAGCCGGAGGCGACATATAGTTAGATGAAGTAGTTGAAATTGGTCCAAGTGCGGGCTTTAGTCTTTCAGGCACCTCCTGAGGTCGTCTCCTTGGTGGCACTTCGATAGGAGGGACCGGAGAGCCCGAAGAACCAGCAAAATCGTTACGTAGGTCAGCACCTTGGCTGGTCTGACTGCGCAGAGATATCTCCGAAGGCCGTTCCATAAAAGGTCTCCTACGTTGTGGAGGCTCTTCGGGTGGCGCATCCTCGTTTCGAGAGAATGCGGAGCTTGCGTTGCTTTGAGCAGTTCCAGGCCGAAGGCCTCTTGGCGGTGACAGATCTCTTCTTGGTGCTTGGAAATTATTGAGCCTCCGTGGATCTGGTGGCGGTAGACCTGGCATGGGTACATCAGATGACACGTCTTCGACGGATCGCTGCGACCTCTGAGACTGAGAATCGTCCGCTCGCAGTCGCCGTGCCGGACTTGGACTGAGCGGTAGGTGGTTGCTTGATTCAGGTGTTCTTGGGCGGTTAGTGAACTCGGAAGTTGACGATTGAGGAGTCAGAGTTTGAGCCGGAAACTGTGGTGTTGGTGGCATTGGGTCGCGAGTTCGCATGGGTGGAGGTCGCATTCTCATACTGTCTTCACTTGGTTGTGAGCGAATGCTCTGTTCCATTGAACGTTGCTGCCGCAGGTTTGGCATAGATGGTGGCGCATTCGGGCTCGGAAGAAACGGTGAGGGCCTGCGGGTGTCATCGCTAGTCCCTGGTCGGCTCCCGTTGCGCATTTGCTCTTCTGGCGCACCAGGCCTCCTAGGGCCCTGATACTCACCCGGAGGCCTTCTGAAGTTGGGATTCTGAGAACCTGGTGTTGGCACTCGCCGTCCCTCGTCTGACATCATTTGCGGCGAGTCTCCCATTCTGCGGGGTGGTGGGCCAGGCGATTTAGGGGGAAACGGCCGCTGGTCTGGAGTGCCCTGTCGCGACCGTCCTGGCTCTGACCCCTCTCTCGTACTATTCACGCCAGCAGCCGCCGCTCGACCTTCTGCGGTCGCCAGCTGTGGTTGGCCGTTTGTCAACACACTCAGCTCAGTTGTGCTGAAGCCAGTCAAGATGGGAAACTCCCCCTTGGTGTACTTGTTGTAGATCTTCACCATGCTGCCAATGAAAAATTCCTTCTCCTTCGCGGTCCCGGCTTCCCAGTAGTACGGTTTGGAGATGGTCACAGTGAAGCCTTTGTCGCCTGCCCACTGCTTCTTTTGTGCCTCCTCGTCGTTCAAGGCGGTGAGATGCACGTAATTTTCGACGGCTGACAGGTCCTCCATTGGCCACGACTTGCCAATAGAGAACGTGCCATTTGCGTTCTCTCGCGCCTTGTGGAGCTTGACCCTGCCCGTGTTCCGGACCGAAATCATGATAATGCGCGGTTTCTTGTTCGACGTAGGGGCAGTCGGCGGGGGCGGGGATTGCGGGTACGAGCCATCTTCCTGGACGCGAATGTGGGTGATATAGGATTCCTGTACTGCGAACTGTCAGCGCGAACGAGGTAAACTGCATAAAGCAGCATTTCGTCTCCAACAACAAGTCTGAAAGTGGGAACTAACGCTGTCCCTGGTCATCCGTCTTCGCGAAGCAGCTCTCTGTGATGCGGCGGCGTTCATCGTCGAAGCGCTCGGCACGTGACATGCCAGAGGGTGTCGAGCTGGTAGTCGACGGCGGCCCTCGAGCGCTTCCATTAGACGGGCGGTTTGGTGGAGCACGGGTCGAGTCGCCGGGGCCGTTGGGGTAGTTGCGCTGCCGTCCATCCATTGTGGTCGCTGCACCTGATTATGACGCTATGGATGGAGACACGGCCAGTTCATGAGGGTGCGCTGCTGGAGCTCGTCGGACCTGGACGCATAGCCGCGAACGGGGTGTCTCATGGATGGGTGAAATAGTGAACAGGTGGGCTATATTGCGAACGTGCCGATGAGATTGAACGTTAGCGAGCGGCGCTGGGCACTGGTGGTGAGAGGTGCAGTGCAGTCGGGCGGTCAATGTCGCCGTGTTTACTTCTGCGAAAGATGGCGACGCGAGTGAAAGTGATCGTGTCTCACTCGGATGCGGACAGCGACATCAGACGTCGTGCAGTGCCCCAAGCAAGCGGCCCAAGTCTAGTGGAGCCGCTGATTTGACATGGGTCGCGTCGCGCTAACGAGATGCGATTGCCGTGCGTGCGGTAACTTTTTTTCTGCCTACACACGACCACCCTTCACCCTTCACCCTCACCGCACGCCCTCCACCTTCGCTCAGTGTGCATTCTCAATCACGCACAATGGCGACCGACAAGAAGATCTCGAAAAAGTCTGGCGGTGACAAGAAGACGAAGAAGGAAGCCACCACTGCACAAGCAAGCGCTGGCGCGAAGGCTCCTCTCGAGTCTGTACAGACCTTTCTCAAGCAGAGCGGCTTCAAGGACGCTGCGACTAAACTCGGCGAATACGATCAATGGAAGAAGTCAGCATCACCTGCGGCACAGGATGCGCCTGAAGCCATGGATGTAGACATCGACAGCGACTCGAGCAGCGACTCGAGCAGCGACTCCTCCAGCAGCAGCGACTCGGACTCGGACTCGAAAAAGAAGAACTCTGTGAAGAAAGTCAAGCCTGGCAAAAAGGCGCCAGTGAAGAAGGCGGACTCGTCAGACTCGTCCAGCTCCAGCTCCAGCTCCAGCTCAGACTCTTCCAGCTCAGACTCTTCTTCGGACTCGGAGTCTGAGGCAGAAAGCGCCCCTGCTACAGCCAAGGTCAAGAAGACTAAGAAGGCCAAGTCTATGTCTTCGTCTTCATCCTCCTCGAGCGATTCCGACAGCGACTCGAGCAGTGACTCTGACGATGAGCCTGCAAACAAGCCACTCCCCGACTCCGATTCAGACTCATCCAGCGACTCGTCTTCTAGCGACTCCGACAATGAACCTGCGAACAAGCCACTTCCCGAATCCGACTCAGACTCGTCTAGCGACTCCTCCTCTAGCGACTCCTCTAGCGACTCCTCCTCCAGCGACTCCGACAGCGACAGCAGTTCTGTCTCTGACCCGAAAGACACAAAGGCAAAGAAGGCCAAGACAAGCAAGAAGGCTGCATCTGTGTCGTCTTCCTCCGACTCAAGCTCGTCCGACTCGTCCAGCGACTCCAGCTCATCAGACAGCGAGTCAGAAGCCGAAACCAAGCCTGTGGCCAAGGCTAAGAAGAGCGCGAAGACTGCAAAGAAGGGGGACTCGTCTTCATCCTCCTCAAGCGACTCCAGCTCAGACTCCTCTTCCGACTCAAGTTCCGACGACGAGGCGACACCTGCTGTAGAGCGCAAGGGCTCCGACTCCTCCACCACCCTCCCCGCCAACTCGCCCGTCCCCACCACCACCAACAAGCGCAAATTCTCCGGCTCGCCCTCCGCCGAAGAACCAAAGGCTAAGAAGAACCACGTCGAGAACCGCTTCCAGCGCATCAAAGCCGACACCCACGTCGATCCCAAGCTCCAGAGCAACGCCTACGTTTCCTACGACTACGCCGACCGCGCGCACGCCGACCTGATTGTCACAAAGGGCAAGGGCTTCACCAAGGAGAAGAACAAGAAGAAGAGGGGCTCGTACCGCGGCGGTGCGATTGATACATCGGGTGGCAAGGGCATAAAGTTTGAAGATTGAGAGGCTAGGACTAATTTGTATCATAGACCGTGGTCGAGATTAGGCACTTGATGCGCGCATATTTGAGTGGATGACGGGGCACGAGGTGTGAGGGGAAAGAAGGGATGGAATGGTGATGTGTGTTGGACTCGTTGGTCGAGATGGAAATGGAAATGGGAAGCATTGGCGTACATATATATCACGGCGAACAGGAGTCACGAACCGCACAAAAAGTTTCCATACCAGGCGCATGGCCACTTAGATAACCATAGATTCCCAACCCACTCACTCATGAGATTCATATACTCCACCACACCTCCTCTGCCTCCACTATATAATTTCCGAACCTTCACCCTCATTTCCCTCCCTCACCCTCCCCCTCCCTAACAAACTCAACCGGCAACTCCATCCCAATCCTCCTCGCACTCAACCTCACCCTCTCCTCCTCACTCATGCCCATGCCCGGATTATACCGTTCGATCAGCGCAAGATATGTGCGTTGCGCTTGTACGTATTGTGCGAATTGCTCGGCTTGTTGGATTTGTGATGGCGTGTTTCTCGATTTCGGTACGCTTGAACTCGCTGCGCTTGAACTCGCTACGCCGCTTGCACTCGCTTCGCTCGTGGGATTGATGGTGTCGCGTATGCGCTTTTGCAGTGTTGATGGTGATGAGAGCTTTTGGTGCTGGGTTCGGGTTGGGATTGTGGAGGGGGGGACGGGGAGTTCGCGGAGGAGGCGGCGGTAGAGGGAGCGGATTTGGGGGGCTGGAGTTGACATTTTGGGTGTTTGGCGGAGTTGGGGAGAAATTGGGTGGTGGGAGACGTGTTGTGGTGGCCGCGGAGGTGCTGCGGCGAAAAGTCGAGGAAGGAGCTTAACTTATCGATAAAAACATCAGCTAACATGTACATACGCCAATGCCGCGCGACTCCTCTCAATGTCGACACTCTTGAATGTCGTCAGCCGTGGATATATCTGTCGCCAATGTCTCGCGCTTCGGCCTCTGCGAACCGCCAATCTCCCGCAATGTCGCTCCATATTTACCACCACCTCTCGGATGCCAGTCAAAAGCCGCGGTACAAGATTGACGTACAGGAAGACCAAGGTACTCTCGGACCTAAGATGGCACAAGTCGAGGATACTCAGTAATAACGTGCCTCGCAAGATCCTAGAACCAGTACCTTTACGGCGTCGCATAAGAAAACATCTAAGTGACTCGCCGACGCCAGAACTGGCAGAAACAATACGAACGGGCGGGCGCAAAAGAGCAATAAGGCCCAGAAGACACCGTATCGGAGCGGTCGACAAAGACAAGCCGAGCAAGAATCAGGCGGAAGGTCTGTTTCCCTCTGTGCCATCGACGCCTCCGCCGGCTTCTGAGGGCGTAGAGGAGGGCAACCGCATCAAGTCCGCCAGACCCGTCAGACCAACCAAACACTTCAATTGTTACTGGGAGACACACGCACCTAACGCCCTGCAACTATTCAAAGCGAACAGCTTCTTCATAAACAACCGGAACCCACCAACGCTGCTCAGCAGTGCCGCGCGCTTCATGCAGGTCCCCGATTCAGACGTACCTGAAGTCGCATTCGTTGGGCGGAGTAATGTCGGAAAGAGCAGCCTGCTAAACGCCATCGTCGATGCAAGTGTTCAGGATCTATTGGCGCGAACGAGCAAGACACGTGGCTATACAAAGACGATGAACTTCTACGGCATCGGGCCTGGGCTCGGAGTCAAAGTAGAAAAATGCGACAAAGGCAAAGAGAAGATTGTGGGGGCCGGAGGACTTGTGATTGTCGACATGCCTGGCTACGGCGAGGGATCCCTGCTCTCATGGGGCGTGGAGATTATGAAGTACATCCAGTCGCGAAAGCAACTGCGTCGCGTCTTCGTGCTACTCGATGCTGAACACGGCATCAAAGACAAGGATCGGTCACTTCTCGCGAGCCTCCGATTAGCAGGCGTCAGTCACCAGGTCGTGCTATCCAAAGTGGATAAGCTGTACATCCCGAAAGTCCCGGAGATCAAGCACTTCCAGGGCAGGAAGGCGTTCAAGATCAAGCCGAAGGGTACATTAGAAGAGCTGAAGCAGGAGATGAACAAGCTTAGGCCTGAGATTAAGCCCCCGCATAGTGCTGGCGCGTTGGGGGAGATGCTGGCTTGTAGTAGCGAGGTCGTGGTTAATGGGAAGAGGCTTGGTGTTGATCATGTGAGGTTTGCGGTATTGAGGGCTGTGGGACTGGAGGGGAGGAGTAAGTGAGCTCTTCTGGGCCAGAAGCTATAAGGAGAAGCAAGAGGTAGCGAATCTATACCACTGTGTAAGCGCTACAAGCTTGGAAATTACAATCTTGAAAATATCAAATCACGAAAGCATTATTTGATGATTCGTACTGCATTTTGTGTGGAACTTATGTCAAGAATCGAGGCACGATGACATCAGCAGTGAAGCGCGTTGCACGTGTCTTGGCAGCACAGGCGCAGGGCCAAGCTCGGGTGGTTCGCCGCATCACTCGCAGACTACCAGAGACGTCAACCATCAACCTCCGCCGCCGTACTAAACACCCACCCATCTCTCGAGACCTGCGCATCTTCACCGGAAGACGCCTCTCGTGAGTTGCCAACCATGGCGCCACCCAAGGACACCATGTACCGCTCGGCGGACATGTCCTTGACGCAGCTGTACATTTCCAACGAGATTGGCCGCGAGGTCGTGTCGGCGCTGGGAGAGCTTGGGACTATGGATTTCAGAGACGTACGTCATCGGAAGAAGCTTCGTGATGGGAATGCATGCTAATGATGTGTTCTGCAGCTCAATTCGGAAACGACTGCCTTTCAGCGCACCTTCACCCAGGAGATCCGCCGCCTCGACAATGTGGAGCGACAACTACGTATGGGACTCTAGTATAGGGAGTGAATGCATCGTTGACATGCGCTAGGATACTTCCGCGCGCAGATGGAGAAGTCGGACATCCCCATGCGGTCCATCTACGACTTCAACAACCCCTTCACAGCGCCTTCCGCCTCCGAGATCGACGAGCTCGCCGACAAGAGCCAGAGCTTGGAGAATAGAATCGCCTCGTTGAACGAGAGCTACGAGACGCTGAAGAAGCGCGAGGTGGAGCTGATAGAGTGGCGGCACGTACTGAGGGAGGCGGGTGGCTTTTTCGACAGGGCCCGCGGCCAGACCGAGGACATTAGGCAGTCTCTCGACGATGACGATGATGCGCCGCTTTTGCAGGATGTCGAGCAGAATGGCCAGGGCGATGGCGCAGAGCGATCCTTCACCGTGATGAACATTGGCTTCGTCGCCGGTGTCATTCCGCGCGAGCGCATGGGCGCATTCGAGAGAATCCTGTGGCGCACGCTCCGTGGCAATCTGTACATGAACCAGTCCGAGATCCCCGAGCCCATTGTCAACCCCGAGAACAACGAGGAGACGAGCAAGAACGTCTTCATCATCTTCGCCCACGGCAAGGAGATCATTGCCAAGATCCGCAAGATCTCTGAGTCGCTCGGTGCGGATTTGTACAGCGTGGACGAGAACAGCGAGCTGCGTCGCGACCAGATCCACGAGGTCAATACCCGCCTGGGCGATCTGAGCAGTGTATTGAAAAACACGAAGTCGACGCTCGATGCCGAGTTGACTGCCATTGGTCGCAATCTGGCAGCATGGATGGTCATCATCAAGAAAGAGAAGGCTACCTACGAAACACTGAACAAGTTCTCGTATGACCACCAACGAAAGACCCTCATCGCCGAAGCGTGGGCACCAACCAACAACCTCGGACTCATCAAGTCTACCCTGTCAGACGTCAACGAACGCGCCGGCCTGTCCGTCCCAACCATCGTGAATCAGATCAAGACCACTAAGACACCACCCACCTACTTCAAGGTCAACAAGTTCACCAACGGTTTCCAGACCATTATCGACGCCTACGGTACAATCAAGTACCGCGAAATCAACCCTGCACTGCCCGCCATCGTTACCTTCCCTTTCATGTTCGCTGTCATGTTCGGTGATGCCGGGCATGGTACTCTTCTTCTGCTCGCGGCTTCAGCCATGATTTACTACGAGAAGCGCCTTGAGCGCAGCAAGCTGGACGAGCTGTTCTCCATGATGTTCTACGGCCGCTACATCGTTCTCATGATGGGCATTTACTCTATATACACCGGTCTCCTCTACTGCGACGCTTTCTCCTTGGGCCTTCCCTGGTTCAAGTCTATGTGGGTGTGGGACAAGGACGGCGCCGGCCCCGGATCCACCCGCGTCGAAGGCTACACATACCCGTTCGGTCTGGATTACCGCTGGCACGATACCGAGAACGACCTGCTCTTCTCCAACAGCTACAAGATGAAGCTCAGTATTTTGCTCGGTTGGACCCACATGACCTTCTCGCTCATGTGGTCGCTAGTCAACGCGCGCTACTTCAAGACCAAGATCGACATCTGGGGCAACTTCGTCCCGGGCATGATCTTCTTCCAGTCCATCTTTGGCTACCTCGCCTTCACCATCGTCTTCAAGTGGAGCATCGACTGGAACGCGCGCGGCGAGAGCCCGCCCAGTCTGCTCAACATGCTGATCTTCATGTTCCTGCAGCCCGGCACTCTTGAGCCCGGTACAACACCTCTATACCCCGGCCAAGCTATGGTGCAAGTCGTGCTCGTTCTCATGGCGCTCATCTGTGTGCCTATCCTGCTCTTCCTCAAGCCCTTCTACCTCCGCTACGAGCACAACAAGGCTCGCGCGCTCGGATACCGTGGTATCGGCGAGAACACGCGCGTCAGCGCCATGGACGATGACGACGAGGAAGAAGGCCAGCATCTCAACGGTGGACGCGAGAGCTTCGGCGATGACGACGATGGCATTGCGATGATCACGCAGGACATTGGGCATGGTGGGGACCACGAGGAATTTGAGTTCAGCGAAGTCATGATCCACCAGGTCATTCACACAATCGGTATGTATCCATTCATCCCATCTTCCTTACTCTACTAACGACATTCAGAATTCTGCCTCAACTGCGTCTCCCACACCGCATCCTACCTGCGCCTCTGGGCCCTCTCCCTCGCGCACCAACGCCTCTCCATCGTCCTCTGGGACATGACCATGAAGAACGCCTTCGCCGTGACCGGCGTCGCGGGCTCGTTCATGATGGTTGCCGTGTTTTACTTTTGGTTCGCGGCGACGGTTATGGTGCTGTGTGTTATGGAGGGTACGAGTGCTATGTTGCATTCGCTGAGGTTGCATTGGGTTGAGGCGATGAGTAAGCATTTTATTGGGGATGGTGTGCCGTTTGAGCCGTTTAGTTTTAAGGTCTTGTTGGAGGAGGAACCGGTTGAGTGATGGGGATGGGAGGGGACGGTGGGGTTTTCGTTTGTTTGTTTGGTTGGTGGGGATGTAGGATTAGTGGGGCTGTGGTATATATATAAATGTAGATGTATTGAGTACATTGCATGTTTGCATCTTGAGCGCGTTCGAAATTAATGGGAATGTATCGTATGCTTCTTTCGCGTGAGATGCCGTGAATCAGGGATGCGATACATTATTTCCGAGTCTGCAAGGCTGTAGCGCAGTCACGCACGAACGTGAGTGGCAGGAAGTCACCACGCCCGCTTGGCAATACGCACGCATGAAGACAACAATGCAGCCCGAAGCATAGGAGCGAATCCCGCAAGGTTTCTCCACACTTTATCTGGTCCGGAAATCGAAAGTGTAGTGAAAGCCG
>Ga0265798_10006441_pt1 | contig 15430 bp, 19 predicted proteins | sample P3T30metagenome_FD_192430 | JGI IMG/M metagenome (GOLD analysis project Ga0265798, IMG submission 192430) | Plant litter microbial communities from East Loma Ridge, Irvine, California - P3 T30 | ecosystem: Environmental > Terrestrial > Plant litter > Unclassified | place: USA: California... | reverse complement strand
ACTGTACAATATCTGCATTAGCTGTTTGAGGTTCTTGTCGTACATCATAGCTTTAGCATTCAGTGTGTACTGAAGGTCAATTCACTGAATGCCAGCACCTGTGTATATAATGAAGTCGAAGATTTGTCTCGGCAATCTCTGAACCGAACAGTCGCGTCTAGTTCTGTTTCGGGAATAGGCTTATCTCAACCGCGAGAGTATTGCCGGACAGCACCTCACCTTCTTCTTATAATGATAGCAACTCCGATCCTTAGTCCTAACTCGCTTGCTTATGTGGACTTGACTTGCGTTCAAGTGCAATGACGCCGATGTCGTTCGCTGCTGTCGTGCAAACATGGGCAACGAATTGATAGCGGATAGAAGTCGCAACCGCTGCAGCGCAATGCGCAATGTCTCCACCTTCCGGCACTAGTTCAATGTGCGACAGGCCACGAGCCGTGTTAAAGAGTCTCGATACCCCATGTTCGCCACACTGTCAAACTTGATCGGCCTGCATCGATCGTCCCCAACATCCACGCATTTCGAAGCGCATCATACCACCCCTTGGTAACCATATCTCATACTCACAGCCTCATCGATGGGCACGACAGAACATGGTTCCGAAACTTCCCTCAAGGACGCCGTTGGACCCGTAGAATCTTCAAATGTGGTTGACGTGGAAAAGAACAGCGTGCCCGAAGGCCTAGAAAGACAAATCTCTGGGCCACCGTACACGATCTGGGGACGCGGCGCACGATTATGGATCATCTCCTTGGTTTCTGTCGCTGCTCTGATATCACCTTTCGGTGCAACTCTTTTTCTCCCGACTGTGAACGTTCTATCCGACGTCTTGAACATCACTCCCACACAAACCAATCTTTCCATAACGACCTACATGGTAAGACAGCCTATCATTTGTTGTACAATTGCTAATGTCTTTAGATTGCTCAAGCTATCGCTCCAGCTTTTCTAGGAACACTGTCTGACAACAGCGGGCGCAGACTGACGTTCATCATATGCTATGTCATCTTCATCGTTGCTAACATCGGTCTGGCCCTGCAAACAAACTACGTGGCTCTTCTGATTCTGCGTATGGTCCAGGCCGTAGGGGGAACAGCGGCCATTGCGTTGACCTACGCAGTTGTCGCCGACATCTCAACCTCAGCTGATCGAGGCAAGTACATGGGATATGCGGGCGCAGGAATTTTAGTCGGACCAGCTTTCGGTCCCACCATTGGGGGGATCCTTTCGCAATACCTTGGATGGCGATCAACATTTTGGTTCTTGGCCATCTACTCCGGAATCCTGCTCGTCCTGTTTGGGTTATTCTTCCCCGAGACATGTAGGAAGGTGGTTGGCAACGGCTCGATCCCAGCAAGGGGTGTGAATCAATCTGTCTTGAGCTGGTGGCAGCATCGCAAACTTGCCGGACAGTCTCTAGATGACATCGGCAGGAAAGAAACGAAGCCCGCGAGGCAGAAGATCGCTTTCCCAAATCCACTTACTACGCTCAAGATTGTGGCGGAAAAGGAATCCGGCATCATTCTCTTTTACAATGGTCTCTTTTTCACGGGCATGATGACAACAGTCAGCGGCGTCCCCGTTCTGTTCCGCCAGGCATACAATTTGAATGAGCTGCACCTCGGACTCTGCTTCATCGCCAACGGCATGGGCTCGCTCATCTCATCAATATCGATGGGCTACGTGGTGGACTGGAACTTTCGGCGACACGCGAAGAAGGTGGGAATGACGATTACCAAAGGCAAGCAGCAAGACCTCAGCAATTTCCCAATCGAGCGGGTACGATTCGAGATAGTGATACCTGGGCACATCATGGGGGTTCTTGGACTTGTCATGTTTGGTTGGACCGTCAAGTATCAGACGCACATCGCAGGTCCCGAGATCGCCCTGTTCATCATTGGTCTTGGTGTTAGTTCGGCGTATAGCCTTTCTAACGGACTTCTTATCGACTTACACCGCGACCAGCCCGCAGCTGCTACAGCAGCGGTAAACTTCGCGCGTTGCTTGATGAGCGCTGGAGGTTCCGCCGCAATCATTCCAATGTGTAACGCCATGAACCCTGGATGGGCATTCACATTTATGGCTCTGGTCTATGTGATCTTGATCATCGTCCCATTCTGGGTCATGCGAGATGGCATGAGATGGAGACAGGACCGTGAAGAGACAAAGAGAAGGAGTGCAGAGAAGAAGGAAAGAGAACGGCAAGATGCCGAAGGTCTCCAGGATTGAGCAAGAACCGAATGAATCAATTCCGTCCTTGCGGCGCAACCCCTCTCGCCAGGTTTTAATGCCTCTTGACGACTCATCCGAAAAGTCATTGAGCCTCCAATTGCTGAATGTCTACCCAGGAAGTCGACCGACGTGGCGCTGTATAACCGCGGCTGATGATGCTCTACCCAGCACATCGTCTTTCGAGATAGGTTCCCCACATTTTCCCCACACCAAACACCATCCTGCCCTCACGTCTAGCGTTCTTTCAACGTCGATGAACGTCATTTGTTACTTGAGAATTTAACCGGTGGTCGATAGCACCTCTACTTACGTAGGTGTTTTCTTATGCGATATAAGCATTGCGCCTCGTAATGCTAGATCACACCCTCACTCAAGCATAACTTAGACCTCTTACAAGAACACATCCATGCGTGAAAATCTACTCTCTGCCTTACTAGGCAGCGCAATTGCGCAAAGAAATCCTGATATCAACACCAGATCAACGTCCCTCCTCACCGTCAACACCACCAGCGGCGCTTACACAGGCTTCGTCAACGAGTCACTGCCCTATGTGCATCAATGGCACGGCATCCCTTTTGGAAACCCTCCGACTAAAGATCTACGCTTCCGTGCTGCTGTGAAAGCGCCCTACCATGGTAACGGACCCCACAATGCGACGAGCTACAGGCCCATTTGCATCCAGAACAGCGACACTTCTTCTGGCGTCTTCTGGACACTTCTACCAGAGTTCCAGAACACAGAACCTCAATCGGAGGATTGCTTGTTCTTAAACATCTGGGCTCCGCGTACTCCGGGGCTGAGAGGTGACAAGGTGCCTGTCATCGTCTGGGTGGTTGGAGGTGGTTTTCAAGAGGGTGGTGGGCATGCGCCATACCAAGTACCTGACCGGTGGATTGAGAGGACGCAATCGCATATTGTGGTAACTTTCAAGTAGGATTGAATCCGCTCGGTGTATCTTGCCGTGACTGATGTTGGTAGTTACCGCGTCAATGTGTTCGGCTTCCCCGCTGCCGCAGGCGCCATAGGCAACCCAGGACTCACTGACATTCGGCTTGTGGTCGAATGGGTACGGGATAATATCGCAGGTTTTGGGTAAGTCTGCACCAGTCCTACCATTTAATAGAGAGCTGAACGACCAATCAGTGGCGATCAAGACCGCATGATCTTGTGGGGTCAATCAGCTGGCGCCAATGCTGTGGATACTTACTCATATGCCAATCCTGACGATCCTATCGTGCAAGGACTCGTAGCAGCCTCAGGTACCGCACCTCGAAACCTCGGGGTGGATACAACAAGCTTCTCTAGGATGGCAGCCGGGTTGGGTTGTGGCGATCTCTCAGCGGCGGATGAGCTCGCTTGTATGCAGAAGCTTGACGCGCTCGCCATCCAGAAGTATGTCCTCGGAAACGGTGGTGGTGGAAACATCGGAGGCATGGTGGCGGACAACGTGACTGCTTTTGCCAACAACACGCAACGACTTGCTGCGGGCCGTGTCGCGAAGATTGTAAGTCGTAGTCACGCATTAAGTCTGGCTGAAATTGACATGCTTCTAGCCTCTGATAACGGGAGTGAACAGGAATGAAGGTGCGGCATTTGCTCCATTCGCTCTGAATCAGACTGTTGGTCCAGACCCGGCGACAACAAGGGCAAGGTCTGCCGGCTTCGTTTGTGGCGTCGATGCAGAAGCAAAGTGAGCCAGCTCCAACATCCTTCTATCAGGGTTGACACGTTACTTCTAGTAGCCGAGCAGCACACAATCTCATAACGTACCGCTATCTTTTCAACGGCAACTTCTCTAATATAACGCCTCGATACTGGCTCGGAGCAATGCATAGCTGTACGTCCCGAATCCTTTCTTACTGATTCTGACTCGGGGAGCTGACCTTGAACTCAGCGGAATTGCCTGTAGTTTTTGGCACCCACAACATCGTCCGCGGCCAGTCCACCGAACTTGAGTGGCAAACTAGCTATGCGATGCAAAGCTTGTGGGTCTCATTCGCAGCCAACTCTTCGGTGCCGCCAATTGATCATACCGGCCTGGCATGGCCTAATTACTCAGGACATAATGGTTCAATCCTTGAGTTTGGAGACGCGATTGGGAGCAAAGTCATGCCTGTGTCCGTTATGGATGATGTGTATCCATTGGAGTCGTGTTGATTTTAGTATGCCGCATTCCGAACGTGTTGACGGTTCTGTCGAGTAGTCTCTGAGACGTAGCTTAGTCGTCACACTGAAATCGAGGCGAGTGCTCTCTGATAGTCTCTAGTAGCACTAATTTCAGGCACTTTATTATTGCAATAAAGTAATTATTATTTTAGAGGTTTTATAAGAACATAAGTAGGGGTATAACAGAACTAGATTAGACCTAAATAGGCAAATCCTTCTACCTAGTAAATACAAAAGTAATAAGTTAGATCTAGAGTTATTAAGCCTTAGATTATTGATTTTCCTTAGTAAAATTAGGTGGCCGACTCGCCCGTGTGGCCAACTCGCCTGTGAGATACGTTATATTAATGATAATTTGCAGCTGCAGTCGCCTAGCTGCGCGTGATGTGCTATGAAAATTGTCTCTAGATTTTAGTAATACACCCGAGTCACACCATCGATCGCTCCTTACATGTCGTAAGGGGACAGGACGTCCATGAAGCCACCTTTGCAATTGTCCTTTGCCTCCTCCTTCCACTCTTCCCACTTCGCGCGGAAGCCCTCGGGCGTAGCCTTGGCCTGTAATAGCTCCCATCGCTTCCTGAAACATTCATCATACTCAAATTTGCTCGCCTCGGACTCCCGCACCGTCGGCAACGGAGTGCTATCATGTATTGTTTGACAATACCGGCGGAGTGCCATCACGTGCACCTTGAGCAATGGCCTTCTGTCCTTTCTCGCAATGATCAAGCTTCCTGGGCGGACGCTGTACATACGAGGATGTATAATTGCTAACAGACGATTCATCTCGGGAGGTAGCATCGTGCCGTCGGTGTCGCGGATCATGCGACCGCGCCAGGGCAGACCTGGGCGGTTGCTCTTGATGACGACCGGCGCGATCCCGATCAGCATGCCAATTGGCAGGTTGAGGAGCGCCCGGTTGTCCGAGTCCAGCGCATAAGCCGGTAGTGGATACTCTGCGAAGTCTGGTTGATGGCATATGCGCATGTCCCCAAGGCAGTTTGCCAGAACGGACTGTACGGTCGGGAGCTTGAAGTCTTGAGTAGGGCCAATGATGTGCAGACGCGCGTTATCTCGCCAGCGGAGTTTGCCGACTAGGTTCTGGAATTCGGTGGCGTCGAGGTCACTGCCGAGGGAGTAGAATAATAGTGGGCCGAACAGTGTGAGAGGCAGCTCTTTGTCGATGGCGGCTGTGCTGGAGTTGTTATCTCCCTGGACGCGAGTGACGTGACCGTCGTACTTGAATGAGCCGACCCAAGTCATCTGGGGAATCTTGCGGCGCAAGAGCATATTGTAATCGACAGTCGTGATTTCTCGGAGATGCTGTACGTGCTTCGCTGCAATATCGAGGCTTGAGCAATCGACTTTGAGCTTCGATCCGTGTTCAGCCGCGATGTAGTGATCAAGTACACGTAGCCAGACAAGTCGAGGACGGTCGCCCGTCTCTGGGAAGTAGATGGTGCGGACGTGATCGGGACCAGGAGAGCTATCAAACTTGCTCAACTCCTTACAAATGAGCTTATGGGTCGGCTATCCTATCCGCTGGCACTCCACAGAGCAGTAGTGAATGTTGCGGCAGGTCTTGCAGATGTTGGGCGCGGCTTTGACACACAAGGCGAGTTTGGGCTTGTGACGATATTATAGCAGTGACGTTCGAAGTGATAAAAGCTATTGATAGGGCCGAAAGTGATGATAGAAAGTTGAGTGTCAAGGTCTGAGTCCATGGGTGTGGCCGCTACTGTCTGTATAGTCGGCAGTCGGCAGAGATCGTTTGTCAGACCTTGGCACGAAGGGAATGAATGCTCTGCACGTGCCATGCTAGGCAGTAGACCTCGAATGTGCGACTCGTATGAAAGGGCTGTGTAAGTCGTTGGGAGACATACATGAGTCGTTGGACAAGAGAAGCTTGTATCGAATGTGTCCAAATTCCATAGCAAACTCGATGACACTCGCTAGGATCTGCTCTGAGCTCTGGTGCCTTTGCCACTAGATGCTTACAGCGTGCAGCTAACTGAAGGGAGCGCCGGAAGGTTCAGCAACCTGAGCCATGCAGGGTGGTCACAGCTGCAATCTTTGCTCACACTGTCCGCGTCACAGACACACCAGCGCCTTCTGCAAGATCGTAGATGGCGTCCACCACACGATCCACATCCTTTGACTTGATTGGTACACGGTGCGCTCCATCCCACTCCAGAAGCGTCGTAGTACCATCCTCGCAGTATTCTTGCAACAGCCTTTGATGGAGATGGAGTCCTGGATCGGCCGTGCCATGAACATGGAGTGTTGACTTGCGAAGAATGACATCGTCATCCACAGCTTCACAGAACTGGAAGCCCTCCGAGATGTCGGCTGTGCTTACCAAGGCCTTGCTCTTCATGATGGCAGGATTGAAGTTGCTAAGCGGTGCTCTTCCTGCTAGCAGAATGCTAAAACGCCAGCTAACGCCTGGTATGCCTATCCAGCTGTCTCCAACGCGTGTTCCACCCATCTGTGCTTTATCTTCCCGCGCTTGCTGCTCGAGCAATATGCTGGCGGACAGCTTGGCGCCCTGGCTGAAGCCCATCAAGCCAACCCACTCGCCAGTGGCTCCCTCACGATCATCGTCTTCCATGGCGCTCTTTAACGCATATCCCACTTCCTCAATACAGCTTTCAGCCCCGATCTCGGCGTGTTCTGGTAGCCATCGTAGCCAGCGACGAAAGGGCGCATAAGAGCCGTACACCTGGATGATGTCTGGGTGGGGGTCGCAGTAGAAGGGCCCGTCAGCCCACACGAGACGAAACGAGTGTTGTAAATGGCGTACGAGAGATCTGGACTGCAATTTGAAAATTGCGGCGTTGACACCTCCGCCGTGGAGGCAGAGGATTCGAGGGAGGGGCTTTGTGTCGGGCGCTGTTGAGGGTAAAGACGGCATAATTGTCGTGTCCCTGTGTTCGGCCAGTTGAGTGTTCTCGAATGAAGGTGAGATATCTAGCTATGCCCGGCTACTGTAAGCAGTCGTGTATTCGGCAAGAACGTAAGATTCGGACTTCGGACACTGGAGGTAAGCGCGTCATGAACGATGCAGCTTTGTAGAACAGAATCAGTGGGTGCGACGACCCATTGAATGTGCTCGTAGAATCTTCATGCTTGTTATCTTACATCTCAATGCTATAGAAATGGGATCTTGGAGGCTGATGCGCAACAATCATGATGGCGTTGAGGTGGAGGTGGAGGGCCGAGATGGCATGAGTCGTGCTGAACCGCGCTATCAGTCGCTACCCGTCATCCGTCATCCGGCGACCAAACCACCATGCCACCTACAATGTCCATACACTTGCTGTGTAGCCTTCCAAGCTCTCGAGACCACCTAGCTTATCTCATTTGAAAGCTCGTTGGCCCACTCGTATATACGATGCAACGCGGAGTATGCAGTATGCTCCGTCCTGCGGAGCTAATGCTGTTATTGCCGGCGGCGCAGCAGACACCTTCCCACAATCTACGCGAGTGGCTTCATTTTCTCCGTATGAGCGACTGCTGCTCTGAGAAGCCAAGGCGGATTTTACCGGTGCTTGCTCGTGCTTGAACAACCAGCGGAATCGTGCCGTTTGCAAGACGTTCCTTATAAGCATAACTTATACGAGATCTTCAACACCTTTTAAACAAGTATATAGGCAGGCGTCTGTGGACATCCCTTTTAAACAAGATCTCATACAATCTGCTCGAACAAACTCCTCATAAAATCTCATTGCACAATTGCCTCACACACTTTCTCATACAATCTTGTACAAAGCTTCATCATGACGATTCTCCTCCTAGGTGGCACTGGCAAGACTGCCACTCGAGCTGCAGCTCTACTCAAAGACGCAAACATCGACTTCCTCATGGCATCCCGCCGCGGCCCTGACGCTGCACCCAAGGGCTATCCAGCCATCAAGTTCGACTGGACCGATGAATCGAGCTGGACAGCACCTTTTGAACAACAAAGCGTCGATGCCGTGTATATGATGGAGCCACAAGTCGACCAGCCATGGCTACCCATGATCAAATTCATTGATCTCGCAAGAAACAAAGGCGTAAAGCGCTTCGTACTGTGCGGCGGCACCACAACGGCCCGCGGGCAAGATGGCATGGGAAGAGTATGGGACCACTTCATCGATAGTGGGGTGGAGTACTGCGTACTCCGCCCCTCATGGTTCATGGGTATGTGCGCCACCAACTGAAGGATCATGGTAGTTTGCTGACCATGTTGCAGAAAACCTGATTGAGCCTGGCCTCGTCTACACAATCGGCACGCTCAACAAGATCTTTACCGCATGTGGAGATGGAAAAATTCCCTTCATCAGCGCCGACGACATCGCCGCAGTTGCGTTCCATGCTCTGACGGACAAGACATCGCACAACTGCGACTACAGAGTGCTCGGGCCTGAGCTGCTCACGTATGACGATGTTAGTCACAACGACGCTCTTTTCGGTTGATGTCTTACTGACTGTTTCTTCAGGTTGCTTCAAAGCTTTCCAAAATCCTTGGCCGTCCGATCGAACACGTTAAGCTGGATAGGGAAGCTCGCGTTCAGAACTTGGTGCAAGCAGGAGTGTCTGACTATTATGCAAAGTTTTTTACCAATGTGGAAGTCAAGGCTTCAGAAAACATCGAGGCATCTCTGGGAGATGCTGTGGAAAAGGTGACTGGTCGTTCCCCGAAGAGTATCGACGCGTTCGCGAAGGACAATGCGGCTTTGTGGAAATGAAAAAGAGCGCCTGGGATGCCCTTAGCGTTACTTGAGCTCTCGCTGGATGACTTCATATTTGATTAGACTTGCAATAAACATCTTTGGTGGCGATCCATTTCATGTTCTGGTCGATGCATACTACGAGTACGTACCAACCATGGTACCACGAGACGCTAAACATCTCTACCTGAAACTTTTAACTTAGTCTAAACACAAATACAACTTACACGTCTTAATCCTTTCAAACTGCTCTTCTTACACAACATCAAATGTCCTCACGTCGATGCGCCAGACCCTTCTTCGTCTCATTCCTGACTCCGGAAGGTCACACGCCTTCTGCATACTCCGACTCAATCCCAGTACCTACACAACGCCTTTCGCCAAATCGATTTTGCTCGTACTCACGATCACGAAGCCCTCCACCAAGCTACGCGCAAAATCTTCCACCACCATCATACTCCCGTGCATTGGCTGAGCGACTCAGGGCAGAATACGGCCAGAAAGCACCCGAATCCGGTATCAAATGTCTGATGAGCGACATCGTGGACGTTTGGGCGACAGTATGTGTAAAAGAAGGATCCAGTAAACGTGCCGATCCCAAACTCGTGGTAGAGAAGATGCTATCTGAGCTCAAGGAAGCCCAGGGAGAATACAGCTTTGCGAAGTTTGTCGACATTATCGTCGACATGGTTGTGGAAGAGAAAGACCCCAGAATTTTCGGTGTTGTCGTAAATGGGCGCGAAGTACGCATCGATATGGCAGACGTCATGCGCAACCTCATGTGCAAATGAGCAACGATTACATCGTCTCGTCGATGATGAATTAGACAGATCTTGGCAAGAAAAGTAGGACATGAGATGCAATCCTGTACCTAATACAATTGAAAATCTACTGCGGGTTGGCCGCTCTGTAGCCAGTCTACAACTGCTTCTCCGTTCATGATATCGTGCACGTAACACTCGCCTACAAGCCGGTAGCGTTGGTCGTCAGCGTCAGGACGTAAAACAAATGGGACAGTGCCGCCGAATAAGACGACGACGATGTCTTCTGCCGCCGTCGCCAGTGGTCCAAGACCAAGCATGCCAGACCGTGTCTCAAAACATCGTCGCTTTAAGATCGTAGGCCCACTGTTGGCGAAGAATTGATACCCTGCATGGATTTGGTCGTCATCCTGGTCCGAAAGACCTTTGGTGGGAGGACTGGTAAGTGTAGCGTTGCTTTCAAAGTCCCAGTCCCTAAATGCTGTGTACTCCAGCATGAATGCCTCCGTGTCATCCACAAGATATCCGTCTGTACCCAGCCCAGCAGTCAATGTGTGCGCTGTTCTTCCGGCACCGAATGTCGGTTCTACTTTCCGGGTTAGTCCAGCGAGGGCTTCTGCTGCTCTGCGGTGCCACCAATGATCTTCCTGGTCGAAGTTGACGTCGATAAGCGTTGCGATGCTATCAATGATTATGCCTTGGACAGAGAGTATATTTAGGAAGCCGTATTCAGCCGGGACTGTCCTAATACAACTAGACACTTCGCCACTCGTTTTGCGGCCACTGTTACAAAAGCAATTGGTATGCCTCGAAGACCAATCGGGAACCCAGCTGGTCCAGTTTTGGCGCAACTCGCGACCATGTTGTACAGTAGCGAGTAAGTCGATCTCATTATGGTCGACCAGAATCTTGCTGGCCACGTGTGTGTATACTTCAGCCGTCGACAGGCTATAGTCTGGCTTCATGAAGGGTGCACCATTCACAACGGAGTCACTGGTCGGAAGCCCGAGCATTCCGAATATCTTGTCTCTTGGGTCCGTGGCCCCAAAACTTCGAGAGAGCCACAGCAAATCGAACAGGGACAGTGCCGTCCATCGATTGATCCACATGCCAAACATATTGTAGCATCTCTTCAGTCCGTCAAATGCTTCGTACTGTACGAAGTCCGATTTTTGGTGGTCGAGCACGTAAGTTGCTGCTTGCCCAACAAGCATAAAGTCAATGCTGCCTTTGCCCCAGTGCATTTCGGCAGCAGCTGAGAGGACCAGTTCCTGGATCACCCAAAGTCGAGTAAACCATCTGCACTCGAACAGAGCGCAGAGCGGGCGCAGTGATGTGACTTCAAAGTCTGCATCGGGGCAGCTGATTGTGTAAGGTGCACTCGCGTCGTCGTCTCGCCACATGTAGTGAGCTTCTGGAGCATCCCCATGGGTATCTTTCATTTGAGATGCATGTTCCCGCTCTTGTTCAGCGATACAAAATGCAATTTGACCCACAAGTTGCAGTCCTGGTTGGATTTTGGCTGCATCGCCTTCACCGAGCCATATCTACACTTTCCCAGCTGCCCTGTAAATGTGTTCCATGAGCTGTATCTGTAAACTCCGCTCAGGAGTATTTGATTGATCTATGCAGACATCGTCTGCCCAAAGGATGCGTGCATTCTCCCCCAGATCCCTACGAAAAGCGCGTAATGCGTCGAAGAGGGACCTGGTGATGCTTCCGTCATTTCCGTTACATTTGATCGCCTTGCGATCGGTAGCATCTCCCCAAGTGTAGGATATGGCCTCATAAGGATGAATCAATGAGTCGAGATCATCAAGAAGCAGATTGAACTGTATAGGATCGTCCCATTGTCCTGGCAGGAGTTCGAGCAACCGAAAACTACGCTGGCCAGGAAGTGGTTGGTATAACAATCGCGACGGAGTACTGCCAGTCGCTCCTGAATTTAGATTCGTATTGACCAAGCTTTCCATTTCCATTCAAGTGGGTAGAGTTCGGATAGACTCGAAGTCGATAAGCTGTGCGCTCACGAGTACCGAAGCTCGTTACCAGCCGATAGCTAGATGGTGACCGCCACGTCGATATTGAATAAATTGCATGCATCGGCAAGACCCTCTCGGCGTGAACCGAAGAAGTAGGAGGTCTCGTGTAAAAGTCTTCCAGGCTGCAGAGGATCCCTAGCGTCAAGGCGCAGCTGAGTGGGGCTATCTGCAGCTTTCACGCAATCTGTATCCAAGCACGTCCGAACGGCTCGTTACACCTTGAAGACTTGAGGGTCATGATCGGTAATGGAGCGCTCCTCCTTATTCAGGCAAATCCTCAATCAGACCACCAGAGCCAGTATCATCGCTCTCAGCACAACTTCGGGGATGAGAACGTATCGCGCAGCGTGCAATTGCATACACGCAGTGGTGCCTGCATTGCGTACATTGCTTTCGTTGGCTGCGGCACACGTCCACGACTCTGGGGTGATGTAGCCATGAGATGGGCTTCTGTAGATTCACAGCTTTCAGCGCGCCAGGGGGTACCTATGACGTCAATGACCGATCTCCCAGCACCGTGTCAGGCCGCTCCATGCCAGCTCGTTCATGCCTTCATCACCCTCTATTCACGACGACGTACCGCGACGACTTGAATGCCGCTCCCATTTTATCATTCTCGCACTCCTCTTTGAACCTCCTTGCGATGGGCGTCACAAGCAAGGAATTAGACATTGAGTGAATAAGGCCCGAGTCGGATCTGCGAGTTCTGAAATTCAAGTAACCTACATGTCAATACTGTCGGTATGGACGATACTGACTTTGGACATATATGACCAAAAGTGGTATGTTCACGTTTTCACCTGGTCAAAACCGAACAACTTGAGTAAGTTACGACCCGCAAGTGAACTACGCCCTAAACTGAGTTCTGTACAATGTCTGAGCTCACATTCCGGCTATCTCATTGAGCCCGACGCCGTCTCTGCGATGAGTACGGGCTGAAGTCCTTAAAAGTACGCGATTCCTGTTCAGCGTATTCCTCTACTCATCCGGCATGCACACCATACTCAAAATCTTCCCTCTCACCACTTGCTGAACGTCAGCAGTACCACTGTCACCCGTCATGCCAATCCCACCAATTAACGACTGCGTCATATCACCAAAAGCAGTGCAATCCGACGACCTATTTACAATTAGCGTCTTTGCCGTCACCATATCAGACTGCGCCAATAACATACGCCACGAAGAAACACTTTGCTGGATGGTACACGGTCTCGTTGCCGACTACTGGGCCACTAGGAGTACGTTAGCATACGATTGACTCGTGAGGGAAGAGAAGAGGGATGGACGCACAGCGTGGTGGTAAGAACGCGACATTCCATGGACGTGGTCTCCTGTGTTTCGCAATTGGGTTCCGCTGCATTGTCGCAGACATCGACTTGAAAGACGGGCTTGCCGTTGAGCGCGACGCGTGTCGAGTTGCGGTGCATAGCTGTGTCGGTTTAGTTGGAGAAATGGAATTCTGAGGTTGCGTTGTCTGCGCGCGGGTAGACGGCGAAAGTTTGGGCACTACCCGCGGCGAGCGCGAGGAAGAGGAGACTGGATGGTGAGAAGTGCATGGTGGGAAAGGAGTACTATGGTACAAGGTAAGCAAAAGTCGCCGCAGATTGTTGTGGGAAGGGAGTGGTGATGTGTTTCTGGGAAAAGTTTCCTGATGCGTATCGGAAGATAATAGCATTATCACCGCTCAGCAATTACTGGTCGGAACAAAGAGGAAAACAGTTTGATCTCTATGACCTTTGTGTGCAAAAGCTATGAACAAAAAGTCGAACATCGGCAAAGTCCTGATATCAAAAGAACAAAGACATCAACCTCGACAAAGGAACGCCGCAGTCCTTTACGTTCCATCAACTACACTTCATACTCAACAACTTGGACGGGTTCCCAATCTGAATATCTTCGATGACGAACGGACCTCCAGTCGCATTCCCAGCAACATGATTGACGCTTCTGAACAACCCCGGCTCCGTTCCGGCAATGTTCTTGAAAGACTTACAGTTCGATGTCCTGCATCAACAATTAGCATTAATTTGGTCAAGTAAGTGGAGCTGTACCTACGCATAAAAGCTACAGTTTGCAGGGGGCCAAAGCGTCACCTTCTTGATGACGGGACCACTGAGGCTGGTTAGCATAAGGTCCTTCCTCCACTTGAAGATAACTCACAGTGATGTTGTAAGTACCCGGCAGTTCTTTGGCGTGAGCCTGACGCCGGAGCATTTACCCTCATCAGTACAAATCTCCGTGCGCAGGACGGCCGTCGCATTGCTGGAAGGAGGCTGTACTGGTGGCGTGCCTGACGGAGCTGCGGGTACGCTCACAGAAGAGGAAGCAGGTACAACGTGCGAGCTTGATGGAGTAGCTGGCACACTTGTACTGGACGATGATTTGGCAATCGTCGTCCCATTTGTCGAAGAGGAAGGAAGTGTTGTGCCAGAGCTCGTAAGTACCCGAGATGGCATCGCACTAGGCTGTGGCAGCGGTCCAGGAAGATGCGGCGGCGAGAACGTACCGGACGACGAGCTAGCAACCGTCGTCCCATTCGCAGACGAAAAAGGAATCACTGTACCAGAACTCGTCAGCGAGCGAGACGGCATCGCACTAGGCAGCGGCAGCGATCCAGAAACATGCAACGACGAAGACAAACGCGTTACCACGCTCGAAGCCACGGACGTAGAAACCACAGGCATCAACGGCGAATTCGACGCCGGGCCCGCTACACTCCTCGTCAAAGTCAAATCACTCGTCGCTTCACCAGTCTTAGATAAGAAAGTGAACCAAGGCATGCTACTGGCAAACGATGGTATCGAATGGATAGGCGTTAGGACAGGCGGAGACGGCGCGTCCGATCGTTTTGCCAATGAGTGCAGATAGATACTTGCGTGGTTGTCGGAGAGATGTGCGAAGATGGAAGTTACCATGGCGTTTGTATCGTCTGTGAGGAGCGGGTGGCCGAGACTGAGAGTAGCGAGGATAGCAGCGGGTGAAATGCGTATGAGGAACATCCTTGCGATATTGGAAGGAGAAAGGGGATGCCGCGAAGGTAGGGGGAAGAAGAGCATGTGAGAGCTTTTATAGAGTCATATCTGAATGTTTCAATGACGTGGCAATGTCGTGCGTGGTCGATCTCGATATTCACGGTGGACACGTTGGACGTACAACAGTGTCGAGTGTTCTGGCTTCGCGTATTGAGTCATGGGACATGATACGTAGTGTTGTCAATACCAAAATGATGCCCTGAACTCCACGCCCTATACCCATACCATGTGCACAACAAAGAAAAGAACCCTGACATCGTCCCCTGACTGAACTCAGACACCACACGTGACAATTCAATCCATCTCGCCAAACACACCACTCAATACATCCACAAACCCTTCCTCATCACTCTCCACACCATACCCTTCAAACTCATCACTGCTCTCTCCAAACTCCCCGTCGCTGCTCTCTGCATCAAACTCCTCCCCACCTCCCGCATCATCCCTCTCCTCCATCTCCCCCCTCTCCCCCCTCTCCCTTACCT
>Ga0265798_10006439_pt1 | contig 15433 bp, 19 predicted proteins | sample P3T30metagenome_FD_192430 | JGI IMG/M metagenome (GOLD analysis project Ga0265798, IMG submission 192430) | Plant litter microbial communities from East Loma Ridge, Irvine, California - P3 T30 | ecosystem: Environmental > Terrestrial > Plant litter > Unclassified | place: USA: California... | reverse complement strand
GAAGTAAGCATTGGATACTTTCCTTGGTGCATGCGGCTCAGCGTGCGGCTCAACGAAGTTCGAGATCGCACACGTGGAAGGCGTGGAAGGCGAGATGTTTAATGGGATTCGATGGGACGGTGAGTCCTAAGGTTGTATTGGCTGCTGTGTTGCAGAGCCGATGAGAGGACGACTTGGAGACAAATGAGGTGTGAGTTGTTGTCGTTGTTGGATGCAGCACTTGCATCGCGGGATCCTCCTTTTACAGCGCGTTCATATACGGTAAGCCCAAAGACAACGTACACAGGCAGATACAGAAGCTTCCTGATTCCCATGTGAAAGACTCACCACTGTCCTTACCAGTGGATTGCTGCCATCGGAATAGCTGTGTTCATTTCTATACCGTAGGACCTCTGACAGAGCCTGCACGTTGAGGCTGGAGAGGAGAAGACGAGGATATGATGGTTCGACGCCCTGGTCACTGTTACATTCGCTATGCCTTTGTAATGTACAAAGTTGTAGATACAACCCGCCCTGGACTGACTGTTAGCGCCCATCATTCTCGGGACAAGATCTGTACATCATACCCTTGTGTCGTTCGACCCTGGTGGTGCCCGTACAGCGTTGCAGCCTGCCGATAATCATTGACAATTTTACTTGTTTGCTGCAGGGAAAGGGGCTTCTTCGACAGACAATTGGTAGTGTCAATAACCACCACGGGCAGCCGACTGGCACAACGGTTCCGTCCCGCGCTACCAAGTGATGAAGCGCTGTCGATCTGTCTAGGCCGGGAGCGCTAACAATTTGTTCAAGAAGTGCATTGTTGATAACATGAATAATGCTCCAAAATGCGATGTCCGGAAGTGACGTGATACACACTCTGAAAATCATTGTCCTAACACGCCCTTGTTTAAACTCTGGTCTATGTATGTGGTGCATGACATTCATGCATATGTCAAACACTATTATTCTCCGAGGTCAAACCTTCCCCTCACGATTTGGAGGACATCAGCCGCATGCACCACCAGAACCTACTCATTTCGCCCACTTTTAAGCTTCTGAACATCACATCTGAGCTTCCCTTCAAGCTTTTTTCGAAGTACATACCAGTTCCCGCAATTTGGCTGCGACTGCTTCAAAGTAATATCATTATACCACGCCTGCCGATATTCGACGATTGATTCGTAAGGGACTGAAATGATGAATTGCGCAACATCTCGAACATCCATCGTTCGATAGGGTTTTGACAGACGAGCGTAGCGGACGCCAAAGATCTCGGTCGATCGACTAGTGTGCCTCTTAGATATTGACGTCCGCTCGCCATCTGAATAGAGTTTGGCCAATGGACTGCTCTGAACAGATTGATTTAGAGCTTTTGATTCGCTGAATTATACCTCGTACGCGAATTGACGTCAATTGCCTGGTAGTGCCTTGTAATCAGTGTCTTGCTCATTTTGTCTTTCGTATAGTAGCTTCAGCTTTGCACTGTTTGAAAACCCCAATCGAATGTACAGTCATGAAGCCGGATACAGCTCCTCTCTGTTTCCAACCCACTAGATTCTCATTAGCCATGGGAAGACGATAATCTCGACAAGTCTGGTGCATTTCAGACATGCCGAAAGCTTCGCCTCTGACATGTGCAGAACCTCAATAATCTTTTAATAGGGTTTATCGTGTGACGGGTACCGTGTTCCTAAGTTAATGCTAGGCCAAAGCAAGCCGTAGTGTAAGCCCATGGCTTGATCAACCAAACAAACTGGCTACTAATGGCTGGCAATCCTGCCCTATTAGGCCTGTCTTCAATACCATCAAATAGTGCGCGGTATCTCAGCAAACGCCAGGTACAAGCGTGCAGTGGCAAGCCAATTACCGATCGTCATCATGTACAAAGCATAGCTCTCCCCTGCAGACATTGGTGATCGATTTCCCATAGCTCACGAACATGGCGATATCGATTCTTCAACACCACTCATAACGCAAGCATGGTGCGCAGTAAACTGCAGCCTCCTCTGGATCAGTGGGCGAAATGGCCGGTACCGAACTACGACAACCCGTCTACACAGCCGAAGCATGTTCTGATCGCTGCATGCGTTCTCGCGCCTATCACAGTCAGCCTGGTTTTTGTGAGGCTTTGGGTGCGACTGCGACAAAAGAACACTGGACTTGACGACTGGCTCATGCTCGCCTCTTTGGTATGTGCAACATGTCTTCTCCGAGCTGAACGTGGGACTAACCATGCAGGTGTTCCTGATTCCATTGACTGTTCTCTATCCCTTGCGTACGCAGTCTTGTTCCAAATAATGACATCAAGGTGCTGACCTTTCTAGTCATGGAGAGGTACTATATGAATCGCCATCTCTGGGATATAGAGTTCCAGTACATTCCAGTGCAGCGCAAGTTTATCATAGCTATATACTGCCTCAACCCAGCAGCTTCGGGCCTGATCAAACTCTCGGTCGTCTTGTTTTACCGCCGACTTGCCAGAGGATCGGTATCGCCTTTGTTCCGCTACATCATGCATGCGGTGTTTTTCATCGTCGCGGGCTCGTAAGTGTTGAAGTGCAAAGAGCATATATGGACAACACTAATGCTTCTTTCGTAGTACCATTGCCTTCATCGTCGTTGCACTCTGTGCATGCCGTCCGTTCTCAGCTTTTTGGGAGGAGAACGACTTCCAGATCCTCGCGAAGGGTGGATACAACTACGAGTGCGTTAATGAGGGCGCCACGCTCATTGCCAATGGAATTGTATCGACGGCGACGGACTTTATTGTAGTTATACTGCCGACGATACTGTGTTTCAACTTGCAATTACCGCTGCGCCAAAAGCTCGCACTGTATGGCATCTTCGCGATCAGTAAGTACAAATGTACGACGGGCATGAGAAACAGGCACTGATCTATTGTCTTTCCTTAGGTTATGCCGCAGTGGCTATGGGCGTCATGCGAACGTATACAACCTGGCAGATCGCCTACACAACGTACGACTTCACCTGGTATGTGGGCCAAGGGTTTTTCTGGTCGCTTCTTGAGCTACACGTGGGCGCAGTATGTGCCAATGCCCCGGCCCTGCGAGCGTTCCTCAGAAGAAAGACTGAGTCGGAATATGGGTCCAGCGGGACTTCAAGCACGCCCAAGTCATTCTCGACACAGCCTCGAAGCTCCCGCGCATCAAAATCACCCGGTACACCCGCGGACCCTAGCCGATGGTCGGTGTGGAAACAGCGAAACTCGCACACACCGAGTGGGTATCTTCGAGAGCCGCATACACACTTTGGCACCGATAAGCATGGCGGCATACACCACGAGTACAAGGATCATGTAATGGAAGCGCGCGATGAGTACCGGGACATGGAGATGGGGAGCGTATCGCCAACTGTAATAGCTGGAGAAGGCGAGGGAGAGGATGTGTTGCTGGCGCTGCCGAAGATTGCGGCGCCATCAAGTAGAACGCTAAGTGGAGGAAACTGGCTGCAGCCGTCTGCAAGATCGTCGTTGTCGCCACTTATTCGGAAGGAACAGCAGTAATGAAAGTTAACTTGCAAAAACACCACATAAGCAAGAAAAGTAGATGTCTTGCATGGACTGAGAGCGACACAAACGTGTGATGGTACAAGCAATGAAGAGGCTGACCAGGATAGGCCAAAAATCGACGGAGAGCGAAGGTGACTCAAGGAGTATGACTTGTGCTGTCGTGAGTAAACGTGATTTGCATTGCCCAACACCTCCTCTTCAAGTCCACACATATAGTACATTCGAACAAAGACGCCCAAAACCATGCATTACGATGTCTCCAACGACGAAGATCGCGACTGGTATAGGAAAGTACAAGAAGCGAAGAGCTCGAGTAGTAAGCTGAGACATTAATCTGACGGGAAACCATGTGAGCCCATCAATCATCCAGCTACATTCCAAGTAACAACAACAAGCGCTCGGGGTATGTTTCCAGCTGAAAATGCATCCACGCAAAAAGCAAACAGATTATGGACGGTCAACGAAGCCTGGACACAAATCCTATCGCGCAAAGACCTTGACAATGCCGTCGCCGCCTGCTGAGACAACGAGGCGACCGTCTTGACTCCAGACAACGCTGCATACGCCTTCTCCACGCATAATGCGGTGTGCAGTGATTTCTTGCGTGCAAATGCGTTTGTCGAGGGACCAGAATCTGATGGAAGCATCATGACCAGCGGAAACGGCTTCTCGGCCGTCCTTGCTAAGAGACAGGGAGGAGATGGCGGAAGGATGGGCGAGCATTTGATAAGTGCATTGACCTTGACACACCATTAGTAAAACACTTGTAAAGGTGGATGTGCAGACTCACCAGAGTTGGCATCGAAAAACCGAATGTACTGGTCTTCATGCCCACTGATAACTACGCCCTCCAGCCCGCCACCGCTGCTCGAGCCTGTTGGCCCATGTATGCCTTCCTCATCTGGATTGCCACGTCCAGTCTCGTTTGGCCCTTCGATGCTCTGGGAAGTGGCTACTACTGAAGTGATGCCAGTAGCCGGCGTGTTGTCGTAGGTCTCGTTGCTAGCCATGCCGATAAGTTCCTCGCCCGTGCGAGTGTCATATACAAGAATCGAAGCATCGGCAAATGAGACGACAAAGTTCTCGCCATTCAGCGCGAGCGGGCTGATGCAAGTCGGTGATGGATGCGTTGGTCGCTCAATTGTGTGAATCAGCATATGGTGGAACGGAGTTTGAGTGGCCACGCTAGGTTGTGGCGACGATGGGTGGTTGGATCCAGAGGTCACGGAATGTCTTCTGCTCCCTCCAACACCACGCCGTGAGCCAGTCTGGGGTGAGACCAGTTGGGGTGGTGCACTGACTGCCCAAAGCTTGATCGTTCCGTCTGCTGATCCGGAAGCAAGCACTATCCGGTCCGTGCTTCCATACTTGCTGCCGTCAGACCCAAAGACAGCGGCGCTCGTGGTAGGAAGTACACAAACGGTCCAAACGGCGTCAGTATGTCCGTCTAGAGTGGCTTTCGGGTCGACTCGGCCTCTTTCCCAGACACGGATGGTGGCGTCTTGACCGCCAGAGAATATCCATCCGTCGCCAGACACTCGACCACCAGTGGCAAAATGAGCAGATGCTGGACATGCCGCTAGTGAAGTCACGGCCCCTTCATGACCTCTGTGTGACCAGAACGGTGCTATGTCGAGGTCGTTATTCATGCTGTGTGTGTTGGCGTAGCTTGCCGGTATCATCCATCGTTTGATCATGCCGTCGTCCCCTGCGGTGCAGATTTCCGGTTCCGAAGGACTACCGCCCCCGGTGAAGATGACAGAGCGAACCACGTCAAGATGGCCACGGAGTGCGAATTTGACCTTGAAGCTCTGCTGGTCGGCCTTTGCTTGCTGCGTTGCCAACGCTAGTGAGCCTTTCTGCTCGCTGCTCGATTTCCTTCCATGCCCAAAATCACCACTTTTGCTTCGAGTCTTGTTTGCACGGGGTGGGGATTTGACAGGTAAGTTATCGGCATCTGGAAACCGTATAGTGTCCGGTCTTCCTCCTGGTGGTCCATTGGTACTTGCTTCAGCATTGGGCTCAGGATCGAACGTCCACTGGTCTGGATCGTCACCAGCTGCCTGACCCAGAGCTGGCTGGCTTTCTTCCTGATTTGCTATCTGTCGACCCTGGCTATCATAGGTATGGGTGACCTTCTGTACCTGATCGTCTGGCACGTTGCCGTAGTGCTGTGGTTCCTGAACTTGAGGAGGTGGTTGTTGTTGTTGTTGTAGTGCGGCAAATCCACCACCCATATCTTCCGGTGGCAACTGGTGTTGTTGTCGCCTCATTTCAGTCGCGTGGTGTATCTGGTTTGGGTTTGAGAGACTGCCCAGCTCTGAAACATTCGGGACGTTTTGAGGCTGATGATTGAGTATGGAGGTGTTCGGCATGGTGGGTAGTTGCGATGGCTGCCTTTGAGCGTGTTGTCGCATAAGTATTTCTTCCATCGAGAGGTCGCCATGATTCATGAATCCAGCACCGTTACTCATCGCGTGGAGACTGGGTTGCTGTGGCGGCGGCTGCGGTGGGGGCGTGAGAAGGTAGGTAATTTCTTCGACACATTTCGTGAGATACATTTTTGACTTCTCCCGAAGGCCGTCGCGGTCGGCTTCGGATCGGTCGTGGAGCTCGGAGTCGACGTCGAGGAACGAGTTGTGTCTCTGGTCTTGAGCTACGAGGCTGTTAGGACTGTTCATACTAGAGAGTCACTACCGAGTATATCTCCACTCACGCTTCACAGCATTTGCGCTCTTCTTGCCCTTGATGTCCTTCTTCTCGTCTGTCGCATCTCCACTGACAGCACCGGCCTTGGCCTTGGCCCTTTCATTCATGAGCGCCTGCTCCAGCATCCGAATGTGCTTGTTCAACTGGTCATTCAGCTTCTTCGCGCTCCGGACCTCGCCTTCCTGCTTTGCGATTTTGGCTTTCATTTCGGCGCGCTCGATGTCCCAGGCGTTCCTGGCACGCTCGTGGTTGTGCCATTCGAGCTGTAGGAATCGCATGACACCTGGGCAATCTGTTAGCTATGGCCGACGCATGCGACGACTTCCCCTGTCTAGCCAGAGCGTGTGGCTTACCCTGCAATGTGTACTCTGTCCCTGCTGGCGCATTCCCATCACCCGCGCCGTTGGCACCGCCCGCGTTCATGGCCGACGGCGACTGCCAGGCCATGGCGGACGTGTATTAGTATGCTAGCTCGTGGTGGTGGCCTGTCGGTGGTGAATGATATGCGGCGTCGGCGATCGGCAAGCGCGTGGTCGAAGTCGAAGCTGGCCTCAAGCTCGGATGAGCTCAGCAGCACCGAAGCGCACGTGACGCGAGGCGATGGCGGGGCAGAATTCTGCAGGCGGAAAGTGTCGAGTGAATGCGTAATTGTGTACGCGAAGGGTTCGGGATTGGACTGCTGAACTCGCCGTCTGTCGTCAACAGGGGAGCTCGTCAGTTCGAGTTTCTTGGCATCGACACTTGCGCACCTTCCCGCTTTAGGCGCCGTTCCCGCTGGATCTGGACACCAACACCATCACCGTACTTCGTACTACAGCGTCCGTTGCATGCATTTAGCGCTGCCGTGGACCCAGCCAAGCTTGACTTTTCGATCCCTGCATATTCACTTCTCTGTTATATTTGATTGTCAATTGACTATACGGCTAATCATGTATCAACTGCAGATGGACTCATAGCTATGCCAGTAAGTTACAAGCCAATGCTCACTGGACTCTGGTTGTCCTCAAGTACTCTAGACTCTAGGTGACGTAGATCTTCACATTATGGTCTTCTTCCTGTTCACTTGTCGTTCTCCTGTCATGCTCCCTCCAAACTGCGCGACCTCGAACGGTCTCGATATCGAGAGGCAGGCCTTCCCCATTCTTCCTACGACTCAGGTGCTGTTATCGATCTGTCTTCCTCTACATTGTTTCAGCTCCAGCATGAGCGTATACACAGCCATGGTATTAGCTGTCAAGCCAACGGATGTTGTAAAAACGCAATCACAGCCACCATATTTTGGCCGCCCTTCCTCCGCTCAAATACGACTTCGAGCATACGAGGGAAAGTCGCAAACATTTCTCATTACTTCCAGGTCTCCAGAAGCTATTCATGAATTGTTCCTTGCAAGCTTGCTTGTCATACGCGTCGACTTCTCATCTTCTCGACACCCTTGCAGTGACCGTCATTTGCCACAACACGCAGTACATCTTGACCACGGATGCAGGTCATTCATGGAATCATGCAGCTATTGCTGTGGAGCCAGGCTCCTCCCATTGCACTGATGGTACTGCAACTGCCATCGCGACGCAAACAGGGCAAGCACAAAGGACGACGCATTCATCTCCAACAACACGAGCATAATCGAAGCTGCAAGACAGTATTGCTATTTGGCATAGCAAGCTCCGGAAGCACGGCCTACACACGACATTGGGCACAGACAGGGCGTTCGTGCACGGTGCGACGCCCAAGTGGTCGGGCATGCAGTCACGTGTCAGACGAGCCTTCCGAATCGGTTTAACGCGCTGAGGCTACAACAACAAGTCCCTTGCAAGACCTTTACACTACCCAGCCACCCCACCTCTCGCCCACGACACCACATCGAACACGTCTCCAGACTCGGGCAACCCGGTCGCGCATCCCTATCGATACCATCGACACCGACATTCATCTCAAATAGTTATCCAAAATGGCTGGCGGCAAAGGTACGCGCTGACACGCAAGTCGCGCTATCTGATCGCCTGAAGGCTAATTGCGACGACAGGAAAGACGGGAGGCAAGACAGGTGGCAAGGGCGACTCCCACATCAAGACAACCAAGTCGCACTCCGCCAAAGCCGGCCTTCAGGTGAGTCAACATCGCGTTCCGCCGTCACCCCACCCCGCGCATCCGGCCCTTTGACGCCTTTGACGCCTGCCGAAGCCATGACGCGCTGACACGGTGCCTTCCATACAGTTCCCTTGCGGTCGCATAAAGCGTCACCTCCGAACCATCACGCGCCAGAAGACGCGCATCGGCGCCAAAGCCTCCATCTACCTTACTGCCGTCCTCGAATACCTGACTGCTGAGGTGCTCGAACTGGCAGGCAACGCCGCCAAGGACCTCAAGGTGAAGCGCATCACGCCACGCCACTTGCAACTCGCCATCCGCGGTGACGAGGAACTCGACACGCTCATTCGCGCCACTATCGCTTTCGGAGGTGTTCTACCACACATCAACCGCGCTCTCTTGTTGAAGGTCGAGCAGAAGAAGAAGGGCGGCAAGCCTATTGAGGCATAAGCGTCGGAATCAAAGGCAAAAGACCTAGGACGGCCATGAAATGGCATTTTTCGTGTTATGCTGGTTATTGAACATCTCCCCTTCTGTTGAAGAAACGATTATTGTCCAGATGTGGACTGTTGGGATTCGGTGTTATACCTCTCTTTACGTGTCAGGCGTGCGTGGGCAGGTGTTGGGGTCAGTCCTTGGGTTTTACACAGTATGTAGCAACATGAATTGGCTTTGAGACCACCAGCTGTGCAGCCTAAACAAGCGGTGCAGCGTGAACAACCTCACTCAACTAACCAGAGGTAACACGCCGAACTAAAACACCCTCATCCTTTCCATACCCGCCCTTTCCCTCTCCCATCCATGCTTCCCCAGCCCTTCACTAACACGCATATGCACATTTTCACCAACCCTCCCCCTCTCCCTTCCCGCATCATTGTTTCCCACAATCACGCGCACCTCAATCTCGTTCCTTTCATTCATGACAAACTGCCCCAAGTCCCTCACATCACCAACCTTCGTCTGCGCCCCCGGCTCAACCCACTCGTCCCTCGCCTTCACATACACCCGCGTGTCGCGCAAATACTCCTGTGGAAGGAGCTGCTTGATCACATCGCGCAGCCGCATGTCTCCCGCCACGGCAACGCGCATTTTGCGGCTCGAGTGCTGTGCGAAGAGCGAGACTTTTAGGTGCGTGAGGCATGGCGGGAGGATGAGTATCTCGTCGCTGCTTCGAAGCTCGTGTGCGGTCTTCCTGGGCAGGCGGACTTGCGTGCGAGTGAAGTGCGATGCGACATCAAAATCTGGCTCGATCTCAGGAAAGCGATGTCGGCGGTGAGGTATGTGTAGGCGATCGTTTGCAGTGCTGTCTGTATCCATATCGAAATCGGAGTGCTCGCTGAGCTCGGAGGCTGAGATGTCGAATGCGGAGCGGCGGCGGTGGGCTGGTACGTACTTGGCAGCATGGCGGTGGCTGTCTTTGCGAGGCTGGAAGGCGTGTGGGTCTGTGTAGGGAGAGATGTGTGGGGGAGTGTATGTGTGGAGCGAGAAGAATGAGTGTTTGGAGTGTTGGCGGTAGGGGTCGTGGGACCAGATGTTTGGGGTGAACATGTTTAGAAAAGAGGGTGGTATGTGACCAATTGAGCTTGCGAGGTGAAGATGGCGGAGACTGTCGAAACGTTGGGAGAGAAGGGTAAGCAGGGAAATATAGATTGGAAGATGCTTTTACTCAGGAAGGAGGATGCGCGTGTGTCACGCAAGCAGAGGACTCGCAAACTCGAGGGCGCGTGCTTCTGTACAGGATCGGGTGTGTGTCACCACGTGCGCATACTTGCCGGATACTTGCTTCGAAGATAAGTGGGATGCTGTTTGACTGGACCAGGTAGCGGAAACATGCATAGAGGGAGCCGACATCTCGTCAACAACTTGATATTTGGGATCCCGCCTTTTGTAGTGGTCGTATTCGAACCGTTCCGGCGGCCACTCGCCATTCACTCGAGTTACTATTCTGCACCACTTAAGCAGCAAGTCCTTCTCGCGTCTTCAGGTACTCCTTGCGAAACTGATTCGCGTCCGTCTCGTTGCCCCTATTCAGCGGCGTCCACTTCGGCTCGTCCTTGAACAAGCGCATAGCCTTCGTGTACTACAAGCAAACATAAGCACGGGCTCCCTTCTATTTCAACTCCGGATGCCCGCATGCTGCCTCAACAGCAGGTAAAAACTCACATTCTGCTCCGTAGTCGTAAAACGATGGTAAATACCACTGGGCAAGATGATCAAGTCGCCCTTCCCCAACCAGATCCTCACCCAGTCGTCTCCCTCGCTGCGCACATCGAAGTAACCGGCGCCGTCGAGAATGTACCGGATCTCCTCGTCCTCGTGCAAGTGCTCGTGGAAGAAGCTCTTGACCTTCTCTTCGTAGATGTCGCCCATCTTTTCTGGCGAGACTGTGATCTCGTCTCGGTTCTTGTAGTTGCGGGCTGATGCTAGCTGATCCACTTCATCTTGGGAGCTTATTTGGTGGTATATCACACCCAGCTTTGAGAGATAGTCTGGGTCTACTGTGCGGCCTGAGTCGTGGGGCTGGCGTTGGTCGCCCTGGTGTGTGACTTTAGTCTTACTGATCGAATGATGCAAGAGCTGATCGGCTTACCGGGAGGTTGTCGAACCAGTATGCTTTCATTTTGGAAGATATGATGGAGTTTGTTGGTGTCAATATAGAGTGTGTTAATTGTGGTTTACTTTGACTGCTTCAAAAGATGTTGGGCTGTCACCAAAAGATATTTGAATTAGGCAAGCGCGTGGCGAATGGCGTCACCGCGATTATGCGGCGGGGTCCACCCAGACAACGCGACTTCCTCGACTGCACACTTACCAAAGCGAGGTGTGTTTGCCGGTCGCGCGAGAGTCTATTGGCTCAGATTCAGTTTGCTGCTTGTGTTGCTGTATTCTGTGAGGTTGAGAAATCAATCACATCAGCGATCGCAGACGTTTGATGGTCCATTCGCTTCTTCTATTCGACGTGCTACGAAGAAGCATTGTTTTCAAGATTCTATGGTCGTATGTGAAGGATATGTGGTTTTGTGGGTTCATATAGGTGTTTGAAAGCTGAGAAATGGTCAAACTCGAGTCTACAGCGCTAGTGCGATTATGGGCAATGCAGGAATGTGACAAACAAAACAATCCTCAAGCATAACGAAGACGCCTGGTATGTATCCCCAATGAATGCATATAGTACAAGGCTGGAGCACTGGTCGTTGTGGCTGCAATATTTTCATGTGGCGTGTGGTCGGACAGATGACAACGAACGGTCAATGAAGTCATCAAGCTGCCGCCTTTTGGCCGGTAGGATGCTGTCGACAATGAAGATATTTAATCCTAGTACGGAGGGGAGGTATTCGCACCTGTTGTGTTAACCTATCAGCCGTACGCGAGTCCTTTACTCGGTCGCCTGTTATAGCCCATGCTGGCTTCTCCCAGCTTATATAAGGTGGTGAGCTGATGTTGCACCAGACCGCGCTTCAAGTTGCTTGTATCCGTGAGCTTGAAGAACAATTGGCAGTAATAACTAAGAGGAAAACGCGCAAACGCAAGCAGATACAGCATGTTGGCACAATAGAGTATGGTGACGCAGCAGCGCAGGTAGCTGCGGAGGCATCTGCAGGGCCTCAGCGATCAAACAAGGCTTGTGGTGGTGATGATCAAGAACCAGCTCAACCAGCTCTACGGCGCTGTGGGAACTGCAGCGGGACTGGGCACAACGCGCGCACGTGCTAGAAAGATACTGAGATATCTTCTAAATCAGATGCGAGCACGGCGTACATAGGCTCCTTGTTTGATAGCGATGAAATTGAAGACGCGTAAGATAAGTTAGGTTTGCCCAGGAATTTTGGGCGGTTCGATGGGTTGGGCAGCTCGATGGTGGAATACGTTACTCTATGCAACCTAGCAGAAGTACAGCTTATAGATTCGGGTAAAAGGTAATTGTAGCTTGTGGGCGTGTATTTTGCTATAACCCCATATGGACTAGCGCCTCTTGGCACTGCCCGCACGACAGGCGAGCAGACACGATGCTAAGCTGCCGTCAGCTCCTATTCCACATATCTGTGACACTGTATTGTACCTCTGTCTTCATTCGTTGCCATCTGTCCTTTGTATAATTGCTCCTACCTCCTGGTGCGATTGTTGCGGTTATGCTCACTAGGCCCAGCAGTGCGCACTGGCATAAAGCATCTTTGGTGAGAATTTGCTTACTTCAGTGCGGACGAATTGTGTCAGGGCTGTTACCACCATCACATCTGAGTTTGTTGAGCTAAGCACTTGCATGCGGGTGATTGGCAGGAGAGTTGGTTGCGGTCTGATATCTGCGCATAATAAACGTGTTCGTCGGCATGTCTGACTTGATGATGCGGGGAAGGGTGGAGGTTCGTGGGCTGGAGTGTCGGCAGGTTCGCGTGGGGGTTGCCTGCCCGCCACGCACGCACGTCTTTTGAAACACCTGGAGCTTCATCCGCAGAGACGCTCTCACCGTAGCTGGAGCTTTTGGGACGCGCGACCACACTCACCTCCATTGCGCCGTCCGCCGTGCACACACGACCCGACAGCCCGGTCTTCCACGCCGCCTGGTCGCATGCTTCGACTCGCGACAGCTGAAGCCAGGGGCCTTTCTTACGCAAAGTCGCCAAAAACACATGAAGAAAGACCTTAGATGATACCAGGCGAGCCAAAGACTCCTGACGCCACCGGCACGGCCCACTGGTGCTTCAAGACCGCGGGGATCGTTCGAGTACCCACTTCCTAGTCAAGAAGGAGGAAACAGTGAGGTTGTCAAGGTGCGGCACGTGGTCCCCTGAGGTCGCGTTTAAAATAAGACCCATGAGACAATGGGCGCGCATGCTTGGGAGAGCTGAACGATGATGTGTGGTCTGCTGCCTGGGGTCCGTGTCGAGCGCGTGTTTCTGGATGGGGCCAAATGTTGGAAAGAACATTCGATCACGGAAATGAAATGCTGTATCTCTACTTCTTCACCGGGCTTGCGATTTTGGTCACTTTAATCTATAACAAGGTTGACCTCTGGGTGGCGCAAATTGCGTGACCATCTGAAGAATCATCGTTCAATTCTAGTCAAGCCCAAGTTGTGAATCACTTGTTCAACATGATCTCTCAAGATGGTGGAAGCCAGCAGATAGGCAATGCACTGCAGCCCTACGGCACGGTCATGCAGCGCCAAGCTGGTTCAAGCCGCAAGTCGTACTGGAGAATATTTACATCCTACAATTTTCGTTTCGAAGGCGATCCTGCATACTAACAATGGTGATGTGGCGTTGCAATCCAGCAACCCCATTGCCTTTTGCACTCCATCCCAGGCTCAATCGAGATAAGTTTTGATGATGACGCCTGACTTTCGAGTACTGCGGCAGTTTCAAAAGCCTGGAAATGTTTCTTGTAAGATTCTCCTTGTACATGTACATGAGGTCGATAATATAAAAGACAGTCACCAATATCAATCATCAGCATTAACAAGAGTCCATACACTGCATTCAATTTCAACTCCCGTCCCGACCTCTAGTCTCTAACGCCGTCAGCACCGATTACACTATCACCATGACTTCCAATTCCCCCGCCCAAAGATCCTGCAGTACTGGTGAAGCGAACGCTGCCGTGAGCAATAATCGTCGCAATGGCAGATGCCCGCGCCAAACTATCCGAACTCGAATTTCAGTCAAGGCAAGTCCTGTTATTTCGAAGCAGTCGCTCAATGCTGAGCATGCGCCGCGCCAGAACGGACTCCCGTTGCAGAGCCCGTGGATTACTCTTGCACTGGAGTCGCTGTCAAGCAAGAATGAGACGGAGCTTGTGTCTTTACTGGACCCACAGAATCTCGCATGGTCGCCTTCGACAGCAACTCCGTCCACCGTGTCATCCCAATCGTCTGGAAATGATGTGTGGGATGCTCCGGAAACGCCTTGCCATTCATCTAGCAAGGCTTCGCTCAGCAAGACACTGGGGACCTTGACACCACCAACGCCTCCTATTAGCCCCTCATTCGACGAGAAGTTTGTTGGACAAGGTACACGGGTAGATGAGGATGCTTTTCAGCCGAAAAAGCTGTTCCGAAATCTAACGCTCGAGCTTGAAGCAAGTACGTTGCGTGTGCAGTGAAATCGTTTATCAGCAAGTCTAACGTTTTCGTGCTCAGTGTCTAAAGCCAACGTTGCTGCTGCTTCTGTCAACTTCGACCCCAGGCCTTCTTTCTCGTTCTCGCTCTCGCTCGCTGAGTTGAGGCCTGTCAGTTCTCGCACTCGCTCTAAAGTCGGGACTATCCTTTACTCCAAAGGATCCGATACCGTTGAGTCGAAGCCAATCAGTTCTCGCACCTGCTCCAAAGTCGGGACCATCCTTCACTTCAAAGGACCCGATACCATTGAACGAACGATCAGCATCGTCAACGCCCAAACGTCCAAAGCTCCACTAGCACGCAGTAAACTTCCAAGCCTTCTGGAACATATTCTGCCTCTCAAGATCCACAGCAGATTGAGTACCAGTATGCAGGTCTGCGTTGGATCTGGTGTGAAAAACCCGTCTAAGCGGTGTAGCTACCAACATCACGGGTCTATGAGCGATGCCAATATCTGTTTCCAGAAAATGGCGACATGTAGAGAGAAAAAGGACTACCAGACCATACTTGCGTGCATCGAGGGTCTTGTACGAGAAACCATGTGCGGTAGACACCAAAATATTGCACTGCGTCAACCTGAAAACCCCAAAGCAAGGATGGTTCAACTGCGAAAGCTACTGACTGACACAACACCTTTGCCGGAAGAAGACCGCTCAAAGATCGACGAATGGCTTAATGTAATATCTGATCCCAAAGCCGCGACAGAACACGTCCTGTGGCTCTCAGCCCCGCCTATGGCAGACAAGAATGCCAGCGCGAGTACCAGCGCGACACATCGACCCAGCATGAAAGTAACCCCTGCTCTACCAAAAGTTCAAATCCCTGGTTCCTCGAAATTTACGCCTTTCCAAGAGAGAAAAACTGTACTCTTAACCGTTTCAGAGGCCCTCCAAGACCAAATCAAGAAGCCATTGGGCGCAGGCGACTACAAAGAGGGCTTCATTTATATCTTCTGGGACAAGGAGCATTTTGGAAGACTGAAGATAGGTCACACTAACGATTTGAAGCGG
>Ga0265798_10006436_pt1 | contig 15437 bp, 12 predicted proteins | sample P3T30metagenome_FD_192430 | JGI IMG/M metagenome (GOLD analysis project Ga0265798, IMG submission 192430) | Plant litter microbial communities from East Loma Ridge, Irvine, California - P3 T30 | ecosystem: Environmental > Terrestrial > Plant litter > Unclassified | place: USA: California... | reverse complement strand
CGGTGTCGGACCAGGCGGTGATGTTGCCCCAGCCGGCCGAGCCCGCGCCTTTCTTCGACCAGTCGACCAGGGTCAGGTCGGCATCGGCGCCGAGCGAGAACTTATTGTTCTGCATGAAGCTGGTGAGGGCCTTCTGGTCGTTCAGCACCAGCGCGATGGCGCCGGCCTCGTGGACGGGTTCATGATGTCCTCCATCGAGTGGCGTTGAATGAGCGGTCAGCCTAATCGTCGCCGTGCCGGCGTAGCGCCAGTTTGAATGCGGGACAAGAACCCGAGCATTCTTGACAAGGCGTTAAGCTCGCGCGACATTGGAGACCCCTGCTCATCCGCTACCCGGCCATGATCGATTTCTTCCTCGCCAGCGTGCACCACCTGATCGTGTTCGGCATCGCGGCCGTGCTGGCCGCCGAGCTGGCCCTGATGCGTCCCGCGGCAATGTCGCCGCACACGGTGCGGCTGCTGGGACGCTTCGACGCCGCCTACGGGCTGCTGGCGATCGCGATATTGTTCGCCGGCTTCGCCCGCGTGTGGCGCGGCGCCAAGGGGGCGGAGTTCTACATGGATAATCCGATGTTCTGGGCCAAGATCGCCGCCTTCGGCGTGGTCGGCCTGCTGTCGATCCAGCCGACCCTGCGCATCGCGGCGTGGCAGAAGCAGCGCAAGCTCGATGCCGGCTTCGTGCCCCCTCTGGAAGAAATCGCCAAGCTGCGGCGCATCCTGCTGGCCGAGATCCACGTGTTCACGTTGATTCCAATTTTCGCGGCGGCGATGGCGCGCGGCATCGGATATTAGCCATTTGCGCCAAGAAAAAAGGGACAGGCTGCTTGCCTGTCCCTTCTTCATTGGCTGGCGGTCTGAGCCGCCATTAACACTCCCCCTACTCCATCAAGCTTACGCGCCCAGGCGCCCCTCGAGCTGCTGCTTGGTGTCGACCAGTTCCTGCGGCAGGCGATAAGCCAGCTTGTCGAACAGTTCGGTGTGCAGCTTCAGTTCCTCCGTCCAGGCATCCTTGTCGATCGAGGTGATCTGGTTGAACTGCTGCTCGGTAAACTCCGCGCCTTCCCAGTTCAGGTCGGCGTAGTTCGGCGTGGTGCCGAACATGTGCTTCTGTCCTTCTGGGGCGCTGCCGTCGGCGCGGTCCAGCACCCATTTCAGCACGCGCATATTGTCGCCATAGCCCGGCCACACGAAGCCGCCGTCGTCGCCGGTGCGGAACCAGTTGACGCAGAAGATCTTCGGCAGGGTGCCCTTGGCCTGCACTTTCTTGCCGAGGTCGAGCCAGTGCTGGAAGTAGTCGCTCATGTTGTAGCCGATGAAAGGCAGCATCGCGAACGGATCGCGGCGCACGATGCCCATCTGGCCGGCGGCGGCGGCGGTGGTTTCCGAGCCCATGGTCGCGGCCATGTAGACGCCTTCGACCCAGTTGTTCGCTTCGGTCACCAGCGGCACGGTGGTCGAGCGGCGGCCGCCGAAGATGAAGGCCGAGATCGGCACGCCGGCCGGATCGTCCCAGGCAGCGTCGATCACCGGGTTCTGGGTCGCGGCGACGGTGAAGCGCGCGTTCGGGTGGGCGGCCTTGGTGCCGGATGCCGGGGTCCAGTCCTTGCCCTGCCAGTCGATCAGGTGATCGGGCGCCTGCTTGGTCATGCCTTCCCACCAGACGTCGCCGTCGTCGGTCAGCGCCACGTTGGTGAAGATGACGTTCTCGCGCAGCGAGGCCATGCAGTTCGGGTTGGTCTTGTCGTTGGTGCCCGGGGCCACGCCGAAGTAGCCGGCTTCCGGGTTGATGGCGTACAGCTTGCCGTCCTGGCCCGGCTTGATCCAGGCGATGTCGTCGCCGATCGTGGTGACCTTCCAGCCGTCGAAAGCAGCCGGCGGGATCAGCATCGCGAAGTTGGTCTTGCCGCAGGCCGAAGGGAAGGCCGCTGCCACGTATTTCTTGTCACCCTGCGGCGATTCGACGCCCAGGATCAACATGTGCTCGGCCAGCCAGCCGGTGCCGCCCTGCTGCGCTTCCTGGTAGCCCATGTTCGAGGCGATGCGCAGCGCGAAGCACTTCTTGCCCAGCAGCGCGTTGCCGCCGTAGCCCGAACCGAAGGACCAGATCTCGCGCGTTTCCGGGTAGTGGACGATGTACTTGGTGCTATTGCACGGCCATGGCACGTCGTTCTGGCCGGCCGACAATGGCATGCCGACGGTGTGCACGCAAGGGACGAAATCACCATCGCTGCCGAGCACGTCGAACACGGCCTTGCCCATGCGCGTCATGATGCGCATGTTGACGGCGACATAGGGCGAATCGGACAGTTCGACGCCGATGTGCGCGATCGGCGAGCCCAGCGGGCCCATCGAGAACGGCACCACATACAGGGTGCGGCCGGCCATGCAGCCGTCGAACAGGCCGTGCAGGGTGCGGCGCATCTCGGCCGGGTCCATCCAGTTGTTGGTGGGGCCGGCCTGCTCTTTCGTTTCCGAGCAGATGTAGGTGCGGTCTTCGACGCGCGCCACGTCCGACGGGTCGGAGCAGGCCAGGTAGGAATTCGGACGCTTGGCCGGGTTCAGCTTCTTCATGGTGCCGGCTTCCACCATCTGCGCGCACAGGCGGTCGTACTCTTCCTCGGAACCGTCGCACCAGTAGATGCTGTCAGGCTTCGTCAGGGCGGCGATTTCCGCGACCCAATTGATGAGCTTCTGGTGTTTGACGTGAGCTGGAACGTTGAGTGCGGCGACGCCGCCCATCACGGGTTGATTCATGAATACCTCCAATGCCAATTAAGAATACTGTCACGGCAGGATCGTCCGTCTGGCCGTGCCCTGAGTAGAATGGCTGGTCGCTCCAGCGGAGCGCGGCGTTTACGGCGGTCGTGTCGACGGTCTCTAAAGAGAGAGCGGATCGGGTGCCAAGGGCCTGTGGACCCCTCGGGAATTGGCCGATTGTACACCTGCAAAACGCGGTTTTAACTCAGCTACTACAAAAAAGTAGCCAAAAATGCCCGAGTAATGTAGTAGGCTATTTATGATCTTTTTGGATACTGTTATTTCGCTACGTATTCAACCTTAATTGGAAGCAACTCACATGCGTATAGCTGTTCTCGACGATTATCAGGACGCGGTCCGGGGTCTTTCATGCTTCCGTTTACTCGATGGCCATGAGGTAAAAGTGTTCACCAGTTCGACGCGCGGACTGGGTCAGCTGGCGATCCGGCTGGCGCCCTACGACGCCCTGATCCTGATCCGCGAACGTACCGCCTTACCCGCCGCCCTCCTCGGCCGCTTGCCGAACCTGAAACTGATCTCGCAGACCGGCAAGGTCAGCGGCCACATCGACGTGGCGGCCGCGACCGAACACGGGATTGCGATCGCCGAGGGCATCGGCTCGCCGGTGGCGCCGTCGGAACTGACCTGGGCCCTGATCATGGCGGCCAGCCGCAAGATCGTGCCGTATGCGAATAACCTGAAGGACGGCTTGTGGCAGACGGCCTCGACCAACCCGGTACTGAATGGACTCGGGCGCTCGCTGCGCGGACGGACCCTGGCAATCTGGGGCTACGGCAAGATCGGCCAGCTGGTCGCCGGCTATGCGCGCGCCTTCGGCATGCGCGTGCTGGTGTGGGGTAGCGAAGGCAGCCGGCAGCGCGCGGTGGCGGATGGCCTGGAAGCGGCGGCGTCACGTGAAGCCTTGTTTGCGCAGGCGGATGTGTTGAGCCTGCACCTGCGGCTGTCGGATGCAACACGCGGGATCGTGAAGGGCGAGGACTTCGCGCGCATGAAGCCCGATGCACTGTTCGTGAATACCAGCCGGGCGGAGCTGGTGGAGGAAGGAGCGCTGGAGCAGGCGCTGCGGGCCGGGCGGCCGGGGTATGCAGCGCTGGATGTGTTTACGAATGAACCCTTGAAGGCTGATTCGCCGCTGCTGCGGATTCCGACGGTGCTGGCGACGCCGCACTTGGGGTATGTGGAGCAGGACAGTTACGAGATTTATTTCCAGACGGCGTTCGAGAATGTAGTGCGCTTCACCGCAGGGAAACCGGACAATATCCTGAACCCCGAGGCGCTCGGCAAGCGCTAGCTTTCCTGCTTCAATTCCGGCGCGCCGGTGAAGCTGGGCCGGCGCAGCGGCATCACATGCCTGCCGCTCCACAGCCCCGCCCACCCTGGCGGCCAACCAATATCCGGCCCGGCATATGGCTGCAACCCCGCCCGCACCGGCACCACCGGCACCGGCGGCGCCTCCACCAGCCCGCCACCCGCCGGCCGTTCCATATTCAGGCTGTACATATACCCCGGCAACAGCAGCTCGCACACCTGCTCGAACCACGCTGTGTGATCCTCGTCGCGCCCTAAAGCCTGCGCCAGCCCCTGCGGATCGAACTTCGCCAGCGCATGGATCAGCTCTTCCGTGGTGGCCCCCGGCACGTCGCCCCAGCCCATTACCGGATTGTTGTTGTAGTCCGCCCCCGAGCCATACCAGCCTTCGCGCCAGGTGCGCTGCATCCAGGTGCGGGGGCCGGTGAACAGGTGCCAGCGCCAGTGCAGGCCGGAGGGCTTGGGCCAGGAATACAAATACAGCTTCTGGTAACCGGCCTGGTGCAGCGCGCGCACCACTTCCATCAGGCGCGCGTGCGGCATGCGGTCCGGTGGGGCGCGGCGGAACAGGATCGGTTCGCCGTCCGCGTGCTGCACCTCGTCGCTCGACAGGTTGAGGTCGAGTGTGCGGGCTTCGTTGCCGAAGCGCGCCGAGATCCAGCCGGTCAGCAGGTTGACGTGGGTAATCACGCCATAGCCACGATGGCGGTGGAAAATGACGGTGCCCGGCGCGACGGCTTTCATGGGGGAAGTATGTAGAGAGGAAAAAAGAGACGATAGAGTTTACTCATCCGATCCGGACGATTCTAGCGCAGTCACATATGGATACACCATCGTTTGCGGCTATCATTACCCACCTTTTTTCTGCACGTGGACAAACCAACATGACTTTGCGAATCATCGCTACCGGCGGCACTTTCGACAAACACTACAATGAACTGAACGGCGTGCTCGGCTTTGCCGACAGCCACTTGCCGGCCGTGATCGCACGCTCGCGCATGACCGTCCCTAACGAGCTCGAGGTGCTGCCGCTGCTCGACTCGCTCGACATGCAGGATGTCGACCGCCAGCGCGTGCTGGCCTCCTGCCAGGCGGCCAGCGAGAAGGCGATCGTCATCATCCACGGCACCGACACCATGCGCGACACCGCCGCCGTGCTGGGCGCCGCGAACCTCGGCCAGACCATCGTGCTGACCGGCGCCATGATCCCCTACGAGATCGCGAACTCGGACGCCCTGTTCAACCTGGGTTTCGCCTGCGGCGTGGCGCAAGTCTTGCCGGCCGGTGTCTACGTCGCCATGAACGGTCAGGTTTTCCCTTGGGATAACGTCACCAAGAACCGCGCCGCCGGCGTGTTCCAGCAGCTGTAAGGGACTGCTTTTTCCGCAGGGCAGCCGCGCGCTGCCCGACGCGGGCTCTTCCTATACTCGCCTCTCCAAGTACCCGATTGAAGGAGAGAGCAATGAGCGAGCAGCGTCCCATCCTGACCACCCGCCAGGGCCACCCCGTCAGCGACAACCAGTCCCTGCGCTCGGTGGGCGAACGTGGTCCGGCCACGCTCGAGAATTACCAGTTCATCGAAAAGATCACGCACTTCGACCGCGAGCGCATCCCCGAGCGCGTGGTGCATGCGCGCGGCACCGGCGCCCACGGCGTGTTCGAGGCCTACGGCAGCATCGGCGGCGAGCCGGCGAGCAAGTGCACCAAGGCACGCGTGCTGAACGAAGTCGGCGTGCAGACCCCGGTGTTCGTACGCTTCTCGACCGTGATCGGCGGCAAGGAGTCGCCGGAGACGGCGCGCGACCCGCGCGGCTTTGCGATCAAGTTCAAGACCGTCGATGGCAACTGGGACCTGGTGGGCAATAACCTGAAGGTCTTCTTCATCCGCGACGCGATCAAGTTCCCGGACATGATCCACGCGTTCAAGCCGGATCCGGTCACGAATCAACAGGAGCCGTGGCGCTTCTACGATTTCATCTGCAGCCATCCGGAAGCGCTGCACATGGTCACCTGGGTCAAGAGCCCGTGGGGCATTCCCGCGACCTACCGCGAGATGGAAGGCTCGGGCGTCAACACCTATAAGCTGGTCAATGACCAGGGCGTGGCGCATCTCGTGAAATTCCACTTCGAACCGAAGCAGGGCGTGCGCAACCTGACGTCTAGCCAAGCCGCCGAAATCCAGGCCCAGGACACGAGCCACGCCACGCGCGACCTCTACGATGCGATCGACCGCGGCGACTTCCCGGAATGGGAATTCTGCGTGCAGATCATGGCCGACGGCGAGCATCCCGAACTCGATTTCGACCCGCTCGACGACACCAAGCGCTGGCCGGAAGACCAGTTCCCGCTGCTGCCGGTGGGCCGCCTGGTCCTCAACAAGAATCCGGACAATGTGTTCGCCGAAACCGAGCAGTCGGCCTTCGGTACCGGCGTGCTGGTGGACGGCATCGACTTCTCGGACGACAAGATGCTGCAGGGCCGCACCCTGTCCTATTCCGACACCCAGCGCTACCGCGTCGGGCCCAACTACCTGCAATTGCCGATCAACCAGCCGCAGGCCGGCGCCGCCGCGCGCACCAACCAGCGCGATGGCCAGATGACCTTCTACGTGGACGGACGCGGCGAGGACAAGCACATCAACTACGAACCAAGCCTGGTGGGTGGCTACCGCGAGGCGCCCAAGCCGGAGAAGGAATACCACCAGTGGGTCGAAGGGCATCTGGGGCGCTACCAGACGACGCAGACCAGCGACGATTATGCGCAGGCGGGGGCACGCTATCGTACCTTCGAGGACTGGGAGCGTGACGACCTGGTGAGTAACGTCGGGGGCGACCTGAAGAAATGCCCGGAACCGATCCAGCTGCGCATGGTGTGGCATCTGTGGCACTGCGACGAGGACTACGGACGGCGCGTGGCGGAGGTGGCGGGGATTGACCTGGAGAAGGCGAAGGCGTTGCCGCCGCTGCCAGGCAAACCGGCGCCGGGTCAGAAGCGCGAAGGGGCGACGTATACGAGCGGGAAGCGTGAGGCGGGGGATGCGACGAGTGTTGAGCCGTCGACGAGTGAGGAGATGGCGAAGTAAGTTAGCGGATGAGCCGTCGCACCGGCGAAGGCCGGTGCCTAATTTTGCGTGCGCTATCGTGACACATGCAAACTTGGGTTCCGGCCTTCGCCGGAACGACGATTCAACTGCTAACTAATTCGATCAGGCTTTGGCTTCGCCGCCAAGGGCTTCAACCACATCGGCCAGCAGCTTTGCCAGCTCACCCGTCATCAGCACGATGTCGTTATCGAAGCGCTCGTCATCACTGTACGTGACGGCTTCACCTTCCTTGATCACATCCAGCGGCTTGATCCCCTTGATCGCCAGCGATTCGGTCAGCACGAAGCTGATGCGCTCGTTCCAGGTCATGGCCAGGCGGGTGCATTGCTTGCCGGCGGCGATGTGGCGGCGGATGTCGTCCGGTTCCAGGGTGTGCTTCACGTAGCGCACGGCGGCGCGGCTTTCGCCGGTGGCGCGCAGTTCGGTGTCCTGGTCGATGGTGAAGCCGTACGGCGCTTCATCGGCTTCCAGCCAGCCGGTCATCACGGCCACCGGCGATTTCTGCACGCGCAGCGATTCCAGCGGCATGCGGTCCACGGCTTTCAGCAGCAGCTTGATGACATCGTCCGCCTTCGACGGGCTGGCGGCGTCGACGATCAGCCAGCCGTTGACCGGATCGATCCAGACCCAGACGTTGCTGCGGATCGAGAAAGCGCGCGGCAGCAGTTCGTCGGCCACGCGTTCCTTCAGGTCCTTCATGGCCTTTTTACCTGGCGGGAAGCCCTGCTGCTCTTCCAGCTCGGCGGCCTTGGCCTTGGCGACCTGGTTGATGACCGAGCTCGGCAGCAGTTTCTTCTCGTTACCCAGCATCATCAGCATCTGCTTGTTGACGACGTGGACCAGCTTGCCATTGGCGCGTGGCGAATCCCAGCCCTGGCGCAGCAGTTCATTGCTGCTGGCGGGCGTGAAAGCCTGCGACTGCAGTGCTTCTTCCATTTGTTCCGGGGTGAATGCCCAGGGAGCGGGCAGGCGATAAATCTGGAGATTCTTGAACCACATACGCGTGTTATCCGTTTATTTGCAAAATTCTGGGGAACGGTATTCTACGCCGACGTTGATGCCGACGAGAACGAAAAATTAATCTGTTGTCGAGTCGCCAACTGCTTCGACAATCGCCGCCGGCATCGCGTCCTCGAAAAGGCGCAATTGCTCGACGATTTCGGTATCGCTCAGGCGCACCCCGACGCCAAGCAGACGCACCGGACGGCTGGCGCGCGCCCAACCGGTCTCCATCAGGCGCGCAAAGGTCGGGATATGTGGCGCATAGCCAACACACTCGACCGTGGTCTGCTGGAAGTCCGAAAACTTGATCTTCACGAACAGCTTGTTGACGAATTTCTCGGCGCCGTTGCGCTTGATGCGGCCCAGCAGGTGCTCGTATAACTCCGGCAGCAGCTTCAGGCAGGCGTCCAGATCAGGCACGTCTGGCGTGTAGGTCTCCTCGGTGCTGATCGACTTGCGCTCGCGCGAGGTGTTCACTTCGCGATGGTCGATGCCGCGGCACAGGTCATACAGGCGCACGCCGAAGCTGCCGAAGTGTTCCGTCAGGCGCTCCATGCTCCAGCCGCGCATGTCGGCGCAGGTCTGCAGGCCGAGCCGGTTCATCTTCTCGGCCGTCACTTTGCCCACGCCGTACAGCTTCTTGACCGGCAGCGCGGCAACGAAGGCATCGACCTCTTCCGGACGCACCAGGAACAGCCCATCCGGCTTGTTCCAGTCGCTCGCGATCTTCGCCACGAACTTGCTAGGCGCCACGCCGGCCGAGGCGGTGATGCCGACGGTCTCGAAAATGCGGCGCCGGATCTCCTGCGCGATCAGGGTGGCGCTGCCCTTGCAGTGCGGCGAATCGCTGACGTCGAGGTAGGCTTCGTCGAGCGAAAGCGGCTCCACCAGTTCCGTGTAGTCGCGGTAGATATCCATGATCTGGCGCGAGGCAATACGATACTTTTCCATCGCCGGCGGAATCACGATCAGGCCCGGGCACAGCTTCATCGCCTGCGCCGTGGCCATGGCCGAATGGATGCCGAAACGGCGCGCTTCGTAGTTGCAGGTCGCGATCACACCGCGCTGGTCGGAACGGCCGCCGACCGCGAGCGGACGCCCGCGCAAGGACGGATCGTCGCGCATCTCGACCGATGCGTAGAAACAGTCGCAATCGCAGTGGATGATTTTACGAAGGGGGGCGTTCACACGGACGCAAGGCCGACTACTGTAATTGCATACAGTATCCGTCGAATGTGGAGTTATTGCAAGACCGGAAAAAAGAACGCGCGGCAAGCCGCGCGTTCCCGGATGAAGCGGCGCAAGGGGACCAGCGCCACCTCGCCCTAGACCATTACCAGCTCAGCTTCAAGGTGTACTTGCCGTTGGTCGAGCCGGTGCCGCCGCTGTAGTACTTCACGCGCACGTAGCGGGTCGAGGCGCTGGAGCCGGTGTTGGCGCTCGAGACGGTGTCCACGGCGCCGGCGCCGTTTTCGCTGACGCTCAGCTGCGTGCCCGAGCCGTTGTACATGACCAGGTCGTAGTCGGCGCTGCTGCTACCCGGGGTCATGACGGCGCTCAGGGTCTTGCCGGCCGGCACATCCACGCGGAAGTAGTCGGTGTCGGAGGTGCTGCCCATGACGCCGTTCACCGTGGTGGCCGCGGTCGAGACCAGGTTGGCGGTGGCGGTGGTGTTGTTCGACTCGGTCTCGCTGATGGTCGGGCCGGTCGGCACGGTGGTGCCGCCGATCGCCGCGTTGACGGCGGCGGTGGCGTCGACGATGCCGGTGCCGCAGCCCGAGCAGGTCGCCGGGAAGGCGCGCGCGCTCGACTTCAGCATGCTTTCGACCTGGTCCGGGGTCAGGGTCGATTTAGCGGCAAACATCAGCGCGGCCACGCCGGCCACGTGTGGCGTCGCCATCGAAGTGCCCTGGTAGCCGGCGTAGTTGTCCGAGCCCGGCGCGTTGGTACCCGAGTTCAGGGTCGAGATCACGCTGTAGCTGCCGTCGCCGCCTGGGGCCGCGACGTCGACCAGGTTGCCGTAGTTCGAGTAGGACGCGCGGCCGCCGGTCTTGCCGGTCGCCGCTACCGCGATCACGCCCGAGCAATTCGCCGGGCTGGCGTTGCTGACGTTCATGTTGTCGTTGCCGGCCGCCACCACCACCACCGAACCGCGCGAGCGGGCGCCGTTGATGGCGTTTTGCGTGGTGGTGTCGCAGGCGCCGCCGCCGCCCAGCGACAGGTTCAGCACCTTGGCCTTGTTGGCATTGGCCGGCACGCCGGAGACGGTGCCGCCCGAGGTCCAGGTGATGGCGTCGGCGATGTCGGAGGTGTAGCCGCCGCACTTGCCGAGCACGCGCGCCGGCACGATCTTGGCGTTGTACGCCACGCCGGCCACGCCCAGGCTGTTGTTGGTGCGCGCGGCCACGGTGCCGGCCACGTGGGTGCCGTGCCAGCTCGAGTTCGAGGCCGGCGAGCCGGCATAGCATTCGCCCGCCACCACCCGGTCGCCCGGATCGCTGGCGTCGGTGTCGCGGCCGTTGCCGTCGTTGCCGATGGTCGCGCTGCTGATGAAGTCATAGCCCTGCAGGAGCTGGCCGCTGAGGTCGGCATGCGGGCGGGAGCCGGTGTCGATCACGGCCACCACCACGCCGGTGCCGGTGGACAGGTCCCAGGCGGTCGGCAGGCGCAGGCCGCCGACGGAATCGGTGTAGTGCCACTGCTGGGCGTAGTACGGGTCGTTCGCGGTCGCCATGTGGGTCATGATGCGGTCGGGCTCGGCGTACTCGATGCTCGGGTCGCGCGCCATCATCTCGGCGGCCAGCTTCTTCACCTCGTCGAGGTGCTTGCGGCCATTAAGCTTGAACACGCGGGCGCCGGTCGAGATCGCATGGCTTTCGCTGACCACCATGCCGAACTCCTGGCCGGCGCGGTCGAGGCGCGCCTTGCGGTCGCTGCTCAGGGCCGTGCCGGCCCGCGCCAGCGCCGAACTGGCGGCCTTCGATGCCGGGGCGGCATCCTTGTATTTCACGATGATACGGTCTGTCTCCAGAATGAATTTCTGCTCCGCCGCACCCGCCGCGCAAGCGACGAGAGCGAGCGATACTGCAGCGCACATTTTCAACATAGCAGGATGAATCGAATGCTTATGCTTCATGTTTCTTCCTCATTGTGATGTTTTCCGTCGAACGAGGTGTTCTTCGCCCGTGTCGTTGTAAACCGGTGCTCTAGCTTGTGGGTCGAGCCCGTTGCCGTCTGTATGCGGCTGGGTCAGGGTACTCCCAAAGGAAGAGCAAACGACGACAATTCGATACAATTTCGGCGTATTCACAACAGTGAAATCGAGAAATTTTGCAGAAACATACGTTCTTCGGTGAAATGTTAAAAATTTCAAATATTCTATGCCACAGTTTTCTTGATATAGCTCAAAGCACCTTTCACAGCAATAAGATATAAGGCTTAGCCGCCGCAGCTGGAGGTGTCCCACTTCCAGTTATTCGTGAACGGATCGAGTACGCGCGGCGCTTCCCAGCGTTCGGTATGACCATTGGCGAAGGTGCGCACGCAGCTGCCGTTGACGCAGCGGTTGGTGCAGGTCAAGGCCCCGCCGCGTGGCGGCGCCGATGGACGCGAACGGGCTGGCGTCCTGGGTGCTGCGGCTTCCCTGGCGACGACGCTCTGGGCGAAGACCTTGTCGAAGGAGGTCGGCTTGGCGCGCGGCCCCGCGTTTTCCACCACGTCGTCGATCTTGCAGGCATCGCCCGCCGCCGAATCCGCGCGGCATGATGCCAGGGCGCCGGCTTCGGCCGTGGCGCGGTCTTTTGCGATGCGGTAGCTGGTGAAAACGGACGACGATGCGGTTGCGCGCACGTAGTTGCCCCAGCCGGTTGCCGCCGTACACTTCAGGCCGGCGGCATTATTGAGCTTTGCCGTGCACGCATCCATCGCCGTCCGGATCGCCTCGGCCTCAGTCATGGCGCCATAGGCGAAATGCTGGGCGACGAGCAGGCCATCCGCGCCCTTGGCCGTGGCCCACGCGACCCAGTCACCGCCCGGCTCCCAGTACACCGCCGCAAACTTGCACCCCTTGTACTTGTCGCGGCACAGCTTCATCGCCGCATCACGCGCCAGCGCCGGGGTATCGCGCACGGCCACCGAGACCGAGTTGTCGGCGCTCTTGGCCAGGGCAATCGCAGACGCCTGGCCTGACCAGGCAATGATCTCGCAACCCGGGGCGCGGCGGCTGCATTCGGCCAGCGCCTCCGACTTGGCCTTGTCGAGGTCCTTTGCTTCGGTCACGGTGTAGCTGTAGCCGTTGGAGCCGACCGCGACAGCGGCGGCAGCCTGGGCGTGATGCGCGAACCCGGCAAACGCCAGGCCGATCAGGGAAGTGACGATGGTGCGATGGAAGTTCATGCTTGCTCTCGAAGTGGATTAACCTCCACATCATTTCCCGAGAGTATCTTTTATACCAGACCGTGCGCGACGGATGCGCCGAATTCCGGAATGGATGCGCCATTCCGGGGAATGCGTGTATTACATCTGGCGCAGGGCCGGCTGGCCCTGGAAGCCGGCGCTGACCTGCAGCACCTCGGGCCGGCCCTTGAGGCGGATCTCGACCTGCCCTTCGCGGCGGTAGATTGCCTCGATGCGGCGCCGGTTGACGATGGCGCCGCGGCTGACCTGGATGAATTCCTCGGGGTCGAGCTGGGCGGCGAGATCTTTCACCGGCACCCGGATCAGGGCCTCGACCTGGCTGGTGGCGACCTTGGTGTACTTGGCGTCGGACTGGAAGAAGATGACTTCGTCGACCGTGATCACGCGCACCATGCTGCCGACCGAGGCCTGGATCCAGGACAGGTAGCGCGGCGCCGCCACCGGCGCGGGCGCCGGAGCCGGGGGCGGCGCTTGCACGGCAGGCGCCGCCTGCCCCAGCCGCTGGCGCAGCCGCTCGATGGTCTCCAGCAGGCGGCCGCGGTTGAGCGGCTTGACCAGGTAGTCGACCGCGCCGATATCGAAGGCGTCCAGCGCATGCTGGCCGTAGGCGGTCAGGAACACGATGGCGGTGCCGGGCGGGCGCATCCGGGCGACATCGAGGCCGCTCGCCTTGGGCATATTGATGTCGAGGAAGGCGACATCCGGCGCGTGTCGGCGCAGTGCGGCCAGGGTCGCGGCGCCGTCGCCCGCTTCGGCGACGACCTCCAGTTCCGGCCACAGATCGGCCAGGGCCTCTCTCAGTTCGGCCAGCAGCAGTGGTTCGTCTTCGGCCAGCAAGGCAGTGGGCATGGTCAGTCTTTCTTTTTCTGGTGCGGAATCACGATGGTGGCGGTAAAGCCGGCGCCCGGCTCGGCGCCGACCTCGAGCCAGGCCGAGTTGCCGAACATGGCTTCCAGGCGCTGGCGAATGTTCGACAGGCCGACGCCGGTGCCGCCCACGCTCGACAGGCCGGCGCCGTTATCGAGCACGCGCAGGCGCAGCTGGCCGTCCGCGCTGGAGGCGGACAGTACGATCTCGCCCTGCTCGCTGCTGGCGATGCCGTGCTTGATGGCGTTCTCGACCAGCGAGATCAGCATCGCTGGCGGGAACGGGTGTGCAAGCAAGTCGTCCGGCAGGATGAAGCGGTAGGACAAGCGTTCGCCCATGCGGATCTTCATGATGGCGAGATAGTGCATGGCCAGGTCCATCTCGCGCACCACGGTCGATTCCTCGGCGCGCAGGTCAATCATGGTGCTGCGCAGGTAGGCGATCAGGTGGTCGAGCATGTCTTCGCCGGCGTCGACGCTGCTGCGGTAGAGCTGGCGCACATTGGCCAGGGTGTTGAACAGGAAGTGCGGCTCGACTTGCGCCTGCAGGATGCGCAACTGGGTTTCGACGGCGCGTTCGCGCAGGGCGTCACGCTGGCGTTCGGCCGCGGCCTTGGCCAGGCCGTCGCGCAGCGGCGCCAGGAACTGGGTCTCGATGTACTGCATCTGCGCGAGGGTGTCGAGCGGCGACGGAATCAGCTCGAACCGGTGCAGGCCCTTGCGCAGGATGCACCGCACCTGGATCCGCTGGCCGCCGTCCTCGCCCGGATGCAGGGAAATTACCAGCTTGACCGCGCAGGTCGGCCAGACCAGCTCGTATTGGATATTCCCTTCGGCATCCTGGACGTGCAGGCGCGGATGCGATGGATAGAGGGGGCGCCCCAGGCCCGGCATGGCGCGGCTGGTCAGGCGCTCCAGCAGCGGCATGACCGTGTGCCGCAATTCCTTGCCGTCGACGGCAACGGTCATGTCACGCTGCGTCAGGCTGCCTTCCGCAGCGGCCTTAATGGCGCCAGGGACATTGCTCAGCGCGTGGAGACGCCATGCGCCTGCCAGCATGCTTAGCGCCGGCATCGACAGCAGGACGGCATAGCCCGCCATCCACAGGTCCATGCCGACAATCTTGTCCAGCATCTCCTGCTGCTCGCCGGGGTGCCCGGTATAGCCGATGAACAGGTACAGGCCATAGCCGACCAGGGCGACAACCAGGGCAAGGCTGACCAGTTGCATCAGGGCCTGCAACTGCAGCAGCAAGGCGTAGCGTACCAGGGCGCTACGGTTGGTAGCGGCGCGGGCGAGCCAGGCGGCAAAGCCGAGATAGACCAGCTCGACCGCGAGCAGGGTCAGGAAGCCGCCGAATTCACCGCCCCGGATGTCCGAGCCGAGCGGCAGTTTGTGGGCGACCAGCGAGAAGCCGGCGACCAGGCTGCCGGAGAGTGCGACCAGCACCAGCCCGGTAAGGACGAGGACACTGGTCACGCTTGTCTTTGCGTGTGAGGTGAGGGTATTCATTGGACTTCCTGGAAAGTAGCGAAGTCGCCATCTTTACTAGGCGCAACATTATGCACCAGCCCCGCTGCGATGGATACGGGCTATGGGGCGATGGATGCGGCTTTTCGAGGAATCCCAAAAAAGAAGCCGCGCAATGCGCGGCTTCTTCTCGGCTCAACTTACTCAGCTCAAGGCTTAGAAATTGCCCTTGACCTGGATACCCCACTGACGTGGCTCGTTGGTGAAGCCGGTCAGGTTGTTGAAGTCGATCGCGCCGGTGATGCGGCGCTGGTCGAGCACGTTGCGGCCGAAGGCAGCCACTTCATACTTGCCGCCACCGAAGATATAGCCCAGGCGCACGCCGCCTTCCGTCAGTGGCGCGCCGGTGAACTCGCTCGCCTCGTACAGGAAGAAGTTGATCTTGCTGCGGTACGACCAGTCGGTGAAGAAGTACAGCTCGCCATCCGCGAACG
>Ga0265798_10006433_pt1 | contig 15439 bp, 16 predicted proteins | sample P3T30metagenome_FD_192430 | JGI IMG/M metagenome (GOLD analysis project Ga0265798, IMG submission 192430) | Plant litter microbial communities from East Loma Ridge, Irvine, California - P3 T30 | ecosystem: Environmental > Terrestrial > Plant litter > Unclassified | place: USA: California... | reverse complement strand
GGCGTCCAGAAAACAGTCGACTTCATCAACGAAGCCGGCGCCGCCGGCTGCAAACTCGTTGCCTTCCCCGAAGTCTGGATCCCAGGCTATCCCTACTGGATGTGGAAGGTAAACTACCAGCAATCGTTACCTTTGCTGAAAAAATACCGCGAGAATTCTTTGCCTATTGACTCGGATGAGTTTCGAAGGATTCGAAGGGCTGCGAGGGACAACCAGATGTAAGTTTCATGTTCCAATATTTCATACTTCACTTAACTTCACTGACACTGCTGTAGTTATGTCTCCCTGGGCTTCTCGGAAATCGATCATGCGACGTGTTATCTGACACAGACACTGATCGATCCCACTGGCGAAGTCATCAACCACCGGCGTAAAATCAAGCCTACACACGTCGAGAAGTTGGTCTACGGTGATGGCGCAGGCGATACATTCAAGTCTGTCACGCAGACGGAGCTTGGCCGTCTAGGTCAACTCAACTGTTGGGAGAATATGAACCCGTTCCTCAAGGCGCTCAACGTCTCCGAGGGCGAGCAGATTCACATCGCTGCGTGGCCGGTGTATCCTGGCAAGGAGACGTTGAACTACCCCGATCCTGCTACTAATGTTGCAGAGCCAGCATCGGACTTGGTTACACCGGCATATGCTATTGAAACAGGTACTTGGACCCTGGCGCCATTCCAGAGGTTGAGTAAGGAGGGGTTGAAGGCGAATACACCCGAGGGCGTGGAACCTGAGACTGATCCTTCGACATACAATGGACATGCGCGTATTTACAGGCCAGATGGGTCTCTGTATGCAAAGCCCGACAAGGACTTCGATGGCCTCATGTTTGTCGATGTATGCTTCACATTCGCTAGAGTCGTCAGAATCTTTGCTAACAGGACTATAGATTGACCTGAATGAGTGCCACCTGACCAAGGCGTTAGCAGATTTCTCGGGTCATTACATGCGTCCTGACCTTATCCGCCTACTCGTTGATACCCGGCGCAAGGAGCTCGTCACTGAAGCCGATCCTCAAGGCGGCATCACCTCGTACTCTACTCGCCAGCGTCTTGGTCTTGACGTGCTGCTCGATTCGGATGTGCACAATCAGAAAAAGGGTGGTGCTGATGCAAACTCTACAAATGGTTTGGCAAACTAGGTATCACTTTTCTAGGGCAGAAATCGCATTTTTTTCTACCAGAAATAGCTGTTGTGAGCATCTCTTCATTTGAAGGCTTATATATCGTCTCCAGGGGAAGTGTTAGCCAGTTGTCATACTACTAAAAATATCACTCTACTCTCTTTCCTACGCTGCCCTACAAAGTGAATAACTTCTCTTTCCAACTTGCTATCATCATTTGAACCTCGAAGGTATAGTCTTAGAAGAGGGAAGCGCACGACGTCATCCCATGAATTTGTGAGGTTGTCACTTCCAATTGAAGCAAAGAACTTCAAGAAAACACTAACCACTTGTCCAATCTAAAACACTACGATTCATCACCTCAATCCTTCAAAACTCAATCAGTAGCACATAATTGTATTCGCAATTCCTCTTCCTCGAAACCTTGTGGTTACACTCTCCATATAGCGAGATGCACCGTCCAAGCTCCTTCTGCTTCCACCTTCACTTTCATCACTTCCCACCCTACCTAGAACACACTTATACACACACTCACATTCACCTTTCCCCCCTCATCCAAGTTTCTGCACCGTCAGCGTTGACCTTCCTACATCTCCTCAAAGCTATGCCCGCAATCTTTCTACGTTTCCAGCAGCACTATCTCTCTCTCACGCTATCGTCCTCACAGACATCAAAGTCGCCACGAATAACCACCACAAGCCACCCGGCCGCTCAGTCTCTATGCCTGTCTTTCAACAGCGAGCGCAATCGCCCGAACGCGCGGAATTGCAGGCCTGGCAGCGCTCAGTCGAGGTGGCGCAGAGTGCGGTGAGAAATGGTATGCACGGAAATAGCTATCAGAGTTTCGGTATGTCATGGCAACGCGACTATCGGAGTGCTTCCTCCAGCGTACGAAGCCTTTGCTAACCAGGAACTAGAAGATAGAAACGGTATTGGTGCGAGTGAAGTGGACTCGCCTGCGAGCGATACGACGCTCAAGCAAGTCCAGAACCAGAACGACGACGACAAAGATGGCGCACCTGCATCTACTTCCTCACCTTATTTCGAAAAGAGGATACACACGGAGGCAGAGAGACGCAGCTACATACCCGTCGCCCTGCATCCATCTCTGACTAATGCCTCAGACCCTTTTCCACGTCTATCCTATACGGACACTGGGGCGCCTTATACCGTGCCGTTTTCCCTGCAAACTTCCGGTCCACAGGCGATAGCTGACGCGTTCGGCTCGCCCCAGGGTCTCCAAGGTCAGGGTCAGGGTACGGCAACGTTGCATCAGCGCAGAATGGCAAGTATACCGTTACCATTAGGTTTACAAGGCGTGGGGCAGATGGATAGTCAGGTGTCGCCAGTGCCGAAGAGACTTGTTCCTAGGGCCCAAGAGATGCAAAGGAGTCCTTCTATATTCCAGCACTATCAAACAAGTGAAGAGGAAAGGAAGAGAATAGTTGGTTTGGATAAGAGCGATGGTTCTGCTGGAGGTATGTCGAAGCAGTTTCCCGGTTTCTCCAGCAACGCTCCTGGACACGCTCGTCAGTCTACCGATCCCTTTGTAGATTACACACCTGATGCGAGTACTCGTGCGCTCCAACTACCGACTCGGTATCTGCTTCCAGGCCAGTCTTCCGGTCGCGTACCCAGGTTCACTGCAGGACTGCCACGGCCTCACTTGGCTTTCGCACACAGTTTCGCTCCCGTGCAGACACTACCTCCAGTCTTCTTCGAAACAGCACCAAAAACACCAGCATGGCCAACTTCCGCCCCCGCAACACTTGTACCGAACGTACCGCTCAATACATACGCGTGTCCTTCACCCCACGAACATCACCGTCCCTCCTTGTCCATTCCCCCACCCCCTATCTCCAGCTTACAAAACCACTACACGCAAGATCCCGCCACCCATTTCCGGCTCGATTCGCAAAAGAGCGTCCGCACAGCCTGGATCCGCACCGAGGCCTCAAAGATAGCCCAACTCTCGCGTCTTCGTTACCAAGCCGAGCAGCTCTACTCCAAGACCCAAGCTCAAGAAGACTACGAGCTCTGGCAGCAAGCCGAAGCCGCATTCGACGATGCCACAAGTTTGGAGAAGAGACAGGAGGAGAGACGTGGGTTGTTTCTGCAGGAGAAGGGTATGCTGCCGTTGAAGACAGGAAGGAGAGGGGATATGAGTGCTGCGATGTGGAGAGATGCGGAGGCTGGAGTGGGAGGAGAACACAAACTGTTGGGTTTTGCCATGGCGCTGATGGAGAGAATTTGTGCAGAGGTCAAGGTGAGGAAGGGGGTTGAGGACGAGGGTGGTATCACAGAGGATATGCTGGCGACGCTTAGTTTGGAAGAGAGGAAGGCGCTTCGTGCCCATCTTGTTACAAGGCTCCCCAAGCAGGAGTAGGGCAGATCGCACAAGTCTAGCCGGCTTGTGTGAGAAGTAGCGAGATGAGAAACCGAGAAAAAGTGGATGAGGATCAAGCCAAAATGGACTCAGTTGGGAACCTCATTCACCCCCCTGAGCCACTGAGAGGGGCAAAAATGGATTTAAAAAAATATTCCATGTACAAGTTCATCATGTCGAGTGTACTATTCTAAGCTCCACCACCAGGTACAATCTTCTTCCCCTTGACGCTCTTCTGCTCCACACCTAGACTCACAAAAAAAGAAATAGTACTCGTCGCAATAGCGAGTATAAACGCCGTTACAATCGCATTATTATAACCTTTCAACACGCCAGGCAGCAGCTCCGCAGACACCACTTTCCTCAAATTCGTCGCCCCAGCATTTGCTACAATCCTGCCGTCGAGGCCCGGCGCATACTTTGGAATTTCCTTTGCCAGCGTATTGACGAAAATGTTCTGTGCAATGGAGATGGAGAGTGCGCCGCCAAGGGAGTTGAAGAACATGACGCAGGCGTTGGCTGTAGGCATATCTTTTTCGTTTGTAACAACCTGTACGGCAACAAGGGGGATTTGTACGCCAGCTCCGGCGCCGATGCCGCACAGGATTTGGTAGCCGATCCATTGGCTGGAGGGAGAGCTGACTTTGAGGGTATAGAGCATTCCAGCGCCGATAGCGAAGATGCCGCTGCTAAACCACATGAAGGGAGCATACCAGCCGACGACGGTGATGAGGCCGCCGATTACAATCGATGAGCAGGTGATGCTGACGAGATAGGCAATGGTACGGATACCGGATTGTTCGGCTGTGGTGCCCTTGATGGCCTGGAAGTAGAAGGGGAGGTAGAAGATGTGTCTTGTGTTGTGTCAGCTCGTTTGCAAAGATAGTAAGGATAGGGCAAGGTGACTAACGTATACAAAGCCATTGACAGCAGAGTTGAGTAGACACAGCTAACCAGGACTGTGCGCTGAGTAAACACTCGCACGGGAATCGTTGCTCGCTCGCCACTGCGAAGCTGGATGATGATGAAGACGATGATGAGGAGCCCGAAACCTAGCAGCGTGCCCCACACTTTAGAGTTACTCCATGTGTACGTGAAACCGCCCCATTGCAGCGTCAGAAGCAGGCATACGATGGCGCAGATGAGAAACACGGCGCCAGCAATATCGATGTTCTTGAGGCGCTCTTTGACAGGAAGATGCGAGTATTGGCGCTTAGGGTTGGTGAAGAAGAAGAAGACGACAATGAGCGAGACGGCGCCAAAGGGTAAATTGATCCAAAAGCAATAGCGCCAGCTGAAGGTATAGAGTCAGTCCAATCTAGCCTTGCATGAGCTTACATAGGGAGAATGTACCTAAGCCGATCTGTGAAAGCACCGCCGAGAACGGGTCCGACGACAGATGCAATACCAAACATGGACGACAATGCAGCAATGTAAATAGCTCTTTTCCGCAATGGTACTGAAAACCCAATAATGGTTATACCGCCAGAGTATAGTGCTGCTGCGCCAGCTCCGGCAACAGCACGACCGATGATGAACATGGGTGAGCTGGTCGCCGCAGCGCAAATGACCGAGCCAATCTCGAAGATGACAAGTGCAATCAGGTATGTGTATTTGACGTCAAAGTACGTATATACCCTACCAAAAGACGGTTGGAGGGATGTAGTAGTGAGCAGGTATGACGAGCCGTACCAGCCTACATCGTCGAGACTGTTGAAATAGGTGGTGATTTTGGGAATGGCCGTAGCGATGATTGTGTTGTCGAGGGCGATGACGAAAGTGGTAAGACAGAGGCCTATTGAGAGCATGACCAGCTTCCAGCCAGTTAGATATTTTGATTCATCCTCGTCTTTGTCATCGGCATGCTCCTTCTCGGCGACGTTTCTACCAGCCTTCTCTCCCTCTGTTATTATTCTAGTCGCATAGTCCTGTGAAGCCGTGTCGTTGCTCTTTCTTGACTCGACGGTGTGCGTTTGTGTCTTTTTACTAGCCTCTACTGTGGGCTCGGGACTCTTTTCTGTATCCACTAACCTCCCATCACCTGTCGCAGATGAATGGGAAGCTTCGGCGTCGCGACGTGTTGTGCTTGCGCTGACGGGGGTATCGTTTGTCTGCATACCTCCTGAATCGCTGTCGCACCCAGGTTCGACAAGTTCCGTGTGCGGGCCGCTCCGAACTACGTAGCATTTCCAGACGGGTGGGTAGTCGGGATGGATACAAACAAATGCTGGTTACCCAAACCTGCAACTTGTTTCAAGGCGTAGTACAAGAACGAGAAGGATAGAAAGGAGACTTGTGGTCTGCAAGTGTGTATGTAACCCTACGGACCCTGCTCACGCGCCGCAATTAAATTGCATACTCGTCGGGATGATGACCGTATAGAATACGGCCATCGGCAACCAGGCGAGGTGTCGAATAGGCACCTCTAACTGAGTTGACGCGGCATTTTAGCTCTCGGTGTTCTAGTCGGCCAATCATAAGATATGCAAGAAAAAAAGACCAACCGGCTTCGCTACAGTTGCAGCGGACGTTTGTGGCGTTCGGGCTTCCATCCATACGCTCGACTGCGCTTATGATGGATTAAGAAGACAGTCAGACACGCGATGAGGCCCCTATCACAGGCCGCAATTTAATTCATCGCACAATAGGGGTAGATGCTGATGGATGCCGCGGTGCATGGGTCTAGTTGTGGTCTGCAACCCTAGCCCACCCCAGCTAGGACCGAACGATCTCGAACTTTGGAAACCGAATGCGAACATGTGATACGGGATCCCTAGTCTTCTTCTATTGCAGATCTGATGTCGCCATATCAAGCTTTATCCTTGACGAACATGTGCAGCGGGCCGTTTCGCTCCCGAAGCCGTACCACGGAATGGAGAGAATTCCCAGTCCAAGCTCAGAAGTTACCATTGAGTAGGATACAATTAACACACGTACAAGGCGACACTTGGTCTGAGAGAAGCGACGATAATGAACCTCTATAGATCCAGAATGGTGGGGAAAAAAAGGGTGCATTGAAGGCTTTCCCGTCATATACAATCCACATCTCACTATCATCGTGGTGATCCCATCTCACTTCTACAACACCCATCGATCCAGCTCGCCTATTTCACTATGTTTCAATTAGGACTCGCACTTGAATTATCTTGGAAATCTTCGCACCTCTCCCAGGCAAGAACCACAGGATATTTCAATCTTGACTGTGGCTAGGATCGTCCCATCATGGCCTTTTCCGCACTTTTGCTGGATCATCTGACCTTTGGGACATAGTTGCTGAAACACCATCCGGGTATGTCCGCACTTGTGAGAGTAGGCGTGGTAGGAACACATCGAAGGCGACGGTAGAAGATTATCGGTAACGACTGAGAGTTGCTTGACAGCCTGCTTGTTTTCCGAAAGCTTGTTTTGACAGCGAGATATGGTCACAAGAATATCCAGTATTGTGCTAGTATGAATCCAGGATATCTACCTCAATGTTAGGTCAAGTCTGATGTGAGAAGTGATATCGGCTTCGCTGCCCCATATCTTACCTAAGACCAATGCCGGATCGGACTATGTGCAAGTTGAGGAAAATTGTACGGGTAAAAGAATGACAGCATAGAAGTCGTTGAAGGAAAGTCTAGCTCAGAGCCCCCAGAAGGCGATGGATAAGATTGGTGTCGTGTTGGGCCTTTGCATCGCACTCGGCAACTCTTTATATGGAGGCATGATTGCCACTCTTTGCTCAAGTTACGCAGTTTGATAGCTATGAGCAACTAGACATTTGGAAGTGCATCAGCTACGTTTGACAAGGTTTAGTATTGTACTCGGCGGGAATACACAAATCTCACTCGGTTGTGATGGTGTCGAAGCTGGATGCAAGACTTACCACCTGCTGTTGAAAAGCAGTCGTACATGTTACTTTGAGGTATCGCATGCTTTTTTTTCCGGTGCTGCTCAGCCCTGTGATTGTGTCAATGCATAGTGGTATAAGCGACGACGGCAGGCTCCGGATATGTGGGTACAAAGCGACTGTTTGGAATTCCGGGGTTCTTTGAACGCGTGCTCCCGGCGCATATGCATATGTTGGAAGACGGTCAAGCATTGTTTAGCGATGGCAAGATTTGCTCTGCCGAGCCGGTGACACAGTGTGTACCGTCACTGTAGATTGTTTGATGTGCAGAACTAGGGACGTTGGCGTCTTCTCTAGAATTGTACATGCTTTCCTCAATGCCGTCTTGCCGTCGGCAGGTAGCTTGTAACCAACTGAGAGCTCAATGGCGCAATACTGCGGCCGAAGGCTGTGTCGAATTGCTCTCGGTATCCAAGACGGAAGGAGGTGGTGGAAAAAGACTGGGCTTCTAGGCGCAACGCGTACGTGTCGCTGAGCGGCGATATAGTGTAGCGGGTGTGCCTTGATCTCATCTAGTTCCATCGTACAGTACGCTGCGTCAGCACAAGGTAGTGTTTGCAAAGTGTCGACGGTATTTGTCCATGAATTTCTGGAATTCCCAGCCAATCAGCGCTTGGTCTCACCGCTAATTCAGGTGGAGTCGCTGGATACAAACTTGCTGCAAGACTTGCTTTGGCCTGCATATGACGAGATGATAGCTGATGATTTTTCCCCCCCGGCAAAGTACCAGTTCCTTTGCGGGTCGGGTGATGTGTTTGAAGCCAGAGGTGGGCAGGATGATGGAGCATTCGGCTCCATCTTCGCCTTCAAGGCTGCGAGGTTGCAAATTGCTCCGCTCGGCCATACTCTCACGCCCGCAGCACTTGCAACGTCATGTCAGGAACATGTCATACTTGGAGAGTGTCTCGTCAGCATGTACCCTGCTCGTATACGCGGTAGGATGCAAAGTGTACATGGACATGGCAGCATGTGCTGACCGCTCGTGGTTGAGTTTGGAGCGGCGTCTTTACCGCTTGGGAGTGAAGGAGACGGCGGCTTGGGACAATGGCTTCGAAGTGTCTGTGTTGCGGACGGGCGATGATGGCATACTGCATCCCATCCAGCCGTGGAACGATGCGTTGGCAGCGGGAGTCGGTCGTCTGAGACGGCAGCTGAGGCACAGCCCTGCAAGTGCACGCTGGCGAGGCTCGAGGCGGAGGCATTGACGTCGACTGGGAGAATATTGAAAATGACAAGTTCTAGCTTGGATGCCAGGTGGCAGCGCCTCCGTCTCCGTCTGAACCATTAACGGGAAAAAGGACCTGCAGCAGACGTGTGTAGTTTAGCGGAGAGCCTGACGCTTGACACGTAGCCCACCATGGCTCGCCTGTCTGCATATTGACGCAGGAGCTGCATGTCCACCTGCGTCTCCAGAAGGTCGGAATGGTTTGGGTGGGTTAATACTAGCAACCGTTGCCTTTGCGTTCGCCCTGCGATTCCTCTCTTCTGTTGCCGTCACCGTTGCTGCTGCTGCTGTTGTCGTTGTCGTTGTCGTTGTTGCTGTTACTGTCGTCGGCGCGCAATCGCAGTGCGCACTGCCGCTCGTTCCCCCTCAACACCAGGCCCCGTGACCGTCGTCGCATCATCGCGCGGAAGAAGCGCACTGCACCACCGGCTGTCCTCTGTGCACGTCTGCGAAGCTCCAAGCTTGCCTGCTCGAGCTGCTGGAACGTGTGCGCGGCCAAGTCCACGTCCTCGGCGTCCCCAAACAGCTGCACTGACCGCTGCCACACCGCCTGCTAACGTCACGGCCCTTTAAGACGGTCGCATAACCTCGCGCGCTGCACTCCCGGAGCTGGAAGACGTCGCGATGCGCTGTCCGAGGCCTCAGATCCACATCTCCCAGCCTCCCTGCACTTCACAATCGAGGCTTGACGTCTGCTAGCCTGGCGCAAAGGGTGCTGCATTGCCTCATCCACTGCGCCCTTCGATTGGCTCAGCCGTGGCCCGGGTGGTCGAATAAGAGCAAAGCCTGGCTCCAACACAGCGACACCCTCTCGGCCTATCCCTTTCGAGACATATCCCTTCATGTGAGCCTTGCTACGCAATCTGGCAGTCTAACATTCAAGTGCGTCGCTGACCGTTGCCCAGACGTTGTTCCAATATACACTCGTGTCCCCCCTCTTCCCACGCCCGAGCTGTCTATACCATCATCACCATCGTTCTCGCACTTGTTGTGTCTTGTATAAACGCCTGCGTTATTCTATCATGTGCATGCAGTCATCCTCGTCCATTGCCTAACCCAACAAATCTCCGAGCTACGCTTTCCGTATTGCGCCATCACGAGAATCGACCTTCACTGGAACAACGGCCGTGCACGGGCATCCGCTCTTCTGGACTGTGGAAACACATCAATTGGCCAGCTTTTGTTGCTTCGGTTTCGAAATCTCCTCACCTCGGCCGTCTCTTCCCACGCCGTCATCGGTCAGCCTGGGCCGGGCTGCACTGTGTCTACCCGTTTGGAGATACAGCGCATCGGTCCGGGTTGGCGGTTAAGGCAAGTCAGTGCGTCAGTCCATCTTCACCATCTTCAACACACCCTCTAGCACATTGCCATCTTTACTAGCTCCGTTTCCCGTCATAGTCTCATCAGCTTCCACGATCCATTCCCATCCCTTTTGCTAGCTCGGCCTCCGACTCACGACGTACAACAGACAACAATCAACAGACAAGGTCGTTGAAACATGGCTTCTCTGGACTTTGACCAGAAGTTCCTTGGTCGGATAGCCAAGCAGACTGAAGAGACGAACCCCTTTCTGTCCAGCGCACTATATCAGATCTTGGGTCTGTCGGTCCTCCTGGCCAGGAGACTCATTCGCGCCAGAAAGCTTCGAAAGCTAGACACAAGCCGAGACACGCCGTCACTCGCAGCCTACCAGCACATACTCTGGATGTCTCGTGAGGGCCTGTCTATACTAGAGCTATATATACTTCCGTATGCTCAAGACAATCAGCATGGGCCAGAGTGTAGAGTGTTGAGTGTCAAGTTGCGCGCAAGCTTCTATCACATCTTCTGCCTCTTTCACAACCAGCCACCAATAACGACAACAAACATGACAAGTACTGATCCCCGGCACCCTGGTGCACCGCCTTTGCCGTTGTCCCCACGAAACGGCAACGGGTATGGTCGTAAGACAGATCCCCCAGGACTGTCACCCCCATCGAAGCGTGCAGGCAAACAACCTACCCTCCGTGAACCCATCGACTCTATTGTATCCGAGACATCCTTTGTCACAAACCCGTATCCATCAGGTGGACCCGTCGGAACCCCATCGCCTGGGCCAACGATCAACGCGCCACCGGGCCTCAACCCTATTCCCATTCCGCAACCTTCATCTTTCATACTACCACCTCTAAACTTTGTGCCATTAGCGAGTGGCTACTTCACCACGGCCACGCAATACGCCACCTCCTATCTACCCGGGTCACATCCGCTAAGGCTCTCTGTTGCGCTCGAACACAGCGCGTTCCTATGGGACTGTCTTCATGATCACGACGGATCACGACGCATTGCTCGACGTGCTATCAAGGACGTATACCGCGCGCAAGAAGCCATGGACGATACAGAATTCGAAGACGCCGCAGAGCTTGTGGGTATTCTCGGTCGCATGATGAAGCGTAAGAGTTGGGAAGGCACTCCACGTGTCGGCGGCATGGCCAGCCCGGAGCCTGTCGCACAGGACTCCCCAGAAGCAAGGGGTGGCGTTCCTGCTCAGTCGGGTCGGCCTACTACATCTGCTGGCCCACGTCCTCAACAAGGCAACCGGGGAGCAGCAGAGGGACCCCCAATCTCGGACATTACTATACATATACAACCACCCGGCGCAACGCGCAGTCGAGCAAACACGGCCAGCAAATCGTCGCCTCGGCAAAAAGAAAGCAAATCCCATGCGAACAGTCCGAGATCAGCAACACAGCGACATGGAGAAGCTGGCAGCCCACACACCACACCACGCACAAGACGTACTAGCCACGAAAGCGGCTCCAGCACAACCCCTCGAGCACCACCACCACAAGGACTTGGGCCCCGCTCACCCACCACACCATCCACGGTCCGCACCGCACACCTAACATCGGGAAGCGGGGGCTCATCAAAAGGAACACCCGTCGCCGGAAGCTCCACTCCCCTCACGCAAAGCGCAGCCGCGACCCTCGCCTCGGACAACATGCGCAACTCGCCGACGCTTCGTCGCACACCCCCTACACACTTTTCCTCGCCCGAGCACCACGGTTCGCGTTTCTCGCCGTCGCAGGAAAGCTCGTTTGCACGGCAGCAGAGGTGACTAGCAGAGACGGGGCGGGAGAAGCAAAGAAGAATGGACGTGCAATGGACGAACTCGGCTTCGGAAGCTGACCTTGTGCTGCTGCCGTGGACGCAGCCTTCGTCGGTTTCTTCGACGCCCGTCGATCATGCTGGGTCGTCATATCACGCGCGTCCGAGCGCTTGATATCACACGTCTATTCTCTTCCCGTCTCGTCGCTGCTACAGATGTTTGGAAGATAGGGGCTTGCTCGTATCTTCAACTTTACATACTCTCTCCCACTCTGGGCACTTTAGTGCTCCTCTCATACACTACACTACACTACCTTTGTATCATACCCACTGGGCGCTCAACAGGCGCACATACCTCTCTTCCAGTATCTCTTCCCAGGTTTTTCCATCCAACAACATACGTTTCCAGTCTTACATTATGGCATATATACGTGCGTGTGTAGGTCTACTCAAAAGAGTCGCCCGCCCTTGCCCTACCCTTATTTCCCCATAATTGTGGCAGTCGGCGGTTTGGCGGTTTGGTGGCGGATTTGATAATAATGTTTTTTTAATGAAAACATGGCGTTTTGGGGTGGGAGCCTTTGATTGTTGTTGCGCTAGAGTTGCAGACGATACCATTCTGTTGGATCTGAGTCGTGTGTTTTTTTTCTTCTTCGTCTTCTTTTGTAAGTATCAGGTTCTGTACGATGGACGTACGTCCAAGTTAAATTAATAAAGGGCGGAGATGATGAATTCCAAAAACGGCACATGTTCAATACTTGCCCGTCTTGATCTCCGTGACGTGCAATACGCAGCCAGTCGTTCAAACTAGACTCGCTAATTCTATCGGTCTCTATCCTTGCCCACCACACCATCCTTTTAACCATGAAAAATACCTTGACCCCCTCTCATGATATCTACAATATTATCTGTCTTTTTCAAAAATCCTCCATCCAATTACAACACAGTAAATAATTCCGGTCGCTTAGCTCAGTTGGTTAGAGCGTGGTGCTAATACAAGATCTTGTATGATACGCCAAGGTCGCGAGTTCGACCCTCGTAGTGACCATCAACCTGTAGTGTTACTTTTTTTTGCTCTTCCAGGAGGGGTAAGGGTGATTGGTGCTGTGCAGAGAGAGAGAGAGAGAGAGAAGCAAACAGGAGAAGATGACGCTTGTCAGTTCTCCTTTGATCCTTTTTTATTGACGTTATTCCTGATCGAGACGGTAAGAAGTATTGTTTGCATAAGGAGGATATCTAGTGATGATGAAGAATGCAGTTGGCGAAATAGCAAAAGGCCATTCAAATACCACATGTATCATCTGATATATTCGGTTATACTTTTTCATTTCCCAACACCTTTTTATTCAAATCACTTCCCAAGTCCCAACTTGCACCACACGCACACCTATTACGCCAACTTGCCCATGACAAACGGCAAACTTCCACTCAAGCCACCATCTACAACCATGGCCTGCGCATTAACATAACTCGCCTCATCGCTCGCCAAAAACAGCACCATTCGAGCAATCTCGTCGGGCTGGCCACCCCTTCTCAGCGGATTCAACTGTCCAATCTTGCGCTCTGTACCCCGTTGCCTCGCCGCGTCATACGTCACCTTTGTCATGCCCGTCTCAATCAAGCCAGGGCATATGGCATTGCAGCGTATGCCCGTGCCCGCGAGTTGGAACGCACACGTCTGCATAACGTTGATGACGGCGGCTTTGCTCGCCGAGTAGTCCGTGGTACCGGCACTAGCACGCAGTCCCGCGACGCTGGCCGTAGCGATGATACTGCCGCCTGGGTATTTTTTGCTTTCAGACGTCTTCAGCATAGCTCGCGACGCGTGCTTTGCAGCAAGGAAGACGGATAGCGTGTTTGTGCGCAGTACGTCCATGAACTCTTGGTCGGTGATTTCCCAAAAGATTTTACTGGGGGCAATGCCCGCGTTTGCAAAGAATACGTCGAGGCGGGCGTAGGTGGTGAGGGCTTCCTGGCAGATGCGCTCAACAGAGGATTCGTCGGCGGCGTCGAACTGGGAGGTGTGGATTTTAGTGCTGGGGTAGAGGGTACGGAGTTCGTGGGCGTGTTTGGCTAGGTTGGTGGAGGAGAAGTCGCAGAGGTAGATTGCGAGGGCGCCGTTACGGGCAAATTGGTGGGCGCTTGCGCGACCGATGCCGATTTCCGAGTTTGCGCCTGAAGGGGAAGGCGGGTCAGTTGGAAGATGGAGGTATGGGTCAAAGGGGTGTATGGTGTACCGGTTATGATGATTACTTTGCCTTTGACTCTCCTGCGCATATACGATCAGCCTTGAAACTTGACTACGCACGCGGTTTGTGATGCATAAAAACTCACTCAGCGCCCAAATCACCCGCTATAGTCTTGATTCCTTGCATGCCTTCGAATGCCTTGGACTCGGCTGGGGCTTCATTGAGCTCCTTGCTTAATCCCTGCTTGTTGATTGTCGGTAGTGGCGCCATTGTGATTTCCCTTCTTTCAAGAATGCGAGAAAGTCTAAAGTTAGGAGACTTTCCAAGTGGAAAGGTTCAAGTAGACGTCGCGTCTTAAATAGGTAGTACCCGAGTTACGGAGCTCTTGGCAAGATGCCGAGGTAAGTCCAACTGACACAGGTCGTCCGGGGCTGGGTACGCGGGGTCATCGGCCGGCCCGTGAACCAATGCCCTGCAACTAGTTCTTGGGCTTGCCTGTTAGCTTAGTCACGAATGCTCGCATAGCAAGACTGTGGGGAAGATGCGATTGACATGGTATTACCCTCTAGTACTGTTTTTGTATGCGCACAACCACTTTTGTATTGTCCACACATGCATACACCCCCACTTGGTACTAGTAGTCTACTCGCCATTTCCATTCCCATCGCCATGTGCATCCTCTCCGCCCGCAGCTTGAGCGGCCTGCGCCATCTTCCACTTTTGCGCATTCGCCATGAGTCTTGCGAGTTTCGCCGCACTCTCGTCGTCTGCAGGGAATACGTAGTCCACGTACTCCTCGAAGCTGTCGTCGTCCAACTTTCTCCTCTTCTTGACCTTGCGTGGCATCTGTTTCTCAAGCTTCTCCCGGTCTTCTGCGCTACCATGAACATCCTCAAACGACTTCCAGGCGCTGAGGAGAGCAACGCGGTCCTCTTTAAGGTCGCGTTCCTTGAGACGTGTGTGGGCACGCGTAAAGATTTCGCGAGCACGTGATTTGGCGGCCTCGCTGATCGTCTCGTCGTCCTCGGCAGTGGTCTCGTCGGGCACGCTAAGTTCAAACTGTGCCCACGAAGTCCATACCTTGACGTGATCCGTCTTCTGCAACAAGCGTTCGTATAGTGCGCGTGTGCGGCCATACTCGCCCTCGCCTTCTTCAAAATCGATGTAGGATTTCCAGACCAGCTCAGGCATGTCTAGCTGCGGCTCTTCTACCGCAAGCTCGAAGATGGCTCGTGCGCGATCAAGGTCGTCAAGTCCGCGCTCTAATTCCGCAAACTTGATCCAGGTCTGAGAATTCGATCCGTTCCACTCAATGTACTTTGTGTAGAGTTGCCGGCACCTGTTGAACTCGAAGAGCTTCATTTCCAGCTCGATATAGCCTTTGAAGAGTTTATCCTTCGGACACATGCCTACGCTCTGACCCAGGAGCTTGCGCGCTGTGGTGAGCTGGCCCTGTCTGACTTCAAAGTGCGCAAACATTAGCCATACTTTTGCAAAGGTGAAGCGCTTGTGCGGTAGCAAGCGTATGCACTCTTGG
>Ga0265798_10006432_pt1 | contig 15445 bp, 13 predicted proteins | sample P3T30metagenome_FD_192430 | JGI IMG/M metagenome (GOLD analysis project Ga0265798, IMG submission 192430) | Plant litter microbial communities from East Loma Ridge, Irvine, California - P3 T30 | ecosystem: Environmental > Terrestrial > Plant litter > Unclassified | place: USA: California... | reverse complement strand
GATGAGAGACATAACCGCTCTCGGCACCAAGCGCATCATACCCTCTGGCGAGGTAGCAAAGCGGTTATGCAGCGGCCTGCAAAGCCGTCTAGGTCGGTTCGACTCCGATCCTCGCCTCCAAATAATAAACGGACGAGCCTCATTTGAGGCTCGTTTTGTTTTGCAAATCGCATAAAAACAAATTGGATTTGTTGGCAGTCGAGCCAAGGTCGATAGTCTTCGTCAGCGGCCAAGCAGGCCGTTGCAAGTAAGCTCAAAAGCGTATCGTAAGTATGCTGGAGAGGGTTCGATCTGTTTCACCATGAGGTCACGCCAATGAAACTCGAGGTCCAACTCAGCCCTGAACTTTTAACGGTATGCGTCAGAATAGAGCGCTGCCATATGACAATAGATGATGGATTTCTTGGCAGGGGGGCTGAGAATGAAAATCCGTGGCATCGCAAGTCGCGCAATGTACTTGGCGAAATCATACGTTCCTAATACTAGATGCGTCCAGTATGTCCGCAAGGCCGTTCGGCCTGACTCACACTAACAGCCTCCACGAAAGTCGGGGCGGTTCAGCGTAGACTCAGACGTCATCGTTCAACCCAGTGTAGGTAAACGTGCCTAAACTGGTCTGGCGCGCCTCGGCGAAGGCGTCGACCAGGCCCCGGCAATCTCGTACGAGTTTAGCTAAGGTGTCGCTGGCGCAGCGCAACGCCGGCGGCTCGTACTCCATCTGCGCCGGGCAGTAGGCGGTCACTAAGGCGGGCTGACTACTCGAAGAAAGGCAATGACTGGCACTTTGGCATGAAAGCACACATCGGTGTCGGTGCCGCTTCTGGTTTGGTCCACACTGTTATCGGTACAGCTGGCAACGTCGCCGGCGTCACGCCGGCACACGCGCTGCTGCATGGTGACGAGACTGCTGCGCTGGGCGACGCTGGGTACTAGGGCGTGGAAAAGCACCCCGAGAACATTGGCAAAACGGTGGCGTGGCACGTGGTCATGAAGCGCTCCAAACGCAAGGCTCCGTTCAAGAACAAACTGGGTCGCATGACAGAAAAGCTGGAGCATCTGAAGGCGAGTGTTCGGGCAAAAGTCGAGCATCCGTTCCATGTCCTCAGAACCTGTTCCGCCATCGTAAAACGCGCTATCGCGACCTGACTAAGAACACTTCGCAGTTGTACACGCTGTTCGGACTGGCCAATCTGTTGCTGGCCGGCAGGCGTTTCACAATCACTGAATCCCATAGTCCGTCCTGATTACAGAAGCACGCGACGTGTCGCGTCAAATCAAGCGAAAAAAGGGTTCGGCCGGCTCGCCTTTTGATCACTTTGCGCATCAAATCTGCTGAGGAAGCGAATTGATCAGCGCTTCCCCAGCTGCTGCAATTGTCCACATTAGCGCGGTCCTGATGCTCTGCTGCGTCTTAATAGACTACACGCATAACCAGCCTCCTTGCCAGGCGCAGTTGCTCTCACATCGAATGCAATATTTCGTGACTTTCAGAGCAGAAAAAAATGTTATTATACCTACATCTTTTTTCTGACATATGTTTGCGATGACCAACGAAGCCATACATGATGAGCTCATGCAGCGGTTAGAAGAAGGCAAACCTGACCCGCTCTATAAGAAGGTTGTCTCGTTCATCGTTCTCGATGCCGGGCACTTCTATGTATTTTTGGATAATGAAGATGAGATTCAGTGGTCTTGGCATCATACTGAAGATACTAAGGTTGCGCTAGGGAACGTCCTAAATCGTATGGCGTATCTACAGTCTCTCGCAAGATTCTCAAATGGAAAAAATAAACGGCATTTCCACAGGATGATTGCCGAAGGATTGGCTCGGTTTTTAGATTCCTCCTCCGAGAAACAAGCTAATGAAATTTTAAGTCTTGCTGAAAAAGAAATTCGCGAATTAAGCTTAAAAATTTCCTGGCGATGGTACTTTAACGCGGCTTATCTTCTTACGGCCATATCAGTGGCGTTGCTGCTTCTACTGTGGCTAGCCAGAGATTATTTGCGCATAAAATTCGGGTCTGCTGCATTTGATGTCGTTTTTGCTACGCTGATCGGTTCGGTTGGAGCTTTAATATCAATTATTGCGCGTGGAGATCGCATAACTCTCGATGCAAATGCTGGTTTGATTTTACATATCACAGAGGGAATCGCAAGGATAGTTGTTGGAATGTGCGGTGCAGGTCTAGTTGCATTGGCTATGAAGGCAGGAATTCTTGGGGGCGGTTTCTCGTTTAAAGGAAACGCATTTGCATCGTTGCTGACGTTTGCATTTGCCGCTGGAGCGAGTGAGCGGATCGTGCCGAGTCTGATAAGTCGACTAGAGCGGTATTCCCAAGGTGCTGAGAGCGAAAAGGGGCGGAAGTAAAATGTCAGAAAAGCAAGTTAGTGCAGTGATCAGGATCGAGGGCGGCGTTGCTGATGATGGAAAGATCGATCTGCATGATGCCGCAGGTTTCATAAGTGGACTGGCTAGAGCAACTAATATCACAGCACATGCGTTCGCTAATGATGGAAAAATTCGCCGACAAGCGCAGAATGCACATGGAGCTCGAGCATATTTAAATTCCTCGCGAAAGGGGTGCTTTGAAGAGCAGATTGATATTATCTTTGAAGATAAAATCGTTGCTGAAATCGGCCACACAGTCCTAGCTAGCGTTTACTGGGATTTTTTAACGTGGACTTGGTCTGCCGCCATCGGGATTGAATATGAGCCGCAGACTCCAAGGGTGCGCCGTTTTGCCGATGCCAACGATGTCTTTATTGATGAAATTGCTGACATGTTGGAGGCTCCAATGAAATCTTTTCACAAGGCTTTAGAAGCTGATCGGTCGATGACAATGGTTTTAAGTCGTCCTCGAGGCTCTGATGTTCTGATGTTCAATCACCACAGCTTAGACTATGTAACAACTCGCGAAGAGAAAGCTGAATCAGAATATATCAAGGGCAACGTTACTCGCTTCAACGTTCTTAGCAATCATGGTCGAATGTATTCGGATGTCGAAAAACGCGTTATCTCCTTTGTTATTCCATTTGACGACTCACGTTTAGAAAGTCTGGCACTCGACTCTATGCAGTCAAAAGTAAAAGGTGAAGATGCTAAGTTATACTTTAAAGTAGTGAAAATTGTTAGCGCGCATGGTGTGACTAAAAGATATCAAGTACACGATATATTAAATTCCGCAGATGTGAACGAACTGCGCGCAAGTGATAATTAAAATTATGCCGTGTTAATGAATGTTGTTTTCACTTTCAATATGTCGATGGGTAAAGACGCGGGCGAATTTTATCGGCATTGAGACGAAGAGTATATAATACTATGCGTCATGCAGAGGCTGGCATTGATTTTCCAGTGAAGTCGCTTGGGAGAGAGTATTCTTGGTTTGGTTTTAATCGCAGCGCGCTATATTTGGAAATTTTTTGACGAAGTTCTGCGCCGATTGAACCCCGGGGGGTAATCGTGCATCGTGCAACAGTTTAAGGCCCTCTAGCCGTATTGAGGTGGCCGCGCGTGAAACGCCATATCGCGTCATAAGTTCACGCGTTACGGTAAGATAATTTTGCTGATTGCACGGCTGGTCATCGACGAAAAGATCACCATAGCCGCGGTTAGATATACCAAGCTGATCCACAAGAACACGAAAGTCACGGATGAAACTGGCTTTCGGCATGAGTAAGCATGCGGCAAAGTAGTTTGCTTGATATTCCAATCTAGCTAAATCCGGATATGCTGAAAGCCCTACTCGTTGTAATGAAAAATCCGTATCGTCACAAAACTCACGCGAAAGGTACTTTGAGTGAGATAATAGGTGGTGCGCTAGCTCGTGGGCAAGTGTGAACCTATCTCGCCCCGTGTTTTCGACCGATTGCTTGTAGATGAGTATCTCAAGTGGGGCGAAAGAGATCTGTCCTAGAGGTGAATGCGGAAGGCCCACTTGTTCGATGCTTGCATCCATTCTTACCAGTAGTCCAGCGCGATCCGATTCCCTAGCGCAGATATCCTCCAGTGATACCTCGCCGTTACAATACCCAATCTCATGCAGAATTTGAAGGCTATATTTCTCTAGCTCATCGTGAGAGAGATAAGGGACTTGGTGCGACGGTTTCCTATTACGATTGGATATGGATTTTATTTGCATCGTTGTGAATGAAGAAACGGCAAATGTATCGCTAACGAAATCCCTGAGGGAATTTGTCAAATTTCCTGTTGGTGATTGCAGGTATAGGTCGAAGAACTTGCTGGAGAAATTTATCAGCGATAATCCTTCGAGTACGTTCTCTCTTATACTGTCATATGTTGCCAGGGAATTTACAGAGGGAGAACGGTGCAGTTCCCACTTAAAGCTCGATGGATCGAAATATCGGAGAAGGCCAATCCCCTTTGATTCTGCAAAGTAACGGGTGCCCGATTGAAATGCTGCATTGCTTGCTAGAACAGCTTTTGCGTTAGCTGAAGCAACCTGCTGGACCTTCGCATAAAATTCTTCTATGTCGCTCACAGGAACAGCACTGGAATAATTTTTGCACTCGATTAGCATAACTAAAGAGTATTGGGTGACGCCTGGCAGGTAGAACTCGATTGAAACATCAAATATAATATCGCTGCCGCGGTCTTTTGAAAAATATCCTTTTTTCTGAAAAACCTTGCAGTGTTTGCTGTTGGAAATAAATTGATCAGTTGCAATCAGACGTTCGAAAAGCTCAAAGATTTCTTTTTCGAGTAGGTCACCAGTGAGAGTGGTATTCATGCCAAAGAGAAGCCGTCTACGTTGTAATTTTCGTTTTAGATGCACTGACTGATAGCAGCCACGTGTTCGCAATCATCTTATATCTTTTTCATAGCGAAATTCGCACAATAAAAAATTTTTCTTTTTACGAAAGTTGTGACGTCACACGCTAGGATTATCGTTTTATTTCATCATCTTCTTCCGTCAAATTTATACGTTTTCGTAAACTGCTGAAATCAATAATGTTCGTCTCAGAGAAAAGCAGCTTACGCAGCGCTGTCTTGGCGTCCTTTGCTAGCGGCCTCAGGTTGCTATGAATCGCTCTCCGCTTTCGTAGAGGCGGGTTTATGTGAGCCAGACCGCAGTGGCCGGATGAAAACTTCACAAGGCTTTCAGATGAATTCTTGTGAAATTTTCCGCCAGTGACAGTGTTGGACGGTCAAACAGCGGCAGTACGCTTCGGTGGCTGAATCAATGCCTCGGCAGGTATGCCAAGCCCTTTATGCAGTCTCCAGATCATCGGAAGCGTCAAAGGGCGAATCCGATTGAGCACCTCGTACACCCGATTAGAGCGGCCGATCATCGGCTCGAGATCCTTGACAGTGAGGCCTCTCTGGTCCATCTGGAATTTGATGGCCTCGACCGGGTCTGCGATCTCCATGGGAAAGTGCTTCCCCTCGTAGGCTTCGACTAGTGTCGCAAGTACGTCTAGCCGGTCACCTTCCGGCGTGCCGAACTCGGCAGCCATGAGCGACTCGACTTCACGAAGTGCTGCGTGATAGTCAGCGTCGGTACGGATGGGCTTAATGTCCATAATGTCCCTCAATAGTTTGTGCATCGATGGCGTCGTCTTGCTTATGCGTGCCGACGAACTTCACGAAAACGATCCCGAACGGGTAGTTGATGGATGTAACCAGCCTGTACTTGTTGCCGGCGATATTAAAGACAACGCGTCCGTCCTTCAGAAGGCTTGCGGTACCAAAGTCGGCCTTGACGTCAGCTGGGGTCTGCCACTTGGCCTTGAGGGCGTGGCCATGCCAAGTGAGGAGCGCCTCTTTGGCGTCGGCATGCTCCGGTCGTTCGTAGAAGGCCCGAAGGGTGGGAAGTGACAGGACTCGCATGCTTCCAAGTCTAGTCCCAAATTGGGACTGAAGCAAGAGCAATGTTTACCTCCGGTGGCAGTACAGGACTCAGCGTCCACCCAGCTCTTCTATCTCGGAGCGCGCCGGATTTGAGACCCATCATGCCGGCGTCCGCGTGATGAAGTAATATTTCCAAAGACGATACACAACAGTGGTTTGCGAATTAAGCGATGCAGAAGATCAAAACGTCATGTGAGCGATCTCAAGTTGTGAAAAGTGTGGTTCTCAGCTAAGTCATTGATTTTATTATAGCGAACACGGCCTGCAAAGCCGTGTAGACGGGTTCGACTCCCGTCCTCGCCTCCAAATATTAAACGTTCGGGCCTCATTTGAGGCCCGTTTCGTTTTCTAGAGCCGATTTCTCATCGAATTACATTCGACTCCCTTTGCGCGGCATTTCAATAGTCGTCAGCGGCCCAGCAGGCCGTTGAACGCGTGCTGAAACAAGCGCCAACTTCCAGTTCCAGGGCGGTGGTAGTGTTAAAGCCAGCCTGTCAAGGGCTCTCCAACTCGAAGATGGAGCTGTACTCCGTCCGATCCATCTGAGAAATGCGAGAAGGATTATGGCCATCCCGGTCCGACTCGCATTAACCGACCTCTACGATAGCCGGGTCAGTTCACTTGCCGCTGGCGTGAGATGCGCAACTTCGCCGCCCTAAACACGATCGCTTCATTGGGCTTGGAAGGGCATGGCCAGCGTAGCGGAGCGCGCGCTCCGGCCGGACCGGTCGGGTGGCCATTGCTATGCCAGCTGGCACCGATGGCGCGCTACCAGAGTGCTTGGAACGCCTGGTCGAATCGGCCGTCCAGAAGCAACTTTTGCCGGGTAACCTGGGCGCCGAGTTTGCGGCACGCTTTCTGTCGTGGTTTGATGGCTGATCGGCAGATCTGCCCACGTCGAAAGCTTTGCTGGTAAGGGCGAAGCGGCGTAGAAAATAAGCAGGCCGCGACAGCGCCGGCTGCCAATGGAGTGGAACGGCTTTGTTGCACAAATCGGCCGATGCAGCGGTCGGGCGTGGGCGCGGGGTAAACTTGTCGGCATGAGTGCCCCAGCAAAACCGAAGTACCGAACGACCAACTGGAAAGACTACAACACGGCGACGGCGCGCGGCTCCCTGCTCATCTGGCTGGACAAGGACGTGTGCTGGCACGGCATTACCAGCGGCAAACAGGGCCGCCGCCGGAAGTACAGCGAGGCGGCCATCCAGTTCTGCCTGACCATCAAGGGCTTGTTCAATCTTGCCCTGCGTCAGGCGATGGGCATGGCACAAAGCCTGCTCAAGCTAGCTGGCCTGGACTGGGAGGTGCCCGCTTTAGCACCGTGAGCCGACGCCAGAAGCATCTTTCGGTGACGATCGCAGCGCAACCGACCACAACAGGATTGCACCTCCTGGTCGACAGCACAGGCATCAAGATGCTGGGCAAAGCCGAGTGGACGACCAAAACATGGGGCCGACTAGCGCCGCCAATGGCGCAAGGTCCGCCTTGGCATTGACGCGGACAGGCTGGAAATCCGGGCCATTGAAGTGACCGACAACGCAACCGGCGATGCGCCGATACGGCCATGCCTGCTCGATCAGAGTCCCGCTGACGAGAACATCGCGAGCCTCAGCGGGAATGGTGCTTACGACACCAAACGCTGTCACGAAGCGATTGCGCAACGTGGGGCACAGGCGATTATCCTCACTCGCAAGAGCGCCAAGCCACGGAAGGACCAGCGTCCTGGTGTCCAAGCCCGCAACGCCATCCTGGCGGCCACGCGCCAACTTGGCAGGAAAATCTGGAAGAAGTGGAGTGGCTATCACCGGCGCAGCCTCGTCGAGACCAAGATGCGTTGCTTCAAGCTGCCTGGTGAGCGCGTTATGGCGCGTGACTTCGACCGGCAGGTCGCCGAACTACAGGTCCTAAATCGGTTCACCCGGTTGGGCACGCCTACGACTGTGGCGGTGACCATGCCGTAATTCCGCCTGGGGTTGGGGGATTACCAACTCCGCTGATTTATGCAACAAAGCCTCTAGCACCTGAAACTTCGCCATCAGAGCGCCACGCCACGCAGAAACGCGTTCTCAATCAAGGCGGAGATGCCTAGTCGGGCTACGCGCCCGCGGCGCTCCGCATCCGCGATCCCTATCACCACCGATCCCCAGACCTCAGTCAGCGCCGCAGCGGGAATATCGACCCGAAATGCGCCTTCGCGCTGGCCGCGCAAGAAAAATGCATCCAACGCCACATCCCACTGTTCCGCCACAGCAGGATCCTTGGTTGCGTCCCGCCAGTAATAGATCAGAAAGGCCGTGAGCTCGCGGTGCTCGAGATACATGCCGGTCAGGCGGCGCAATGCATCGATCGGGTGACCTTGATCGAGCTCTGCCGCATCGATCGCCTTCGAAAACACCCCCATGGAGTGCGTCAGCAGGCGTTCGATCAGCTCATCGCGGGTACGGCAGAAGCGGTACAAGGTCGCTTTGCTGATGCCGGCCGCCTTGGCCAGTTCTTGCAGCGAGGCGCGCGGGTTATCGACTAACGCGAGTGCGAGCGCTGCCATCATCTTGGTGTCGTCGTTGCCGACCAGTGTGCTTGCCATTGGTATGTGAGCTCTCCTGCACAATGGGATGTGAATCATGACCGATTCACATTATATACAGTTTCCTTAATCGCGCGACGAAAGAAATATCTATGGCTCATATGTGTCTATAAAAAATAAAATGAATCTATATAGATTCAAATGGCAAACTCTGGCATCATTGCAGCCGTTTTGTGTCATACAAGAAAGGTGATCATGATGAAACCAACAACTGTCCGACTAACGACCTTGCCGGCTGCGGTACTAGTCCTCACGCTGTCCGGATGTGGAAGCGGCAAGGATGGGGAAACTCCGCCTGCGCCACCTGCGAAACAGGTCGAAGCGTTGACGATCCAGCCGCGCCCGCTCGCGCTGGCAAGCGAGCTGCCAGGACGCGTCGAACCGATCCGTGTCGCCGAAGTGCGTGCACGCGTGGCTGGCATCGTCTTGAAGCGCAACTTCACGGAAGGGGAGACAGTCAAGGCGGGCCAGGTGCTGTTCCAGATCGACCCGGCGCCGTTCAAGGTAATGCTGAGCCGCGCCCGAAGCGAACTGGCGCGCGCTGAAGCACAGCTCACCGATGCCCAGTCTGTCAGCAAGCGTTATGCGTCGCTGGTGGAGGTCGACGCCATCAGCCAGCAGGACTTCGATGCGGCGCGCGCCACGCTGGATAGCGCCAAGGCGGCGCGCGAGGGTGCCTTGAGCGAGATCGAGACTGCCCGCCTGAACCTTGGCTATGCGACCGTGACCGCGCCAATCTCTGGCCGTATCGGCCGCGCGTTGGTCACTGAAGGCGCATTGGTGGGGCAGAACGAAGCAACGCCGCTGGCGACGATCCAGCAGATCGACCAGGTCTACGTCGACTTCAAGCAGCCGGTTGCCCAGGCACTGAATCTGCGTGCTGCGATCGCCGGGGGCAAGCTCTCGCGCGACGGCGAAAAGGCGGCCGGCATCTCGCTCACCGTCGATGGTACCGACCAGCGGCGTGAAGGGAAATTGCTGTTCTCGGATATCGGGGTTGACCGCAATACCGGTCAGGTGTCGCTGCGTGGCCAGTTCGCCAACGCAGACGGACTGCTGCTGCCCGGGATGTACGTGCGCGTGCACACGCCACTTGCTGTCGATGCAAATGCCGTCCTCGTGCCGCAACGTGCAGTACAGCGCGGTGTCGACGGCAAGCCGTTCGTCATCACTGTCGGTCAGGACAGTACCGCGCAGGCGCGGACTGTCATGACCGGCGCTACTGAAGGTTCCGACTGGCAGATCACCGAAGGACTGAAGGCGGGCGACAAGGTGGTGATCAATGGCCAGGTTGTGCCTGGTGAGAAGGTCACGCTGGTTGCGCCTGCTAGACCAGTGGCCGCCGCGCCCGTGCCTGCAGCAGCACCGAAGTGATCCACATGCATCGCGAGCGCGAGCATTTCCAAGGATAAGATATGTCAAAGTTTTTCATCGATCGACCCAATTTCGCTTGGGTGATCGCCATTTTCATTACGCTGGCCGGTCTTCTGGCCATGCCGTCATTACCGGTCGCACAGTTTCCCAGCCTGGCGCCGCCGCAGATCTCGATCTGGGCCACGTATCCCGGCGCCTCCGCCGGCACCGTGGTCGATTCGCTCACCAGCGTCATCGAAGAAGAGCTCAACGGCGCCAAAGGACTGCTGTACTACGAGTCCTCGAGTTCGACCGGGACCGGCCAGATCAACGTCACATTCGCTCCCGGCACCGACCCGGACCTGGCGCAGGTCGATGTGCAGAACCGCATGAAGCGGGCCGAGGCCCGCCTTCCGCCTTCGGTGATCCAGCAAGGCATCCAGGTGGAGCAGGCCAGTTCCGGCTTCCTCATGATGTATGCACTGAAATACAAGGACCAATACGCAGGGCGCGACGTCGTCGGGCTGGGTGACTACGCCGCGCGCCGCGTCCATAACGAAATCCGCCGCCTTCCCGGCGTCGGCAAGGTCCAGCTGTTCGGTGCTGAAGCCGCGATGCGTGTCTGGGTCGATCCCCAGAAACTGATTGGCTACGGCTTGTCGATTACGGACGTGAATACGGCGATTGCGGCCCAGAACCTGCAGGTGCCGGCCGGCAGCTTTGGCGGCAGTCCCGGCGCGCCTGGCCAGGAGCTGACGGCAACCATCGAGGTCGACGGCATGCTGCGCACGCCCGAGGAATTCGGGCGCATCGTCCTGCGCGCGAACCAGGATGGTGGATCGGTGGTGTTGGCCGATGTAGCGCGCCTCGAGATCGGCAGCCAGAGCTACGATTTCGAAATGCTGGCTGCAGGTGAGCCAGCTATCGGCGCGATGGTGCAGTTGGCGCCAGGCGCGAACGCATTGCTTACGGCCGAAGCGGTCAAGGCGCGCCTTGCCGAACTGTCGGCCGACTTCCCGGAAGAGGTCGAGTACGCTGTCCCCTATGATACATCGCGCTTTGTCGAGGTAGCGATCGGCAAGGTATTGCAAACGCTCGCTGAAGCCGTGATCCTGGTGTTCCTGGTCATGCTGCTGTTCCTGCAAAACATGCGCTACACCTTGATCCCGACCATCGTCGTGCCGGTCTGCCTGCTTGGCACCCTGGGCGTGATGTACGCGCTTGGCTTCTCGGTCAATATGATGACCATGTTTGGCATGGTGCTGGCAATCGGCATCCTGGTGGACGATGCCATCGTGGTTGTCGAGAACGTCGAGCGTATCATGGCCGAGGAAGGTCTCTCGCCACGCGACGCAACCATCAAGGCGATGCAGCAGGTGTCGGGCGCGATCGTCGGCATCACCCTGGTGCTGTCGGCAGTGTTCCTGCCACTGGCTTTCATGAGCGGTTCGGTGGGCGTCATCTACCGCCAATTTTCGCTGTCGCTGGCGGTCTCGATCCTGTTCTCGGGTTTCCTGGCGCTGACGTTCACCCCGGCGCTGTGCGCCGTGCTGCTCAAGCCTGTCCCGCACGGGCACCACGAGAAGAAGGGCTTCTACGGCTGGTTCAATCGCCGCTTCGCGCGTATCACCGACCGCTTCACGTCGCTTAACACCAAGCTGGTCCAACGTACCGGCCGCTACATGGTGATTTACGCCGCGATCTTCGCCGTGCTGGGCGTGATGTACACGCGCCTTCCGGAGTCGTTCGTCCCGGTCGAGGACCAGGGCTTTTATATCGTCGATGTCCAGCTCCCACCAGGCGCGACGTTCGAGCGCACCGAGAAGGTAGTCAAGGAAATCGCTGCATTTGCGCAGAGCCGCAAGGCTGTGGCCGACAGCGCCGTCATCATGGGCTTCAGCTTCTCGGGCACTGGCCAGAATGCGGCGCTTGGCTTCCCGACCCTGAATGACTGGTCCGAACGCGGCAAGGGCCAGTCGGCCTCGGATGAGGTCGCGGCCTTCAATGCGCATTTCTCGACCATGAAAGAGGCCACCGTGATGGCGATCGACCCGCCGCCCATAGAAGGGCTCGGCAATGCGAGCGGTTTCGCGCTGCGCCTGCAGGACCGTGGCGGCGTCGGCCGCGAGAAGCTCGTCGCGGCGCGCGACCAGCTGCTGCAGAAAGCCAATGCATCGCCGGTGCTGGCCTACGCCATGATGGAGGGATTGGCCGATGCGCCGCAGGTGCGGCTCGACATCGACCGCGCCAAGGCGGAGGCACTCGGCGTGCAGTTCAGCGCCATCAGCAGCGCGTTGTCGACTGCCTACGGCTCGGCGACGGTGGCCGATTTCGCCAATGCCGGTCGCCTGCAGCGCGTCGTGGTGCAGGCCGAGAAGGAAGACCGCGCGTCGCCGGAAGCGATTCTTGCGCTGAACGTTCCCGACGGCGCCGGCAACCTGGTCCCGTTGTCCTCGGTTGCCAGCATTGACTGGAACAGCGCGCCAGCGCAAATCTCGCGCTATAACGGTTATCCGGCCTTCAAGATTTCGGGCGACGCTGCACCGGGCCACAGTAGTGGCGAGGTCATGGCCGAGATCGAGCGCATTGTCGCCGAACTGCCACCAGGCATCGGCTACGAATGGACCGGGCTGTCGTACCAGGAACGGCTGTCGGGATCCCAGGCGCCGGCGCTGCTGGGCCTGGCAATCCTGGTGGTGTTCCTGCTGCTCGTTGCACTGTACGAAAGCTGGTCGATTCCATTCTCGGTGATGCTGATCGTGCCGATCGGCGCATTCGGCTCGGTACTGATGGTAACGCTGCTGGGCATGCCGAACGACGTGTACTTCAAGGTCGGACTGGTCACCATCATTGGTCTGGCCGCCAAGAACGCGATCCTGATCGTCGAGTTTGCCAAGGACTTGCGCGAGCAGGGGCGCAGCACTGTCGAGGCGGCGATCGAGGCGGCGCGCCTGCGCTTCCGTCCGATCGTGATGACCTCGCTCGCTTTTATTCTGGGCGTGGTACCGCTGGCCCTGGCCACCGGCGCGGGCGCGGCGAGCCAGCGCGCGATCGGCATCGGTGTGATCGGCGGGATGCTCAGTGCAACGCTGCTCGGCGTGATCTTCGTGCCGATCTTCTTCGTGTGGGTGCTGTCGCGCTTCACGCGCAAGAAGAAACCGGCCAGCCCTAATGAAACTCTGGCGCCGGTAGCGCCCCAGGTGAAGGAGTAAACCATGAATAACATGCATCGTGCGGCCACATATGGCGTGGCCGCCCTTGCAGTCGCCCTTGGCGGCTGCTCGATGGCACCGACCTACGTACAGCCGTACGCACCGATCCCGGTGCAATGGAAGGCTGCGGACCAGGCCACCGCGACAGGCGGTGCGCTTGCGCTGCCGGTAGCGGACCTGCCTGGCCAGTCATTCGTGCGCGATCCCGAGTTGCGCAAGATACTGGAACTATCCTTGCAGAACAATCGCAACCTTCGCCAGGCCGTGCTGAACGTGGAAGCCGTACGCGCACAATACCGCGTGCAGCGCGCCGAGCGCCTGCCGGGGCTGGACGCGCAGTTGAATGGATCGCGCCAGCGCTCTCCAGCCGATGTGGCTCAGGCTGGAGTGCCAGGGGTACATAGCGTCTGGCAGGCCGGAATCGGCGTCACCGCATTCGAGGTCGACCTGTTCGGCCGCGTGCGCAGCCTGTCGGACGCTGCACTCGAGCAGTTCCTCGCGACCGGGGAGGCAACACGCGGCGTACGCATCAGCCTGATGGCTGAGGTCATTCGTGTCTACCTGACGCGTGACAGTGGCATGCACCGCAAGCGTCTGACCGAACAGACCCTGGAATCGCGCCAGGCATCGCTGCGGATCGTGGCGAAACGCCGCGAAGTCGGCGCCGCGACGGGGCTCGACTACCAGGAAGCGCTCGGCCTGACCGAGCAGGCAAAGGGCGACCTGGAGCGTATCGACCGCGAGCTGCGCCAGGCCGGCAACGCCCTGGAACTGCTGGTTGGCACTGATGACATCGTCCTGCCGATCACGCCCAGCGAGGCGCCGTTGCTGATCCAGGACCTCGGCGCAGGCGCGCCATCGGATCTGCTCAGCCGCCGACCGGACATCCTGTCTGCGGAACACCGGCTAAAGGCGAGCAATGCGAGCATCGGCGCTGCCCGCGCCGCGTTCTTCCCACGCATTTCACTGACGGGTCTGTTTGGGTCTTCCAGCCCTGAGCTGTCCGACCTGTTCTCTTCGGGAGGGCGCAGCTGGACGTTCACGCCGCAGGTAACGTTGCCGATATTCGATGGCGGACGCAATAGCGCCAATCTGGACCTGGCGACGGTGCGCAAGGACATGGCGGTGGCTGCGTACGAGGAGACGGTGCAGACCGCGTTCCGGGAAGTGTCCGATGCGCTGGCGGCGGTCGATACCTTGCGGCGCGAGGAAACCGCGCGCAAGGCCCTGGCCGACAGCAGCCAGAACGCCCTGCGGATGTCGGAGGCGCGCTGGCGCGCAGGCGTGGACGACCATCTGCGCTACCTGGATGCGCAGCGCAGCGCGTTCGCCAACCAGATGGCGTCGATTGAAACCAGCACCGAGCACCAGGTAGCGCTGGCGACGCTGTTCAAGACACTTGGGGGCGAGTGGTATACCGGGCCGCAACGCTAAGGTGCGGAGCCTGTCCGGCGTGGATCTCCGCGCCGGATAAAACCATTCCGCTGCGGAAAGTCCGTCGGGATGAACTGGGAGCAGGGATGCAATGCAAGACACAATTGGCAGCGCATGACGTCAAGGACGAGGATCTGCCGTGGGTCTCGGCCCACGACCTCACTCCCCTCGTGCTGATATGCGACCCCGAGCACGGCTATATCGACGAGCTTCTGGCGCATCTGGCGCTTGGTGACATGCGGACCGTTTACACCAGCGATGGACGGACAGCGTTGCGATTGCATGCAGCCCTCAAGCCGGATTTGATTCTGGTCGAGGTGAGGATACCGATTCTCAATGGTTGGGAGGTGCTGGAGCGGATACGCGAGCGGTCAGGGACGCCGATCATCATGCTGACCGCACAGAGTACCGAGGCCGACAAGCTGCATGGCCTTCGCTCTGGCGCAGACGACTATATCTGCAAGCCATTCAGTGCGGCCGAAGTCGTTGCGCGGATCGAGGCTGTTTTACGGCGTGCGCAGTTCAAAGGCAACCTTCCTCGAAGAGGCGTATTGCGCGTTCATCCGTTCGAGATCGATCTGCTGAACATGGAAATTTCTCTCCTGCGCGACAGGCATCATCGCGAGAGCCTCGATCTGATCCCCAACGAATTCAAGCTGCTGCGTCAACTATTGCTGGCTCCGGGGCGCTTGCACCGCCGCAGTGAGCTGCAGGTTTACCTGAGCGATGGGAGCGGTCCGAGCCGCAAGGTGGACATCTATATAAGCCGGGTTCGGCGAAAGCTAAAGCAGGCAGGTGCTGGGGCAGTGCTCAAGACGGTACGCAAAGAAGGGTATGGCTTCTACCCAGCCGGTTTGACGCCACATGCCGTTGGCACTTGATGATGCCCGCGCACGTCGGGCGACAAGAAGATGAGAGTCGCGTGAAGAATTACTTTGGAAAGAAAGTCGTCGTCGTCGTCGATGCCGGCGACCGCTTGGGCGCAGCGGTGGC
>Ga0265798_10006431_pt1 | contig 15448 bp, 12 predicted proteins | sample P3T30metagenome_FD_192430 | JGI IMG/M metagenome (GOLD analysis project Ga0265798, IMG submission 192430) | Plant litter microbial communities from East Loma Ridge, Irvine, California - P3 T30 | ecosystem: Environmental > Terrestrial > Plant litter > Unclassified | place: USA: California... | reverse complement strand
CGGAAAATCGACAGACGTGAATCGTGGTTCAAGTCGACGCTCAGATCGTTGGCGCCAGGACGGCTGTCGCGCGGCAGCGGATGCATCACCAAGGTGTCGCGGCCGCACACGGCATCGACCAGTGCCTGATTGATCTGAAAGTCCGGCGAATACCCCTCGAAGGACTCATCGGCAAAGCGCTCTTTCTGCACGCGCGTGGCGTAGACAATGTCTGCGCCCTTCAGGCCTGCAGCCAGATCGTTGGTCTGCTCGACGACATTGCCGTTGCGTGAAATGCGGTCGACGATATAGCTGGGCAGCTCCAGCGTCGGCGGCGAAATCAGCGTGAACTTCAGGCCGCGATACAGGCTCAGCAGCTTGACCAGCGAATGCACCGTGCGACCGTACTTCAGATCGCCCACCAACGCGATGTGTGCGCCGTCCACAATCTTGCCCAGGCGCGAGAACTCGCGCTGAATGGTGTACAGATCCAGCAGAGCCTGGCTGGGATGTTCGCCCGGGCCATCGCCGCCGTTGATCACCGGCAGGTTGGTGGCGCGCGCGAACTCGGCCACCGACCCCTGTTCCGGGTGACGGATGACCAGCGCATCCACATACCCGCTCAGCACCCGGCTGGTGTCATAGATCGACTCGCCCTTGGCCATCGACGAAAACGTGAAGCCCGTCGTGTCGCAGACCGACCCGCCCAGCCGGCAGAACGCCGCGCCGAAAGATACACGCGTTCGCGTGCTGGCCTCGAAGAACAGATTGCCCAGTACCGCACCTTCCAGCACCCGCGACACCTTCCGGCGGCGTGCGATGGGCTGCATGATGTCGGCCACCCGGAACAGCTCGTCCACGCCATCGCGCGTGAATTGCTCCACCGTCAGCAGCTGCGGTTTGCCTTCGAACAGAATGGGATTGGTGCCGGCGCTGATCTGTACACCCTGCGTTTCCCCATCGGCTTGGGCTGCGCTCAGCAAAATCTCGGCGACGAAGCGGCCAGCGATCTCGGGCATGGCGCGCGATTCCTGCGATTCCTCCGGCAGCAACCAGCTGTCCAGCGCCCGGCGCGTGACACCAATGCGCTCCGCAAAAGCCTCGCGCGTCATGTTCAAGCGGCGCATGGCGTCGCGGAGGAAGGTTTGCTGCCGGGCAGTCATGGCTATGCCTCTGGGTTCAGAAAGTGTACACAGCGCGCATATTACGCCGCGCATTGCGGAATGCAAGCACTACGCAACGCGTGTGTTGCTTCCAGTCTAACCGCCGAAGATCTTCCGTCGCGCGGCTAGTTGCCGGCACACGCAAGCCCATGACGAGCAAGTCCTGATATCACGGACGCTGAATCAATTCATAACTCGTGACCGGCTTGGTGTGGCTGCCGTCCAGATACCGATAACGAACAGACACCGCATCACCGACATTCAAGGGTTTGGCGAGCGGTACGTGCAGCACCACGTCGACCTTCCGGTCCATGAACTCCCCGCATCCGCTGTCGGCACGGCCCTGGGCCGGACGTTTGGATTGAGAGACTTGCATCGCGAAGCTCGAGCCCGTCAAGGCGGGCGATGTGGCATCCACCGGTTTGAGCGGGACATTGGCCGATGCGGAAAGCACCTTGCCTTGCAGCTCGCAGACGATCAGCGTCGATGCCCAGGTCGCGGGAGTGGCGAGCAGATAGAGGGCAAACAACACGGCGATATTTCGGATCACGGGCATGTCAGCTCCAGCCAAAAGCGGTTTTCAATCGTTGCGCCAGACCTAGCGCGTCTTGCGCGCTGGCGATGTTGGTGAAGCTCAGCAAGAGCCCCGGCGGGCCGGCTGCCTGCACGCGCCATGCGGACAAGGCGTACACCGACAGCCCGTGCTGCGCAGCACGTGCAGACAATACGCGGTCGTCGTGATCAGCGCCGAGCGTGGCCAGCAAGTGGATGCCGCCGGCCTGCAGGTCGACACGCAGCTGATCGCCAAAAACGTGTTCCAGTGCCTGCGCCAAGTAGCGTCGCCGCTCGGCATACAGGCTCCGCATCTTCTTCAGATGACGGGCGAAGTGGCCTTGCTGCATGAAGTCTGCGACCGTTGCCTGCCATAGTTCCGGGCAGCCGCCCTGGAAGGTGCGGCATGCCTGCGTGAAGGTGTCGACTATGGTCAGCGGCACCACCAGGTAGGACAGTCGCAGCGCAGGAAACATGACCTTGCTGAATGTGCCTGCGTACAGCACACGGTCTTCCTGATCCAGGCTTTTCAGCGCCGGCAAGGGGCGGCCGACGTAGCGGTACTCGCTGTCGTAGTCGTCTTCGATCAGCCAGCTGCGCGCCTCGCTTGCCCAGGCCAGCAAGGCCAGCCGCCGCGGCAATGACAAGGACACACCCAGCGGACTTTGATGGGATGGTGTGACGACTGCAAATCGTGCGTCGGGGGCCAGTTCGCGCCCTCGGTCCACACGGATTCCTTCCTCATCCACCGGCACCGGAACGGTCTGCGCACCGCTGCCTTGCAGGAAGTTGCGGGCGTAGAAATAACCGGGGTCTTCGAACCACACCTTGTCGCCGGGCGTAAGCAGGCTGCGGCAGATCAGATCCAGGCTGGCCCGGTAGCCGGCGGTGATGAAGACTTGCTCCGGCAGGCAGGAAATGCCGCGCGACACGCCCAGGTAGGCCACCAGTTGTTCGCGCAAGCCGCGATGCCCGACAGGGTCGGGATAGGCCAGGCCGACCACGCCCAGGCTTCGCACTTGGCGGGCGGCCAGGCGGCTCCAGAGCTTGCGCGGGAATGCATCGAGGGCGGGCAAGCCCATCTGGAATGGCAAGGGGACGGCAGTCTGGTTGCCCGGTAGTGCCTGCGCGGGCTCGTGAGCCAGCGATGCCGCTTCCGGCAAACGTCCCAGCTGCGGCGACACCACCGTGCCCGCCGGCCCGCGTGCCAGCAGATAGCCCTCGCCAATCAACAACTGGTAGGCCAGATCCACCGTACCGCGCGACAGATTCAGTTCACTGGCCAGGCTGCGCACCGCTGGCACACGATCGCCCGGTCGCAGACGCCCGGACACGATCGCGTCCTTGTAGCGCTGGTACAGCTGGCGGTAGATGGGGATGTCGGACCGACGGTCCGGCTTCACAACGTCGCCAACAGGCGCGGCTGCCGAATGATCGGAAACAGGCGAAGTATGAGCAGAAAGTGTCGATGTCATGGCCTGGTCATTCTTCCACTTCTTGGCCCTTATCGCTAGGCCAACAGATGCCTAAAGTGGAGCCATCCCACCACGAGTTACCACCATGCAAGCAAACGACACCCTGACCCTGCGCCATGCCGACACCGACGCGGACTACTGCGCCTGCTTTCCGGTGATGCGTGAACTGCGCGCGCATCTGACCGACGCAGACGCTTTCATCGCCCAGGCACGCCGTCAGGCGGCGCAGGGCTATCGCATCCTGGCCGCCATCAAGCAGGACGGCGATCAAGCAACCGTGCTTGGTCTGGCAGGTTATCGCCGGCAGGAAAATCTGTTGTACGGGCAGTTTCTGTACATCGACGATCTGGTCACCCTGGCCAACCAACGCAGTACTGGCGTAGGCGCCGCGCTGATCGATGCCCTGCGCCAGCAGGCACGTGACGCAGGCTGCGCGAAGCTGGTGCTGGACACCGGTCTGGCCAACGCGCGTGCCCAACGCTTTTATTTCCGCAGCGGCTTGCTGTCGGCAGGCTTGCACTTCAATCAAGCCCTGCGCTGAAACCCCCTGCCTGACCACCACCTTCCCTGACCACTTTCAATCTACCTAGCCAATCATGAGCACACTTCGCCTGCCCTACTCCGACCTGTCTTCCCAGGCCTACCAAGGCTTCGTCCAGACCAAGAAAGCACTGGACCAAAGCACGCTTGGCAAGGCCTTGATCGAACTGATCAACCTGCGCATTTCGCAGATGAATGGCTGCGCGTTCTGCCTGGAAATGCACGCAGCCGCACTGCGCAGCGGCAACCAGGATGCGCGGCGTATCGACGGCCTGGCTGGATGGCGCGTGAGCGAGCGCTACACCGAGCGGGAACGCGCGGCGCTGGCCTGGGCCGAGTCGCTCACCGCGATCAGCGAAGACCATGCACCGGATGCCGTCTTTGAACCCCTGAAGGCGCATTTCAGCAATGTCGAGATCGCCGACCTGACGTTTGCAGCGGCGTTGATGAACGCCTTCAACCGCCTGGCGATCGGGATGCGTCAGTAGGCTCGCCGGGGAAGGTCTTCGCGATCAGCGCCTCTACCCTTGCCTTGTCTGCAGGCGTAGCGGGGTTGTAGACGATCAGGCTCAGGTCCGGGCGTTGGTCGACGGCGAAGGCCGAGTATTCCAGCGTGATGTCGCCCAGCTCCGGGTGGCGCAATTGCTTGACGCCTTCGCCATGGGCTTGCACTTCGTTGGTCTGCCACATGGCCAGGAAATCAGGACTGGTCTGGCTCAACTCCTCGACCAGTCGGGCGACTTCGCTATCGGCGCCGGCCCGGGCCACGTCCACCCGGACCGATGCCACCACGAACCGCGCTACTGACGCCCAATCCGATTGCTTGCTGCGCATGTTTGGGTCGCAGAAAATGCGGCGCAAGATGTTGCGCTGATCGGGTGCCAGCGTCCGGTAATCGGTAAGCACCGAGGCCGCGGCACGATTCCACGCCACGACATCCCAGGTCGCCGTCCTGACGATCGCCGGGCTGAAGGTCAGCACATCCAGCAAGCGCTGCAGGCGCGGCGTGATCGGATCGCTGCTGCGGTAACGCACGTCCGGTGCTCGACCCAGGCCAAGCAGGAACAGGTGCTCGCGCTCGACCTCGGTCAGCACCAAGGCGCGCGAAATGCGGTCCAGCACCTCGGCAGAAGGCTTGCCGCCGCGCCCTTGTTCGAGCCAGGTGTACCAGGTGGGGCTGATGTCGGCGCGCTGGGCGACTTCTTCGCGACGCAGGCCTGCAGTACGCCTGCGCCCTGCCGCAATGCCGAACGAGGCGGGGTCGAGCTTGGTTCGACGGTCTTTCAAATACACGCCCAGCGAGTTGCCAGTAGTCATGGATGCAGATCCTGCGTGAATTCCGCATGAAGCCAGCCAGAATCTTGCCTGGATCCTGTTAGGCCTTATACCGGGATAATGTCACTACTTTACCTGCATAAATGCTACGCCGAGAATGGCGTTCCTGAACATTCAAGTGAGTCTTACATGCATGTATTCGTCACCGGCGCGACGGGTTGGGTTGGCTCGGCAGTAGTGCAAGAACTGATAGGTGCGGGCCACCGAGTGACCGGGCTGGCGCGCAATCCGGATCGGGCCGTCGGCCTCAGCGCAGCGGGTGCCACAGTGTGTCTGGGTACATTGGATGACCTGTCGCTGCTGCGTCGCCAGGCCGCAGCCGCAGACGCCGTCATCCACCTCGCCTTCAATCACGATTTCTCGAAATATGCGGAGAACGCCCAACAGGATCGCCGAGTCATCGACACAATGGGCAATGCGCTGCTTGGCTCGACAAAGCCCTTGATCGTCACCACAGGCGTCGCCGGCGTGGCGCCCGGCCATGTCTTACTGGAAACCGATCGCACACCACAGAATTCGCCCAATCCGCGCAGGTCCGAAGCGGCGGCCGTGGCAGTCGCAGAGCAAGGCGTTCGCAGTGCCACCGTTCGGCTTGCACCATCCGTCCACGGCGCGGGCGATTACGGCTTTGTTCCTTTGTTGATCCGCCTGGCGCGGGAAACCGGCGTGTCCGCCTATGTCGGAGACGGCCTGAACCGGTGGCCCGGCGTGCATCGTCTGGATGCTGAGCAGCTTTACCGGCTGGCCGTGGAGCACGGGGCAGCCTCCCCCGTGTATCACGCCATCGCCGATGAGGGCGTGGCGTTCAAGGAGATCGCCCAGGTGATCGGCGACCAGCTGGGCATCCCGGTTGAATCGCGCGATCGTGCGCACTTCGGCTGGTTCGCCGATTTCGCCAGCGCCGACATGCCTGCATCCAGCGCGCACACGCGCAGCGTGCTGGGATGGCAACCTGCTCGCCCGGACTTGCTGACGGATATCGCGCAAGCGGCGTATTACGCCGGCTAGTCAACCCCGGGCGGCAGCGCCCATGCTGTCATGCGATGTGCGTGGGCCGAGGCAATGCGCGCAGGTCGTCGGTCCACGTGCCGGCCGCCCGCAAGGACACTTCGTGCGCCTCATCGCGCATCGTCTCGGCCAGCGCGGCGTCGTACCAATCTCGCATGGCGGGATGGGCCAACATGGTGGTGACATAGGCGCTTGCTGCCGGTCCGGGCTCCAATCCGTAGGACTGGATGCGAAACACCACGGGCGCATAAAACGCATCCACGGCAGTGAAGCGGTCACCGGCCAGGAAGGGGCCGCCAAAGCGCGCAAGTCCCTGTGCCCACAGGGCTTCGATGCGTTGCAGGTCTTCCACCAACGCGTCAGGCATATCTGCAAGCTGGACGCGAATGCCGCAGCTCATCGAGCAGTGTTCGCGCAGGGCTGCAAACCCCGAATGCATCTCGGCGGCCGCCGACCGCGCCCACGCGCGTGCGGCGAGATCGCCGGGCCACACACCGCTGTGACGTTCAGCCAGGTATTCGACGATCGCCAAGGAATCCCACACGTGGATGGAACCATCGATCAGCACAGGCACCCTGCCGGCTGGCAGCAAGGGGCGGATCGCCGGGTCGTCGAAGTCCTCGCCGAACTTGATCAAGGTTTCTTTGAACGGAATCTGCTGGCTCTGAAGCAAGACCCAAGGACGCAACGACCACGATGAATAGTTCTTGTTGGCGATGATCAATTCGTACACGGCGGGCTTCCTGTCATGACCGGCATTTGAGGGGAAAGACAGGCGGCAATACGCTGGTACGCACCGGCAGCACCCATTTTCCGGGCAGCGTATCACGCTGTCGGTCAAGCATGCCGTAGCGCTCGTCGGCCATGCTAGGGTACGGGGCCGCGATCGCCAGGTATTCGTCCGTCATGACGCCCTTCCCCTATCACCGCATCAACATCGTCGGCGCCGCAGGTTCTGGCACGTCCACGCTTGGGCGTGCGCTGGCCCGCAGGCTGGACTACGCATTTCTGAATGCCGACGATTTTTACTGGAAGCCGAGCACGCCGCCGTTCCAGCAGAAATATGAGCCTGAAGAACGATTGGCAACGATCGTGAACGCCATGGACGTCCAGCCCGCCACCGTGATCGCCGGCTCCGTCGCTGGCTGGGGGGAACGGCTGGAAGATGCCTTCGATCTGGTCGTGTTCCTGTCCCTGCCCACCGCGCTTCGCATGCAGCGCATCGAAGCCAGGGAAATCGCCCGCTTCGGCCGTGCCGACCCGGCTTTCCTGGAATGGGCCGGGCAGTACGATGAAGGCCGTCTGTCAGGCCGCAGCCGCGCCCGACACGAAGCCTGGCTAAGCAGCCGCAAATGCTGTGTGGTGCGCTTCGAGGGCGATCAAGAGGTCGAAGCGCGAATCGATACGCTGATCGGGTCACACGGTGTTCCAGGAAGGCTTGATGCATGAAGCTTGTGCATGAACGTTGATGCACGCCCCACCAGCCCCATATACCTCTGATGAGCCCACGCCGTGCCGCCGACCATGACGCCCTGACGGACTTCCACCCCGCCGTCGCCGAGTGGTTTCGCACGCGATTTCCGGGCGCTACCCCTGCCCAGCAGCAGGCGTGGCCGCTGATCAAGCGCGGCCACCATACTCTGGTCGCGGCGCCTACCGGTTCCGGCAAGACGCTGACCGGCTTTCTGGCCGCCATCGACGATCTGGTGCGAGACGGCATTGCCCACGGCGGCGCCTTGCCCGACGAGCTGCGGGTGGTGTACGTCTCACCGCTCAAGGCCTTGTCCAACGACATCCAGGTGAATCTGGAGGCGCCCTTGCGGGGCATCTCGGAAGTCCTCGCCCGCATGGGCCTGCCCGATCCCGGCATCACTACCGCCGTGCGCACCGGGGACACGCCCGTCCAGGCACGCAATGCCATGCGCAAGCGTGCACCGCACATCCTGGTGACGACGCCGGAATCGCTGTATGTGCTGCTGGGCTCGGACAGCGGGCGCGCCATGCTGGCCACCACCCGAAGCGTGATCGTCGATGAAATCCATGCGGTGGCCGGCGGCAAACGCGGCAGTCACCTGGCGCTGAGCCTGGCCCGGCTGGATGCGCTGTGCGCACAGCCACCCTTGCGCATCGGCCTGTCGGCCACGCAGAAGCCGCTCAGCGCCGTCGCGCGCTTCCTGGCGGGCACGCATGGAGAGTGCGCGGTGGTCGATGTGGGCCATGCCCGCCAGCGCGACCTGGCGCTGGAATTGCCGCCGGTACCGCTGGACGCCGTGATGCCCAACGAGGTCTGGGAACGCGTCTACGACCGCATGGCCGAGCTGGCGGTCCTGCACAAGACCACCTTGATCTTCGTGAACACCCGGCGCATGGCGGAACGCGTCGCGCGCCATCTGGGCGAGCGCCTGGGCGCAAACCTGGTGGCGGCGCATCATGGCAGCCTGGCGCGCGAGCACCGGCTGGATGCCGAGCAGCGCCTGAAGCGCGGTGAGCTGCAGGTGCTGATCGCCACGGCATCGTTGGAGCTGGGGATCGACATCGGCGATGTCGACCTGGTGTGCCAAGTGGGCTCGCCGCGCGGCATCGCGGCCTTCCTGCAACGCGTCGGCCGCGCCGGACACCAGGTGGGCGGCACATCAAAAGGACGCCTGTTCCCGACGTCGCGCGACGACCTGATCGAGTGCGCCGCCCTGCTGGATTGCGTGCGACGCGGCGAACTCGACACCTTGCGCATTCCCACGGCGCCACTGGACGTGCTGGCGCAGCAGATCGTGGCCGAAGTCGCCAGCCGGGAATGGCATGAAGACGCCTTGTTCGACCTCGTGCGACGCGCGTCGCCCTATTCGGATTTGCCGCGCGATCGCTTCGATGCGGTGTTGGCCATGCTTGCCGAGGGCTATCTGGGGCGCCAGGGCGTACGCGCCGCCTACATCCACCGGGACACGGTGTCCGGCACGGTGCGTGGCCGGCGTGGCGGCAAGCTCACCGCCGTGACCTCGGGCGGCACCATTCCCGACAATGCCGATTACACGGTGCTGCTGGAACCGCAGGCCCATGCGATCGGCACCGTGAATGAAGACTTCGCCGTTGAAAGCCTGGCGGGCGATGTATTCCAGCTCGGCAACACCTCGTACCGCATTCTGAAGGTCGAAAGCGGCAAGGTACGGGTCGAAGACGCCCACGGCATGCCGCCCAACATCCCCTTCTGGCTGGGCGAAGCGCCGGGACGCAGCGATGAATTGTCGATCGGTGTGGCGCGGCTGCGGGCCGAGATCGATGCACGGCTGGAAGGCACTGCCGGCACCGATGCCGCCACCGACTGGCTGATCGACGAAGTCGGTCTCGACATGGCTGCGGCCGCCCAGATCGTCGACTACCTGGCGCGTGCCCGCGCAGCGCTCAGTGCGCTGCCCAGCCAGGACACGCTGGTGATGGAACGATTCTTCGACGAATCCGGCGGCATGCAATTGGTGATTCACTCGCCCTTCGGCAGCCGCATCAATCGGGCGTGGGGACTGGCGCTGCGCAAGCGCTTCTGCCGCAGCTTCAACTTCGAATTGCAGGCAGCGGCCACAGAAGATGCCATTGTCTTGTCTCTGTCGACCAGCCACAGTTTTGCGCTGGACGAGGTCTGGCGCTATCTGCGCGCCAGCAGCGCCGAACACCTGCTGATCCAGGCCTTGCTGGATGCGCCGCTGTTCAACGTGCGCTGGCGCTGGAACGCCACCACTGCCCTGGCCTTGCCTCGATTTGCCGGTGGCCGCAAGGTGGCGCCACCGCTGCAGCGCATGCGCAGCGACGACTTGCTGGCCGCCGTGTTCCCCGATCAGGCAGCCTGCCTGGAGAACATCAGCGGCGAACGCGAACTGCCCAGCCATCCGCTGGTGGACCAGACCCTGGACGACTGCCTGCACGAGGCCATGGACAGCGAGGGCTGGCTGGCCTTGCTGCGCCGTATCGAAGCAGGCGAAGTGCGCCTGATCGCGCGCGACTTGCCCGCCCCCTCGCCGCTGGCCATGGAAATACTGAACGCACGTCCTTATGCATTCCTGGACGATGCGCCGCTGGAAGAACGCCGTACCCAGGCGGTCATGAACCGGCGCTGGACCGACCCGGAATCTGCAGACGACCTGGGCGCGCTAGACGCCGACGCGATTGCGGCGGTACGCGAGGAAGCCTGGCCCGAGGTGCGCAATACCGACGAAATGCATGAAGCGCTGATGAGCCTGGCCTGCATTACCGATACCGAGGCGCAGGCGCATGACGGCTGGCCGGATTGGCTTGCAGCACTTGCCCGCAGCGGCCGTGCTGTGCGGTTGGAGACCGGGGCGGCCGAGTCGCTGTGGGTGCCGATCGAGCGGCTTGCGAGCGTGCGGGCAGTGTATCCAGCGAAGCCCGAGGACGGCGGCAGCGCGCCGATCACGGTCAAGAAAACAAAGCGTGGCACCGGGCCATCCCGCGACGCGCATGCAGAACGCAAAGGCGGTGCCCCCGAGCTGGATCCCGACGACGCCATGGTCGACATCCTGCGTGCCCGCCTGAGCGGCTTCGGTCCGCTCTCCCTGACTGCCATTGCCCAGGCGCTTGCCCTGCCCGAAACGCGCGTCGCAGCCGGGCTCGCCCGCCTGGAAGCCGAGGGCTATGTGATGCGCGGGCACTTCACGCCCGGTGCATCGGATGAAGAGTGGTGCGAACGTCACCTGTTGGCGCGGATTCATCGCTACACCATCAAACGCCTGCGTCGCGACATCGAACCGGTCTCGCGCCAGGACTTCATGCGCTTCCTGTTCGACTGGCAGCACCTGTCGTCAGACAAGCAATTGCAAGGACCGGCAGCACTGGCCTCAGTCCTGGCACAGCTGGAAGGCTTCGAAGCCGCCGCCGGCGCCTGGGAAAGCGACTTGCTGCCCGCCCGCTTGCCGGACTATTCGCCCTCGTGGCTGGACGACGCCTGCCGATCTGGACGGGTGGTGTGGACCCGCCTTGGCGGAGCCGCGCGCACAGGCAGCGCGGCATCGCGCACAGCCACCGGGTTGATGCGCGCCACGCCGATTGTCTTGCTGCCGCGTCGCCAAGTCGCGATCTGGCAGGCATTGCCAGAACTGGACGTGCCGGTCGCCTTGTCCGCGCGTGCCCAGCGCGTGTTCGACACGCTGGCCCGGCACGGCGCGATGTTCATCGATGAATTGCTTGCCGACACACGACTGCTGCCCACCGAGCTTGAAAATGCCTTGGGTGAACTGGTGGCAACTGGCCACGTGAATGCCGACAGCTTTGCGGGCTTGCGCGCTTTGTTGTTGCCCGCGACAAAGCGCACCAGTCCGGGCAAGCGCAGGCGCTATGGCGCGGCGCCGCCCACGCTGGAAGACGCCGGACGCTGGGCAATCGTGCGTCGGGGTGCGCAAATGGGCGGATCTACGGACGCACAAGCGGACGAACAAGCGGGCAAAGCAACGACCGTGGCAGCAACACCCGGCGCCGCACCCGCCCCTGCCCAGGTGGCCGGGCGAACGCCAGCCAACCCCGCATCATCCATCCGTCGCCCCAGAATCGACCCTGCCCTGCTGGAACACATCGCGATGGTCTTGTTGCGCCGCTACGGCGTGATTTTCTGGCGGCTGCTGGAACGCGAAGCGGCCTGGCTGCCAAGCTGGCGCGAATTGCTGCCAGTGCTGCATCGCCTGGAAGCGCGCGGCGACATTCGCGGCGGCCGTTTCGTGGCCGGCCTGTCAGGCGAACAGTTCGCCTTGTCCGACGCCATACCCCTGCTGCGCGAGGTGCGCAGACGCCCGCTGGACGGCAGCCTCGTGGGCGTGTCCGGCGTGGATGTACTGAATTTGGTCGGCACCATGTTGCCCGGGGACAAAGTCCCTGCCCTGACGAGCAACCGCGTCGTGTTTCGTGATGGTGTCCCCGTGGCCAGACTGGTCGCGGGCGAAGTGCACTACCTGGCAGACCTGGAATCAGAAACACAGGAATCTGCGCGGCGGCTGCTGAGCGGTGAGTCTTCAACCAGCGTTTCATTGACCGAGCACTTCCTGCAAGCCGCATCAGCTGCGGGACAACGTTAGGCAATCGCACCGGAAGCCGCGGCTTGCCTTGCGCTCAGTCGCTGCTGCTGCCCCCGCCGCCATCGCCGCAACTTCCGCTGTCGCCGCTGCTCGAATCGCTGCTGCACCAGCCACCGTCGGACGACGAAGACGAATCACCGCCGGTGGCCATGCTGGTGCCTGAATCACCGCCACCGTCCGCAGTCCGCCTGCCCATGATCGGCATGACGTGCATCGCCATCGGATAGGCAGTCGCCGACAGGGCCGCAACGCCGAAAGCAGCTGCGACCCAGGTTGCCTCGTCCACGCTGCCTGCGCGGTGCACCCACTCTTGATGCGCGTGCTTCTGCTGTTCCAGCGCACGCTTGCCGAGCGCCGTCTGGGCTCCCTTGCCGGGGCGCAGCAGAAACAAGCCAACCAGAGTCGCGCCAACCATCAGCGGGAACCCCGTATAGCCCATCTGCACCGACACCACGGTGCGAACGATGGCAAGCAGCAACGCTGCTATCACCAGAAGGCGGCAGACGCGTCCCTCCAGTGCCCCGCGACGGTTCAACAGACCGGCGCACTGCAGCCGCGCCTCATACCCGTCGGTGAGGTGCCGCGTCCAGGAGGACTCCCACAGCAGACCTTGCGCCGAGCGCGGCGTATCGAAACGCGCCAGCACCTGCGCTTCCAAGGGGTGCAAGCCTGCGGTGTTGAAGCCCGCCACCTGCTGCAGGTTCTTCTTGCCGAGGTGCTGCAAAGCCCCCCGATACAGCAAGACGAACACGGCGGTGCGCACTGCCTCGTCGGCGCCGCCGCGCAAATACGCCACGGCATAGGGGTCGGTCAGCGGCGATGGCGTTCTTGGCGACTCGGCCTCAGGGCGGTCGCGCCAGCGCAACCAGGCGCGATGCCCCGCGATCGCCAGCACCAGCAGCACTGCGTATGCCGGCAGGAAAACCGAGTCGTTCCAGTAGAAGAACATGGGCAACATCGTCGGCATCTCCTCATTCAAACCTTGCCAAACCCAAGCGCTGCCCGGTGAAGTCAAGCAAGCTTGCGCACGACGCACACTGAGCCCAGCGCCACGGGCATAAAAAAAGGCGCCTCGATGAGGCGCCTTGCTTGCCAGCGCCCGGACAGCCCGTCAGGCCGACAGGCTGTCCGTTGCGCCGTTCAACGGCTTCGTGAAGGCGAACTCGTCTTGATCGCTTCCGCAAAGTCGGTGGTCACGCTGAAGAACAAGCCAACCAGGATCTTGAGCGATTCCTTGCCCAGACCGCCGTCAGCGTTGACGTCCATCTCGACCACAGCCGTGTTGTCATCGTCCAGGTACACGCGCACCCAGCGATTTTCACGGTTGAAGTTGTTCAAGACCTTCAGCGTCGCGCCCTTGCTGGGCTTGAACACCGCCTTCATCAGGAAGTCTTCGCAGTTCTGTGAGCTGCTGCCCGTGCAGTTGTAGTACTCGACTTGAACGCTTTGGGCACCCAGATCGCCGGGTTCGACGGTGATCTTCGGATCGCCAGCGCCGTCGGTGTCCACCTCGTACGCGTAACCCTCTTCATCAAGGATCTCGCCCATGATGTCGGTGTTGACGCTGTTCATGAAGCCAGTGGCCGGCGCCTCTGTCGGCATGTCGACGTCGGGTTCCGTTTCTTCGTCGTCATCGCCGATTCGGGCATCCTTGCCCACACCGAACTTGTCGGCGAACTCTTCAACCGGCGTCTTGACACCGTTGACGTCGACCACGCCTTCGGCATAAGTCAGACGACCAACCAGATTGTCGCCTTCCACCTTGCCGATGTTCATCATCTGCGCCATGGCAACGCCTTGCTCGATCTGCTCGGCGGCCATCTTTTGCGCATCAGCCGGGGACAGGCTCATCTGCTCGACCAGGATCTTGGTCGCGATGTCCTGCACCATGGCCTTGGACATGCTGTAAGACGCGTCCATGCGCTTGATGGCCTTGATTGCCATGTCACGTTGCGAGCCCTGCTCGATCGGGAAACGATCGAACTGCACCGTCAGTGCTGCGCGCGTCTCGCCCTTGTCGGTCTTCCACGACACCGGGTCGATGGCAAAGGTGGGATTGGCAGCCAGCAGTTGCTGGCCCGAACCCATCAGCGCCGTCATGCCGCTCTTGAGCGCGTCGTCGCTGCTTTCCGACATGCCGCCAATCGTCGCGGGCAGCTTGCTGTAGAAGTCGGACAGGACCTTCAGCGATGCGCCGTCGAGTTGGAGGAACTTTACGGTGGTCTGCAGGGCGCCCAGGTTGACGGTACCGAGCTTCATGGCGCCAACCGAGTAGGCGCCCTCGACGTTGATGAACTTGTCGTTCTCGTCGATCTTGACGCGGTAGCTACCCTTTTCCACCGAGCCGCTCTTCTTCGGGTCGCTGGTGGTGATCAACACGCGCTCGAAGCCCATGTCGCCGCTGCCGATCGAAATGCCGAACTTGCCCGGACGGCTGGCGCCCTTGCCAGTAATGCCTTGGATCTCGACCTTGGCCTTTTCTTCGGCTTCGGTGCCCTGGAACTTGATCAGGTCGATGCGCAGGTCGGCATCGACTGCCATGGTGCTGCGCTCGAAGCTGCCCTTGCCGCGTGCGCCCGAGAAGCTCAGGCTGCGGCCGCCCTCGGCGTGTTCGATGGCCGGCACCAGCCACTCGAAGTCGGTATCGCCGCCATATGCCACCACCGCAGTACCCGACAGGGGCGACACGCCCTTGGTGATGTCGAAGACGGGCTTGGTGACTTCGGTGTTGTTGACCGATGCGCGAACGAAGGCAGCACGCGGTGCGAAGTGTCCCGACGAAATTGCGCCGGCCGGGAACGGACCGTGGTCGATGTGCGCGTCGATATCGATACGACTCGGCTTGGCCGGGTCGGGTGCCACGTTGCTGGTCAGCACATAGCGCGCACTGGTGCTGAACAGGCCGCGATCGTAGCGGTCAGCAACCAGCTTGAGGCCCAGATACGGGTACTTGGCGGTCAGGAAGGCATTTGCCTCTTCCAGTCGCTTGGCCGATGCCGCTTCGATGCGTTTGCCGGTGTATGACGCGCCGCCAATCAAGCCACCAGCAACGATGACAACCACGGCCACGCCGGCCCCAATTCCTACCGATTTTTTCATTGTCTTTTTTTATTAAGTTGTGGGTAGGCGTCTTAAATCCAAACAAGACGGCTTCTCATCAGCGGTGGAGTATATCCATGCGGCGTGACACTCGAGCGTTACATCGGTTCCGAGGCGTTACAAATAGCTTCGGCCAAGTGTTTTCAAGGCTTTCCGGGGTTTCGTCAAGGTCAATCGTCGTTCGGATAATCGCGCTGCCGCTTTCTCGAATAATGCGATGACAAAATCG
>Ga0265798_10006430_pt1 | contig 15448 bp, 13 predicted proteins | sample P3T30metagenome_FD_192430 | JGI IMG/M metagenome (GOLD analysis project Ga0265798, IMG submission 192430) | Plant litter microbial communities from East Loma Ridge, Irvine, California - P3 T30 | ecosystem: Environmental > Terrestrial > Plant litter > Unclassified | place: USA: California... | reverse complement strand
CGAGTGGGAATGAACTAGACGCACGACGCAATCCTCCCCCGCCAGGGGGAGGTGGATGGCTCTTGCCAGACGGAGGGGGAGGATAAGATGCAGAGGTTACCGCTGACCGCCCCCTCCGTCAGGCTACGCCTGTCACCTCCCCCTTGCGGGGGAGGATCGCTAAGCTCTCGCGCACGGTCGGTGATCGGCGCACTGGCGATCGCCACCAGCGCACCGCTGCTACTCGGTGCGGCGGACCCGCCTGCCTGGACGCGCGCCCAAGCCCCGTTCCCGATCGCCGGCCCGATCACCTATGTCGGCAGCGAAGGTATCGCCGCCTACCTCATCAAGACCAGGGCCGGCGCGATCCTGATCGACGGCACGCTCGCCGAGAATGCGGGCATGATCGAACGCAACGTTGCCGCCGCTGGAGTACGCCCGCGCGACGTAAAGCTGATCCTGGTCACGCACGCGCACTTCGATCATGCTGCGGGTGTCGCTGCGCTTAAGCGCGCAACCGGCGCTCGCGTGGTCGCCGGCGCTCGCGATGTCCGCGCGCTCGAAACCGGCGTACCGCCCGGCGAGACCAACTACGGCGTCATCCGCTTCCCGCCCGTCCACGTCGATCGTGGCGTCCGCGATGGGGACACGGTCACGCTCGGCACCACCACGCTGACCGCACGCGCCACGCCAGGGCACACGCTCGGCTGCACGACCTGGACGATGCAGATCCCGGCCAAGCCGCGCCCGCTCGACGTCGTGTTCCCGTGCAGCGTCAGCGTCGCGGGCAACCACCTGATCGGCAACCATGCCTATCCCGGCATCGTCGCCGACTACCGCCGCAGCATCGCCATGCTCGGCACGCTGCACGCCGACATCGTCCTCCCGTCGCACCCCGAACTCGCCGACGTCAAACCCAAGGGCAAACGTCGCCAAGCAGGCGACAGGACCGCGTTCGTCGATCCGACGTTGCTCCCGAAGATCGTCGCGAAGGCCAAGGTTGCGTTCGATGCCGACCTCGCCAAGCAGGCGCGCTGAGCGACGATGCTGGTCCTGTGCGGCATCGCGGTGATCGTCGCGGGCTTCCTGCTCCGGTTCAACCCGCTGCTCGTCGTCGCCGTCTCCGCGCTCGTCACCGGTCTTGCCGCCGGCATCGCGCCGCTCGCGATCCTCGCCGCGTTCGGGAAGGCATTCAACGAGAACCGCTACGTCACCGTGATCTACATCGTCCTCCCAGTGATCGGGATGCTCGAACGACACGGATTGCAGGAACGCGCCCGGCTCGCGATCGGCAAGCTCAAGGGCGCGACCGTGGGGCGTTTTCTCACCGGCTACCTCCTGTTCCGCCAGCTCACCGCAGCGCTAGGCCTGACCTCGATCGCCGGCCCCGCACAAAGCGTCCGCCCGCTGGTCGCACCGATGGCCGAAGCCGCCGCCGAAGCGCAGGGCGTCACGCCCGGCGGCGACCGCATCCCCGCGATGGCCGCGGCAACCGACAATATCGGGCTCTTCTTTGGCGAGGACATCTTCATCGCGATCGGTTCGATCCTGCTGATGAAGGGCGTCCTCGAAGGATACGGCATCGTCATCCAGCCGCTCCACCTCTCTATGTGGGCGATCCCGACCGCGATCGCCGCATTCCTGATCCACGGCTTCCGCCTGTGGCTGCTCGACCGTCGACTGGCGCGCGCGCGATGATCGGCACCGGCTTCATCTACGGCGTTGCCGGCCTAATGTTCGCAGCGTTCGCAGTCCTGAGCGCAACCGATCGCACCAACCCGAAGCGCTTCGGCAATGCCGCGTTCTACGCAGTGCTGGCGATCAGCTTCCTGCTGGGTGGGAAGCTCGGCGACGTCGGCAACGGCGTTCTCGTCCTGGCCCTGGTCGCGATCGCCGGCTCGGGCGCGATGGGGAGGGGCGGGCGTGCTACGACTACGCTCGACGAACGGCGTGCCGAAGCCACCCGGCACGGCAACCGGATATTCCTCCCCGCACTGATCATCCCGGCCGCAGCACTCGGTGGAACGGTCCTGTTCCGCACAGTCCCGAGCCTCGTCGACCCCAAGCAAGCGACGCTCGTCGCGCTGACCTGCGGCGTCCTGATCGCACTGGTCGCGATGCACCTGTGGTTCCGCCCCCGCATCGCCACACCACTCGCGGAAGGCGTCAGGTTGATGGACGCGATCGGCTGGGCCGCCGTGCTCCCGCAGATGCTCGCGAGTCTCGGCGCAGTGTTCGCACTCGCCGGCGTCGGCGACGTCGTCGGCGGTCTGGCCGGCCACGCGATCCCCGAGGGCAGCCTGATCGGTGCAGTGCTCGCCTACACGCTCGGCATGGCGCTGTTCACGATGGTCATGGGCAACGCGTTCGCGGCGTTCCCGGTGATGGCCGCAGCGATCGGCATCCCACTGCTCGTGCGCCATTACGGTGGCGACCCCGCGGTGGTCGCGGCGATCGGCATGCTCAGCGGGTTCTGCGGCACGCTGATGACGCCGATGGCGGCGAACTTCAATCTCGTCCCCGCCGCCTTGCTCGATCTCAAGGACAAGAACGCGGTCATCCGCGCGCAGATACCGACCGCGCTGCCATTGCTCGCGGTCAATATCGGCTTGCTCTACTGGCTGGGCTTCCGCTGACCTGACGTCCGAATCTTCGTTCCGAGCATGACCAGCTTGCCATCGATGCCGAACCAGTGCGGCGTCCCCGCCGGGATCAGGAACACGTCACCGACCGCAAGCTTCCGCGTCGTGCCACCCTCGATCCGATCACCTTCGACCAGCCCCGGAAAGCGCAGCTTCGGCGCGACCAGCGTACCACCCGAGACGAGCGTCCCCGATCCCGCCATCACGGTCGCATATTCGGCCTCGTCGGGATGCACCGCGGGCTTGCCCGGCGCCTTCCAATATTCGAGCGCGGCGCTCGTCCCGTCCGCCTGCACCAGCGGCGCCATGGCGAACCCCTGGCCCGGCTTCATCGCCTTCTCCAACGCAACGATCCGCGCGCGAACGTCGGCAGATGCAGCGAAGCTCGTCGGATCGCCTGCAGTCTGTGCGGGCAGGGAGGAGGTCGCGCCAATAGCCAGCACGACCGCAAGCAACGGCCGCATCACAGCTTCACCGTCCGGCCTTCGCGCACCGATCGATAGATCGCCTCGACGATCCGCATGTCGCGCAAACCCTCTTCGCCCGAGACGATCGGTTCGCGCCCGTCGAGGATGCATTCGGCCAGATGATCGAGCTGCCCCGCGAACTGCGTCTTGCCAGGGCCGGGCGGGGGACTGGTAATCGCGGTCTCGCGTCCGTCGCGGCCGGTCCACATCTTGTTGCCGTCGTAGCGCGTCGCCGGTTCCAGCTCGATGCGGCCCTTGTCGCCCATCAGCAGGATATGGTTCTGGTTGGCGCTGTACATCGACTGGCATCCGGCGATCGCGCCCGACGGGAATTCGAGCGTCCATTCGATCATGTCCTCGACCTCGCGGAAGCGCGGATCGCGGCGGTCGGTGGATTCGCGCGCGGTGACCGCGATCGGCTCTTCGCCGGTCATGTAGCGCGCGGCCTGCAGGCTGTAGATGCCCATGTCCATCAGCGACCCGCCACCGGACAAGGCGCGCTTCAACCGCCATTTGTTCGGATCGCCCTGGACGAAACCATGCTCCGAACGGACGTAGCGGATCTTGCCCGCCGCACCGGACTTGGCGAGCCGCATCGCCTCCAGGTTGAACGGTTCGAAGTGGCAGCGATAGCCGATCATCAGCTTCTTGCCGGCGGTCTTGCACGCCCGGATCATCGCCTCGCATTCGGCGACCGAGACCGCCATCGGCTTCTCGCACATGACGTGCTTGCCGGCCTTCGCCGCGCGGATGGTGTATTCGGCATGCATCGAATTGGGCAGGCAGACATAGACGATGTCGACGTCGGGATTGTCGCGGATGCGATCGAAGTCGGCGTAGGTATAGATCGACCGCTCGGGCACGCCGTATTTGGCCGCAGTCGCGAGCGCCTTGGCCCGGTCGCCGCTGACCAGCGCAGTCACGCGCGAATGCTCGCAATTGACGAACTGCGGCATGATCGTCTGCAACCCGTAATAGCCGAGTCCGACGATAGCATAGCCGAGCTTCCGGTCGGGCGCCGCACGCGCCATGCCGCTCGATGTGGCGGCCAGTGTTGCCGCGGCGACCAGGAGATCACGCCTGCCGAATTCCATCAGGGTTCCTTTCGAGAAACTGGAAGCATCTTTGCCAATCCGCGTGGAATGAGCCAGCCGCCATCGGCGAGCCAATCCGCCAGTCGATCGGGCCAGTGCTGGATCGAGATGCGCTCCGACCGCGTGCCGAGATTGAACGCGTGATCGGTGTCCGCGTAAAGGTGCAACTCCGCCGAAACGCCCGCCGAGCGAAGCTGCGAATACAGCGCCATCGCCGATGTCGCGCAGCACTGGTCGAGCGACCCCGCGACAAGGAACGCGGGCGGCGCGTTTGCGACGGCCTTGGCCGGCGTGCCAAGCGGCCCCGGATAGACGAGCACCTGGAAGTCCGGCCGCGCACTCACCCGGTCGATCGAGTCCGTCGGTGTCTGTGCGGGCGCGGGGTTGTCGGCGACGAGCGACACGAGTTCGCCGCCTGCGGAAAAGCCCATCACGCCGATCCGGGCAGGATCGATCGCGTAGTCGCTCGCATGCGCGCGGACCCATCGGACCGCACGCCGCAGATCGGCTGCCGCGTCGCGCTCGATATCGTACGATGAGCCGGGATCGCGCGCGAGGCGGTATTTTAGGACGAACGTCGTGACGCCGTAGCGGTTGAGCGCCTTCGCGGGCACTTCGCCCTCGTTGATCCACACCAGCATCCGGTGACCGCCACCGGGCGCCACGATCACCGCCGCACCGTTGGCATGGCTCGGGGCGGGGCGGTGGATCGTCAGCGTCGGGTTGTGGACGTTGCTGACATAGCTGTCCTTCACCGTCTCGGCTTCGGTCCGCCGCGCTTCCGATCCGGGCGCGCCGTTCGGCCAGAGCGCCACGACGGGGGCCTGCTGTGCAGCGGCGGGCGCTGCAACCAGCATGAGGGCGAAAGCAACGCGTAGCGACATCAACGATCCTCGACCGCACTCCTGCGCGAGTACTGCCGCCGAGTGTCGGCCTTGCCGGTCGGTTTGGCTATTACGACCTTCGTCGTGCCTCTTCGGGTATCTTGGTCGCGCCGGATATCTCGCGTTCGATCCACGCGAGCGCTTCGGCGCAGAGCCGATCGGGCGCGTCCTCCGCATCGAGCGTGACGGCGCGCTCGTCGGGACCCAGTTCTTCCAGGGTATCGAGCTGACTCGCGAGCAGGCTGGCCGGCATGTAATGGTCCGCACGGTGGACCAGCCGCCGGGCGAGCTCGCCGCTGTCCTTCGTATCGAGGAACACGAACAGCAACGGCATGGCGACGGCGTCCGCCAGTCGATCGCGATAGGCGCGCTTCAACGCCGAACACGCCGCGACCGCAGTACCATCCGTCCGGGCCGCATATTGCAATCCGGCTGCGATCCGGTCGAGCCAAGGCCAGCGATCCTGATCGTCGAGCGGCTGACCCGACCGCATCTTCGCGACGCTGTCGGAACTATGGAAGGCATCGCCTTCGAGGAATTCGCAGCGCAGACGGCGCGCAAGTTCGGCACCCAGCGTGGACTTGCCGCTGCCGCTGACGCCCATGACGATGATGGCATAGGGTAGCGCGTCGGCCGGATTGGGGATCGTTTCGGAGGAAGGAGGCACTGGCTCTCCATAAGCTGCGCGCGGTCGGTTCGTCACCGTCTATCGTCCGTGCGCGCGGGATCGGCTACTACGACCTTGGTCGTGATCGCCTGTGGTCGCATGCGCCACTACCTGCGGTGCAGACTGGCGGACATCGTCCGGCGCGTCCCACAACAATCTCGGGTGAGCCTGTGAAACTGACACTAGCGATCGCGCTTCTGGGGACGACCGTTCCAGCGTTTGCAGCCCCCCGTTCGGCCTCTCCGTCTCAATCGGCATTTCTCACCGCACCGGCAGATCCACGCGCGGTGACGGTTCGGGGCCGTGGTGACGGCCGGACCGACGATACCGCCGCGATCCAGGCCGCGATCGACAGCGCGGCGAGCGCGAAAGGCGGCGAGGGCATCGTCTTCCTGCCCGCCGGCCGCTACCGCATCTCTCGAACGATCTTCGTCTGGCCCGGCGTGCGCGTGTTCGGAACCGGCAAGACGCGCCCTGTCATCATGCTCGGCGCGGCAACCCCGGGGTTCCAAACCGGCGTGGCGAACATGCTGTTCTTCACCGGTTCACGCGCCGACACCCGCGCCGCACCGCTAAAGGTACCGGTGCCACCGCCGACCAGCGTACCGTTCGACGCCACCATCGCCGACGCCAATTCGGGGACGTTCTATTCCGCGCTCAGCAATGTCAATTTCGAGATCGGCGACGGCAATCCCGCGGCGACCGCGGTGCGGTTCCACTTGGCGCAGCACGCGTACCTGAGCCATGTCGACTTCCACATCGGCTCCGGGCTCGCCGGTATCTATCAGGTCGGCAATGTCGGGCAGGACCTGCGCTTCTTCGGCGGACGCTACGGCATCCTCAGCGAGAAGACCTCGCCCGCATGGCAGTACACGCTGCTGGATTCGTCGTTCGAGGGCCAGCGCGAGGCCGCGATCCGCGAGCACGAGGCGGGGCTGACACTCGTCAACACCAGCATCCGCAACGTCCCCGTCGGGATCGAGATCGACCGTGGCTATGGCGACTGGCTATGGGGCCGCGACGTGCGGTTCGAGAACGTCTCGGACGCCGCCGTCGTCATCAGCAACGAGGACAATGTCTACACGCAGATCGGCTTCCAGGACGCCGTTGCCAGCGCCGTGCCGATCTTCGCGCGGTTCCGTGACAGCGGAAAAACCGTGGCCGGGCAGGGCGCAAAATACCGGGTCAAGGCGTTCACCTACGGCCTGACGCTGCCGGGTCTCGGCGCGACCGGCAAGTACGAGACGCGCGTCGATGCCGCGACGATCCCGGCAATGCCGAAGCGGATACCGCCCGCGATCCGCTCGCTGCCGCCCGTCGCGCAGTGGTTCGACGTCCGGAGCGCGGGCGCAAAGGGCGACGACGCGACCGACGACACCGCGGCGATCCAGCACGCGATCGACACGCACCGCGTGGTCTATTTCCCGACCGGCTTTTACCGCGTTTCCGATACGCTGAAGCTGCGACCCGAAACGGTGCTGATCGGCCTGCATCCGGACATGACGCAGATCGTGCTCGCCGACGACACGCCGGCCTTCCGCGGCATCGGTGCCGCCAAGGGGTTGATCGAAAGCGCAAAGGGTGGCGCGGCGATCGTCTCCGGCATCGGCCTGACCACCGGCGGCATCAATTCGCGCGCGACCGCGTTGCTGTGGAAGGCGGGCGCGGACTCGCTGGTCGACGACGTCCGCTTCCACGGCGGTCATGGTACCAGCCGCGCCGATGGCAGCCGGATCGATCCGTACAATGCCGACCACACCGGCGACGCCGATCCGCGCAAGCGCTGGGACGGGCAATATGCGAGCCTCTCGGTCACCGATGGCGGCGGCGGCACGTTCAACAATCTGTGGACCCCCAACACCTTTGCCGCCGCCGGCCTCCACGTCTCGAACACCAGCACGCCGGGCCATGTGTACGAGATGTCCGCCGAGCATCACGCGCGCGCCGAAATCGTGCTCGACGGCGTCAAGAACTGGGAGTTCCTCGCGCCGCAAACCGAGGAAGAGGCGGGCGAGAGCCGCAACGCGCTGTCGCTCGAGGTTCGCAATTCGAGCAACATCCTGTTCGCGAACTATCACGCCTATCGCGTGACGCGGTCGCTCCAGCCGGCGCCATCGGCGGTACGGATCTACAATTCCGACGATATCCGCTTCCGCAACGTGCATGTGAACGGCGAGAGCGGGTTGGCATTCTGCGATGCGGAGGGCTGCGGCACCGACCTGCGCGCAAGCAAGTTCCCGTACGAGAATGCGGTCCAGGATATGACCTCCGGAGCGGAGGTACGCGAACGCGAGTTCGCGGTGCTGGACGTAAAGCGCGGCGCCACGCCGGTTGCGACGACCACTGGTCCTGCCGTTCGCAAGCTGGAAGACGGGTTCTACTCGATCGCCGGCGCGGCGGTGGATGCGAAGGGCAAGCTCTACTTTGTCGAGCATAATACGCACCGCATCTATGGCTGGACGGCGAGCGAGGGGCTGACGGTCGCCGCCGATGCGCCCGTCGATCCGGTCAATCTCGCGGTCGATCGCTCGGGTAACCTCATGGTGCTGTCGTCCGATGGCGCGGCGGGGACGGTCTACAGCATCAAGCCTGGTGATCCGGACAGCATCGTCGTGATCCCATCGACGCCGGTCGCCACGCACCGCGATGTGCGCGTAGCACTACCCGGCAACTTATGGGTCAATGGCGAGTTCAAGGATCAGATCGATCCGACGACCTACCAGTTCACGGCGCTCGGCGAGATGTTCGCGCGCGACATGGCCCTGCCCAAACCCCGCGAATACGTCTCGCCAGACGGCTCGCTGGTCCTGCCCGCGTATCGCACCGTCCAGCAGGGGCCACCCAACCACCTCGGCTGGCGCTTCTCGGACGCACTCGACACCTACGGCTTCGTGAAGGCCAAGCTCGGCGAACGCGTGTTCGTCAGCAATGGCTCCGAAACCAAGACGTATAGCGGGCTGGTCGGCGCCGGCGGCAGCGTCACGGATCTGAAGCCGTTCGCCAACCGCGGCGGCGAAAGCGTCGCAGTCGGGCCGGACGGCCGCGTCTACCTGGCGAACGGACAGGTGTTCGTCCACGACGCCGACGGTCGCGAGACCGGACGGATCGACGTGCCCGAACGCCCGCTGCAACTGATCTTCGGCGGCACGAATGGGCGGACGCTGTTCATCCTGACGCACCACGCGCTGTACGCGGTCGAAACCTGAGCGACGTTCGTTGCCTAGGTGGCACCGCTGACGCATGACACGCGCCGATAGCTGCGAAGGAACGGGCATGATCGACTGGACCACGACACGACGGTCGGCCCTGACCGCGATGGCGGCCACGCTCGCCTTCCCCGTGGTCGCGGCCGGCGGCGGCAAGCGGCGGGTACGGTTGATCGCCGGCACCTACGCGCGCGAAGGCGGCAAGGGCGTGTATCCGATCTCGTTCGACCCGGATCGCGACGCATGGCAGGTCGGCACGCCGGTATCGGGGATCGACGACGCGTCGTTCGGCGTCGGCGGCGGCCCTGCTGGTGCGTATTACTTCGTCCGTGAGAAGGCCGCGGGCGAGATCGCTGCCTACGCCCCCGACTGGTCGCACCGCGGCACGGCCGCCACGTCGGGCGCCGACCCGTGTTACGTCGCGATCGACCGCGCCAGTGCCTGCCTCGCGGTCGCCAATTATTCGAGCGGCAGCGTGGCGTTCCACCACCTCGACCCGCGCACTGGCGTTCCAGGTGAACCGGTCGTGTTCCGCCACACCGGACAAGGCCCGAACAAGGCCCGGCAAGAGGCATCGCATGCGCACTGGGTCGGCTTCAGCCCGGATCGCCGATGGCTGCATTCGGTCGACCTGGGGACGGACACGATCTTCGCCTATCGCTTCGACCCGCATGCGCGCGCACTGGCCGAACCGATCGCGGCATGGCGAGCGCCGCCGGGCGCGGGGCCGCGCCATCTCGTCCACCATCCACGCCGTCCACTCGCCTACGTCGTATGCGAGCTGTCCAACGCGGTCATCATGCTGGGCGCCCGCGCAGACGGCAGTTTCGCGACCCGCCACACGGTCTCGACGCTGCCGAGCGGGTACGAGGGCGCGTCGCAGGCCGCGCATATCGCGATCGACCAGGCCGGGCGGCGGCTCTACGTCTCGAACCGTGGCCATGACAGCGTCGCCGTCTTCGCGCTCGACGCGTCAGGCGTGCCGAGCCTGCTCCAGCATATCCCCAGCGGCGGCAAGTGGCCGCGCTTCCTTCTGGTCCTCGAAGCACAGCGCCGTGTCCTCGTCGGCAACGAGCGGTCCGGCACACTGGAGATATTCCGGATCGAACCCGATGGCCGACTAATTGCAACCGGACAGACGCTCTCGGTGCCCGGTGTGGTCTTCGTTGGCCAGATATAGCTTCAGGGCACCCGCCGTTCGAGCAACGGTGTCGCCGCGACATACCGTGCCTGCTCGACGAACGGTTCCGAACGCGTCTGTACGTCGACGATCTGGCGCGGAATGACGCCCCCCGCGGGCGGTGCAGGCGACCAGTTCGGCAGCCCGGCCGCGTTCGGGTTGCCGGTCTTGATGAACGCGGCGAAATACCCCTGGAACACCGTCGAGATGCGGCGATCGTCCGCCGTCCACGCATAGGCCGGGTTCGTGTCGAGGTTGCCCAGCGCGTATTCGATCTCCGCGCTGTGCACCGCCCCGATCGGCGGCACGTCGGGATTGGTCAGCGGCGGCAGCGCAGCCGGGCGGGGATGCGCGAAATGATAATAATAGGTCGGCTGCCGCGTTCGGCGATGCAGGTCGAACCACTGCCACGTCGAGGCGCCAAGAAACGCATCGCTTGCCAGCGCGGTCGCCGCAACGGGCACGTCGGCATCCGACTTCGCCGGGTACAAGGCGAGCAGCGCTTCTGGATCGGTAAAGAGCTTTGCGACGCCCGCGCGATAATTCGCCACCGTCGGCGGTTGCCCGGCGAGGATGCTGGTCCAACTTCCCTCCTGCGAGTTCGCTCCGACCAGCAACGGCACGCGCGCCGCGCGCCCCGCCGCGTAGGTGTCGATCGGCGGCTCCGTCAGAAACTGCCCGTCGACGATGAAGTCTGCGCGGAACCGCTGCGTCCCCTGCGCAGCAAGCAAAGCCTCGGCCGGCATCGCCCGAAGTGCGTCGAGCGATGGCGCCCCCGCCGCCACCGCGAACGCATCGCCATCCTTCGTCGCCACTGCGAGAGGCTTGGGGCGGAAGGTCGGCGGCAGCACGCCGCCGCTCTCACCGATCGCCCCGGCGAACTGCGTCCGGGTGAGTGGCGAGGTCATCAGCACGCTTACCGACATAGAACCCGCGCTCTCCCCGCCGATCGTGATCCGGGCCGGGTCGCCCCCGAACGCGGCGGCGTTGCGCCGGACCCAGGCCAGCGCCGCAGCCTGATCGAGCAGGCCGTAATTCCCCGCGGAATGTGTCGGCGATTCCGCCGCCAGCGCGCTGGTCGCGAGGAACCCGAACGCGCCGAGCCGGTAGTTGATCGTCACGACGACGATGCCCTTCTGCGCCATCGCCGCGCCGTCATAGCGCAGTTCCGACCCGTCACCCGCGATCGCGCCGCCACCGTGGATGTAGAACAGCACGGGCAGCCGCGCGCCCGGTTTCGCGCCCGCCGGCGTCCAGACGTTGAGCGTCAGGCAGTCCTCGCTGATACCCGGCGAGCGGAACTTCATGTCCGCGAACAGCGGTTGCTGCATGCAGCGCGCACCGAAGCGGTCTGCCTTGCGCACACCGGTCCATTGCGCAGCCGGCCGCGGTGGCTGCCACCGCAGCGGGCCGATCGGTGCCGTCGCATAGGGGATGCCGAGATACGCATCGACCGGCGTCGCGGCGGTCGAAACGTGCGTGCCTTCAAGCGCGCCGCTCGCGACCTGCACGCGTTGCGCCGTCGCCGGTGCGGCCAGCAAGCCGACCGCCATCCCCCAAGTCGCCAACCGCATATCGCCCTCCGCTATCGCTTTGGGACGATGGTCGCACCCCACCTGGCGTTTGCCAAGACGGACGGTCGCTATTCCTTCACATTGCCGACTGCACGCGCCTGCTCGGCTTCCGTAAAGCTGGTCGCGATAGCCGGCAGATCGAGCTCGACCTCAGAGACCACACGGATCGTTCCGCCAAGCCGTCGATACTGCTCCGCCCGGCGATACGCGCCGCTGTTGCGCACCGAATAACTGAACGGCGCGCGCCCGGTGATGACCAGCATCGTCGTCGTGTTGCCAACCGCCGACACGATCCGTCCGCCAAGCGCGGCAATCGCGCACGCAAGCCGGCCATCGCGAGGTTCACCGAGAATCGCGATACGTTCGCCGCTGAGCGGTCCGGTGGGAGCGGGGCGCGGGGCGGGCCCCGGCTTGCGCGGCGGTTTCAGCCATTCGTCGAGCGCGATGCCGGTATGGTCTATCGCCTTGACGATCACCCAGCCGGCGGCGCGCGCGTCACTCAGCGCGTCGTGATGCTTGTGCGCGATCCCGAGATATTGCGCGAGGCCGCCCAGCCGGTGGCTCGCCAGATCGGGCCAGGCACGCTGCGCAACGCGGACGCTGTCGAGCCAGACCGTCTCGATCGGGGGACGGTCATGGATGCGGCACGCCGCGGCGAGCGCGCCCTTGTCGAAATAGGAATGCGCCACCGTCGTCCGGCCCGACAAATGACCGTCGACGATGCCGTGGATGTCGCCGAAGCACGGCTTGCCCGTGACGTCCTGTTCGGTGATCCCGTGGATCCGGGTGTTGAACACGTTGAACTCGTCGCGCGGGTCGACCAGCGTCTCGTACTCGAAGATCTCGCGGCCGTCGCGAAACCCGACGATCCCCACCTGGCAGATGCTACTGACGCGCGAGCATGCCGTCTCGACGTCGATGACGACGAAATCCGGTGTGAGCATATCGGCGACGTCGGTCTGGCTGGCGGGCGCTGGGTCGAGCATTGCACGTCCATATGTGGCGCCGGGTGCCGTAAGCAACCATTGCCGCCGGAACGTTCGCTTGGGTTCGCGCCCTACTTCGCCTTCTGCGCCAGGTCGGGATACCGATCGAGGATCGCGCTGGTGACGCCGTTGGTCCAGCCGAAGCCGTCCTGCACCGGATATTCGCCGCCACCACCCGGCGTACGCTGCTCGATATTGTATTTCTCTAGCATCTTGCCCGTTTCGGCATAGGCTGCGCCGACCGTCCCGACCCAGCGCTTGGCGATGTCCTTCGCGAGCGCCGGTTCGCCATTCCGCGCCAGCCCGGCGATCGCCACCCATTGCAAAGGCGCCCAGCCATTGGGTTCGTCCCATTGCTGCCCCGTGTTTAGCGTCGTCGTCCGCAAGCCGCCCTCGGCCACCAGTGATCTACGCACCGTCGCGGCAATGGCCTTTGCCTGCGCTTGCGAGGCGAGACCGACGAACAGCGGGTGCAGCATCGCCGCATTGATGCTCGCGGTGGGCTTGCGCGTCGACAGATCCCAATCGGCATAACGGGCGGTCGTCGCCTGCCAGAGATAGCGGTCGATTGCCGTCTTACGCTTGGCCGCCAACGTCGTGAACGCAGCCGCGCAGGGTGCGTCGTCGGCCACACGACAGCCTTCCGCGATGCGACGCTCTATCGCCCATAAGAGACTGTTGAGATCGACCGGCACGATGTCGGTGGTGTGGACCGTCGCGAGCGACCGCGGATCACGCAGCCAGCGTGAACTAAAATCCCACCCGCTCTCCGCCCCCGCACGCAGATTGCGCTGCGTGTCGGCCGCGGGGCGGGGTGCTGCCTTCGCCGCGGTCGCGACGTCCTCGGCATAGGATTCGTCACGCGGCGTATCGCGGTCGTCGTAATAGCGGTTCAGCATGCTCCCGTCGGGCATCCGCACCACGCGCAGGCACGCGGGCTTGCCGTCGATGCAGCCCGTGCCCTTCATCCAGAACGCGTGCTCGGCCCGCAACGCCGCCAGCCGCCGCTTGGCGATCGCGAAATCGGTGTTGGTCGAAAGATCGAGCATCAGCGCATAATAAGGCGGCTGCGACCGGCTGAGATAATAGGTCCGCGTCCCGTTCGGGATATGCCCATACCGCTCGATCAGGCTGGTGAAATCCTCGAGCATCGACTCCACCAGCGGCTGCTGGCCATCGACCTTCAGCCCGAGCATCGTGAAATAGCTGTCCCAGTAATAGATCTCGCGGAAGCGCCCGCCCGGCACGACATAGGGGGCAGGGAGCGGCAGCGCGGAACTGCCAGCGACCGGTGCGACCGGCTGGCGCACGAGTTGCGGCCACAGCGACCGGACATGCGTCCTCAGATCGCCCGAGCCGCGATCATTCTCCCCCGGCACCACGAAATTGGCGAGCACGAACGCCTTTAGGGCGGGGCCGGCGGGTTTGGTCCGCACATAGTCGGCCATGATCGCCTCCGCCGACCGCTTCGGCACCGCGTCGACGAATGTCTTCCCGTCCGCGAACACATGGCCTTGCTGCACGGCCCGAAACAGTGGCCCGTAAACGTTGGCCGGAGATTGGATCGCTATGGGGGAGGGGGCTGTTTGCGCCGGAGCCATCGTCGCGATCGAGGCCAGAACGGCGAAACGGCAAAGCGTTCTTATCACGTACAAATTTCCCGGTCCGGTGGGCGACTCGAATGCAATGGAAGGATCGCCCGCACGAGGCAAGTGTCACGCGCCCCGTCCATTCCGGTTGGCGCAGGGCTTTGCACCACTCGTCGCTGGCAGCACCCATCATCGGCAGCTATCACGCACTGCATTCTCCAAGGCAGCCGACCCGAACCCATGAAAAACCTTCCCTCCCGTTTCCGTCGCCTCGACGGCGCGCTCGCCGATCTTCCACTCGAGGAGCCGATGCTGCTCACCGAACTCGACGGCTTCCTGACGGCTTTGGCAGTCGGCCCCGACACGATCCCGCAGAGCGAGTGGCTCCAAAGCATCTGGGGCTCGGACGACAGCGTCGACCCGCCGTTCGACGATCCTGCCGACGTCCAGTGGTTCGTCGATGCGGTGATGGCACGCTACGCCGAGATCGTTCGCGACCTGACCCGCGGCAAGCCTCAGCCGATCTTCGACACCGACGACCGCAATGGCGATGTCCTCTGGGAAGCCTGGATCGATGGTTTCGCCGAAGCGGTGGCACTCAGGCCAGAAAGCTGGACGGCGTTGGGCAACGGCACCGATACCGATACCGCCGAAGCGGTGGCGCAGATCATGTCCCTGATCGCAGTTGTCACCAACGAGACCGAGCTCGACAGCGTCGAGGTCAACGCCCTCGACGCGCACGCCCCCGCGCAGATCGTTGCCGCCGTCTTGAAACTCCGTGCAGCGCATTCCCAGAACGCGGGTGCATCATCAGCCACACTGGCGGTCGCCACGCCGACGAAGATCGGCCGAAACGATCCATGCCCATGCGGTTCGGGAAAGAAATCCAAACGCTGCTGCGGATAGAAGTGCCGGCCGTCCGGCGTCCGGATGCCACCCAAAACGGCAGCGGCATGTGGCGGAAAAGCTGGTGCCCCCGGCGAGATTTGAACACGCGGCCTACGGTTTAGGAAACCGTCGCTCTATCCGGCTGAGCTACGGGGGCATTGGCGGGCGCAATACGCCGGTCGGGTGGGACGATCAAGCGCGGGGCTAGCGTCCGGTCGTGCGCGGTAACGTTCGAGCCACGACGATAATCTCGATACTACGAACCCTAGGCGGGGTTCGATCAAGCGGCGAC
>Ga0265798_10006428_pt1 | contig 15453 bp, 9 predicted proteins | sample P3T30metagenome_FD_192430 | JGI IMG/M metagenome (GOLD analysis project Ga0265798, IMG submission 192430) | Plant litter microbial communities from East Loma Ridge, Irvine, California - P3 T30 | ecosystem: Environmental > Terrestrial > Plant litter > Unclassified | place: USA: California... | reverse complement strand
AGCGAAGGTTTTGCGGAACTTACGTCAATTTGGGGAACGGGGATGTTCCCAAAAATAGCGTAAGTGACTCATTTAATTGGTAGGCCTCCGCGGAGTCGAACCGCGCACCAACGGATTATGAGTCCGAGCTAGACCATATTCCCTTGCGTTGATCTACATTGCAAAAGTTCGTCAACCTTATGAATTTTAAGGACAAAGTCAATTTCTGCGAGTTTTTACCGTTGACCTTCGTTGATCTATTGCCATAGTATTTGCCTACACGGCGCCTACATAACGCCTACAATCAAGGTAACTATGGCAAAAGAAAATTTTACGGCGGACCGCATCAGGTCATACCAGTGCGAACCAGGAAAGCAACAGACTATCCATTGGGATGCCAAAATCCCTGGCTTCGGCCTCCGAGTGACGAAGAGTGGAACTCGGGCATTCATCTTCGAGTCGCGCCTCTTCGGGAAAACGATACGTTCCACGATCGGCGATCCGCGTAGTTGGGACCTCGGCAAGGCTAGAGCAGAAGCCGGCCGACTGAAAACCCTGATCGACCAAGGACTCGACCCTCGAGAGATAAAGGCTGAAGCACGAGCTGCGCATGAAGCGAAGGCTAGGGAAGAAGCAGCCCGAACAGTTACCGTAGGCGAAGCGTGGGCTACCTACCTCACCGACCGGCGGCCGCACTGGGGAGAGCGCCACTACCATGACCACATCAAGAAAGCACAGGCGGGTGGACAACCCGCTATTCGGGGCACTCGTGGCCGCGGTGTAACGATCGCTGGTCCGCTCTTTCCTTTGATGGGCATGAGGTTATGTGAACTACAGCCGGACGTGGTGGAAGCATGGGCGGCTCGTGAAGGTGCTACGCGCCAGACTTCTGTGCGCTTAGCCTGGCGCCTACTGAAAGGGTTCTTGTCGTGGTGTGCTGAACAGCCTGCGCTCGCTTCAATCGTCGTCGGGAATCCAGCGAAGACAAAGAAAACGCGCGAGTTGTTGGGTAAGGCGGGAGTGAAGCAAGATGCCCTGCAACGCGAGCAGTTGACCACATGGTTCTCGGCTGTGAGACGACTCTTCAATCCAGTCACGTCCGCTTACTTGCAAACCCTGCTGCTGACAGGAGCACGTCCTGGAGAGGTGTTGGAGATGCGATGGGAAGATGTTGAAACTAGGTGGAAAGGCTTGAGGATCCGCGACAAGGTTGAGGGGGAGCGTACGATTCCATTGACGCCATACGTTTCACATCTCTTGACGAGCCTACCGTGTCGCTCCGAATGGGTCTTCTCCAGCTCGGTCACTGTGCCTGACAAAGCATGCAAGCCCATCAGCAAGCCGCACCAGGCACATGCTAACGCTTGTACCGTGGCTGGGATCGACGGCTTGACGCTGCATGGCCTTCGGCGCTCCTTCAAGAGCCTTACCGAATGGTTAGAGTGCCCCGCAGGCGTGGTTGCACAAATCATGGGCCACAGACCTAGTGCAACCGCCGAGAAGCATTACACCGTACGTCCACTGGACCTTCTACGTCTTCATCATGAGCGTATTGAGGCCTGGATTCTTCAACAGGCTGGCATCGAGTTCTCGTCAGAATCGCTCAATTCCGCTCGTCTAAAGGTAGTCTAGAAACTTAGGTGCCCATCCAGCCCATCATATTCGTTGCAAATTTACAACACATTCCTAGCTTGGAATTATGTTCTAAGTTTTCCCGAAATCGGTCATAAAGTAAGGGTCGCCCTGCACTTCACCAAGTACCTCTTGGTGGCGTAGACCATCTTTATGAAAGGTTTGGCGATATGAACCATGCAGTACACATGCCTCCCCTCCTTGCCGAGATTGCAACGGAAACTGACTACTTACGAACTGACGAGCTCGCGCGCTTTTTGCTGCGTGCGAGCCAGACGATCCGTAAAGGGTACAGCCTAACGGGCCACTACCTAGGTATCCGCCCTGTTAAGCTCGGCAACCGGTTGCTATGGCCGATCAAAGAAGTAGCCAAGTTGCTGGCTGGAGGCGCGCAATGAGCTACCCAGCGAGTATCAAGCGTCTCAAGGGGCAAGGGATCATTCGACGTGCGGCAATGCACAATCTTCGTGAGATCGCTGCTGAGATCGGTGCGTATGGGCGCATTGATGCCGCGCGCATCAGTCAGAACTACACCCTCCGGGGACCGGAGACCTCTGAGGCGGTAGTATCTTGCCGAAATGCTTTACTGAACGACGCCGGTATCAAAAAACTCAAGAGTAATGCCGTTGAAGGCCTTGAGGTGCTCTTCACGTGGCCGCTACAGGATAGAGAGTGCCCACCCCAGTATTTTGAAGATTGCACCCAGTGGGCGGCAGAGCACTTTGCGGTACCGGTTCTAAGTTCGGTTGTGCACCTCGATGAAAGCACCCCGCACTGCCACGTGCTGATGCTACCAATTGTTAACGGCCGAATGAATGGATCAGCATTGTTTGGAACCAGACTCCGCCTTGCAATGCACCTCGACGCATTCTACCGAGAGGTGGGAGCGAAGTACGGGATCGTTCGTAAGCCGCCTGAACTGAAGCTCAGTGCTTTTGCACGCAACTACGTGATTCAGAAGGCTCAAATGATGTTGAATGCTATCAGTGGCCTTACGGAGGAGACAGTTGAGGTCATCCTGGCTCCTCACCGGAGGAACCCGCTTCGGTTGGCAGAACATTTGAATATCGCACTTCCAGTCGAGGTGTACCGACGGCAGAGCAAGTTCGTGGAGATGATGACCCGGCCGGCGCCAGAAGGTCGAATGCCTGCGATGTGTGCTTAGATTCAGGTTTGCCGTTCAGTTGGCCTAAGCTCATGCAACCCTATACTTGTGTAGGGTTCCGAACCTTCACATAAGAACTTTCGCGTGGGCAGTCGAGCTGTCAGACGAAATATGTCTGCTGCCCTCGCTTTCTACTACACGATAGGTTTTGCAGTCGGGCGATCATACGTTTTCAAGACCATCGATCACAGGCATGGTCTGCATGCAACTCTTGATCTTGCTTAGAACTTCATCAAGGTCGCTCTCGACTTCCTTGTTCCAGAAGCGGATTACAGTCCACCCGAGCGCAGCAAGAACTTCCGTTTTACGACGATCGAGAAATTTCCATTTTTTTGTACGATGCGATTGTCCATCGATTTCAATTGCAAGTCGATGCGGCACGCTAGCGATATCGACTTTGTAGCACGGGGGAAGACTCTCAAACTCCTCTCGGACCTGGCAAGTAGCGATTGCTACTTCAGTAGGTAAGCCGAGGCTGTTTGCTACCAACAGCTGAGGTATCGTCAGCTTAGAATTTCCTCCTCTAGCTAAGAAAGTCCTGCCAATTTGCTTGACTCTGACCTTCTCAGCAATCTCCGGCCTCGACATAGGATTGTTGATTTTCATGCGAATAGAGGTCTCCGGGCTGCTTCTTCCACGCAGCACAACGCCACGGATACCTCTCATCCATTCGTTAAACGCCTCAACTCTTTCGGGCCGCGAATTGCGCCAACTGGCAGCACAAGAGCTGGTACAAAATCGACGCTTCGCGTTGTTCCTTGGCCCGACAGAACGAAAGCAGAACTCCACTCCACAAAATTCGCACTGCTTGAAAACTTGCATGCAATTGTCACATTGACAACTTTTTGGGCCGGCAGGATGGAACGTAACACCGCATGTGTCGCATGTCCGTAGCTTGAATTTCCGAGTCCCCATTGAAGTTCTCACGTGTTGATTTTCTTGTTGGCAGCGCACTGCGGCATCCCTTACAGGGTGCAAAGACGAACTCAGCCGCGCTTGAGGTACATGTACCGTGGCCTGCTTTGAAGTATAGCTCGATCATTCTAGGGTGCCCAACCCTTCTCATCTACGCCAGTCCCCCGAGCTTGTTTCCTTAGGAGGCACTATCCGCAGCTTGCGTCTTGCTGCGGGCCTTTCTCAAGAGGAGCTCGCTTACTTGGCAGAAGTAGATCGTAGCTACCTTGGTAGAGTTGAACGGGGTGATAACAACGTCGCTGTAATGACCTTGTGCCAGATCGCGCGTGCACTTGGGGTATCTGGCGCACGCCTTCTCGAGTTGGCTCAGCTCTAACGTGGCGTTTAGCTAAGTGTGGAACGTACGCCTTGGCTGGCAGCTTGAGTCCTAGCGCCGTACTGATCGGGAACGGGCCGCACACGTGAGCAGAATTGGCTGTACTCCTCGAAGCCAGCGAAAGCCTGCTTTGCGACCGCAGAACTGGTCAACGCTGCGTCGGCGTCAGTGCGAGAGCCGCCAGTCGCAACAGGTAACATTCGCCAGCTGCGAGCATTGGGCAGCCGGAGTCCAGTAGTGGCGTAAACGCCCACTCGTAATTTATATCGGAAACCTTAATCGAGCTTCTCTATGTTGGCACGCAACATGCCGAGCTCAAGAGTGATCTGGCGCCCGCCAATCATGCCCGCCGGATTGCGGAAGCACTTAGCGACAGGAGTATGGCTGTCAACGCGGTACACACGCCATAGCTCGTAGCGTTCGCGATCGCGCAATGCCTTCTCGAACTCTTTCCGCGACCAGTCGAACCGGCCATCAACGCCCGTGGTCGACTTTACTTCGATCCAACGTGGTAGCCCTTCGGCGTCGATCGAGCGGATGTCGTGGTCGGCACCTGGCTCGTCAAGGGAGGTCCAAATGACATAGCGTTCGGGCTCGGCATACCCCATATCGCGCACTTTCTGTAGCTCCATATGATAAACAAGCTCCTCCCCCCGCCGACCTAAAAGGCTGGCGCGCTCCATTTCGGTGGGTGTCGGTGGAAGCCAAGTGCGGGACGATCGAGCTACACCTCTCTCGAACGGGGGGCGCGGCTCAATCTCTGCGCCTTTGTTGCATGCGACAGTCAGCGTAACGTCATCGAGATCCGGCAGCTGCAAAGGCGGACTCGCTGGCGGTGGCGGTGGTGGCGGTGGCGGTGGATCGGCCGGAAGTGGAGGCGCCGGATCAACAGGACTTACTTCGTTCGGTTTAGTCGACTCGCCTGTATCGAGATTGTCGAAAATTTGGCGCAACGCGAGTTCCTCAGCATCACCTCCATCCTCGTCGTCATCATCCTCGACATCGGTGTCATTGTCGTCGGCCTCTTCGCGCCGGCCAAGAGGAATGCCTATCCGATCGAGATATTCCGTAAGCTCGTCTTTGGTTCCGCAGAGAAGAAGTGGAAGGAAAGCGTTGGCGATGCTGCGCATTGTCGCCACACTCGTCGCTCCTGCGATCTCTGCGAGCGCCTCAGCAAGCAGCAGCTGAAATCCGTTCTTGGTCTTGGGTGGCATGACGCCAATTCGTTCTCCGCTAACGGCAACCTCCGCGGGCACGAGAACACTCGCGCCCCCTACGCTGTAGCGCCGCTCCATACTCTGGAAGAAGGCAATTTCGCGGATGGCAACGAGGCGCGTTTCAATTGTTGCGGGATTCGACGGCTCAAAGCCGGGATGACCATGTCGGTTTCGATAGGCAACCTCATACAGCGCACGCGCAAAAAGCGGCCGCCGCAGCATGGCGAGGATGCGCTCGCTGTGCTTGGGCTTGTACCAGAACGGCGGTCGCCCCAAACGACTAAACATTGGCTCACTGGTACCCGCGATCGCGGACAGTGGACGGACGCCAAGACTTACGAAAAATGCGCGATCCGCGGACCGGTCAATTACACCAATCGCGCTATTGGCGTTGCAAAGCGCCTTTTCCAATGCCTGAAAGTCGGGTTCGACGAGCATCCCCTCCCGTAATTCTCGAGGCGTAAACAGTCGCGCGCGGTCGTCCATCAAACAACGAACATCCTCGCACCCCTGTGGCAACCCGAGGCTTCTACGAAGACTATAGGCGTGGAGCAGGACACGTCGGCGGCGCGCATCGAGCGGCGTCTCCTCGGCCCAATCCGCCCCCACATGCTGGAAAAAGCGTGCCCAATGGGCATCGGTTGGTTGCACTGGCGCGCCAAGCTCTTGATAGGCGCGCGCGGTGTCATCCGAGTTTCGGTAGGTCGGAATCGCCTCCGCTAGCGGTGGCGCTATCCGAGCCCCTACCAAAATCGCCGACGGCGCATAGTAGCCATTTCTTACCCAGCAAATGGGCCAGTTGGCGATCTCGGACTTGGCACGACGCTCGCGCCTGATTGCGTCCACCAGGGCGGGATAAAGTAAATCGGGCCGACTGGGCGCCCTACCCTCGGCCAGACAACGTTTAATGATGTCAAGGAGGGTCTCGGAATCAGGAGCGTCTTTAAGTTTCAGCTTCCGGTAAAGGAGTTCATTGTTCCCGCTGACAATCCGGTCATTGTCATCTATGCACAAGCGATTGGTCGGCGTATCAAGGTGCAGGCTGGCCGGGGCGACGATATGTCCCGACCGAGATTTAAGACATGGGATTGCCCGCAGCTCCTCGACGACAACCGGGCGCAGCAATTTGAAATTGTCCCTAAGCAGCCTTTCAAACCGCTCGGCCATTTCGGGTCGCTCGTATAGGGCGTGGGCGTAGCGAACGAGATCCAAACCATCCAGCTCGTTGCGAATACGCAGACGCGCTATCAAACCAGGCGCATTCAGCATTTCGCTTGCCGGCGCGTCGATGGCCGGATCGAGTAGGCTGGACAGGGGCTTCTTAAGGTGCACCATGGCAATTGGGGCAACCCACTGGCCACGCTGATTCTTGACCACTGGGTTGTTGCGCAGCGCTGATAAAGCGGCCCTGCTGATCGGCGTCACGCGTGTCAAAAGTTTTCGGTAGAGGGCTTCGCGTTCGCGATCATCAGGGGGCGCTGCCGCGGCGCGTCCAGCAGCATCGATCAGCCATTGTTCTTCATTAAATATACGGCAATGACCTGAAATCGCCTTATACGGAATGAGCTCCCGGTGGAGCCTGTTAGCTATCGGCTCGGGGCAGTCGTCCCAGAGGTCGTCACTGACAATCGTGAGCTGGGCCGCAGGCATGAGTTGGCCAGATGCGCTCAGAGTCGACGCGGTATTCGCGAGATCTTCTTTATGTTCCTTAGTCAGTTTTCGCGGGTATGCGGACAGCGCTTCGGCCTGTCGCTTCTGCACCTCAACGCCGGCCATTATGCTTCCATAGTTCGGATAGTAAAACGCGGCGTCCTTATCGACCTTCGTCTTGAGAGCCTTTGCGTCTTCGCCCCCGCATCGCAGCCGGACCAACGATGAAACAGTGAAACGCTTGGCGCCATATTTTCCGACTAGATCGCACAACGCTGCATCTTCGGCAAGCGACGGATCGAGATAGTTTTTTGCGCTGATTTGCCCCAAATACTCCTTCGCGGTAGGAACAACGAGGTTGCTCGCACAGGCGAGTTGAGCTTCAGCTTTTGCTGCCGTAGGCCAGCACGCGTCCTTAGCGAGCCGTTCGACAATTTTGCTGAAAAAGCGTCCTGAGCTGGCAGTGCCGTTGCCAACAAGTGCCTTAAAAGCTTCGGCCCCATATCGGCTAAACCAGTCGTCTTTGAGCAAATCCATCGTCAGCTCGACGGCCTTATCGATGAGCCAGTCATTCCAAACATTGTCGTTGATTCCGCTGCGATCGGTATTGAGCTCGAATGGCGCACTAACGCTAACCACACAACCGGTTGGCGACGCCGGTGCCTTTAAAGGATAGTAAAAATGGCCGTGCTGACCGAGGTCGATCCGCTTCCGTACGATCGGGACCGAGACCGCTATCTTTAATCTACCGCCGGGAAGCTTGTAATATGCCGGGAAACGACGTCCCGCATGCTCGGCCTGGATTACAAACGATCGTGAGAATTCCTCTTCTTGGAACGGCACACTCGTACCATTGCTGTCGCTAAGCCTTCCAGTCCGTGCCACCATCGTGATGCCGGCGGCACGACAGCGTCCAGGCTTCGCGTCCTGCTTCCACCGCAGCATCCGGCCTGTACGGCCCGAGTGAATATTAACTTCGCGCAAACCGCGCTTGTTGCCGCTGAGCGCCAGCTTGACTAATGTGTCTGGCATTCCTTCCGCCATTAGATTAAGGGCATGCTCTTCGCGTTCGACGGTGAAGGCCTCAAGCCACTCTGTCGGCTTCTGTCGATAGGGAACATGGACGCGTACTCCCTTTTCTCCCATCCATTGAGGATCACGTTCACGTCCGGTTTCTTGTGTCTGAAGATCGAGCAGCGCCACAAGCCCACCAGAACGCACATGAATTTCATCACCGAAGCGAAAGAGTGAGCGAAGGCCAAAGTTCTTAGAACCAATACCATTTTCCTTCGGAGCCACCACCTCTGTCTGCCGGCTGCCCATTACATTGCCGGTGCCGACGATCACCGTAAGTCGCTCCCATCCGTTGCGGTCAATATTTCGGCCAGAGCCTGCCACCTCGAGTGAACGGTTTCCAAGGGTGAGCGTTAGCGTCTCGCCCCCGCCATCGTATTCGTTCTGTACAAGTTCGCGCAGTACGTCTCCTGCATCGTGCCCAGCGACGAACTGCTCTATGAAGCTTGATCCGATCCTGGTTCGCCGGCTACTGAAGTCGGGTGGCACATAGTCGGGCTCCTTGATCGACCCAGACGGGAAAGAGTTTTTTCCATGATTTTGGGCACGACGGTTTCGTGGTTCGGTCTTAGTCCCTCTTGGCGAATGTTTTAGTTCTTCAGTTTCTTTAGTTGCCAAAGTCGTTTCCACGCACCGACGATCATGAGTTATGAAAGCAGTTTCTTCCGAATCGTCTGCTTGCTGTGCATCCTGGCTGGCTTGTGATGTTGTCATCGGATCGGGTTGCTTTGAAGGACTTTGATTGTAGCGCCCAGCGCCTACGGCGGAAACATAGCCACGCCCGTCGCAGCCCGTTCATGCGGATCGGGTAGAACGAGCTGGCTCGAGGTGGCCATAAAGAGGCGCAGGTCCTAGGCTTCTCGGCATCTGCGCCAGGTCAAGAGCAGGCTATTCACTATGTTCAAATTCGACCGTTTATGAACAGGTCTGGGCAATACAGGCTCAGATTGTTCATAAAATACATTTTTGATTTTTGAGCATGTTCAAATATATAATCACCCTTATTGCACAGCCAAGAACAGAATTAGGAGGAGCGTATGGCAGTTTTCGGATACGGCCGGGTTAGCACAAAAGAACAGACGTCCGAAAATCAACGACGGGATATCGCGGCAGCAGGCTATGTCGTCGACTACTGGCACGCGGACGAGGGAGTGTCGGGCAAGGTGCCGGCGATGCAACGGCCTGAGTTCGCCAAGATGCTTGGTCAGATCCGCGACGGGGAGACTCTGGTGGTGACGAAATTGGACCGACTAGGACGTGATGCGCAGGACGTCGGCGCCACGATTAAGGTACTGGCCGCGCGCAGCATCGAGGTTATCGTCCTGCAATTGGGTAAGCTCGACCTTACCAGCCCCGCCGGCAAACTGATGTTGACCATGCTGGCGGCCGTTGCGGAGATGGAGCGCGATCTGCTCGTGGAGCGTACGCAGTCTGGTCTGGCTCGCGCCAAGGCAGAGGGTAAAGCACTGGGCCGCCCATCCAGCACGACGCCAGAGCAACGCGTGACGATCGCCAAGCGGCACAAAGCCGGAGAGTCGATCAGCGCACTAGCTCGGGAGCACGGCCTTTCTCGCGCGAGCGTAATGCGAATCGTGACGCCGGCATCCGGATCTTCAAAGGCTGAAACGGCTCGCGTTTCGCCGTGAACATTGAAGTGGCTGGGCGGCTGCTTAGACTTCGACCTCACGGCAAGAGAAGGGATGAAAGAGATAATATGACGTTTAGCCATTGACAACTAATTGCAGCGACTTTCATACTCATCGGAAAATATCAGAAAGCTTGAGTTCATTCCGCACAGCCTTGTCAGATTCTACACTTTTTATTCCTCGTCACTTCCGAGTTTACATGCCCAATGCTAGGCGTTCCACGCCAAGCTACGCGCGTGCAACTCACCAAACTCGACAGAATTTGCAAAATTCTATCTTGATTAGTGTGGCGCTTTAGACGCTGTCAACTACCGAGCCGCCTTGCTTGAGGCGCGACACACAAACGCACACTACCTCATAGCATCACGAACACATGCCAATTAAGAAGTCAGATCTATATTCCAAACTTTGGGCCTCATGCGACGAACTGCGCGGTGGCATGGACGCCAGCCAGTACAAGGACTACGTGCTAGTCCTGCTGTTCATCAAGTACATCAGCGACAAGTACGCTGGCCAGCCCTTTGCGCCCATCCAGATTCCAGAAGGGGCGAGTTTTGCCGACATGGTGGCGCTCAAGGGCAAAAGCAACATTGGCGAGCAGATCAACGTAAAGATCGTTGGACCGCTGGAAAAAGCCAACCGCCTGCGTATCAAGGCCGACTTCAACGACGACGCGCTGCTGGGCCAGGGCAAAGAGAAGGTCGACAAGCTGACCAACCTGATCGGTATCTTCGAGTCTAAGGAGTTAGACTTCAGCCGTCACCGCGCCGACGGCGACGACATCCTGGGCGACGCCTACGAGTACCTGATGCGTCACTTCGCGACCGAGAGTGGCAAGAGCAAGGGCCAGTTCTATACGCCGGCGGAGGTGAGCCGCGTGATGGCCCAGGTGTTGGGCATCGCCAAGGCTCAAACCACCCCTAACACCACGGTGTACGACCCGACTTGCGGCTCGGGCTCGCTGCTGCTCAAGGTCGCAGAGGCGGCGCCCACGCCGGTGAGCGTGTATGGCCAAGAAAAGGAAGAAGTTACCAGCGGCCTTGCACGCATGAACATGATCCTGCACCACAACCCCGGCGCAGTGATCGAGCAGGGCAACACGCTGGCCGACCCGAAGTTCTTGGACGGCGACCAGCTCAAGACCTTCGACTACGTGGTGGCCAACCCACCGTTCTCCGACAAGCGCTGGAGCAACGGACTGATCGGCGACCCGTACAAACGCTTCGAGGGCTTCGGTACGCCGCCCGATAAACAGGGCGACTTTGCCTACCTGCTGCACATCATCCGCTCGCTCAAGAGCACTGGTCGGGCAGCCTGCATCCTGCCGCACGGTGTGCTGTTCCGCGGCAACGCCGAGGCCGCGATCCGTAGAAGTCTGGTGCGGCGCGGCCTGATTCAGGCGATTATCGGCCTGCCGACCAACCTGTTCTATGGTACCGGCATCCCGGCCTGTATCCTCGTCGTCGACAAGGCTGGCGCCGCCTCTCGTAAGGGCATCTTTATGATCGACGCCTCTCAGGGCTTTATGAAGGACGGCCCGAAGAACCGCCTGCGCGAGCGCGACATTCACCGCATCGTCGATACCTTCTCCACTCTGGACGACAGTGATCCGCGTTATGCCCGAATGGTAGGCCTAGACGAGATCGAGAAGAACGACTTCAACCTCAACCTGCCGCGCTATATCGACAGCAGCACGCCCGAAGATCAGCAGGACATCGACGCTCACCTCAACGGCGGTATTCCTGAAGCCGACGTGCACGCGCTGAGCCGGTACTGGGCGGTATGCCCCGCCTTGCAGGCCACCCTGTTCAAGCCGCACCGGCCTGGCTATCTGGACTTGATGCCCGCGCCCTCTGCGATCAAGGGCGTTATCCACGCACACCCGGAGTTCCAGACCCTCACTCAAGCCATGAACGGCCACTTCGAGGCCTGGCGGGCGCCGGTGACGCAACGGCTCAAAGCCTTGGCGCCGGGCTTCCAGCCCAAGGCGCTGATCCACGAACTGGCCGAAGGCCTGCTGGCGCATTACGAACATCAGCCCAGCGCTGAGAAGCTGGTCGACCCGTACGCCGTCTACCAGCACCTGATGGGCTACTGGGCCGAGACCATGCAGGATGACGCCTACCTGATAGCCGAAGACGGCTGGAAGGCGCAACCCTACCGCGTTCTGGAGACCAAAAAGAACAAGGATGGCTCACCGGGCAAGACCGTGGACAAAGGCTGGGCCTGCGACCTGGTACCCAAAGCTCTGCTGGTGCAATACCACTTCGCTGCCGAGCAGGCCGAACTGGACCGGCTGAGCGCCGAGTTGGAAAGCGCCCAGACTACGCAGACCGAGCTAGAAGAAGAGCACAGCGGTGACGAAGCAGTGTTCAGCGGCTTCGACAAGATCAGTGACAAGGAGGTGAAGTCGCGCATCAAGGAGATCCGGCGCGATGCAGATGCAGCCGATGAACTGGCCGTGCTGAAGCGGTGGCTGGCCTTGTCAGAGCAGGCGAGCGCGCTCAAGAAGCACATCAAGAGCCTTGATGCCGAACTGGATGCCAAGGCCCTGGCGCATTACCCCGCGCTGACACCAGACGAGGTGAAAGCCTTGGTGGTGGACCATAAGTGGATGGCAGCGCTGGACGCAGCCGTGCACGGCGAGCTGGACCGCGTGAGCCAAGCGTTGACGGGGCGAGTGAAGGAACTGGCCGAGCGCTATGGGTGGACGGTGCAGAAGCTCACGAAGCAGGTGAAAGACCTGGAAGCACAGGTGGCGGGGCATCTGGCGAGGATGGGATTCCGCACATGACTGGCTGGAAAACCATTGAACTTGGCCAGGTCAGCACGCTTCAACGCGGAATGGACCTGCCTAAGCGCATGCGTCTTGAAGGAGACTATCCGATAGTGACTTCTTCTGGAATCGACGATACGCACTCCATTGGTCCGGTCAAGGGACCTGGTGTCATCACTGGGCGATATGGAACCATAGGAAGAGTGTTCTTCGTCGAGTCCGACTTTTGGCCCCTCAACACGACGCTCTACGTCCGTGATTTTCATGGGAACGATCCCCGATTCATCCACTATCTGCTTCAAACCGTCGACTTCCAGACTCACAGCGGCAAGAGCGGTGTGCCTGGCGTCAATCGAAACGATGTTCATCAGGAGTTCGTTCACATCCCTGCAGCTCTCGGAGAGCAGAAGGCAATCGCTCAAACGTTGCTAGACGCCGACACTCTAATCGACTCGCTCGAGCAACTGGTGACCAAGAAGCGCCAGATCAAGCAAGGCACCATGCAGGAGCTGCTCACCGGCAAGCGGCGGCTGTCGGGATTTGGATCAGCAGCAGTTGCGCCAAGTGAAGTGTTGCCGAGCGACTGGGTTAGGGTGGTGATCGGCGACATCGCGGAGGTCAAGACCGGTCCCTTCGGCTCTGCCTTGCATGAGCGGGACTACGTACGGTCTGGCACGCCAATCATCACGGTAGAGCATCTTGCTGAACGTGGCATCCAAGGTGACGGTGCGCCTCAGGTCGGTGCGACGGACGTCACCCGTCTGCAAGCCTACAGGCTTGAGGAGGGCGATATTGTCTTCAGCCGAGTTGGGTCAATCGATCGAAACGCGCGCGTCAGCGCTAATGAGGAAGGCTGGCTCTTCTCGGGGCGGCTACTTCGGCTTCGGCTCAGGACGACAACCATCGATTCGCGATTCCTGAGCTACCTGTTTCACGGAGAGCCATTCAGGAGACAGGTCGAGCGCGTCGCTGTGGGCCAGACCATGGCTTCCCTCAACACTAAGCTTCTTAGTAGTCTTGAAGTAGTGGTGCCAGGAGTCGATGAGCAGCGAGGCATTGCAGATGTGCTTTCGGCCATAGACGCTGAGATCGAATCGCTCGAATCCCGCCTCACCAAAGCCCATGCACTTAAACAAGCCATGGCCCAGGCCCTGCTGACTGGCCGCATCCGCCTCGTGGAACCCAGTGCATGACCCAACCAGCCAAAAGCTACTACCGTGTGATGCTGGGCCGCCAGAGTGCCCACGCGGACGAGTGTCTCGCCGGCGGCTTTATCGGTGCCAATTTCGGCATCGAACAAGACCTCACCGGTCAGTTGCCCGATGAGTGGCGGCAGTTCAACGCTGCTTTTATCCCCGTTTTCCTAGCTGGCCACCCGGGCAAGAGCAAGATCGCTGCGGGCCTGGCCTGCGGGGCGCTGTGGACGGTCGCCAAGGGTATCCGGGCAGGTGATGTGGTGCTGTGCCCAGACGGCACCGGTCATTACCATGTCGGCGAGGTGCAGGGCGACTACAGCTACGCGCCTAGCCAGATGCTGCCGCACCGCCGCCAAGTGAAATGGTTGCCTATCACCATCGCCCGCGCAGCCATGAGCGAGGCACTGCGCAACTCCGCTGGCTCGATTGGCACGGTGAGCACGATCACCGAGTATTACCAGGAGATTGACCAGTTTTTGGCTACGCTGCCCGGCCAGGCCGTGCCCAATATCCTTGCCACCGATCCGGTGGTGGAAGACCCGGTGGCCTTCGCTATGGAGAAGCACCTAGAGGACTTCCTGGTGAAGAACTGGGCGCAGACCGAGCTGGCCCAGTACTTCAAGATCTACGAAGAAGACGGCGAGCTGGTAGGCCAGCAGTACGGTACTGACGCTGGGCCCATCGATATCTTGGCCATCAGCAAAGATGGTCAGCGCCTGCTGGTGGTGGAGCTCAAGCGTGGCCGCGCGTCGGACGTGGTGGTGGGCCAGATCCTGCGCTACATGGGCTACGTGAAGGAACAGATAGCCGAGCCGCACCAGACCGTGGAAGGCGCCATCATTGCGCTGGACGATGACCAGAAGCTGCGTTGGGCCTTGCTAACGGTGCCCAGCATCAGCTTCTACCGCTACCAGGTGAGCTTCAAACTGATCAAGCATTAACGCCAGCCGCCAAGAGCGGCACAGGGAGACAACCGGATGAACGACGTCAGCAAGCCCGAACGCGCTACCCAGGAACGGGTGATCGAGCTCTTCACTCAGAAGCTGGGCTACCGCTACCTGGGCGACTGGTCGGACCGAGAGGGCAATCATTGCATAGAGGAAGAGCTGCTGACGGCTCATCTGGCGGGCAGGGGCTACAGGCCCGCACACATCAGCGCTGCGCGGCACAAGCTGCGCTCAGAAGCCTTGCTGCATGGGCGCACGCTGTACGCCGCCAACCAAGCGGTGTACCAACTGCTGCGCTACGGTGTGTCGGTGAAGGTCGCGGCTGGCGAGGTGAGCGAAACGGTTCATCTGGTGAACTGGGACCAGCCCGCCGACAACGACTTCGCGATCGCCGAGGAGGTGACGCTCACGGGCGGACATGAGCGCCGGCCGGACATTGTGCTGTACCTGAACGGCATCGCGGTGGGCGTGCTGGAGCTGAAGAACAGTCGCGTGGGTCTGGGCGAAGGCATCCGTCAGTGTCTGTCGAACCAGCAATCAGATTTCAATGACTGGTTCTTCAGCACGATACAGCTTGTGCTGGCCGGTAATGACTCGGAAGGGCTGCGCTACGGCACCATCAAGACGGAGGAGAAGTACTTCCTGACCTGGAAGGAAGACGAGGCCGACAATGTTGGCTACAAGCTCGACAAGTACTTGGCTAAGCTGTGCAGCAAGGCTCGCCTGCTGGAGTTGATCCACGACTTCGTACTGTTCGACGGCGGGGTAAAGAAGCTGCCCCGAGTGCATCAGTACTTCGGCATAAAAGAAGCGCAAAAGCATGTCCACGTGCGACAGGGCGGCATCATCTGGCACACCCAGGGCGCGGGCAAGAGCATCT
>Ga0265798_10006427_pt1 | contig 15453 bp, 14 predicted proteins | sample P3T30metagenome_FD_192430 | JGI IMG/M metagenome (GOLD analysis project Ga0265798, IMG submission 192430) | Plant litter microbial communities from East Loma Ridge, Irvine, California - P3 T30 | ecosystem: Environmental > Terrestrial > Plant litter > Unclassified | place: USA: California... | reverse complement strand
GCAGTGACCCAGGGCAGGAACTCGGGGTAGCGGCGCACGTCCGCGACCAAGTCGAACATCTGCTCGGGGCTGTAGGGCAGCCGGCGGGTCTCGCTATGCTTGGGCAAGCTTGGCCTCGCGCGCTGCCCGCATCTTCGCGAAATCGTCGCCGGCGTGATAGCTCGAGCGCGTCAGCGGCGAGGATGCCACCAGCAGGAAGCCCTTGGCGCGCGCGATCGCGGCATAAGCGTCGAATGCCTTGGGAGGCACGAACTCGGCGACCTTGGCGTGGCGCGGGGTCGGCTGGAGATACTGGCCCATCGTCAGGAAATCGATGTCGGCCGAGCGCATGTCGTCCATCACCTGGTGGACTTCGAGCCGCTCCTCGCCGAGCCCGAGCATGATGCCCGACTTGGTGAAGATCGACGGATCGAGCTTCTTGACGCTCTCCAGCAGCCGGATCGACGCATAATAGCGCGCGCCGGGCCGGATCGTCGGGTACAGCCGCGGCACGGTTTCCAGATTGTGATTATACACGTCTGGACGCGCCGCGACGATGGCCTCCACCGCGGCTTCGTGCTTGTTGCGGAAATCGGGTGTGAGAATCTCGATCGTCGTCGTCGGGTTGGTGCGGCGGATCGCCTCGATCACCCGTACGAACTGCCGCGCGCCGCCATCGGGCAGGTCGTCGCGGTCAACGGAGGTGACGACGATATGCTCCAGGCCCATCTGCGCGGCGGCGTCGGCGACGTTCTGCGGCTCCATCGGGTCAACCGCGCGTGGCATGCCCGTCTTGACGTTGCAGAAGGCGCAGGCGCGCGTGCAGGTGTCGCCCAGGATCATCACCGTCGCGTGCTTCTTGGTCCAGCACTCCCCGATATTCGGGCAGGCGGCCTCCTCGCACACGGTGGTGAGGCTCTTGGAGCGCATCAGCGCGCGCGTCGCGGCAAAGCCCTCGCTGGTGGGCGCCTTGACGCGGATCCAGTCGGGCTTGCGCTGGCGGGCTGGAGCCGGAAGCGGAGTCATCTCGTTCATGCCGTCGCAGATAGCGGCTGGCCGTCTTCGAAACAACGGAAGGGTAATTGAGGGATGAGCAAGTTTAACGATATGGTCGAGGGCTACTATCGCTTTCGCGGTAACGAGTGGCTGGAGGAGCGTGAACGCTGGACCGAGCTGGCCAGCGGCCAGTCGCCCAAGGTAATGGTCATCGCCTGCTCGGACAGCCGGGTCGATCCCGCGACCATCTTCGGCAGCCGCCCCGGCGAGGTGTTCGTGGTGCGCAACGTCGCGGCGCTGGTGCCGCCCTTCGAGACCGGCGGCGGGCGCCACGGCGTCTCGGCCGCGCTTGAGTTCGCGGTCACCGTGCTCCAGGTCGAGGAAGTGCTGGTGCTCGGCCACGGCGCCTGCGGCGGCGTCAAGGCGGCGCTGTCGGGCGACCTCAAGCAGGCGGAGCCCGGCCGGGGCGGCTTCGTCGCCTCGTGGATCGACCTGCTCGACGATGCACGCGAGAAGGTGATCAACGAGCACGGCAAGGGACCGGAGGGTCAGGCAGCGCTGGAGCAGGAGGGCGTCAAGGTTTCGCTCGCCAACCTCATGACCTTCCCGTTCGTGCGTGACCGCGTGCAGGACGGCAAGCTGCGGCTGCACGGCGCGGTCTTCGCGATCGCCGACGGCAAGCTGCGCGTGTTGCAGGACGACGGCCACTTCGAGCCGGCATGATCGGGCTGGGGGCGCTCGCGGGAGCGGGCGGCCCTACCCTCTTCTGTTCCCCGGCGAAGGCCGGGGCCCAGTTGGGAAGGTGGTGGTAGGACTCATCGACGTCCCCCTACTGGGCCCCGGCCTCCGCCGGGGAACAGCTTCAAGGAACGAGCAGCACCCCCTACCCTATTCCCTTACCCCGCCGTCGGCGCGACCAGCGCGTCCTTGTCCTTCGGCAGCTCGGCGGTCACTTTGATGTTCAGCTCCTTGAGCTGCTTGGCCGAGACGAAGCTGGGCGCGCCCATCATTAGGTCCTCGGCCTTCTGCGTCATCGGGAAGACGATCACCTCGCGGATGTTGGGCTCATCGGCGAGCAGCATCACGATCCGGTCGATCCCCGGCGCCGATCCGCCGTGCGGCGGCGCGCCGAACTTGAAGGCGTTGATCATGCCCGCGAAGTTGGTGTCGACATCGGCCTTGGTATAGCCCGCGATCTCGAACGCCTTGTACATGATGTCCGGACGATGGTTCCGGATCGCGCCCGACGACAGCTCGATGCCGTTGCAGACAATATCATACTGATAGGCCAGGATGTCGAGCGGGTCCTTGGTCTCCAGCGCCTCCAACTCGCCCTGCGGCATCGAGAAGGGATTGTGGCTGAAATCGACCTTCTTGTTGTCCTCGTCATACTCGAACATCGGGAAGTCGACGATCCAGCAGAACTCGAAGCGCGACGTGTCGATCAGCCCGAGCTGGTCGGCGACGCGGGTGCGCGCCAGCCCGGCGAGCTTGGCCGCCTGCGCTTCCTTGCCGGCGGCGAAGAACAGCCCGTCGTCCGGCCCCAGGCCGAGCGCGTCGGCGAGCGCGTTCATCTTCTCCTCGCCGTGATTCTTGGCGATCGGGCCGCCCCACTCGCCCGCCTTGCGGGTGGCGTAGCCGAGCCCGGCATAGCCCTCGGCCTGCGCCCAGGCGTTCATGTCGTCGAAGAACTTGCGGCTCTTGTCGGCGGTGTTGGGCGCCGGGATCGCGCGCACCACGTCGCCCGCCTCGACGATCGACGCGAAGCGACCGAAGCCCGAGCCGACGAACTGGTCGCCGACGTCGCTGATGATCAGCGGATTGCGCAGGTCCGGCTTGTCGTTGCCGTACTTGAGCATCGACTCGCGGTACGGGATGCGGCGGAACGGCAGCGCCGAGACAGTGCGGCCCTTGCCCTGCCAGTTAGCGAACTCCTCGAACACGCCGTGCAGCACCGGCTCGATCGCGGCGAAGACGTCGTCCTGCGTGACGAAGCTCATCTCGAAGTCGAGCTGGTAGAACTCGCCCGGGCTGCGATCGGCGCGCGCGTCCTCGTCGCGGAAGCACGGCGCGATCTGGAAATAGCGGTCGAAGCCCGCCACCATCAGCAGCTGCTTGAACATTTGCGGCGCCTGCGGCAGCGCGTAGAACTTGCCGGGGTGTACACGGCTCGGCACCAGATAATCGCGCGCGCCCTCGGGCGACGAGGCGGTCAGGATCGGCGTCTGGAACTCGGTAAAGCCCTGGTCCACCATGCGGCGCCGGATCGAGGCGATCACGCTCGAGCGCAGCATGATGTTGGCGTGGAGCTTGTCGCGGCGCAGGTCGAGGTAGCGGTTCCGCAGCCGGATCTCCTCCGGATACTCGGCGTCGCCGAACACGGGCATCGGCAGCTCGGCCGCGGCGCTCTGCACCGTCGCGGTGCGCGCATAGACCTCGATCTCGCCGGTCGCGAGCGCGCCGTTCACCGTCGCCTCGCTGCGCCGCTTCACCTCGCCGTCGATCGTCACCACCGACTCGACGCGCACGCCCTCGAGTAGCGCCAGCGCGGGCGAGTCGCTGTCGGCGACGATCTGGGTGACGCCATAATGGTCGCGCAGGTCGACGAAGAGCACGCCGCCATGGTCGCGCTTGCGGTGCACCCAACCCGAAAGGCGGACGGTCTGGCCCGCGTCGTCGGCGGTCAGCGCGGCGCAGGTGTGGGAGCGATAGGCGTGCATGGGGCGGAACTCTGGCTGCGGCGCCGCGCTTCGCTCCGGGCGCCGGCGCCGCGGGGAGCGGCGGCACGGCGGCCCGCGACGCGCCGCGACGGCGGTTGTCGGATGATCGCCGCCCTCTCGCGTCATTACCCTCTTTGTCAACCCGCGCCTGCCCGGCTATGGGCAAGCGCTTATGCACGTTCACCCCCTGATCACCGACAGCGCCACGCTGGCCAATCTCTGCACCCGCCTCAGCGAGGCGCCCTATGTGATGGTCGATACCGAGTTCATGCGCGAGAGCACCTATTACCCAGAGCTCTGCCTGATCCAGATCGCCGACACCGAGGAGGCCGCGGCGATCGATCCGATGGCGCCGGGCATCGACCTCGCGCCGCTGCTCGCGCTGCTGGTCGACAATGAGGACGTGCTCAAGGTCTTCCACGCCGGCGGGCAGGACATCGAGATCATCTACAATCTTACCGGCAAGACGCCGCACCCGCTGTTCGATACGCAGGTGGCGGCGATGGCGCTCGGCCAGGGTGAGCAGATCGGCTACTCCAATCTCGTCGACAGCTGGCTCGGCATTTCGGTCGACAAGGGCGCGCGCTTCACCGACTGGGCGCGCCGCCCGCTTGACGCGCGACAGATCGAATATGCCATCGGCGACGTTACGCATCTCGCGAAGATCTTCCCAAAGATGCTCGAGCGGCTGCGCAAGACTGGCCGCGGCGCGTGGCTTGACCAGGAGATGGAGCGGCTCGCCGATCCGGCCAATTACGCCAACGATCCCGATGTCGCCTGGAAGCGCGTCCGCGTGTCGAGCCGCAAGCCCGAGGTGCTCGGCCGGCTCAAGGCAATCGCGCGCTGGCGCGAACTGGAGGCGCAGGCCAAGGACCTGCCGCGCGGCCGCATCGTCAAGGATGAGACGATCGCCGACCTCGCCAGCCACCCGCCGCGCAAGCAGGTCGATCTCGCCAAGGTACGCGGCCTGTCGCAGACCTGGGCGGGCAATGACATCGGCGCGCGGCTGATGGCGGCGATCGAATCGGCCGGGCCGCTACCCGACGCCGAGCTGCCGCCGCGCGAGGATCGCAAGCCCGGGCTCGGGCGCGAGGGCGCGCTGGTGGCGGACCTGCTCAAGCTGCTGCTCAAGATCCGCGCGCGCGACATCGACGTGGCGCCGCGGCTGCTCGCGCGCGGCGACGAGCTCGAGGCGCTCGCCGCGGGGCAGCGGAACGGGCTGCAGATCCTGCAAGGCTGGCGCTACGACCAGTTCGGCCACGACGCGCTCGACCTGGTCGAGGGCCGGCTCGGCTTCGCGGTGCAGGGCGGCAAGCTCAAGATGACGCGGACGGAGGTGGCGGCGTGAGCTGGGGCGCGGTCGCTTGCATCGCGCTGGTCGCGCTGGCGGGCTGCGCGCCGAAGCCAGTGTCGCCGGTCGCTGCTACGCCGACCGCGGGCGGTGACGCGCGCTGCGACGTCAGCGCCGCGACGGCGCTGGTCGGTCGCTCGGCGGACGCGTCGCTGGCGGAGGCGCAGCGGCTGAGCGGCGCGCGCACGGTGCGGCGCTACGCCACCGGGGACGCGCTGACGATGGACTATCGCGCCGACCGGCTGAACGTGGAGACCGACGCGGGTGGGACGATCGTCAAGCTGAGCTGCGGCTAAGGGCTGGCCGACGCGCCCCGTTTGCGCCGTAATTCCGGATCAGGTGCGAGACGACGAAGACAGCGCCGTTGGCGCCTAGCGCCTCACCCCAGCCGCGGCTGCAATCCCAGCGCCTGCGCCAGCGCCTTGTGGCGCTTCTGCACCGTTTCGCCATACAGCGCGACGTCGTCGCCGGTCAGCGTCACCACCAGCGTGCCCGCCTCGACGCGCAGCGAGGACCGCGCCAGCGGCCCCGCCACGCCGCCGCTGAGCCGCTGCCCCAGCCGCATCGCGATGCCCCAGGCCGCGGCGCGCCGCAGCGAGGGCTCGTCCGCGAGCAGCGTCAGGGGCGGCGGCGGGGTCGCCGCGCCGCCCATCCCGGTCCACAGCGCCTGCGCCAGCATCGCGCGGCCGCGCGCGTCGATGCCGACCCAATTGCCATGCAGCGCGATCTCGAGCCCGCGCTCGGCACGAAAATCCGGGTTCGCGCGCCAGCCGACGTCGGCGAGGTGGCAGGCGGCGGTGCGCAGCCGTGCGTCGCCGGCGTCCTCGCCCGCGAACAGCGGCGCGATCCAGCCGTCGAGCAGGTCGCCGTGCTCGGGGAAGCGACCGCTGACCCGGCCCTCGTCGCGGGTCGCCACCACGAGCGGGTCGAGCGCGCGCTCCTCCACGCTGAGCTCGTCGTAGAGCAGCCCCTCGCGAAGGCCATAGGCCGAGACGATCGTCTGCGTGCTGCCGAGATGGCGCAACACCGCAGCGAGCAGCGCCGCGGCATCGCTCAGCGTCGGTACGCGGCCGCCCGAAATGCCGGGGATCTCGCGCAGCCGCGCCTTGCTGACATGCGCCAGCGTGCGCCGCAGCCGCGCAATCGTGTCGGCGGACATGCCATATTGGTGGATCACCGGCAGCGGGTAGTGGGTCATTACCATGTCGAGCCGGGCCAAGGAGCGCCATGAGCCGCCGACGAGATACAGCGGCGTGCCCTGCCCCGCCCCGCCCCAGCCACCGCCGGCGAGCAGCGCACCGACCCTCTTGTCGAGCAGGTTCCGCTCGCGCAGCGCGCCGATGCGCAGCACGCCGAGCGGGAAGGAGGCGCGCTCGTGCAGCGCGCCGCCACGCACGCGCACCAGCTCGAGACTGCCGCCGCCCAGGTCACCGACGATGCCGTTGGCGTCCGGGATGCCGGAGAGCACGCCGAGACCGGCCGCCTCGGCCTCCTTCTCGCCCGGCAAGGTCTCGACCGTCAGCCCAGCCTCCTCGGCCACCGCGACCAGCTCCGCGCCGTTCTCGGCGTCCCGCACTGCGGCAGTGGCGACGGTACGCAGCCGCGTCACCTCCATTGCGCGCGCCAATGCGGCGAAGCGGTGGAGCGCGGTGCGGGCGGTCGCCATTGCCTGGGCGTCGATCGTGCCGGACTGTGCCAGGCTACGCCCGAGCCCGGCGAGCACCTTCTCGTTGAACAGGATCGACGGCAATCGCGGCGGCCCCTGGTAGACGACGAGGCGAATCGAGTTGGACCCGATGTCGATGATCGCGGTCCGCGGCGGCTCCCCGATGTTGGTCATGGCGGGTCGGGCAACGCGCCGCGTCGGCAGCAACCTCACCGCGCGCGCCGCAGCGAGAGCACCGGCACCTCATCGCCGTCGAGTGCCGCGCCGCGCCCGGAAAGCGACGGGTTGACCATGAAATAGCGATGAAGATTAAACGGCTTATCGCCAGGCTCGACACGCACATAGCTGCCGTCGGGCTGGAGTTCCCAGCTCTGTTCATTGTCGATCAGATTGGCCACCATCACCTGATCGAGCACTTGGTCGTGCACCGTCTCATTATCGATCGGCAACAGATATTCGACGCGGCGATCGAAGTTGCGCGGCATCCAGTCTGCCGATGAGATATAAACCAGCGCATCGTCGTTGGGCAGCGCGGCGCCATTGCCGAAGGCGGCGATGCGGCTGTGCTCGAGGAAGCGCCCCACCACCGACTTCACCCGGATGTTCTCAGACATGCCGGGCACGCGCGGTTTAAGGCAGCAGATGCCGCGAATGATGAGGTCGATCTCCACCCCGGCGTTGCTCGCCTCATAGAGCTTCTCGATGATCGTGGGGTCGACGAGCGAGTTCATCTTGGCCCAGACCGCGGCGGGACGGCCGGCACGCGCGTGTGCAATCTCGCGGTCGATGTCCTGCATCAGCCGGTCGCGCAGGCTGCGTGGGCTGAGCACGACCTTCTCCATGTCGCCCGGTTCGACGTAGCCGGTGATGTAGTTGAAGAGCCGCGCCGCGTCGCGCCCCACCCGCGGATCGGCGGTGAAGAAGCTGAGGTCGGTGTAGATCCGCGCGGTGACGGGATGGTAGTTGCCGGTACCGAAATGGCAGTAGGTGCGGAACTTGCCGTTCTCGCGCCGTACCACCATCGCCACCTTGGCGTGCGTCTTCCAGTCGATGAAGCCGTAGACTACCTGCACGCCGGCGCGCTCCAACGCGCTCGCCCATTGCAGGTTCTGCTCCTCGTCGAAGCGCGCCTTGAGCTCGACCACCGCGGTGACCGACTTGCCCGCCTCGGCCGCGGCGATCAGCGCGCTGATCACCGCGGACTGCTTGCCCGCGCGGTACAGCGTCTGCTTGATCGCGACCACGTCGGGGTCGTTAGCGGCCTGTTTGAGGAAGGCCAGTACCACGTCGAACGTCTCATATGGGTGATGGACGACGATGTCCTTGGAGCGGATCGCGGCGAAACAGTCGCCACCGAACTCGCGGATCCGCTCGGGAAAGCGCGGGGTGAACGGGACGAACTTGAGATCGGGTCGGTCCTCGTCGGCGAGCAGCGACAGGTCGCCGATGCCGAGGAACGAACCCGTCTCGGTGACGATCGCGTCGGCCCCACCCAGCTCATCGCGCAATACGGCGGCGAGCGTTTCCGACATGCCTGTCTCCAGTTCGAGCCGGATCACACGGCCACGACGGCGTCGCTTGATCGCGTTGGCGAAGTAGCGGACGAGGTCCTCCGCTTCCTCCTCGATCTCAATGTCGCTGTCGCGCAGCAACCGGAACTCAGCCGCGCCGAGCACGTCATAGCCGGGGAACAGCGCGGGCGCGAAACGCTTGAGGATCGACTCGGTGGCGACGTAGCGCGCGCCCTCTCCCGGCACGCGGACGAAGCGCGGCATGCCCGGCGGCAGCATCACCAGCTCGCGGATCGGCTCCTGGTCGGAGCGCCGCACCAGATCAAACATCACCGCCATGCCGCGATTGGGCAGGAACGGGAACGGGTGCGCCGGATCGAGCGCCTGCGGCGTGATGACGGGGAAGAGCTGCTCGCGGAAATGTGTCTCGAGCCATGCCTGCTGCTCGGCGTCGAGTGCGGTGGCGAGCGCGTGGCTGCCGAGCACGGCGATGCCGGCCTCCTTGAGCTCGGTGCGGATGTCGCGCCACACCGCCTGCTGGCTCGCCATCAGCGAGTCCGCCTCGGCGACGATGGCGGCGAGCTGTTGGCTCGGGGTAAGCCCGTCGGCCGAGCGCGCCTCGACGTCCTGAAGCTGCTGGCCCTTCAGGCCGGCGACCCGGACCATGAAGAACTCGTCGAGGTTCGCGCCTGAGATGGCGAGGAAGCGGAGGCGCTCAAGCAGCGGATGCGCACGGTTGCACGCCTCGTCGAGCACGCGACGATTGAAGGACAGCCACGACAGCTCACGGTTGAAATAGCGTCCGCCGTCGCGGTCGACGAAGGGGTCGTCGAGCACGTCCTCGGCGTCGATGCGGGCGATGGTGGTCGGTCGAGTCATGGCTGGTCGCTCTGCGCGGTGAACGCCGCGTCGGGCTGGAGGGTTTCGCGCGCCAGCGGGATCGACAATCGGCGCCGACCCGCCAGTGCGGCGCGGTCCAGTCTCTCTATAGCATCGATGACAGCGGCATGACTCCGCTCGACCCGCGCGGCGAGCCAGGCGATCAACTCGGGTCGCGCGTCGAGGTGACGGCGCGCGAAGCCGCGCTCGAGCAGCGCGCGCACCAGCGCGTCGTCAGGCGCGCCGATCGTCGCTGCCGGGCTGGCAGCGAGACGCGTGCGCAGGTCGGGCAGCGCGATTGTCCAGACCGGCGGCAGCGCCGCGGCGAGCAGCAGCAGCGGGCGGCGTTCGTCCTGCGCGCGGTTCCAGGCGTGGAACAGCGCCTCCTCGTCGCACGCCTCCGCATCGTCGATGAGGTCGCCGCCTGAGCGCGCCGCGAAAATCTGGCCCAACAGCGTGCGTCCCGAGCGCGGCGGCCCGGCGACGATCGCGGTGCGCACCGGCCAGGTGGCCCAGTGATCGAGCAGCCGCACCGCGGCGGCGTTGGAGTCGGTGACGAGGAACTCGGCGTCGCGCGCGTCGAAGGGCAACGCCAGCGGCAGCGCGAACTGGCTCATCCCGCCGGCCCGCGCGGGGGCGCGGCGGCGGGAGCGGCCGGCGTGGGCACGGCACCAGGCGGCGCGCGCCGGATCCGCAGCGTCGTGCCGCTGCCAAACACCTGCCAGCCGCGCGCCTCCATTGCCGCGCGGAAGGCCTCGGGCGTGCCCGCGTAGCTCACCGCCATCAACGAGACGCCGCCGAGCGCGAGGCTGGTCGTCGCCGCCGAGCTCACGCCGGGCACGCCGCGCAGCGCGCCCTCCGTGCCGGTCACCGCGCCCGCGTCGGGCGTATCGAACTGTACCGTGATGCTGCTGGTAATCGCCGTCGGCGCGCTGAGGTCGGCAAACGTGTCAGTGAGATCGATCGGCGTCGGCGTTGCCTGGGGCATGATCGGGTTGAGCCCGCTGTCCGGGTCGAGCGCGCCGCCGCGCAACGCCTCCTGGTAGATCGAGTCGAGTCGCCGCACCGCCTCGTCGAGCAGCGCCGGGATGCCGCGCGCGCTGCCGACGCGCAGCGTGAAGCCACGCAGCAGGCGATGATCGGGTCCGTAGCGCGCCTCGAAACTGCCCACCACTGGGCCGCCCGGCCACAGGCGCGTCAGCCGCGCGGTTGGCATCAGCACGTCGCTCGCGCCATATTGATCGAGCACGGCGCGCCACCAGCCGCGATCGGGGCGTTGCGTCTCGCCCACGTTGAGCAGCAGCGGGTCGGGCCCCGTGCCGCTCGGCCGGACATAGTCGATCGTGCTGCCGCCGGTGCGGAAGCGCGCCCAAGCCTCCTGCCATAAAGTGCGCTGCTCGAACGCGGTGCCCACCCCGGTCGCCCATTGCACCGGCACGACGACGAAGGGTGGGGAGCGCTCGACATACGCCGAGACGCCCAGCAGCGCCGCAGTGCGCGCGCGGTCGAACAGCAGCCCGAGCCGGGCGATGTAGCGGTTCGGCCCGATTTGCTCCTGCTCGACGACGATGCTTGACACGAGCGAGTCGAGCGCGCCGTCTGGCAGCGTCCGCTCGCCCGCGCCGAGCCGCTGCGCGAGCTGGGTGAAGCCCTTGCGCTGCGCCTCGCGCCAGCCGGCGAGCCGCGCCGCCTCGGCGTTGGGCCCCGAGACGTCGACGCGCACGCCGCTGACCTCAAAGTCGTCCGAGCTGTCCACGGCGGCGACGCCGCGGTCGCCGCCCTCGATCTGCGCGACGACGGCGGCGGTGCCGAGCGCGCCCGCGGCCACGGCGGCGATGATGACGGGGAGGCGTCGCATGTCGCGCGTCTTTTGGCGAAGCAGGCGTGGAAATCCAAGCGCGATGTGGCTAGGCGCGTCGTCATGAGCAACGAAGGTTACACCTACGAACAGGCCGGGGTCTCGATCGCCGCCGGCAACGCGCTGGTCCGCGCCATCGCGCCGCTGGCGCGGGCGACCCGCCGCCCAGGCGCCGACGCCGATCTGGGCGGCTTCGGCGGCTTCTTCGACCTGCGCGCGGCGGGCTTCACCGATCCGCTGCTGGTGGCGGCCAACGATGGGGTGGGCACCAAGCTTAAGTTGGCGATCGAGTGGGAACGGCACGAGGGCGTGGGTATCGACCTGGTAGCGATGTGCGCCAACGATCTCGTCGTACAAGGCGCTGAGCCGCTGTTCTTCCTGGATTATTACGCGACAGGCCGACTCGACACGGCGGTGGCCGAGCGGGTCGTCGCCTCGATTGCGGAGGGCTGTCGCATCGCGGGCTGCGCGCTGATCGGCGGCGAGACCGCGGAGATGCCGGGCATGTACGAGGTCGGCGACTATGATCTCGCCGGGTTCTGCGTCGGCGCGGTTGAGCGCGGCGACGTGCTCACCGGCAGCGCGATCGCACCGGGCGACGTGATCCTCGGGCTCGCCTCCTCGGGCGTTCATTCCAACGGTTTCTCCCTGGTACGCCGACTTGCTGCTGACAAAAACTGGAAGCTCGATCGCCCGGCGCTGTTCGACCCGGACAGATTGCTGATCGACCAGCTGATGGCACCGACGCGCATCTATGTCGCGAGTTTGCTGCCGCTGCTGCGCGCGCATCGGATCAAAGGTCTGGCGCATATCACCGGGGGCGGGCTGCTCGAGAACCTGCCGCGCGTGTTGCCCGCGGGCACGCACGCGATGGTCGACGCCGACGCCTGGGCGCAGCCGCGGCTGATGGCCTTCCTCCAGGCGCAAGGGGCGATCGAGCCCGAGGAGATGGCGCGCACCTTCAACTGCGGCATCGGCATGGCGGTGGTGGTCGCGGCGGATCAGGCCGATACCGTCGCGGCCGCGCTTCGCGAGGCGGGCGAGACGGTCCACACGATCGGGCGGATCGAGGCGGGCGAGCGCGGCTGCACCGTCTCGGGCTCCACCGAGACGTGGAGCGCGCGCGCCGACTGGACTGCGACCCACCGCGCATGAGCATGCCGGTGCGGGTGGCGGTGCTGATCTCAGGTCGCGGGTCGAACATGCGCTCGCTCGCTGCAGCGGCGGGCGAGGCGTATCGCATCGCGCTGGTCGCGTCGGACAAGCCCGACGCGGCGGGGCTCGCCTGGGCGCGTGAACATGGCCTGCCGACCTTCGCGCTGTCACCGCGCGGGATCGGCAAGCCCGCCTATGAGGCGGCGCTCGACGAGGCGCTGCGCGAGGCAGGTGTCGAGGTTATCGCACTGGCGGGTTATATGCGCCTGCTGTCGGACGACTTCGTCGCGCGCTGGCGCGGGAGGATCATCAACATCCATCCCTCGCTGCTGCCCAAGTACAAAGGGCTCGACACGCACGCGCGCGCGATCGCGGCGGGCGACGCGGTCGCGGGTTGTTCGGTCCATGTCGTCACCGAGGAACTCGACGGAGGCGCGGTGCTCGGTCAGGCGGAGGTGCCGATCGAGTCGGGCGACTCGCCTGATAGGCTCGCCGAACGCGTGCTCGCGGCGGAGCACCAGCTGTACCCCGAGGTACTGGCGCGCTTCGTGCGCGAGGGAGCGTGGCGGGAGGCTTGAGTGATCAGAGACGGGCGGTCGGCCGCGAGCAGAAGCGCCCTCTGACGTCCACCAGCGTCATCCTGAGCTTGTCTCGGGATCCACTCGTCCGCACTCCCAGGTGCCGAGGTGTTCGCGGCACGCTGGATCCTGAAACGAGTTCAGGATGACCGCGATAGAAGGGGTGACGCTCGCGATGACGGCGTCGGAAGGATGTAGCGGCTCCTACACCACCCGCCCGTAGACGCGATCGTCGTGCCAGGTCGCACCGACCAGGAAGCGGCGCTCGCCAACTACAGCAAAGCCCTGCTTTTCGTAGAAGCGGTGCGCGCGCCGATTGCCGCCATATACGCCGAGCAGCATACGGCGGCCCCCCGCGTCGCGCGCGTCATCGAGCGCACGGGCGATCAGTGCCGCGCCGAGCCCACTGCCATGGAGCGGCGCCAGCACGTAGATCCGCTTGAGCTCGATATCGCCCTGCTCCGCCTCCACCGGCAGGTCGGGCGCGGTGAGCAGCGTGTAGCCCACCGGCGCGTCGCCGGGGTCGATCTCGGCCAGCGTCGCGATCGCACCCTCGGCCAGATAACGCTTGAACGACGCCGCGCTGCTGTTGCGCGCGACATGCGCGACGATGTCGGCGCCGTCGAGCACGCCAGCGAACGCCTCGAGGAAGGTTGCGCCCGCGACCAGCGCGATCGCGTCCGCGTCCGCTGCGCCGGCGCGGCGCAGTCGCCACGCCGACGCCGTCATCTCAGCCGACGATCTCTTCGGGCTTGAAGAAGTACGCGATCTCGATCGCGGCATTTTCGTCCGAGTCCGAGCCGTGCACCGTGTTGGCCTCGATCGACTCGGCCAACTCCTTGCGGATCGTGCCCGGAGCGGCATTCTCGGGGTTGGTCGCACCCATGATGTCGCGGTTGCGCTGCACCGCGTTCTCGCCTTCGAGCACCTGGACGACCACCGGGCCCGAGATCATGAAGCTGACCAGGTCACCGAAGAACGGCCGCTCCTTGTGGACGGCGTAGAAGCCCTCCGCCTGCTCCTTGGTCATCTGGATGCGCTTGGACGCGACGACGCGGAGCCCGGCCTCCTCGAGCATCTTGGTGACGGCGCCGGTCAGGTTGCGACGCGTCGCGTCGGGCTTGATGATCGAGAAGGTACGGTTCGCGGCCATGACGGTCACGGGCTCCTGCTGATAGATAAGGGAAGTGGCGCTCCCCTAGGCGGGGCCGCGGCGCGAGGCAAGCGCTAGGCCGCCTGCTCCCAGCGCCCGCTCTCATTCTGCTTCCAGTAGCGCCGCGTCACGGTGGGACGGTCCGCCAGCGCCTTCCATGCCGCGCGCGCGGGCGCGATCTGATCCTCGGCGAAGAAGTGGAACACGCGGTCGAAATCGAGCGCGTCGTCGCGCCATTCGCCGTCCACCAGCGCGACGTGGCGCGCCCCGTTTGCGGCATCGAGCGTGCCCGCGATCAGCACCGGCTGGCGCTGGTCGTCGCTGCCGCCCAGCCGCGCGTGCGGCAGAAAGCTGGCGGGCGTGTAGCTCCACAGCAACCGGTCGAGCGCAACGCGCTGCTCCTCCTCGGCGGCGACGATCAGCAGCCGCGCGCCGTTCGCCACCACTTTCTCGGCCACCTGCGGCAGCGCGCGCTCAAGCGGCATGCGGGTCAGGTGGTAGAAGTCCACCTGCACCGCCCGCTCGCTCGAGTCGCCCGCCACCGCGCTCACGCCTCGCAGGTGTCCGCGACGAAGCGGTCGAGCACGCGCACGCCGTAGCCGGTGGCACCCTTGGCCCAGGTCGGCCCGTCCTTGTCGGCCCAGACCATGCCAGCGATGTCGAGGTGCGCCCAGGCCACGCCGGCGTCGACGAAGCGCTGGAGGAACTGCGCCGCGGTGATCGAGCCGGCGCCGCGCGGGCCGACGTTCTTTACGTCGGCGATCGGCGAGTCGATCAGCCGGTCATAGGCGTCGGCCAGCGGGAAGCGCCACAGCTGGTCGCCCGAGGCGCGCCCGGCGGCGAGCAGCGCGTCGGCCAGCGCGTCGTCGTTGCTGAAAAGACCGCCGTACTCGTTGCCGAGGCTGACGATCATCGCGCCGGTCAGCGTCGCGAGGTCGACGATCCGCGTCGGCTTGTGCTCGCGCTGTACCCAGGTGAGGCAGTCGCACAGCACTAGCCGCCCTTCCGCGTCGGTGTTGATCACCTCGACGGTCTGGCCCGACATGGTGGTGACGACGTCACCCGGCCGCTGCGCGTTGCCGTCGGGCATGTTCTCGACCAGCCCCATGACCCCGATGACATTGGCCTTGGCGCCGCGCTTGGCCAGCGTGAGCATCGCGCCCGCCACCGCCGCGGCGCCGCCCATGTCCCACTTCATGTCCTCCATCCCCGCCGCCGGCTTGATCGAGATGCCGCCGGTGTCGAAGGTCACGCCTTTGCCGACCAGCGCGGTAAGCGGCGCCCCCTCGCCAGCGCCGCTCCAGCGCAGCGCGAGGATGCGCGCGTCCCGCGTCGAGCCCTGGCTGACGCCGAGCAGCGCCCCCATGCCGAGCTCGCGCATCTCCGCCTCGGTGAGCACCGTCGCCTCCAGCCCCAGCCCGTCCACCGCGGCGAGCACGCGCTCGACGAAGGTCTCGGGGTAGAGGATGTTGGGCGGCAGCGTCGCGAGCAGACGGGCGAGCGCGACGCCGTCGGTCACCGCGGCACGGTCGCGCCACGCTGCATCGCTGCCCACGACGGTGAGCGATGCCAGGGTTGGCTTCTGCTTGTCGGCGAGCTTGGTGCGA
>Ga0265798_10006426_pt1 | contig 15453 bp, 12 predicted proteins | sample P3T30metagenome_FD_192430 | JGI IMG/M metagenome (GOLD analysis project Ga0265798, IMG submission 192430) | Plant litter microbial communities from East Loma Ridge, Irvine, California - P3 T30 | ecosystem: Environmental > Terrestrial > Plant litter > Unclassified | place: USA: California... | reverse complement strand
AACACACACATACGCACATACGCACATACCCCTCGTTCAAAACAATGACGCCAACCATCCCTGCCAAACACATCCCTTCCCTCCCGTACACCTCGTCTGCGACCCGCCTCCAAACTCTCGACATCTGGCTCCCAGAGCCTCAATCGCAAGACACCGACTCGTCCTCCCCACCCGCACTATGGATCGTCTACATCCACGGCGGCGCCTGGCGCGACCCAACACAAGACTCACACCAGGTTGACACCACACTCACCCATCTCTTCGCCTCGCACCCCCAAGCCCTCCCACACATTGCCGGCATCGCAAGTCTAAACTACCGGCTCTCGCCATACCCCACACACGCCACACACCCCAGCACGCCAGACGATGCCTCGCGCAACGCCCGCCACCCCCAGCACATCCGCGACATCCTGTCGGGAATCCGCTACCTGCAGCGCGAGCACGGCATGCGGCGCTGGATCGGCGTGGGTCATTCCTGCGGCGCCACACTTCTCATGCAGCTAGTTTCAGGCATTGGTCTCGACCAGGAAGACGACGAGGACGAGAAGAAGAATACGAAGAAGGAGAAGGCATCGACAGGAGGAGTAGCAGTAGTAGGCCCCGAAGCCCTGATCTTGCTCGCCGGCATATACAACATCCCGCTCATGCTGCGGAACCACGCACCGCCCGCCTGTCCGGAACACATTTCCAACATTTACAAGACGTTTGTCAAGGGTGCGTTTGGCGAGGACGAGGGAGAAAAAGAAGAAGAGTATATCAAGGTTTCGCCGGTGACGGGCAAGTATGATACCCAACAGTGGCCAGAAGGGCGGCTGTTGGTCATATGTCATAGCTATGAGGATGAGTTGGTGGAGAGGGCGCAGAGGGATGTCATGTGTGTTGCGTTGGATAGGCAAGGCTGGAGCATTGTCATGGAGGTTGGGGATGAAGAGGATGAAGTAAGGGCCGAGGGGAGGAGAGTGCTGAATGTGAGGGATTTGAGAGGATCGCACGATTGGGCATGGGAGGATGGAAAGCAGATTGCAACGCTAATGGCAGAAGCGGTAGGTCGATTGGTATAAGATTGCACATGTTCACAAGAGACTTCAGTGTAGCTAGCAGAACTCCCAAGTGTCTTGCAAAACTGGGAGCATGGATAACGACGATATCAAAGTCATGTTGATTGCTCTTTGCTAATCCCTATCATGTACGAGAAGTGGAGTTCCCGAGTGCAGGAGAGAAGACTCCGCCAAACACGCTTGCTTTTGGATGACCCATATCCAATACCCCTAATGCTTCGCTTGCTGGTTCGTGCTAGTTATACAGCATGGTATAATGTACAATCGTCTCGCATTCCTATCCCACCTTTTTCCGAATCCGCTACTACCGCTTGTTCAACCTCTGGTCCATGACCTTGCTGATCTCATCGTGTATTCCACCAGCGCCGCCTTCTGCGCCATCGAGCTTGTTTTGCAGCTCTTGAATCTTCCTGCTAGCTTCAGTGTCCCTACCTTGGACCATCTTTGAGGCCTGGTCCTTTGCTTGCGAAGCGTTCACGTTTCCGTATACCGCCATGGCACTGGCAATCATGCTGCTGATATCGCCGACGTTTCCGGGAACCACGATACTTGTACCCTCCTTGGCCAGGTTGCCGAATGCGTCAACGTACTTCTCAGCGACTGAGAGCGAGATGGCGTTCTGGGCAGCACCCTCGCCTTGAGCAATGGCTCGGGCAACAGCGTCAATTCCGTTGGCGGTAGCTGTGGCCTTGAGCAGGATAGCCTCAGCCTCTCCGCTCGCCATGTTGATCTGCTCAGCCCTCAAGGCCTCAGATGCCAAGATTACAGACTGCTTTTTTCCCTCGGCAATGTTGATAGCCGACTGCCTCTGACCTTCTGATTCGAGAATCTCGGCACGCTTCGACCGCTCGGCAGTGACTTGACGGTGCATGGCTTCGACGACGGGGTCAGGTGCGTGGATGTCGCGGATCTCATATCGCAGGCAGGTGACGCCCCAATCCTGGGCTGCCTCATTGATCGCAGCGGTAATGTTCTGGTTCAGGTTGGCGCGCTCCTTGAGGACATGGTCGAGAGAGAGTTGGCCGATTTCGGAGCGCATCGTGGTTTGCGCGAGTTGGGAGATGGCGTATTCAGCGTCTTCTACACCATAGCTATCATGTGTCAGTAACCAATTGCGTGCTGTGCAATTGATGTACTTGCCTCGCCTTGTAAGCATCAAACACTCTGGTGTATAGCACACCATCCAGCTCGAGCGTAACATTGTCGGCTGTAATGGCACTCTGGCTAGGAATCTCGATAGCATTTTCCTTCAAACTCCTGACATATGCTATCCTGTCAATGAAGGGTATCAATATGGCAAGACCAGGCTCCAATATCCGGTTAAACTTTCCCATGCGCTCAACGATCCATGCTGTTTGTTGTGGCACGAAGCGTATGATGGTGTTTGCGGGTAGACGCTTCTGTGACGAGAAATACGAGGGAGGTCCTGACTGCGAACTCAGCTGGCCTATCGAGGAAAAGACGCTGGTCGGGCCCGTGGCGGATTGCGAGCCGAGTTGCGAGAAACTGCGGGCAGAGGAAGTCGTCAAGGCAGCAGCGAATGGCGATATTCGAGAGGTTGCGAGAGACCGGGAGGTTCGTAGTAATGCAGAAGCGGTGCCGGCTGCTAGCCGTGTACGCGACGCCATTGTGGGGTTTGGACAAGTGGTGATTGATGACGGATACGCGAAGCTCTGGGGAATTTGTCGGCGATTATCTACAGACATCACCGACTGCCACATTACATAAGCTGGTCGCAACCCCCTCCTGATTCACCTCACCCTTTCCGATACTCGACATTATAGTCTATAGACTTGATTCAGAAGCGAGGGAGTAGCAGCCCTACTCAAGGCAAGCTATCTCCAATGACTGCACTTTCTTGAAAGATAGGGTAACCATACCTCCCTACGCCCTTGGGTTCACCAAACTCATCCAGATGATCCATGCGTCACTTTGCAACTCACATGCTTTTTTCAGACATTTGTGTCCTGATCCTTCTGATTTTACGTGCTCCCCAGTACCTAGGTTGCCTTGCACTATCACCACATGGCTCTTCGCAATCATCAAGGGTAGACGTTACACCATCTACAGGCCTTTCGTCTTTTTCGCTGCATCCAGTGAAATACAGGTTTCTTGACTTGAAGAATACCAGGTTTCGAGCATGTGAAGCAGCTATCGTCGCATCGTTTGTATATTCAAGGATATCTGATGGGCAACAGGAGGGGAAGTTGTGAAAGAGTTCTGCTTGGGAGATAAGTACAATTCTGCTATCCTGACAAAAACTCGAGCTCCCTCCAATGCTCAGAGGTGCGACTTGGTAAACGAATATAGTATCCTGTAGTATCCTGTAGCCTGCAAGACTAAGACCATGCCACGCCAGAGTGTTTTCATGAGTGGTCCGCCTATAAGTGATGACGAGGAGTAAAATATTGATAACAGAGTGTTGACTGAACAGTTCCTGAAGCTCTCCTATGTTATTATCGCAATACTCTACACAGTGCATGGTTGATGCTATACCTCTAATCTTCACATACCTTCTTCTTCCACTTGAAATCTTAATCTCTTTCCAAATGCCTAACATGCATGCAAAACACAGGACTCTCTCGATAGTACATCAGTCACTTCATACATGGTTTTTTTCGATAATTCATTCCTCTCGATTCTCTCACCATGATATTGGTGTGATTACGAGTAATATGTAGCCCAGTCTACACATTACCCCCCACCACCATTCCGATCATCGCGCCAGACCGAGGTGGACACATCAATGTATTACGTGAGTGCAAACACCTATTTTAGTCAGTGTACACCACAACATACACACACACACAGAGAAGCACGCACGCACGCAAACTACTGCCAGTAGATCTAGTGAGTATGGATAACCGGCAATAATACCACATTTTACTATAGTATGCGAGCACCGCTTTTCTTCAGCACAACAACTTTGATCTGCCATCCTCGCAAGATGAAACTTAATATGGCTCTGGAAACTCTGGTTAGTGCGATCGCCTGCTCGTCACTCCACCTGGTGCGATCTTCAGAGAGCTACTCGCGCCTACAAAGATAACCGCTGAGAAAGCCACTTGTTACTCACACGCCGTCCCCATGCTCATTTTCATGACCTATCGCTAACCGAGTGTTTAAACGACTGCAACCTGGTTTTGTGCCACGCAGAAACAAGCAGCCACATGGCTTAGAGATAGGCACTACTCGGTGCTGCTATACCTGTACAAAAAAGGGAGAGCAACCCAAGTCGCCGACTTTCCTTGATCCATGCCAAGGCAATTGAAATTTTGCAGAGAGAGAGAGAGACACACACACACACAGAGAGAACGTCTGCCAAGGTCCTGCAAGTCAGACGTTCCAAGAGTTTCTGGTGTGCGTGACGCGACTGCGCTACGTCTGACAGTGGACTCGAATGCGATTATTCACGTACAGCTCTTGCCCTCGTTCACAAATATGCAAATTTCTCGAACCGTTCAGTCGGATTGTCAATGCCCTGAATCGACCTCCTCCTGCTTACACCATACGTAAGCCGTAGTGGACCATGGTGGCTGCAAATGATCCCACTTTGAGCCTGGAGCCATGCTATTCGCATATCAAATGGATGCGCTTTTCTATCAGCATACTTCACGGTAGCGCATCAAGACTATAGCTAGCTGAACAGGTGGCCATGTCAGCCACCGGCTAGGATCGTTTATGCTGTAAATATCGTAGGCGCGCTTCTTCTGAATTCTCCCACCCGTGTGTGCTGGCCTGTTCACCAAGCCCATTATAGGCCGAATTCCGAGTTTGCTATTGGTCTTGCTTTCTTGGTGCATGGTACAGAAGACATCCTACATGTGCAGTTAATATATTCCCACCAATGGGTACAGAAAATGGAACGCCTGACCCAGCCGGTTGAGGCAGGTTCTGCACTGCCGCTCTTCCAAAATAAGCGATGCCGATCCCGTTTTGGGTGTAAAACCTGGCCGAGGGGTTGTGATGCTTGCAGATCCTTGTCGTGAAGTGGGGAGGGGAAGAAAAGCGTGGTTGGGCGATGGGGGCTGAGGTGAAAAGTATCGGGCCTGACTAGTTTTGCTGCGAAATTGGATCGTGACGCAGTATTTTGAGCGATGCTCGAATTATTAGATTACTCTGGCGTCGATAATCAGGGCTTGTACTGATAAGGTTGTTAGGCGGCGGAGTCGTTAGTGGGATACATGGCTTGCATCGGCCCGGAGACAGGTGCCGCTGCGGATCACGAACCGGCCCGCAAAAGCTTCTGTCAACGGGGTTTCCATATCATCTCATCTCATATCCACCGGCAGCGGTGCAAAACGTGCTCAACCCTCATCATGACTCACATAAAACCCCATCTCCCACAGACGCCCCTCGTCGTAGGCGTAGACATGGTGAGATGAGCCGCCGGCTGACGGCGGGCATTCAGCGCAAGTCTCAGCCACCCGTCCAATCCACCTGCGTACAGAAGTGGCCCCTTCTGTACTTCGGTTGTTCCCACTCTTCCCAGCTTCCGCCATTGGTGCAAGTGATGCTAGCATGCAAACATGTTAGTAAGGCCACCAGACGCCTATGTATAGGATGCGCATGTGGCGCGTTGCCCGCCTGCACATCGTATGGATGCCGCAATGAGGGTGGGTGTTCGGCGGAAAGGGCCGAAGAATCCTGCTGCGAGGGCGGAGTGGGATCATACAAAAGGGCGTTGGTGTTTATCTGGGGGATGTAGTAATGCTGATTAACAATCTTGGGTGGAGGGAGGAGGAGGAGGGGGGGAGAGATGCTCGTGAGAAGTGCTGGCCTATGCTTAGACAAAATCTAGCAAGTGCACCGACGACCATCACAGTCGGCATCATGATGACCCGTCACGTACCGCACGTGCATCACCGCACGCCCAACTACAGGTTCTCACAGCAAGCCACTAGCCAACTAGACTGATCTCGATCTCCAAAGAATGCTAATAAAATCCTACCCTGCTATTCCAAGCGCCCGGCACATGTCCTTTACCAACCTCATCAATCACATCGCCGAGTCTGCCTCACAACCTAGTGAATCCGGCTTGCCGGGTAGCAAAAAAGCCTCGCTTCTAGAGGCTATATGTGGCTAATATGCTCACCCTAGAACATTTGGTGGCCTTTTTTCCCTGGCCAAGTGGGCCAGCGTGCAGCGGCAGTGTTGGTTCGCGACATAGGCGATCCGCTTTAGGCAACGTAGTGTACAATTCCAAGCGAAGGATGCATGTAAGCTTTCCAGTGGAAAAATTTAGCAAGCTTTGCATCATGCCCGAGCCGGGAGGGGTTCGTAGGATTGTCGAGGCGTAGATGCCGACGTTGGGTTTGGCGCAATGCTGAGGACGAGTTAGGGGGAGAGCATGGGGGGTTAGGGTGAGATGATGCTTGGGTAGGGGCCAGGACTAGGAGTGGAGAACAGGCGATAGAGGGCAAGATAACGCCACGAGGCAGCTGAAGGGTTTCTCAGGGCACGCGGACGTGGTCTGTGGTAGTGTTGATTACAAGCGCACCTATGGTGTTGCGTGTTGAGTGAAGGACCCCATACCTTGAACATGGGTCCCTGCCGTGCCGTATCCCCCGTTATGTACCCCTCAGATCAGTTACCAACACTATTCATAGACAAACATGTAGAGATCGTGGTCTAAACATAACAGAGAACCGAGGACCAGTCGTAAAAAAACAATAAGCTAAACGCATTTTGCCGAGAAGGCTCTTGTGGATATGTGCGCAAGAGCAAGTCTATTGATAGGAAAAATAGAGTAATTTACACAGTGTTGACGCGTACAAGATTGTGTGCTCGTGAAGCCATATGGCGCTTGAGGGTTTCTGGTGCAACTGCCATGGTAACTTTGAAAGTGTCTCGAACGCGAGTGCGGAGTGCTGCCTCCATGGCGACGTATACCCCGCTCTCAATGCCTGTCTCAGCTGGGTTGGCAGCCTGGCAGTAGCGCTCCGAAAACTTGTCTATGAGCTTCTCGATCTTGCGAAGCTCGGAGAGAATAAGATTCGTTCGGTACGTGTTCTCAGATTCGACATCAGAGGATCCTAGAGATCCATATGGGTACGCGAAAGCCTTCATCTGAACCTCGAGAGTTGATCTCTCACCCTGTTGATGCACTCCTGCGATAGCTTGGTACCAGTTTAGGATTTCCATGATGATGAGGTTGATGACAGTGGAGAAGAGCGGGTTCGATGAGCAATCGCAACTGAGTAAACCATAGAGTTTTTCTGTGGCGGCCTTGTTGGTTGAGAGCACAGCCTCTAGGGATGGAAGACCGTTCGATGTACCATGATAACCGGCAGTGGAAGGTGGGTTATACACACTACTTAGTGTTTGGAAGGCTAGTTGTGTGCAGTCGTGGTTTGGAAGGTTAGATGAAGCTGGTAGTGGTGTTGGCAAAGGTGCAGATACCATGGGCTGACATGGCGTTGACTTTTCTTGTGGAACCAGCATCGTACCTGGAACACCAAGGTATCTTTGGTTGATGATCGGTGAGATTTGTGATTGATCTGCTGGTACAAACATCTCGAGCTGACTCTGTCCACTGGTCGACCGAACATGTCCATGGAAGGATGTGGGAGGTGGAAGATATTGGGGCACCGGAGTAAATAAATCCGCCTGGCTTCCGTACGATACATGGTCATCATTTGGCCAGTTTCCAACAAGTGAACTGGTACCTTCAGAGTATGCGGGCGATTGGCCGCCATCGAAACCGTTTCCCATGTAAGTGTCTTGGTAATTGTACTCGGGGGTGCTTGGACCAAAGAAGAACGGGTCTGTCGGCTCTGGTGAGCTTTCGTAAGCGTATGAAGTCGTACGTGGAATGATTTCCATTCTCGTTCCTAAAGGTCCATAGGAACCAGCAGGTGATACGTCGCGCTTGATGGACCCATCCGGATTTCGGTGTTTGCGTGGCTTTCCCAGTCTGCGTACACATAAGCTTAGACACTCGAAGATAGGGCAAATGGCATACCTCATTGAAGGTGAGTAGTTGCAGCATATACTCATGCTACCGCATCGATGGCAAGTCGGTCTGACTTTGTCGCACTTGACCTGTGGTTGACGTCAGTAGTGATAGATGGTCATGGACTGAACAGAACAGACTTTAGCACGAGAGCAGGCATCACATGATGCTCTCATTTTTCGAGGCTTCTGCTCTCCATTTGGCCCGGTAGCCACCAGAGCGATCTCCGGTCCGGTACTGTTACTGTCCATTGGTGGTGATGATGGTTGAGTAGAAGAAAAAGCTTGAGACGAAGTGTGGAACATTGTGTAGTGCAACAGTGTGACGGTCCGATAAAATCCCAAGCATCCAAGAAGAGGGGCGTGTTATATAGAGGGATGGAAGAGAGCGAATAATCTTAGTTGAAACTAGTATGGATGCAGAAAGGATCGCGGGTTAGGCCCAGCGTGCAGTAGACGAACATGCGCGGACGCAGGTGGGTGGTAGGTAGGCATCAAGCTGATGTCTGGGAGCGCAGGGACAGGGATTACTGCAGACATAGCGAATGGGTGTGTAGGATGGGGCTGAATGCTTACAGGGCATGGTACATGCTTCATCAGGCCTAGTGTCCCAGACAGGCTACGAGGACAAGTCAAGCTGCATTCATGTACGCAAGCAGCAAGGCCAGAGAAGCTGTCTTGCACATGGTAATTTTGCAGCCCCACTCATAGCTTTGTTGTATGTTTCTGCGTTTCGACATACTTGTGCAGAAGTTGTTCGGAACCGAGAATCCGCTTGACTCAAACCCAGAGGGCATGTCCGATGTACCGTGCCACACTGGCGGGACGCAGTGAGGCTCGGCGACCTGAGGGTGCGGTAAAGATGGGACATCTGGGTGGATAGAATAGATTACTCCACGAGAGTTGTACGAAATGAACCAGCGCGCCGGTACGCTACTCGGGCGTCATGCAGCGGCATTGGTCCAGCACGATGCGGGTCCATTGCAGTCATGCAGCCCTGGCTGCGTGCTACAGTCAGTCTCGCTTTACATGACGTTCAGTGGGTGCGTGGGGTTTCTAGTGCTGACTTAGCTTGTTCTGTCCTGCTACCTAGGTATACAAAAAGAACAGCGCTTGTCAAACCCTTGGTCAGAAGCCGCTAAGCCTCACACTCCTGTCCCTGTAGCAGTACTAGCAGTAAGATTTTCCGGTGTATGTAGGCTACACAGTAGCATGCAAGGCAGCGTGTGGAAGTCTCTAGGGCTGAAGAAGCGTAGGACAAGTCGTACAAGGTCGTCGCTGCGGAGCTACACAGGAACTCAAACGTGCCCCCAAACGGTACACAACCCATAAGACTGGTCGGCTCGTGCAGAAGATCCAGCAGAACATGTTGCCGAAAAGCCTGGAATGTTGCGGGCCGGTTGCCCAAAAGGCGAATTACGCCCTGCCCACTGAACCCTTGTACGCTCCACAACGGCTCGCCTTGCGGTATGTTGGCTCGAGCTCGAGTCCACTGGTATCGTGCGACGATGTCGTCACAGGCCACAACTTATCATAGCCTCAAGACACAGGTCGTATCGGTGCTCAGCCACAGGCGAGGAAAGGGGACGGGACTAGAGAAGGACACAGCGATCCCGGAGCTATTAGGCCCCCATGCAAAAAGCTGCGAATGAAGAAACCGGGTCTCGATTGCTGTTAGAGAAGAGGGGGCGAGTTCTGCCATGTTGATATTGGTTGCGTTGGTGTTGGGGCGTAGTACATATGGGTAGATACAAGGAGACAGGATCAGGAACGGCGCATGGCCATGCGCGCGTAGCCGCCTGTCGTCTCCCGCTGTTGCTAGCGCGGGGTCACATTGGTCGTCATCTACCTTCCACCCCATCAATGGCCATGATGGCGTCGAACCACAATAAAACATGCCGCGATCTGCAGCCAAGTCGCGATAGATTATCCAAAGGTCTGGTTCCAAACATGGCAGCCAACCTGTGCGACTATCGATTATGCACATCCAAGTCCTGGGCGCAAGGCGTAGCCCAGCTCCAGATAGCCTGGAAAACTCGACTGACCCAGTCTGAGACTCGGGATGTTGCTCAGGATATACCAGTCAGGCCTGCGCGATGACGACTGGTTTCCATAGGCGGCGTGTCAGCTGGTCACGTGAACCTTTCCCCAGCAGACACGGACACAGATGGCATCCTCGAGATCATCGTTCACAGCTAGAGGTAGGTCACAAGCCGTGGTGAAATCTAGGCGAAGAGCAAATCATCACTTGAATTTGACACGTGAAAAGAGAGTTGCCCAATGACATGTGTCATAAATGTCCTCGGGGAATCATGCCACGATCTGCAGTTGGTCCGCATTCGCTTACAAGGGGAAAAAAACGAAAGCCAGCCCAGCAAATCCGTCGCGGAAGGAATAATACCGTGACCTGAGGTGTGGGGGCTATAGGCGCAGGTTTCAGGTCTACTAGACGTGCTTGACGCATGCACACACGGGTCTGGCCCGTCCCCAACCTCAAGATGGGCAGCGTTGGTTCTAGATCTTAGGGTTGGCCACACATGCTATGCCTAGCTGTAGGTTCAAGATGCGAGCTGAGTAACAAGCGCAAATCTTCAAAGGTGGCTAAACCGCTTTTAGAGATATAACTGGTAACGCTATGGCTTAACACTGGTCGACTCCAGGACTGACTTGGAACTCACTGAGTGAGACTTGACACGGAGAGGGGTATCAACAATGCTCTTCGAAGCTACAGGTTGTCATAAGCGCTAACGTCCGTATAGGCTATCGGTATCCCTAGAAAGCAAAGCACACCAGTCTTGCTCTGTGTTACATATTCGGCAACTTGTAACTGGACACTACAAACACAAAAAAAATCTTATAAGCTTTTGAATTTATTTTTTTCGGCTCCCAGATTTCTTGACTAATACCTTTCCAAGGACGATGACGTTTTCTTGCCCTCATCTGCAGCATCTGATCGTCATCGGATAACGCTAGCCAGACAACTACGACATCAACTGCCCAGTTCCCAAAGCCCTACATTCTGCTACCTAGAAGCCCTACATACCCCGGATCACAATGTCATCCAACACCAAATCCCCCATTGCGAACCCATACATCATACCGGACCCCACGGTCAACGGTTCCACAATCCGCAAAGCCTTTGTCCTTGAAGCTATTGCAAATCTCTTCAGCATACCAATAATCACAAATACACGTTCCGTTCTCTCTGCTATACTAGCTCACCCCTCACGAGACATCAACTCCACCTCGATTCTTTTGGCACGCATCTTGGGCGGCCTTGTTGTCAGCGGTCTGACGTCGGCTTTACTGGTTGGCGCAACAAATACTCGCAACGGGATTGAAAGTAGACGGCCAGTGTATATGCTGCTGGGTTTGGGCGAAGGAGCGCTGATACCTATTTTGATTTTGGACTTGTTGGAAGGAGGCGGCGAAGGGGCGGCACTGAGCCAGAAGGCTGCTGCAGGGAGTGTGGCATGCCTCGTTCCACCGTTGCTGTGGAGATTATACGTGCTTTTTGTAAGACCGGATTTGTTCGGGCGGTACACAGAAGAGACGGAGCAGGGTGCTGTAAAGAAGACGACGTGATTGTGGACCTATAAGTCAATTGAGACAGGGCGCAGTCAATACATTGCAACACAGAGGCAAAGCGTGCGAAAAACTAGGTGAGCTAAATGGCAGAGGGACACAGCCCAGTCATTCAAGTAGCACATTTAGCGACCTTATATCTCGCACCAAATTCCAAGCCCAGTACTTTTCCGTGCCTTGTCGACAAGGCAGAACTACCATGAACGCCTCGCTGAAATGATATGCGAAATGTTTCTTTACATCTCCCAACTGGATGTTCCTCAGTCTGCAAAACCTCCCCACTCTGCGTCCTCGTCTTCCTCGTCTGGCTCACTCGCAGCTTCAACTTCTTGGCCTCTCCAAGCTTTCAACCTTTCGTCGGCCAAGCACTCTTTAGCCGCAGCTCTCAATGGCTTCAGCTTGCCATCTTTGGTCATCTTCTCGATAGGCAACACTAGCGTCTCCAGCGTCTCCTTCTTCTCTTCCTTCTCCCAGTCTGCACCCTCGACCTTCTCCATCTCATCGACCCAAACGTCCATGACGTGATACCTCAACCCGTTTGGAATTTTCATATTTTGGCATTCCAGTGGTATTTCTTCCATGATACTGTTCCACTGCTCTAGTAGATTCTTCTTCCACTTGTTTTTGCTGAGGAAGGTGAAGGACGCGTTGATGTACTGGCGAATCAGGTAAAGGTACTTGTCTAGCCGTAGCGCTTCAATGTGGCTCCATTCGCGGGACATGGTTAGGAAGAAGGCGCGAATGAAGGGTAGGACAACGGATGTGCGGAGGGTAGAGACGAGAGAGGCGAGATCGCGGGAGAGACGTTGTTGAAGGACAGGCTTGTCTTGCATCCATAGACCTACAAGGGCCGTGTTAGTATTGTAACAGCAAGATCTTATGTGCGCATACAGTAGAACAGCCCCTTCCATAGCTTTAACAAGTCTAGTTCAGAGATGTTTGATTGCGCGCCGAGGTAGGTTCGTAACGAGTCGAGTGCTTGGTCGCGGACTTCCTTGTCTGTCGCAAACATCAGTCTTTGCCTATGGCAGAGTATTCAGGCATTTTATCCGTACCACTCGATGCAAGTGTCCTTATGAAGGGGGTATTTTGCGCGTCCGAAGCCATGTTGGGGTGTATTGTGCTGGCACTGTTGTTCTGGTGTCAGGCTTCAGATGCGGGCGGAACTTTTTTTGGCGAGTCGCGAAGCTAAGATAGCGATAACACATCAACTAGCGTGTACCAAATCGACAACTAAGTTGCCTAGCATTACATGCAACGGACATGAACATCTTGTTCTCTTTTACTGGCGTCTGGCTCTAACATGGTAGATCTCTGACACAATACAAGTTGATTTATTACTAGCCTGTTAGGTCTAAGAGATGGATGTACCTACGAGTGAATAGATATACTGTAGAGGGCTAAGGACTAAGATTTTCGCAGGTTCTTCCCTGCTTCACTACACCAAGAAGGTTGAATCTATTGAGTTTTAGGAATCGCGCTTACTCTAGCAGACTGTTAGTTGTAGAAAACAAAAGAAGCGGCTTCCATGTACACTTTAGGGGGATTACTTTATATTGTATATTTAGAGAGGCTACTATACACTAAATTAATTTCTAACCTGGAGTTAAATATTCTAGAAGAGTAGAGAATTCTGTTAGTAATGTAGATAGTAGAGTAACTTAGCTACATAGTCAGTGCACTCGCTTACTAAGCTCTGCCTATCGCTCTCGATACGAACACAAACAAGCGCGTAACCAATCTAACACTCTAACTAAGAGCAGAACCAAAGATAACTAAGTTAGTTAATTAGATTTATATTGTTAACATCCTGCTAATATTTCTAGAGCGGAATACGAAGATCTAGGACAAGCCTACTACCTAGTGAGTCTACGCTCTTACCTTGTACGAGTCGCGACTGTTGAGTAACGTCGACATACTCTAGTTACTATGTGCTCTTCGGTCAAAATCAATACAACCAACTTGTAGACAGGATAAAAATAAAGCTAACGCGATGCAGGCGCAGACGCAGTACCGGAATGAGCGCTATGGTGGTCATACCGGCCAACGGTCACGCAAGGCGGCGGGTACTCGTAGACCGGGTAAGTACTTTCTTGTCAAGACATGAAACATATAGGCACTAATGTATTCTGGGTCTTTAGGTACATTCAATATTGTCTAATCGCATTCATAACAATGTAGGTAATATCTTACACTGATGGTCCGTGCATATATGCTAAAATCGGGCCGCCTAGGACGAGCAATATCTTGTACGTTGGATAGCCGAGGAAACGACAATAAATCCACCGCTTAGTTGGCATTCCATGTCCGAGTTGATGCGTTGTCTTGAGCACGTTCAAGATTACCTCGATGCGAGAGAGGAGTAAGTCACCAACTAGCACTGCACACCCGCATTTTACTGACCACCCACAGACTAAAGGCGTCAAATCGTACGCATATCGGGTCCAGGAAGCGAAAGAGCTCAGATGGCGGCATTGATGACGAATGTCGCTTTTCGCCGTTTGATCGACGACTTCACCAGGAAAGCCGAATGCCATCTATATCGCGCTCACCTTCAGCTTCCTCCACTGTACCATCTGCGCCCTCCATCGACATATACAACGGCGTTCTGGATGCTAACAGACATGGATACATCTTTTGTCGGTATGCCTCTGGTAACGACATACCGGAGCTTGATGTCCGCACAATCCCAACACCAGACATGGCACGGATAGCGTGTCGTTCCAGTGTCGACAAAGCACTCGCCCATATACGCAACGAGTACGTCCGTAGACTGGAAAAGGTGCCAGGAACAAAGGGTAAACCCATACACTTGATCAACTTGGTAGACTCGTCAACACCATCCCTTCGATTTCGATACATCTCCGAGTACGTCCTAGGCCAGGGCGTTTATCGCGCATCACCGGATTCCATGGTAGGCTGCATGCAGTGCTCTCCACACATGGGCCGTGACATTGGCTGCGAGTACACCAAGAAGTGCGACTGTCTCGAGTACGCGGCGGTAGACGAATCGCGCCTCAGCGAGGCAGAGAGGGAAGCGTACGAATATACGCTAGCAACCGGAGGTTCAACGGCCGGTTTCCCCAAGAAATTTCCCTACTTTGCTACCGGCACCAAAAAGGAGCGAACAGGCTGCCTCGTCCCCTTCTACCTCAACTCGCGTCGTCCCATTTACGAATGCAACGACAAGTGCAACTGCGGTCCCTACTGCCGCAACAAGAACGTGCAGTTTGGCCGACAAGTCCAAGTCGAAATCTTCCGTGCAAACGACGGCCGCGGCTGGGGTCTCCGCTGCCAGGAAGACGTGCACGAAGGCCAATTCATCGACACGTACCGCGGCGAAGTCATCACCGACGCCGAAGCCACACGGCGCGAAAGCACGTCGTCGAAAGCAAAAGCTTCGTACCTCTACTCTCTCGACAAGTTTGCAGAGTCTGAGCATCTCGACGACCAGGACTTGTACGTTGTCGATGGCGAGTTCATGGGCGGCCCTACAAAGTTTATCAATCACTCTTGCGAACCGAATTGCAGACAGTACACTGTTAGCTACAACAAGCATGATGTCAAGGTCTACGATATTGCATTCTTTGCTTGCAGATTCATTCCAAAGGGAGAGGAGTTGACGTTTGACTACCTGGACAAGGATGAGGGGGAACCCATGGATGAGCCGGGCGAGGATGCGATTCCGTGTCTTTGTGGAACGGAAAAGTGCAGGAAATGGCTTTGGACATAGATGGCCATTGGCTGGGAGGAGGGTTCGATGGGAAGTACATGTATTTGGGTGGATAGAGAGGTACACATATGCTTATGAGGATGATTCACGCCGGGAAAAGTTTCGAGCAGGTGATGCTTACGC
>Ga0265798_10006422_pt1 | contig 15454 bp, 9 predicted proteins | sample P3T30metagenome_FD_192430 | JGI IMG/M metagenome (GOLD analysis project Ga0265798, IMG submission 192430) | Plant litter microbial communities from East Loma Ridge, Irvine, California - P3 T30 | ecosystem: Environmental > Terrestrial > Plant litter > Unclassified | place: USA: California... | reverse complement strand
CCAGCCATTCTTCCGTTCCGGCGCGTCGCGCACCGGGGTCGACGGCCATGGCCTGGGCCTGGCCATCGCCCAGCGCGTCGTGCAGGCGCATGACGGCGCGATCGTGGCCACGAACCGCGACGGCGGCGGGCTGCACGTGACGATCGATCTGCCGCTGGCCTGAAGCGGGCTTGATGCCAACTTGCAGCGTGGTTGCAGTGTGGTTGCAGCGGGCTTGCAGCAATCACGCGCGCGCTAATCGTGCGCGCCGTTGACGCCGTGCCGCGCGGCGCGCGATCATGGGGGCTGTTCCATCACCATCCCGAACCGCATCCATGGAAACCATCCACATCGACAGCTGGCGCCATTTCGACGGCCTGAGCGCGGCCTGCGACGGCTGGGCCTTTCGCGGCCTGCCATACGCAAACTGGCAACTGATCAGTTCCCTGTCGCGCCACCTGCAAAGCTTCGTGCCCGAGATGGCGTCGTGGCGCGAGCGCGAAGAACGCGCACTGCGCATCTTTCGCCGCAAGGCGCACAACTACCTGGACGACGCCAGCGTACTGGGCGACGATTTGCGCTGCCTGGCGCTGATGCAGCACCACGGCGCGCCGACCCGGCTGCTGGACTTCACCAAGTCGCCCTACGTGGCGGCCTTCTTCGCGCTGTACAAATCGACCCGCGACGCGGCGGTGTTCGCACTCGACACCCCGACCCTGTGGCGCCTGGCGCCGGCCGGCGACCGTTCGCTGCGGCGCGAGGCGATCGACCCGCGCATCAAGGGCAACTTCGAACGCTATTTCGCCAGCAATACCAAGAAGATCCTGTGGGTGGGCGAGCCGGAAGAGATGGACCGGCGCCTGGTGGCGCAATCCGGCACCTTTGTCGTGCCGGGCCTGCTCGACCAGACGCTCGAGGAGATCATCCGCGAATATCCGTCCGAGCGCCCGCTGTTGAAGAAGTTCGTGCTGCCGGCGGCGATGCGCAAGGAAGCGATGCTGGCGCTGTACCGGATGAACATCACGCACGCCACGCTGTTCCCGGACCTGGACGGGTTGTCGCGTTCGATCGCGTATGAACTCGAGACCAGCTGGCCGGGTCACCGGTCGGTGGGTGACGACTGACGCTGGCATCGCCCGTTGCAGCCGATGCTACAGCGGCAACCATTTATTTCCAAAAGGCATGTAAGATTCTCGTTTCCTCCTAACAACACGCAGGGAGCCGCAACCGCACTGAACGGTAGCCCGCGCGCCGAGAGCCGCCGCGGGCTGGCCTACCGTGCCATCGGCGACGCGCGCCTGAAGAAACGATGCTCATCATCCCCGTGGAAAACCGGCCCGACTGGCGCAATCCGCCGCTGGCCACCCTGCTCCTCATCGTCATCAATGTGCTGGTCTTCTTCGTCTACCAGGGCAAGGACCCGCAGCGCCTCGAACAGTCGTTCCAGTGGTACGCCGAATCCGGCCTGCTCGAGCGCGAGCGCGGGCCGTTTCTGGATTACCTGCAGCGCACCAACCGCGAACTGCTGGACAACTTCGACACGGTCAGCGACAACGACACCCGGGATCCCGAGCAGACCGCGTTCGAGCACGACGCCCAGTTCCAGCATGCCGTCCACGACCGCGAATTCGGCCGCGCCCTGCACCGGCAGCTGGACGGCGATGTGCAATGGCGCGCCGACCGCGGCCATTTCGAGGCGCTGATCGGCACCATCAGCAACCGGGCCTACGCATTCACTACCCGCGAGGCGCGGCCGGTGACCTGGGTGACCAGCATGTTCCTGCACGGCGACGTCATGCATTTACTGGGGAATATGGTGTTTCTGTTCGTGTTCGGATTCGCCCTTGAAATCGCGATCGGACGCGGCACCTTCCTGCTGCTCTACCTGTGCAGCGGACTGGGCGGCACCCTGCTGTTCTGGGCGAGCAAGTTCGGGACCGACGACAGTGTCCTGGGCGCGTCGGGCGCGATCTCGGGCCTGATGGGCATGTATATCGCCCTGTACGGCCTGCGCAGGATCAACTTCGCCTACTACGCGATCTTCTTCATCGGCCAGGTCCGGGCGCCGGCCCTCATCATGTTTCCGCTCTGGGTTGGCTACGAGTTGTGGGGAGCGCGCTACGCCACTGGCAATGTCGCGCACTGGGCCCATACCGGCGGGCTGCTGTTCGGCTTCGTCCTGCTGGCCCTGTGGATGCGTTTCGGCCTGAAGGTCGACCGGGATTACGTCGACAAGATCGACCATGATGCGCCGTTCAGGGCAGCGCTGGCGCGGATCCAGGAATTGATGGTGGCGATGAAGCCGGAAGCGGCGCACGGGGCCGCGCAGGCGCTGGTGCAGGCGCACCCGGGCGACGCACGGGCCTGGCGCAGCTGGTACAACGTCGTGAGGATGTCGCCATCGAGCCGGGAATACCACCAGGTGGTGCACGGCCTGTTCAAGCATGCCTGCAACGCGGGGCGCGACCCGGGAATGCAGACGCTACTCGAAGAAGTGGCGCACGAGTACGTGAGGATCGGTGGCGCCACCCCGGCATTGACGGAATCGGTGTCGCTGCTGCTGGCCCGGCGCCTCGGGCGGGTCGAGCACATCGACGCACTCGCCGTAGTGGTCGAGCGTCTGCTGGCGCTCGCATGCCGCCACGAGGCCATGCCGCGCATCCTGCAGGCCGCCGGCAACCTGGCGGCCAGGGCCGGCAAGGCGGCCCTGGCCCAGCACTTCCACCAAGCGCTGCTAGTACGCTTTCCGGATTCGCAAGAGGCCCGTCAACTGACGGCGCATGCGCCGGCCTGACTGGCGGCGCCGAGCGACAGGATCACCTTGCGGACATTCGCGACCTCGCCCGCCAGTGCATGGTCCGGGAAATGCTGCAGCAGGTAGTCGAGGATCATGACCGCCTTGCCGTCGTCGCGCACGCCTTCCGAGTAGATGCGGGCCAACAGCAGGTAGGCCGCGGGCAGCTCGGTGCTGTTCGGCGCTTCCTTGTGCAGCATGCCGAGCAGCGCGATGGCCGGCTTGAACTGCCGTTGCAAAAAGTATTGCTCGGCCAGCGCGGTGCGCACGGCGATGCTTTTCGGCTGGTACTGCGGCACCACGCGCCGCGCCGCGTCCAGGGCCGCCGCCATGCGGGTCTTGCGTCCGGTATCGAGCAGGACCTGCAGGTAGCGTTCGGTATGCTGGGTGACCCGGTCCTTGTCCGCGCCCGCGCCGCACAACAGCTTGTGGTGGTACTCCAGTACTTGCGGATCGTTCGGATAATCGGCCGCCATGCCGGCCATCTGCCGCAAGGCGTCCTCGTAGCGCGATTCGCGCACCAGGATCACGGCGCGCGCCAGTTCCAGCGCGCGCGTGTCGGCCGGCGCCGCGACATGTTCGTCACCGGCCTGGATGCCCAGGTCCTGGTGGTGCTGGAACAGCAGATAGCCCATCATCGCCCCCATCACCATATTGAAGTACGCGGTGCTGACGACGAGCAGCGCCAGCAGCACATGGGGGTGCTGCAGCGCCAGGTTCTCGAGCGTCGACTGGGGCAGCAGGCCGATCGCCTGTTGCGGACCCTGCGCGGTCACGATCAGGACCACCACCAGGCCCAGGTACGACCAGCCCGTTCGCGCAGCCAGCTGGATGACCCCGATCGGATCGATGGCCTCGCGCAGCGAGCCGCGGATCGCCAGCAGCATGACGCTGGCCGGCAGCAGGCAGGACAGACCGACCATCGCGACGATCCCGAGCACACCGAGGTGGCTGAGTCCACCGGCCAGCATGCCATACCCGATGATCAGACCCAGCATCTTGAGGGTGGTGGGATTGCCGTCGAACAGTTCGGCAATGCTGGGCGGGCGCTTGCGGCCCTGGCTGCAAAATTCGATGACCCGCAAACCATGGCGGATGACGAGGGAGCCGATGATGAAAGCCGGCAGCAGGAGCAGCAGGCTGGTCGACGAAAACAGCTTGACCGACAACATGGCCAGTATCGCCAGCAACGCCAGGAACAGCAGGCCGTTCACGGCGAACGGATAGGCGAAGAAGCGCGGCATCTGCACCCAGAACGATGGCAGTGCGTGGGCGCTGGCGAGATGGTGCATATTGCCGCCGCACAGGGTGCAATGCGGCTGGCGCATTGGCTGGGGAACGGCCGGGAAGCACTTCTGGCAAACAAGCGTACCGCAGGACACGCAGTTCCAGCTGGCGGGGTTTTGCGGGTGGTACACACACTGGTCTTTGGCCACGACGTTCGCTTTCGACAGGTAATCAATCATTAACCCGACGATATTACAGTTAAATTTTAGCAATGTTAAGTTGCGTAAATAATTGATTCGCCTGGCATGCTCCGGTGAATGTGCTGCTCCCGAACTGTTGCGTGATCCGCACAATCCGGCTGCCCGGCTCAGCGTGCGTGCCAGTAGCGGGCATGGGTGGTGCGATACGAATCGACGGCCAATGCGGGGCCGAACTGCAGGGTGATGGCGCCGCGCCGGTCGGTGCGCAGGCGCTCGATGCCAAGATCGGCGTAACGCTGGTCGACTTCCTTCTTGGGATGCCGGTAGCGGTTGCGGTGGCCGACCTGGAAGATGCCCACGCGCGGAGCCACCGCCTGCAGGAAGGCGGCGCTCGACGAAGTGCCGCTGCCGTGGTGCGGCGCCAGCAGCACGTCGGCGCGCAGGCCGTCGGGATAGGCGCGCAGCAGGGACGCTTCCTGCGCCGCCTCGATGTCGCCGGCCAGCAGGATGGCGCCGCCGGCCGCGCTCACGCGCAGCACGCAGCTGCGGGCGTTCGCCTTCAGCCCGGCATCGGCGTAACTGGCCGGCGCCGGGCCGAGCATCTCGAACGCCACGCCGTCCCAGCGCCAGGCCTGGCCGGCCGCGCAGCGCTGTCGCTGCAACCCCTGCCCCGCGGCGGCGCGCACCAGGGGATGCGCGTGCGACAGGGACGACGCCAGCGCGCCGATGCGCACCGTCTCCAGCACGCCGGCGGCGCCGCCGATATGATCGAGGTCGCTGTGCGACACCACCAGCGTATCGAGACGCGCGATGCCGCGCCCGCGCAGGTAAGGCAGGATCACGCGGGTGGCGGCGCTGGCGCCGGGAGCGTAGGCGGGACCGGTGTCGTACAGCAGGCGGTGGTGCCGGGTCTCGACCAGCAGCGCCATGCCCTGGCCGACATCGAAGGCGGTGACCGTGAAGCGCCCAGCCTCGGGCGCGGCCGGCAGCTGGGTCAGCAGTGGGGTCCAGGCCGCCAGCCCGGCCCAGCGCCGCGGCCAGCCGCGCGGGGCCAGCATCCATGCGGTGCCGATCAGGGCCAGCACGAGAATCCAGGGCGCCGGCGCCGGCGCGGTCCAGACCGCGAGGCCGGGCGCGGCCAGGTGTTCGAGCAGCCATACCAGCCAGGCCAGCGCCAGGTGGGCGACGCCCAGCACCAGGCCGGCCAGCGGCGACGGCAGCACACTGCCCACCAGCGCCAGCGGCGTGACGAACAGGCTGATCACGGGAATCGCCACCGCATTGGCCAGTGGGCTGACCAATGACACCTGGCCGAACAGCAGCAGCGTCAGCGGCGCCAGGCCCAGCGTGACCGCCCACTGGGTGCGCGCCGCGAGGCGCAGCGTGGCGCGCCAGCCATGGGCGCGTTCGCCGAGCCGGCCGCCGCAGGCGTACAAAATCGCCGCGACCGCACCGAACGACAGCCAGAAGCCCGGCCACAGCATCGCCCACGGATCGAGCAGCACCACGATGCCCAGCGCCAGGCACAGGACGTGGGACGCCGCCGCGATCCGCCCCAGCCACGCCGCCAGCGCCACCACCGCCAGCATGTAGAAGGTGCGCTGGGCCGGTACGCCGAAGCCGGCCAGCAGCACATAGGCCAGCGCGACGACAGCGCCGCTCAGCACCGCCACCTTGTGGGCCGGCAGGCGCAGGGGCAACTGGCGCGTGGTCCAGAACGAGCGGCGCCACAGGCTTGCCATCAGCCAGGCGGCCAGGCTGGCGACCATCGTGATGTGCAGGCCCGAGATCGATACCAGGTGGCCGATGCCGGTGCGGTTGAACACGTCCCAGTCGTCCTGGTCGATGCCGCGCTGGTCGCCGATGACCAGGGCGACGATCACGCCGGCATACGGCTGGCCGGCGAGGATGTCGAGGATGCGGCTGCGCAGCCAGCCGCGTGCGCGCTCGAGCGCGTACGACGCGCCCGGCGTCCAGTCGTCGAGGCGCCGGTTGCCGCTGCCGGCCGGGCGCACGTAGCCGGTGGCGCGCACGCCCTGCTCCAGCAGCCAGGCCTCGTAATCGAAGCCGAAGGGGTTGGCGTTGCCGTACGGGCGCTGCAGGCGCACCACCAGGCGCCAGCGTTCGCCGGGGTGGAGCAGTTGCGGGTCGCCGGCGGCGGCGCCGTACCACGACAGGACGATCTTCGGCGGAACCGAGGGGCCTGGGTCGCTGGCGCGATCGACGTCGAACTGGAAACGCACGCCGCCGTCGAAACGGTGCGGCAGGCTGGCAACGACGCCGGTGACGGCGATGTCGCGGCCTTCGTCTTCAGGCGCCAGGGCATTGGCCAGGGCCAGGTGGGCGCACAGCGTGGCCCAGCCAAGGCCGGCGGCCAGCCCGAGGACCGCGTGACGCAGGGGGCCGCGCAGCACCAGCGCGGCGAGTGCGGCTACGGCGGCGCACGTCGTCAGGGCCCGTCCGTCCGGCAGCGTCGCCTGCACCTGGATCAGGGCAGCGCCGGCGGCGAAGGCGAGGATTGCGCTACGCATGACGAAGGGGCCGCGCGCCGTGGATGGCGCCGCTCAGGCGGGCGCGTCGATGCTGGCCTGCGTGGCAACGTGGCGCATCGGCTTCCAGCTGGTATGGGGCTGGATCGGCGCCGCCCGCACGGCTGCACGTGCGCATCGCGGCTGGACACATGATTCGCCGGTCAGTGCCTGGGCTCCCGGAGCCGCCACGTCAGGTTTCTCCATAGGACGCGGTGGCATCCCGACAGGACGATGTCGGATGCTGGACACGACGCGGTCCCACAGTGCGCTCGCCGCCGTCTCGGACAGTGACGACGGAACAGGGCCATTGGCACCGGTTCCGGTGAGCATGGTGAGCGAGAAACGGGGCGCCATGACGTCGTCTTCCTTGCCATTGAACTCCCACCAGAAGCTGTATCTGGCGATGCCTTCGTTCCCGATGAAGCGGCGCGCGAGCTCGTCGGCCACCAGGCCGCTGACGGTACGCTGGTCACCCCTGATACGGTGGATGCGCGCGCGTTGCAGGAGGGAAAACAAGAGCGACGACTCGGCGCTTCTTTCGAGCAGAGTCCTGTCGTTGGGCTTGAGGCCGGCCATCACCATGAGCTGGAAACCGACATCCGGGTGCGAGGGCAAGTACGCTGCCACCGACGCGCTTTCGTTCTGGTCCGCAGTCAAGAGGGCGCGTACGTGGATGTTCTGCAGGCAGAAGCCCGGCGTGGTCGGTGCGCCGCGTCCGGGGTTCGGCACGATGCGGGACACCAGGCGCGGCAAGTCGTCGATGTTCGCGGGATTGCAGGAAGAGGCAACCAGGTCGACGCTGACGCCCTGCCCATGGATCATGGCCTCGATCGCCACGTTTTCGTACCGAAAATATTCGCGGTCCAGACCATTGAGCGCCCACCCGTCGGTCACCTCGCGACCTTGCACGAACATCTTTCCCTGCATGCCATCGGCGGTCGCGAGCTCGCGTACCGATTCGAGGTTGTTCGGGCCGCCGTGTCGATCCGGCGTCGCTTCGATGTCCTTCTGGCGCGCCGACAGTCGCTCCCGGAAGTCCTCGGCCGATTCATCGAAGGCGTCGATATCGAGACGGTCGATGCGTGTACCCAACCACGTCACCTGCGCGTCGGCCGGCAGGTCAATCAGGAATCTGCCGACGCAAAGCGTCTTGCTATTGTTTGTCATACGCGCCACCTCTTCTCTGTCGCGGCCATCCGATTCGCGCCGATCGGGCAATTCGCCGGCAGCGAGCGCCGCGGCCAGGCCGGCGATGGCGACGCCGGACAGCAACTTGGCCGGCCGGATGCGAAATCGGACTTTCACGACATCCCCTGCACGATACCGGCGACCAGGCGCAGCGTGAGCATGCGGATCTGCTCGTCGTCGTAGATATCCTGGTGCCATCATTGGCCCAAGGTGGCACAACCGGTTCTCGTCGTAGAGCTATGCTTCTCCAGCCGGTGAGGCGGAGCCACCTCGGATCGGCAGCTGGCTTTCGGCATCAGGCTGGTCCAACGCGTCCGCAAGCCGCACCAGCCGCCATTCGCCGCGGCGGTGGATCGATTCTGGCGCGTTCGTTGATCCGCCGAAAACACCAGGCGGGACAGCAAACGTCGCGGGCGGTAATAGAGTGCCCTGGGCGAACCAGCGAGTCCCGTCAAGCGCGTGCGATTGCTCGCAGCGCCACCACCCGCTTGCGGGGCACGGCGCCCCAGTGACAGCAAAACTGCCGACGGAAACGTGACTTTGCTCACTTACGCTAACGCCGCGGCCGGCGACAGCCGTAGTCGCTGGTGGGACAGGTAAAGCCAGCGGCAAGGGTGGCGGCAAACGCGTTTGGAAACGCTTGTCAACCAGCTTCCAAAACGTTCGGTTCTTCGATTCAAAGCTAGGTTGCAAGCCCCTCAGCTTGTCCCAGAGGGTCTGGGGTGGAAGAAGCAGCGCCTGGGGCATCAGGTCACCTTTTTTCATGTACTGTCGCTGGCCACCAAGCACTCCAATACCGTCGCCACCATCACCACAAAGCCACCAGCCGCTTTCAGGGCAGCGTTCGCCGGCCGAAGCGTATGTGCCAAGTGGCGTAGTCGGTGCCTCAACGTGTTTGTTCGCTACAGGTTCGGTCGACCGTAACCGAATGCTGGACGAGATCTTGTCCCACAACCCGAGTGCGGCTCCGTCCGATAGCGAGGATGGAACCGGCTTTCGATTGCCGTTCCCGGTACTCATCCTGAATACGACGTGTGGGACGAAGACGTTGTCCTCGGTCCCGCTCACCTCCCACCAAAAACTGTGGCCACGTGCTTCATTTTCCTCGACCACCAGCTCCGCCAGTTCCTCCCCGGCCAGGCCGCCAATCTCCCGCGGCGCCTCTCGTAGCCTAGTGATGCGCATCCGCTCAGCCATCGATAGCGCTCCGTCTGCAGCCTTATTCCTTTCCAGGACGCCATGCGGCTCGGGTTTCAGTCCAGCCGAAACAATGAACATGAACTCGACATCCGGATGATTTGGCAGCCGGGCGAACATCATGATTTGTTCACGCTGATCAGCGCTGAGCGGATCGCGGACATAGGCGCGATCCATGCAAAACCCTGGTTCGTTCGGGACGCGATTATCGGGGTTCGGCACAAGCTGGTCGACCAGCCTCGGTAAATCATCAACTTTGTCGAGCGCCCGGTCTTCGAAGGACATGTCGATGCTGATGCCCTCGCCGTGCACGAGGGCCTCGATCGAGATGCCTTCATGGCGATAGCGCTCCACCCCGCCGAGACCATTACCTCGCGTACCCTCGTCCACGGTCCGACTGTGCATAAATATCTTTCCGACGAGGCCGCTGGTGGTTTCTACGTTCCTTGCCGACTCCAGGTTCTTGTTGCCGCCAAGCCGGTCCGGCGTGGCCCTGATTTGGACCTCGCGGGCTGCAACACGCTTGAGGAACTCCTCCTCGGTTTCGTCGAAAGTCGAGATATCAAAACTATGAATGCGAGCCTGCCTCAACTCAATCTGCGCTTCTTCCGGCATGTCAATTAAGAACCTGCCGACGCACACTGTCTTCATTTTGTCGGTCATTCGCGCTACCTCATGTTGGTCCCGCCGGCCTTCTTCGCGTCTATCCAATACTTTTCCAACCGCCCATGTGGCGACCAATCCCGCGCACAGAGCTCCGGCCAGCATTCTTGCTGGCCTGCTCCGGAGCCAACTCTTCACGAGATCTCCTGGACAATCTTGGTAATCAATCGGAGCGTTAACATGAGCATGTGTTCATTGTTATACGATCCTTGGTGGCCGTAGCCCTCCGTCGCAAAAACCTGCTTTACTTTGCCGTCCGGAGCCGCGCCGGATTGATGCGGCACGGTCCCATCACCCCGTGCATCCTGCAGATCAGGCGCGAAACGGAGCTCGGCTTTGCCCTCAACGAGTACGCGGCGCTGCCCAGTATTGGTGTCGCCGATATACCGCGCGGCAGTAAGATTCGCAGGCGTCAGTACCGTTGCCGATCCGCCCTGCTGAAGGGCGATCCATCGGACCTGCCCAAACGAAAGCTGCTCTCGGTCATCGCCGTAGAACGCATATGTATTGGAGTGGTAATAGTCGCCGAGCGTTTTGTGGAAAACCTCTGCGTCTTTGATTGCCTTGTCAATCTTCGACTCCACACCGTCCGCTTTGTCGCGATATTTTCCCGCGGGATCGGCAAGACCCGGATTAATCAAGCGAAACCAGACCTTCATGTCACGGTACAGATCATAGGGATTCGAAAGGTTCGCATTGGGGAACGACAGCGCGTCATACGGCTTGGTCTGGTATCCGTTTGCCCCATGCTTACCCAAATTGTTCGCCCCTTGCGCTCCGCCGACAAATCTGACAACGCGCACCTGCAGCCAGGGATGGGGGTACAGATGATTGGGTAAAAGCTCGAGCGCCCCCGTCGATGTCGACAGGACAGGCGTCGTTTTTTCAGCGCTGTTCCCTAAGATCATTGCCACTCTGGAGTCTGCAAACTTCTTCAAAGGGGAACTATTCGGGGAAAAAGACTCGGTCCCGCAGGCGATCCTGCGGTAGGCAACTGGGGCGCCCAGTGCCGGCATCACGCCATGGATTACGCCGGCGATTTTTTCCGGGATACGCTTTGCGCACGCCCTGGCCACCAGTCCCCCCATCGAATGGGTTACCAGGATAACTTTCGAGCACTGCCGCTTCGCGCCCTTCCACGAATCGATGATCTGAAGAATACGCTTTTCCAGCATTTCCGCCGACGTCTTACAGTCTTGCAGCCAACAGTACCCAAGAGCGTAAACCGGAAAGTAATACTGCGCGTGCTTCACGAGGTGCTCTTCCGTAAGCGGTGCGAATTGGCGCAGCCCCCATCGCTGAGGATCACACGCCATCACGTCCTTCCAATGCTGTTGGACGAAGCGCCTCTTCCCCTGCTCGTCAAACCCGAATGTCTGATTCAAGCGAGTCTGCAGGCCGTAGAGTAGTCCGCCGTAGGAGTCGGCATGCACTTCGCCCCACCCACGCTCCCACAATTCGCGCTCAGTCAGAACATACCCATCCTCGGACTTCGGTATGACGACCGGTCCGTCGGGATCCACTTCCAGCGTGGCAGAATCAAGCAGCAACTGGCGCTCTCGCGGCGTGTACTGGTCCCAAATTCTGGAAGCTTTGAACCCCTCGCTGTCACCGTTAGGCGGACGCCAGACAGGCTGTCCAGGGTCGACCAGCTTGTTCCGCTCATCTTCTACTCGCCCCAAGCGCGGTTTTTGTCTGGCCCTCAGATTCGTTCCCATGATGCCGGGTACGACGATGACGGGGATGATCTTGTTTGGGGGTACGAGCCCGAGTCCCCGCAACGTGTATTCCACCGACGACATGAACGAATTAACTTGCCACCCGCCGTGCGACAACGGAACAAGCGATGGGAGTGGTCGGGTCGATTCACTCATGACGGCACAGCCTCTTCAGTGGAGTTGTGGAAGAAGTTCGAAGCGAACGGGGCCCAGGGTGTCGCGCTGGACCAGCGCCGTGCGCCCATGCCCGTCGCCATGGGAGCCGGCGTGCACTTCGCCCCACCCCCGTTGACGCAGCGCGCTTTCGCCCAGCACGTAGCCATCGACCGCGCAGGGCACCACGATCGGCCCGCCATCATCGGGTTCCAGCGTGGCCGCGTCGAACAACCACTGCCGGTCTTCCGGCGTGCGCTCGCCCCATACCGCTGCTTCGGCCAGCCCTTCCCACTCGTAATCGGGCGAGCGCCAGACCGGCGCACCGGACGCGGTCAGCCTGTTGCGCTCATCCTGCTGGCGCCCCAGCCGCGCAAACCGCCGTGCCCGCAGATTCGTCCCCATGATCCCCGGCACGACAATCACCGACACGATGCTGTTCGATGGCATCAGCCCCAGTCCGCGGATCGTGAAATCCGTGGACGACAGCACCGACCTGGCTTCCCTGCCGCCGTTTGCCAGTGGCGTCATGGGCTGCAATGGTCTGGTTGATTCGGCCATGGCGCATGCCTCCGGCTCAAGACGCGTCCGGCAGCAGCTCGAAGCGCACCGCGCCGGGCACTGCGTCGGCCACCAGCCCGGTACGCCCGTCCTGGTCGCTGATGCCCGCGATCTGTTGCCCGTCTTCGAGGTGCGCGATGTAGCGCTGGTGCGCGATCGGCTCGCGCGTCTGCAGGTGACGCAGCACCAGCCGCTCGTCGGTGCGCAGCTTTGCGCCAGGGAACGATGGCGTCACGGGGGTGGCGCCGCCCGGCCCGGCGTAGTCGACAGCGGCCGCCTTGATGCGGTGCTCGCCCGTGCTTTGCTGGGTGATCGCGCCGCCCGACCAGGTGCTCTGGGCGCCCTGGCTGACGATGCGCACGGCCGGCGCCTCGAGGTGGATCGCCTCGGCCGAGATCAGGCTGATGCGGCCCGCGGCGCGGATCTGCACTGCGCCCTGGTGCGCTTCGATGGCGACGTCGCCCTGCCCCGCGATCGCCTTGATCCCGAGCGCATGCGCGAACAGGCTGATCCCGCGGGCGGCGCGCGCGAACAGGCTGGCGCCGGCCGTGATGCCGGCGTCGCCGCCGCTGACGACATCGACCTGGGTCTGCGACCCGAGCGCCACCGGTTGCGCACTGGCTGCAACGATGCCGGCTGGCGCTGTCACCGCCACCAGCGGCGCGGCCGCGCTGTCGGCGGCGGTGGTGGCGGCGCCGTCCCAGCTGCGCAGGCGCGCCGCCAGCTCGCTCAGCCGGCTGGCGCCCTCCTCGCTACCGGCGTGCGCGCGCGCCAGGCGCGCCATCTCGTCGGCCACGCCCTGCAGCAGTTCGGTAAGGCCGAGCAGCGCGCCGCTGGCCATGTGCGGCTGCTCGCCGGCGGCGGCGGTGTCGGCGCTCACCAGTACGCCCTTGTGTCCGCGCAGCGCGATTTGGTCGTCGCTGCGCAGTTCGGCGCCCGCGCCGCGCGCCTGGCCCTGGCCGTCGGCCCTGGGCGCGCTCAGCCAGCCCAGACTGAGCTGGCTGGCGCCATGGTCGCTGCCCAGCTGGGCGCTGATCTCGCCGCGGGTGTCGTCGAACGACAGCTGGTTGCCGCGCGCACCGCCGATCTCGCGGCTGCGCATGCCCGACAGGTAGCGGTTGCCCGGCAGGGCGCCGCCCGGGCTCAGCGCCGGCGGCTGGGCGCGGCCGTTGTACAGCTGCGAGAGGATCACCGGGCGGTCCGGGTCGCCGCCCATGAAGGCCACCAGCACTTCGCTGCCGACCCGTGGCAGGCCGAGCGTGCCGTTCTGCTGCTGGGCGCCCGCGCCGCCGCCGGCCCAGTTCGATGCTACCCGCACCCAGGCCGAGTCGGCCTGGGTGTCCGAGGCGCCGGCGCCATGCGCGTGGCGATGGTCGCCCGTGCGCATGCCGGGGAAGCGGATCCGCACCCGGCCCAGCGCATCGCAATGCACCTCTTCGCCTGGCGGCCCGGTGACGATCGCGCTTTGCAGTTGCGGGTGCGGCAGATCGACGCGCGGATCGAACCCGGGCGCCAGCGGGATGCCGCGCCGGACGGCGTCGAATGCGATGCGCACCCGCAGCGCGCCATGCGCCGCGCTGCGTTCGGGGAACGCGTCAGCGACGCCGGCCATCCACGGCCCCGTCAGGCGCCGCAACTGCTCCGCCACATCGGCCGGCAGGCTGTTCTCGGCCTCGACCTGCAGCACGGTGACGACGAAATCGCGTTCGCCATCGGCGTGGGTGTCGATCTCGGGATGACCGTCGAGCGTGAACCACTCGCCGGCGCGCAGGTCGCGCACGCTGCCCTCGCCATGGAAGCACTTGGTCTCGAACTCGTGGCGGTTCATGCGCACCTGGCCCAGGCGCCAGTGGTCTTCGACGTCGTTGCCGGCGTGCGGCATCTCGATCAGGTAGTCGTCGAGGCTGGCCGCGAGCTGGTTGCCGCTGCGGCCCTGGTCGGCCATGCTACGCGCGGTGGCGGTCATGAACTGGGCGCCGAGCGGGTTGCGGTAGTCCCAGCTGTGGCGCGTGGTGCTGCCTGGCTGCAGGCGCCGCGCCGCGCTCCAGGAGTCGATCGTGTCACGTTGCTCGGTGGCGCCGCCAAGGTGATAGCGCACGGCGCCGGCGCCGTTGCGCGGCAGCGAATGCGGATCGCAGAACAGCACCAGCGTGTGGCACGGTGCATCGTCCTGGGCGGCCCCGCGGCGCGCGCTACGGGCACGGCCCGGGCGGAAGGTCCAGGCCACGCCGCGCCGGCGCAGCAGGCGGCGCACGAAGGCGGCGTCGGATTCGTTGTATTGCATGGTCTGTTCGCGCGGCGGGAACTGGCGCATGTCGAACAGCGGATCGAGTTCGTATTCGAAGGCGCTGGCCAGCACGCCGTTCGAGGCGCGCCATTCGTCGAACAGCACCTGGACGATCTCGAGCTCGTTCTGGTAGCGGAACACGCGGCTGTTGACGCGCTTTTCCATGATCGCCAGCGCGTCGCGTATCACCAGCTGATACACGCCCAGGGCGCCGTCGACATCGCCGGCGCGCGCCTCGGCAACGATACCGCAGGCGCTGCGCAGCTGGCCGCGGTCGGTCACGAACTGGACCTCGGCCGGCAGCGCGATCAGTTCCTTCAGCGGCAGGCGCGGCGTGGCGGCGACACAGGTGACGATGTAGTCGATGCCGCCGCAGATCGCTTCATGTCCGCTGACCCGTTGTGGGAGAAGGACGCTATCGGCCAGGTGACTGGATAGGTGGTCGGCGTGACCGAGGCGCAGGCGGATCGGCCGGTTGGCGCTGCTGAGCGAACGCTCGTGCTGCAGCATGCGCAGGAATTCGCTCGCGCTGTCCAAGTCCGTCTCCTATCCGTGGGCCGCAAGCGCAGCGAGATGGGAAGTGTGACAGGACGGTATTTACGCTCCTTGGCACGTATCAGAATGTCGAGTGAGCGCGCGCCGAACTTCACGCGAACTTCGTGCTATATGGCCGGTCGAACCGATCGTCTAGACAAGCCCCGCCAACCGCGGAATCGCCGCCAGCGAGGCCGCGCGCGCCGCCGCGCAGACGTCGTCGACACCGATGCCGCGCAATTCGGCGAGGGTCGCGCCGATGCCCGGCAACTGGTCCGGGCTGTTGCGGCCCGGGTAGATCCAGGTCGGTGCGATGTCCGGCGAATCGGTCTCCAGCACGATCGACGACAGCGGCAATTCGGTCGCCAGGCGGCGGATCTGCAGCGCCCGGGTAAACGTCATGTTGCCGCCGAAGCCAAGGT
>Ga0265798_10006421_pt1 | contig 15454 bp, 17 predicted proteins | sample P3T30metagenome_FD_192430 | JGI IMG/M metagenome (GOLD analysis project Ga0265798, IMG submission 192430) | Plant litter microbial communities from East Loma Ridge, Irvine, California - P3 T30 | ecosystem: Environmental > Terrestrial > Plant litter > Unclassified | place: USA: California... | reverse complement strand
TTCTACAAGGCGCCCCAAGTGGCCCGATCGGCTACAAGCTCGAAGCCCCGCCGCTGCATCCGCTGCTGCTGGCCACCACCATGAGCGGCTTCGGCGCCCAGCACGCGCAGATGATGCGCGAGTTCCCACATCTGCAGGGCATGCTGGCGCTGCTGCGCGATGGCTTCCACGAAGATGCGCCGGGCGGCACGGTGCGCCTGCGCAGCGATGGCAGCCCGGAACTCGACTATCCGCTGAGCGATTACCTGTGGGACGGCGCGCGCCGCGCGCTGCTGACCATGGCCGAGATCCAGTTCGCGGCCGGCGCGAAGGAAGTCCTGCCGGCCCACGAGATGGCGCGCCGCTACCGTTCCTGGCCGGAGGCGCGGGCCGCGATCGCCGCGCTGCCGCAGGGCCTGCAACGCACGCGCGTGGCCTCGGCCCATGTGATGGGCGGCTGCGCGATGTCGGACGACGAAAAGCTCGGCGTGACCACGCCCGACGGCCGTTACCGGGGCCTCGACAACGTCTCGGTGCACGACGGTTCGCTGTTCCCGACCTCGCTCGGCGCCAATCCCCAGCTGTCGATCTACGGCCTGGCCGCGAAGCTGGCCAGCGGCCTCGCCACATCGCTGACGGAGGCGCGCGCATGAACAGCCTCAGCTCGCGCCAGCTGCTGCGCCTGATCCTGGTGATCCAGGCGCTTGCCGCGCTCGGCATCGGCCTCGCCGTCGTGAACATCCTGGGCGGCAGCCGCTGGGCGGGTCTGCTGGCGGGCCTGGGCAGCGTGGTGCTGGTGCGCCTCTGCATCAACGCCAACAACTTCTTCATGAGCGCGCGCCACGCCAGCCCGACCCCGCACGAATTCCGGCTCGGCCCGCGCGCCGCGCTGCGCATGTTCTTCGAGGAGTTCGGCGCCAGCATGCTGCAGTCTTCCTGGACCATGCCGCGCGCGTTGCCCTGCACCCGCATCCATCCCGGGTCGACGGCGCTGCCGGTGCTGCTGCTGCACGGCTATGGCTGCAACAGCGGCTACTGGACCGACCTGACGCCGCGCCTGGACGCCGCGCGCATCAGCCATGCCACGGTCGACCTCGAACCCCTGACGGGCGACATCGACGACTACGCGCCGCGCGTGCAGGAGGCAGTGGACAAACTGCGCGCGGCGACTGGCAGCTCCCAGGTCGTGATCGTCGCCCACAGCATGGGCGGCCTGGTGGCGCGCGCCTGGATGCGCGCTTACGGGACGCAGCAGGCCGCGCGCGTGATCACGCTCGGCACCCCGCACCACGGCACCTGCCTGGCCGCCTTCGGCATCGGCCTGAATGCGGCGCAGATGCGGCGCGCGGCGCGCGCCGAACCGCCCGAATGCGCCTGGCTGCGCGACCTGGCGCAGGGCGAAGACGCGCAAGCGCGCCGGCTCGTCACCTCGCTCTACAGCCACCACGACAACATCATCGCGCCGCAGACCTCGAGCGAACTGCCTGGTGCGCGCAACCTGGCCTTCGGCGGCGTCGGCCACGTGGCGCTGGGGCGCAGTGCCCGCGTACTGGATGTCGTGATGGCGGAGCTCGCTGCGGCGCGCGTGGTACAGTAAGCCCAACGCCGCAACCGGAGCGCCGTCGTGGCCCGCATCCTGATCATCGAAGACAATCCCGCCAACGTCGAGCTGATGGCGTTCCTGCTGACTGCGTTCGGTCATACCCCCGTCAGCGCACCCGACGGCGCACGCGGCGTGGCGGCGGCGCGCGCCGAACGCCCCGACCTGGTCGCCTGCGACGTCAACCTGCCGGGCATGAACGGCTTCGAGGTGCTGGCCAAGCTCAAGGCGGAGCCGGGCCTCGCCGGCGTGCCGGTGCTGGCCGTCACCGCGCTGGCGATGCAGGGCGACCGCGAAAAGGTGCTGGCCGCCGGCTTCGACGGCTACATCAGCAAACCGATCGAACCTGACAGCTTCGTTGCCGAGCTCGAAGCCTTCCTGCCGCCTCCCGACGCCCAACCGACAGTATTGCTGGTCGACGACGACCCCTTCATGCTGGCGGTGCTGGGCGAGATGCTGGCCGGCGAACCCCTGCGCGTGCTGAGCGCCGCCTCCGGCGAGGAAGCCCTGGACCTGCTGGCGCGCGAGCAGGTACACGTGATCCTGTGCGACCAGTCGATGCCCGGCATGCCCGGCGCCGAGATGCTGGCGCGCGCCGCGGCCCTGTATCCACACACCGTGCGCCTGATGCTGACCGGCCAGCAAGACTTGGCCGCCGTCGAAGCCGCCGTCCACAGCGGCGCCGCCCACGCCCACTACGCCAAACCCTTGTCCGCCAAAGCCCTGCGCGCCCACATCGCCGACGCCCTCCGAAACCCGTAGTACGTACGCCCGTTTAGAACCCCGCTTCTAGCGCGCGCCCCTAAAATGGGACCCATCGACGATCAGGACCCATCATGAGCAAGAAACTTCCCGCGCCCGGGGACGACGAAGCGCTGGCGCGCGCCGTGCGCGACTCGGCCCAGCAGATCTGGCAGGCCGGCCTGGGCGCCTTCGCCAAGGCACAGGAAGAGGGCGGCAGCGCCTTCACGCGCCTGGTGAAGGGTGGCAGCGAACTGCAGAAGCGCGCGCGCGAAGTCGAGGAAGCCACAGACATCGTCGGCCGCAAGGCCAGCCGCGCGGTGGCGCGCGAGAACCGCCGCAGCGGCGGCAACTGGGGCAAGCTGGAACAGGTCTTCGAAGACCGCGTGGCGCGCGCCCTGGCCACCATCGGCGTGCCGGCCGCCGGCGAAGTCGAGGCGCTGCGCCAGCGTGTCGACGAACTCGAACGCCTGCTCGGCGCGCTGGCGCAGCGCCTGCCACCCGCGCAGGACGAAGACGAGGGCGCCTGAAGACCTCCTGCCGGCAATGCCTGTTTGCCACCATTTGGTGTTATCCTCGCGGCTGGAACCATAAACCTCGCCCTTCATGCAACAAAAAGCTCCACGCCGGACCCGCGAACGCATCCTCGAGCTCTCGCTCAGGCTGTTCAACGAGTTCGGCGAGCCGAACATCACGACGACCGTCATCGCCGAGGAGATGAATATCTCGCCCGGCAACCTGTACTATCACTTCCGCAACAAGGACGACATCGTCAACTCGATCTTCGCCCAGTTCGAGACCGAGATCGAGCGCATCCTGACGGTGCCGGCCGGGCGCCGCTCGAACATGGAAGACGTGTGGCTCTACCTGCACCTGATGTTCGAACTGATCTGGCGCTACCGCTTCTTCTACCGCGACCTCAACGACCTGTTGTCGCGCAACCGCAAGCTCGAGCTGCACTTCAAGGCCATCCTGGCCCACAAGATCAAGGTCGCGCGCCAGCTGTGCGAAGACCTGCGCAGCGAAGGTTCATTGGAAGCATCCGACCAGCAGATCGGCGCGATGGCGACAAACATGGTGGTGGTGGCGACCTATTGGCTGTCCTACGAATACGTGCGCAACCCGCGCAAGTACAGCGAGCAGCAAGCGATCGCCGACGCGCTGGCGCGCGGCTGCTACCAGGTGCTGTCGATGCTCGGCCCCTACCTGCGCGGCGACACGCGCCTGCTGTTCGAGAAGCTGTCCGAGGAATACCTCAAGAAGCTGTCCGCCGAAGCGCGCCCCGGCGCCGAATTCCTGTAAAGCTCCCGCTCATGAAAACCATCGCTGTCTACTGCGGCGCCTCGCACGGCGTCAACCCTCTCTATACCGATGCGGCGCGCCTGCTGGCGGCCAGCCTGGTCGAGCACAATATCGGCCTGGTCTACGGCGGCGGCAAGGTCGGCCTGATGGGCGTGATCGCCGACGAGGTGCTGCGCCTCGGCGGCGAAGCCACCGGCGTGATCCCCAAGGCGCTGGTGGAGCGCGAGGTCGGCCATGCCGGCCTCACGCGCCTGTTCGTGGTGAAGGACATGCACGAACGCAAGGCGATGATGGCCGAGCTGTCGGAAGGCTTCATCGCCATGCCGGGCGGGATGGGCACGCTGGAAGAGCTGTTCGAGATGGTGACCTGGGCCCAGCTCGGAATCCACGCCAAGCCGATCGGCCTGTACAACCCGAACGGCTTCTGGGACCAGCTGGTGGCCTTCGTGCGCCACCAGAGCGCCGAAGGGTTTGTGCGGGCCGAGCACCTGGACCTGATGCGGGTCGGGGCCGACCCCGATGCGCTGATCCGCGCCCTGCGCGGTTAAAAAAACTCAGGCCAGCACGATGCGGTCGCGCCCCGTCTCCTTGGCGCGATACAGCGCCTTGTCGGCGCGGTGGATGGCGTCGGCGAAGGGTTCGCCCGGCTGGCGCGTGGCCAGGCCGGCCGAGAAGCTGATGCGGCGGCCCTCGGCGCCAGGCACCGGCATCGTGTGCACCCGCTCCAGCATCCGTTCCAGCACGCCGCGCGCATCTTCCGGCGAGGCGTCCGGCAGCAGCAGCAGGAATTCCTCGCCGCCCCAGCGCGCCAGCACGTCCTCGCCGCGCAGGCAGCCCCGCGCGGCCTGCGCGAAGCTGCGCAGCACGTTGTCGCCGATGGCATGGCCGCACTGGTCGTTGACCTGCTTGAAGAAATCGATGTCGAGCAGGGCGATGCAGCTTGGACGGCTCACTTCATTGCCAGGCGGCTGGCGCCGTTCCTCGTCCGCCAGCACCTCGTGCATGCGGCGCCGGTTCACCAGGGACGTCAGTTCGTCGATCGTGGCCAGCACGCGGATGGTGTCGAGGGCGTCGGACAGCTCGCGCTTCTGGCGCTTCAGGCGCGAGCGCAACTTGTGCATCTCGCCGCTCAGCACCGCGGTGGACAGCAGCGCCGCCGCCAGGTAACCGAAGCGCAGCGCTTCCTGGTTGGGCGGGAAGCGCTGCGGGTCGTGCAGCGCCAGGCCGCCCATGGTCGCGCCCATGCCGGCCAGCGCGATCAGGGACAGCATCAGGGTCTGGCGCGGACGCGCGGCGAACATGCAGAAGGCGACCACCACCACCGTCATGATCATGGTCGCGCCGCGCAGCGGGCCCGAGATCGCATACAGCAGCATCGCGCAGGCCAGCGAGAATACCGCCTGCGTCACCGCCAGCTGGTCGGGTTTCAGTCCGATCCGGCCGCTGCAGCGGATCAGGACATAGAAGCCGGCCGCGATTCCTGCTCCGTAGCGTATCAGCGCATGCGCGACCGCGTGTTCGCTGTGGCCCTGCTCGACCTGGACCAGCACCAGCCCGATGCAGGCGATGTACAGCACGCAGGTGGCGGCCCAGTACTGCAGCATGCGGCGCAGGCCCGGGTCGGCGCCGAGCAGCAGGACGGCGAGGCGGCGCAGCAGGGTCATGCGGCCTCCCGCTCGAGGTCCTGGGCAGCCAGCAGCGCGGCGATGCGCTCCGGCGGCGCCGGGCGGCTGTATAGATAGCCCTGCATCTCGTCGCAGTCGTTGGCGAGCAGGAAGGCGCGCTGTTCCTCGGTCTCGACGCCCTCGGCGATCACGCGCAGGCCGAGTTTGTGGCCAAGCGAGATCACGGCCATCGCGATGGCCTGGTCGTCGCTGCAGTGGGCCAGGTCGGCCACGAAGCTCTTGTCGATCTTCAGGCGCTCGATCGGGAACGACTTCAGGGCCGACAGGCTCGAATAGCCGGTGCCGAAGTCGTCGATCGACAGCGCCACGCCCATCGCCTCGATCTCGCGCATCTTGTCGACCGCGCGCGCCAGGTCGCGCATGATCGCGCTCTCGGTGACTTCGACTTCCAGCAGGCTGGGGGGCAGGCCGCTGTCGCGCAGGGCGCCGGCGATGCGCTCGACCAGGCGCTTTTCCTCGAACTGGCGGGCCGAGACGTTCACCGAGATCGAGACCGGCGGCAGGCCGGCGGCGCGCCACGCCGCGCCTTGCGCGCAGGCCGTGCGCAGCACCCACTCGCCGAGCGGGACGATCAGGCCGCTCTCCTCGGCCAGGCCGATGAAGCGCAGCGGCGAGATCTGGCCGTGCTCCGGGTGGTTCCAGCGGATCAGGGCCTCGACCCCGAACAGGCGGCCGCTCCGCAGGTCGACCTTGGGCTGGTACAGCAGCTCGAACTGGCAGGGGCCGGTGGCGCAGGCCTCCAATGCGCTGCGCATACCCTCCAGCAGCACGAGCTTTTCTTCCATGCTGGCGTTCATTTCGCTCGCATAGAACTGGAAACTGTTCTTGTTTTCCTTGGCGCGGTACATGGCTGCATCGGCATTCATCATGAGGGTATTGGCATCCAGGCCGTCACGCGGATAGAGTACCACGCCCATGCTGCAGCTGACCTGCACTTCCTGGCCCTCGACCTCGACCGGTTCGGTGACCGCCTGGCGCACCTTTTCCAGCAGCGGCGTGAGCGCCAGCGGATCGCCGGGCAGGTCGGGCAGCAGGATCACGAATTCGTCGCCGCCGAAGCGCGCCAGGGTGTCGCTGCGGCGCAGGCAATGCCCCATGCGTTCGCCCACGACCTTCAAGAGTTCGTCACCCGCATTGTGGCCGAGGGCGTCGTTGACCAGCTTGAAGCCGTCCAGGTCGATGAAGGCCAGGCCCACGCTGGCGCCCTTGCGCTCGGCCTCGCGGATTGCCAGGCCCAGGCGGTCGCGCAGCAGGCTGCGGTTGGGCAGGCCGGTCAGGTCGTCGTGGTGGGCCAGGTGGCGGATGCGCTGCTCGGCGAGCTTGCGCTCGGTGATGTCGCGCACGATCGCCACCACGCCGCCTTCGACCGGCACCACCTGGCGCTGCAGCCAGCGGTTCGGCTGCGGCAGCAGGTGCGCAAGCCATTCGGCTTCGCGCGCCACGCCATCAAGGGCCACCAGCGCCAGGTCGTCGAAGATGCCGATCCCGAGCGACGTCGGCAGCAGCACCGACATGCGCCGGCCTTCCATCGCCGCCTTCGGCAAGCCGGTAAGCGCCTCGGCGCGGCCGTTGGTGGTCTCGATCAGGAAGTCGAGCACATCGCCGTCGGCGCGGCCGGCTTCATAGATCGTACGCAGCACGAAGAAGGCGTCGGGACTCGCCTCTGAGGCGGCGGCATAGGTTTCATGCGCGCGCCGCTCGCGCCGGCGCGCCTTGGCCAGTTGCCACGACCAGGCGCTCACCAGCGACACCACCAGCCCCAGCAGCGCGCTGCCGGCGCCGGCCCCCAGCAGCCAGGCGCGGCGCTGCTGGGTGAAGGCCGCCATCTGCTCGGATTCGGACAGGCCGACCACGGCCACCAGCGGGAAGCCGTTCAGCGCACGCATGCCGAGGTAGCGCACCTCACTGTCGACCCCGAGCCGGCCCGGACCCGCCGCTGGCAGCGTTCTGGTCTCGATGCGCTGGCCCCAGCTGACCGCGTCGCCCACGCGCACCGCGCGCAGCACGCCGTCGTCGCCCGCCACCCCGAGCAGGCCGCGCGCACCCTCGCGCGAGGTTTCGTAGGCGCTGGTGAAGAAGGCCGGATCGACCGCCACGCTGGCGACGCCGGCGAAGCGGCCGGCGGCGTCGTTGAGGCGGCGCGAAAACACCACGTGCGGCTCGCGCCGGCCGATGGTCTCGCTGACAAACGGGATGCTGGACGCGCGCTCGCGGTGCACCGCGAACCAGCGCGCGCGCGCGACGTCGGCATTGCCGCGCACTGCAGGATTGGCGGCCAGCACGTGGCCGTCGGCGCCGACGATCGCGACCTGGAACACCACGCCGGGCGGCAGCAGGCCCTTGGCGCTCATCGCATCGAGCGCCGCGCCGGCGCCGTTCATCTCGACCGCGTACTGCAGCACGCGCAGGGTCTGGTCGATGCCGGTGAGGCTGCGCGCCATCTGCGCCTCATAGGTGTCGACCAGCTCGCGCGTGGCTTGCGCCGCGGCCGCGCGCGCGTCGGTTTCCTCCTGGCGCACCATGTGCAGGGTGGCGGCCCACAGCCCCGCCACCAGCAGCAGGGCGAACAGCGGCAGCGCGACGTGGGTTTCCAGCAGCCGCCCGAGCGCGCGCACGAGGGCGGTGCGGCGGCGGCCGGGCACCAGCGCCGCGGGCAGGGCGCGGGAAGGATGGCGGGCCATGCTCACTGCAGCACCAGCACCGGACGCACGCTGGCGTCGAGCGCGGAGCGGTCGATGTAGCCGATCATCGACGGATTCGCGGCCACCATGCGGCGCACCCAAGCAGCATCGGGCGCCTCGCGCGGCGGCTGGCCGCGGCCGGTGAACACCATCTTCGACCAGTGGGCCTTGAGCAGGGCCGGGCTCTTGCCCGTGACCTGGCGATAGAAAGCGTCGCGCTCGGGCGCGCCGACACGCTGGTCGAGCGCGACCGCTTCCCCGCCGTCGGGAAAGCGTCCGGCCTGGCCGAGGAAGATCGCGGCGACCTGCTCGCTGTTCAGGGCCGGGGCCGGGCTGCGCGCCGACACGATGACCACCAGCTCGGCGCGCGCCTGCGTCGCGCCCAGCAGCAGGGCGGCGCCAGCAACGGTGACAAGGCGGCGGATGTCGAACTTCATGCGGCCCCTCAAAACAGGAAGTCCAACGCGACGCTCGCCACGTGGACCGTGTGGTCCGGGCGGAAGTCGCGGCTCGGGTTGATCAGGGCGCCGCGTGAACCGGCGCCCGGCCGCACCCGGTCGTACTGGACCTTGAACGCGACGCTGTCATGGGCATCCCAGCGCAGGCCGGCACTCCCAGTCGACTGGCGCGGGATGGTCGCCAGGTAGGCGTTCAACGCCAGGTTGGCCGCCGCCGCGGCGCCGCGGGCGCGCGCCGGCAGCTGCGCCAGGCTCAAACCGGGGTCGCTGGTGGCGCCGTGCGAACGCACCCGTGCATAGCCGGCGTAGGGCGTCAGGCTGCCGCGGCGCACGCCGCCGCCGAGATACAGCGCGGTGGTGCGGCCCAGCAGCGAGTCGGTATGGGCGCGCCCAAGCTCGGCGTTCAGGAACCAGGCGCCCGGGTCGTAGCTGGCGCCGATGTTGGCCATGCTGACGCGCTTGTCCTCGATCGCGTAGCGCGCCGCCAGGACTTCGCCTTCGGCGCCGAAACCGCGCAGGGCGCTGAACAGCTCGGTGCCGATGCCGGTTGTGAGATGGGCCGTCAGGGCCGACATGCGCGCGCTGAACGGCCCGCGCTCGATGCTGTGCGACAGGCCGACGATGCCGCGCGCGTGCAGCCGGCTCTCGTCGTACAAGTGGGTATTGGTGTGGCCCCAGAATACCTGGGTCGCGCCGCCGCGCCAGCGCCAGGTGGCGTCGACGCCGTCGCTGCTGGCCAGCGGCAGGCTGCCGTAGACCTCGACCGGCGTGCGCACCCAGGGCAGGGTGTAGCCGACCTTGCGGTAGTCGGCCGCCAGGAACACCGGCAGCGCGATCCGGCCGATGCGCAGCGCCAGGTCGGGGCTGGCCTGGTACTTGACGTTGGCCCACTCGACGCGCGGACGGTAGCTGCCTTCCAGGTCCTGCTCGCTCACCAGTTGCGCGACAGCCGACCAGCGCCCCTGCGACACGTCGAGCTGGGCGCCGAGGCGGCTGTCGACCTCCATGCTCCAGCGCGCGCTGCGGCCGGCGCCGCTGGCGTGCAGCACGGTCGAGGTGTAGTCGGCCTCGCGGGTGCTGGCATGCACGGCGCCGAGGGTGCCGAAGCCGGAGAATTTCCAGGCCGGGCTGTCGGCCTCCAGGGTCTGCGCGCAGGCGGGCGCCGCCAGCAGCGTGGTGAACAGGCTCGCAAGCGCGCCGCGGCGCAGGGCGGAATGGGGAAACGGGTGCGTCATGTCGGGATCGTGGCCAGGCGGCCGGGGAAAACAAGCGGGCGCGTCGGTAAACGCGATCTCGAACTTTACCCAAGGCAATTAATAATGTCGAGATATTTACATCCGTGTGACGCCAATCTGACAATAGCTGTTGCTTGATCGCAACGAGCGCGCTAGCCGGCGCCGTCCTGCCACAGGCGCCGGCCGCCGAGGTCGAGCCAGGTCAGGTACAGGCGCAGGTCGAACTCGAGCTGGTGGTAGTCCGGCTCCATCCAGCAGCACAGCTTGTAGAAAGCCTTGTCGTGCTCCTTTTCCTTGAGGTGGGCCAGTTCGTGCACGGCGATCATGCGCAGGAAGGGCAGTGGCGCATCGCGGAACACGCTACCGATGCGGATCTCGTGCTTGGCCTTGAGCCGGCTGCCCTGCACCCGCGAGATGGCGGTGTGCAGGCCGAGCGCCTGCTGCACCACATGGATCTTGCTATCGTAGACGACTTTCAAGACCGGGGCGGAGCGTGCCAGGTAGTCCTCCCTCAGGTCCTGCACGTAGTCGTACAGGGCGCGGTCGGTGCGGATGCCGTGGGCGGCCGGGTAGCGCTGCAGCAGCACCTCGCCGAGGCGGCCGGCGTCGACCAGGCCCATGACCTGGGTGCGCAGGGTGTCGGGATAGCCGCTGAGGTAGGGGAGTTTATGCATGGGGCCGCAAATGTAGCACAGCCCGCGCGAAGAGGTTGCCGGGTGATCGGCGTTACCGGTCACCCGATGAGAATCCGGTTCGTCAATCCGGCCATGCAATGACGATCAACCGGAGAGCTTGTCAGCTCTCCTTTTCACCCTGCCGGTTGCCGGCATTCTTCGCCGCCGCGGCGGCGCGCTGGGCCGACTGCCGACTTTCGCCGCCCTTGCGGCCGATGTCGGCCATGTGGGTGCGGTTGCGGCTCACGGCCTCGCCGCCTTTCTGGCCGGCGCGGCGCGCTTCCTCGGAATCGAATTCGTGCGCCGTGCCTTTCTGGTGCGCCGCCTGGCCGCCCTTGCTGGCGATCTCGCGCTGCTGGTTCTGGTCCATCGCCGCGAAACCGCGCTTGGCCGGCGCGCCGCTCTTTTGCGCGTTGCCGGACTGATTGCCCGCCTGGCTGCCCGCGCCCTTGCCGCTCTCTTTGCTTGTCGCCATGTCGTTCTCCTTGTCTGCCCTGGTGCTGTCGAAGTGGGAACCCGCGAGCGCCCTGTGGGCATGCCCCATGGATGCGCTCGTGCCGTTTAGAGGCAGGGCGGGAGCGTTAGTTCCGTTCGCATGCACTAGCGTGGACGCGAGCGCCGTTCGCGCAGGCCGCGCACGGCTTCGCGCAGCAGGCCGCGCGGCTCCAGGCCGTCGATGGCGGACGGCGCCGCCACCAGGCCGGCCTCCAGCTGCAGGCGGCGCGCGCGCAGGCGTTCGCCCAGCAGCACCTCATCGACGTCGGCGCGCGCCAGCGCGGGGAACAGCAGGGTCTCTTCGCGCGCTACATGGTGGGCGACTTCCTCGGCCAGCACCGCGACGGTGGCGTCGAAATAATCGTCGCCCGGGAACAGGGTCTCGAGCTGAAGGATGAGTTCGCGCGCGCTGTCGTGTTCCAGCGCGGCGTCTTCCAACAGGCTGTCATCGACCAGGCCTTGCAGCGCCGGATAGAACAGCTCGTCCTCGAGGGTGGCGTGGAGCAGCAGTTCCTGGCACAGCTCGTCGACCAGGCGCTCGCGCTCCGCTTCATCCTCGGGGGCGAGCATGGCGAAGGAATGGAGCAGGGCGCGCACGTGGGCGTGGTCGGCGCGCAGCAGGTCCAGGATGCCGGAACGGGAAACGGAGGGCATGGCGTCTCGTATCGGGGCGCGGATGCGCCGGATACGCGTAGACCCTCCCTATAAGAGGAAGTTCCCGCAAGAAGAAACAGAAGTGGCGCGCATCAAGCCGGCGCCACCTTGTCCGCTCACGCGTCGGCGACCTTCAGCACCAGCTTGCCGAGGTTCTTGCCCTCGAAGAGCATCAGCAGCGCCTCGGGGAAGCGCTCGAAGCCCTCGGTGACGTATTCGACGCTCTTGACGCTGCCTTCCTGCATCCAGCCGGCCAATGTCGCCACGCCTTCGGCATAGCGCGGCGCGTAGTCGAACACCACCATGCCTTCCATGCGCGCGCGGTTCACCAGCAGCGCCAGGTAGTTGGCCGGGCCCTTGACCTTGTCGGTGGCGTTGTACTGCGAGATCGCGCCGCAGATCACGATGCGGGCCTTCATGTTGATGCGGCCAAGGACGGCATCGAGGATGTCGCCGCCGACGTTGTCGAAGTAGACGTCCACGCCCTGCGGGCAGTGTTCCTTCAGGCCGGCGTGGACCGGGCCCGCCTTGTAGTCGATGCAGGCGTCGAAGCCGAGTTCCTCGACCACGAAGCGGCATTTATCGGCGCCGCCGGCGATGCCGACCACGCGGCAGCCCATCTTCTTCGCCACCTGGCCCACCGTCATGCCGACCGCACCGGCCGCGCCCGACACCACCACGGTTTCGCCGGCCTTCGGCTGGCCGACTTCGCGCAGGCCGAAGAAGGCCGTCATGCCGGGCATGCCGAGGGTGTTCAGCCAGGCGGTTGGCGTCGCCACCGACGGGTCGATTTTCGTGAACGCGGCGGTGCGGTCGTCGGCCTGGCCGACCCAGTAGCGCTGCACGCCGGTGCCGCCGGCCACGTAATCGCCGACGGCGAAGCGCGGCGATTTCGAGGCCACCACGATCCCGAGGCCGCCGGCGCGCATGACTTCGCCGATCGCCACCGGGCGGATATACGATTTGCCCTCGTTCATCCAGCCGCGCATGGCCGGGTCGAGCGACAGGTAGAGCACCTTGACGACGATGCCGCCCTCGGGCGCTTCGCCGACCGCCTCTTCGTGGAAGTCCCAGTCTTCGCGGCGCGGCAGGCCGCTGGGGCGGGCGGCGAGGCGGAATTGCTGGTTGGGCGGGAATGCATTGGTCATGGCGGGTCTCCGGTTGTTTTTGGCAACGTGACTATACCGTTTCCGCAACCCGCTGGCGCGGCGCATGCGACAATAGCGGGCTATACCTCTACCGATTCCGCACCATGGCGCTCAAAGCAACCATCTATAAAGCCGACCTGTCGATCGCCGACATGGACCGCAACTACTACGGCGACCACACCCTCACCATCGCGCGCCACCCGTCCGAGACCGACGAGCGCGTGATGATCCGGGTGCTGGCATTCGCCCTGCATGCCGACGAGGCGCTGGCCTTCACCAAGGACCTGTTCGACGTCGAGGAACCGGCCCTGTGGCTGAAGGACCTGACCGGCGCCATCCAGATCTGGATCGAGGTTGGCCAGCCCGACGAGAAGCGCGTGCTGAAGGCCGCCGGCCGCTCCGACAAGGTGATCGTGTACAGCTACAGCGCCACCAGCGACATCTGGTTCAAGGGCGTGGCCAAGGGCATCGACCGCGCGAAGAACGTCTCGGTGGTGAACATCCCGAACGAGGCCAGTGTCCAGCTCGAGCGCATGGCCAAGCGCAATATGCAGCTGCAGTGCACGATCCAGGACGGCCAGGTGTGGCTGACCGACGGCGTCGACACCGTGCTGGTCGAGCGCGAATACCTGCGCGGCGGGCCTTGAGGCTATAATTTTCCGTTCACTTCATTCATTGATCGCGCCATGAAACGTCAGCTATTCGCCTTCGCCGCCGCCAGCCTGCTGTGCGCCTCCGTGTTCGCCCAAGTGACCGTGTCCGATCCCTGGGTGCGCGCGACCGTGCCGGCCCAGAAGGCGACCGGCGCCTTCATGCGCGTCCAGTCGCCCACGGCGGCGCGCCTGGTCGGCGTGCAGGCCGACGTGGCCGGCCGCGCCGAGCTGCACGAGATGGCGATGGATGGCCAGATTATGCGCATGCGCCGGGTCGAATCGATCGAGCTGCCGGCCGGTAAACCAGTCAACCTGGCCAGCGGCGGCTACCACGTGATGCTGTTCGACCTGAAGCGCCAGGTGAAGGAAGGGGAGAGCGTCGCCGTCACCCTGAGCGTGCAGGATGCGGCGGGCAGGCAGCAGGATGTGAAGGTCAGTGTGCCGGTGCGGCCGCTGACCTACAGCGCGCACACCGGCCACTGATCAGGCCTTAATTCGGCGCGGCCGCGACCCGGCGCGCGTCGCCCGATCCAACGGTGGTCTTGCTCACGCGCGGGTCGCCGTAGTAATTGACGTCGCCCGAGCCGGCGATCGTCACGCTCAAGTCCTTCCTCGCCCACACCCTGGCGTCGCCCGAGCCGCCGATGCTGACGCTGGCGCTGTCCGACTGCAGCCGGCCCATGTCCACGTTGCCGGAGCCGCCGATCGAGATCGACACCTTGCGCGCCTTGCCGCCGCCGGCCTTGAAGTCGCCGCTGCCGCCCAGGCTCACCGTCACCGCATCGCTCTCCAGGCCGCGCACATCGATCTGGCCGGAGCCGCCCAGGTCGATCTCGAGGCGCGGCGCGCGCAGCACGTCGGACGTGATCGAGCCCGATCCGCCCAGCGCCAGGCGCTCGATCTTGCGCGCGTTGACGACGATCTTGAGGTTCTTGCTGTGCAGGTTCAGGTTGCGTTTGGACGGGCGGATGGTCAAGGTACCATTTTCGACCACGGTCTCGACCAGCGGCAGGATGTTGTCGTCGGCCTCGATGGTGACGCCTTCGCTGTCGCCCATGCGCAGCTCGAGCTTGCCCGGCAGTTCCAGCGCCAACCCGTCGAAGCGGCCGACCTGGCGCGCCTGGCGCTTGACGACGCCGCTGCCTTCCACCCGCTCGCCGCCCCAGGACCAGTTGGCGGCCATGCTCGGCACGGCGGCGCAGGCGAGGGCGGCGGCCAGGGCGGCCGGGATCAACAGGGTGCGCAGGCGGGGATGGTTCATGGTGTGCTCCTTGGGTAAGCGGTTGTCGATGGGCTCATCCTAGGCAAACGCCGGGCCTGGCGCCCGTCCCGTGCGACGAATTGCGGACGCCGCCCCCTGGAATGCGCCTGCGCGGGACAGGCCGGCGCGCGCCGCGCGGCGTGCGTCCCTATCCCGAACGCCCGGTTTGCACTAGAATCGTGCGCTTTTTGCCCCGGCATGGTGCCGGGTGGAGCTCGCATGAACCTGATTTTCCTTTTGATGGCCTTTTGCGTCGGCATGGCCATGTCGGTCCAGGCGGCCGTGAATACCCAGCTGGCGGCGTCGATCGGCGCCAATTCCGTGGTCGCGGCCTTTGTGTCCTTTGCCTGCGGCACGATTGTGCTGGGCGGGGTGGCGCTGTCGCGCGGCGGCCTCGGTCCGACTTTTGCTGCCCTGGCCGGCCAGCCGCTGTGGAAGTTCGCCGGCGGCTTCCTCGGCGCCGCCTTTGTGTTCGGCACCGTGTTCCTGGCGCCGCGTATCGGCTTGCTGAGCCTGATCGTGCTGGTGATCGCCGGGCAATTGATCTCTTCCATGGCGATCGATAACTTTGGCCTGATCAATATGGCGGTGCGTAAAGTCTCCGGCGTGCGCATCGCGGGCACCTGCATCGTCGTGGTCGGCGTGGCGGTCACCCTGTTCGGTGAGCGCATCGTTGCAGCATTTACACGGTGAACATTTTTATTTCACTTTTGCAATCTTTTGCTTAGGCACCGTTCTATAATCACCGGCACGTTCAACCCTCTTTACGTGCCGGCCAGATGGAACACCACCAGTCCTCGCAGATCCCCACCCTCTCGTATATCGAGAACGAAGACCACCCGGTATTCGGGACCCTGGTCGAGCAGATCCTGCACCTGCTGAACTCGC
>Ga0265798_10006419_pt1 | contig 15456 bp, 12 predicted proteins | sample P3T30metagenome_FD_192430 | JGI IMG/M metagenome (GOLD analysis project Ga0265798, IMG submission 192430) | Plant litter microbial communities from East Loma Ridge, Irvine, California - P3 T30 | ecosystem: Environmental > Terrestrial > Plant litter > Unclassified | place: USA: California... | reverse complement strand
GAGCTTGCCAAAGCAACTCCGCCCGACGGCCTTGGTATTAAGTGGCTACGTACGCTTAGCGCAGGTCTACCACCTTCACGCCTTTGTGGGCGTTTTTGTCGAAGGCAAACGTGGTGGCCGACACCGGCACATTGGGTTTGAAGTTCTTGAGGATGAAGGTAGTGCGGGTGCCGTTTTTCTTGAACGTCTTCACGCTGTGAATTGCTTTATCGGCCGTGCCCACGATGATTTGCACCTTAAACACGTCGTTTTTACGGTCTTCCGGCGATAGTTCGATGAGGTCACTGGTGACGCCCGCGTCTTTCAAGGATTTTACGTACGTGTATTTATAGCCTTTCTTGTACATATTGTACATCTGGGCCGGCGACATATCTTGGTTGGTGGGGTCCGACTCGGACACGTTTACCTCGTTCTCGTTTTTGAGGTACGTCCAGGTGGTTTTGCCGTCGTTGATGACTTCTTGGCCGCCAGTAGTGAGGTGGTATTTCTGGCCGCTCACGGTCACGTCACCGGTCAGGTTTTGCTTGAGCTTGGCGGCGGGGTTTTCCAGAGTTTGCGTGAAGCCGGCCTGGAATGACTTGAGGGCCGTGTACTTGGCGCTTACCGCGTCGAGGATTTTGCCAGCTTTAGGGTCTTGCTGGGCGGCAGCGGGCAGCGCAAGGCTAGCCGCGAATGCCAACAGAGTGAATTGCTTAGTCATGGGGGAAGGAAAGCCGGCCGAGTGGGGGCCAGACGGAGCCACATACGCAAAAGCGGGGCCAGTTGTCAATTATCAGGTAGCAAGTGGCAATTAGCAGTTGGTAAGTCTACGCTTCTGGCGCCGACTTACCAACTGCTAATTACCACTTAGCTTTATTTCATGGTATTCAGCAACTGCTCTAGTTGGTACTCGTCGGGGATGAGCACGGCGCGGGCCTTGCTGCCTTCAAAAGGCCCCACGATACCGGCCTGCTGAAGCTGGTCCATGAGGCGGCCCGAGCGGTTGTAGCCCAGCTTTAACTTGCGCTGGATGAGTGAAGTAGAGCCCTGCTGGTGCAGCACGATGCAGCGGGCGGCCTCAGCAAACATCGAGTCGCGCTCGCTGGGGTCCAGCTCGTCCTGGCCGCTGCCTTCGTCGCCTTCGGCCCCCGCCACCTCGGGCAGCAGGTAGGCATCGGCGTAGCCCTGCTGCTCGCCGATGTAGTCGCAGAGGCGGTCCACTTCGGGCGTGTCGATGAAGGCACACTGCACCCGGATGAGGTCGGAGCCGGCCGAAAACAGCATGTCGCCCTGGCCGATGAGCTGGTCGGCCCCGCCGGTATCAAGGATGGTGCGCGAGTCGATTTTGCTGGTCACCTTAAAGGAAATCCGGCACGGGAAGTTAGCCTTGATGATACCCGTGATGACGTTGACGCTGGGGCGCTGGGTAGCCACAATGAGGTGAATACCAATAGCGCGGGCTAGCTGCGCGAGGCGTGCAATGGGCGTTTCGACCTCCTTGCCGGCCGTCATCATGAGGTCGGCGAGCTCGTCGATAACCAGCACGATAAAGGGCAGGAAACGGTGGCCCTTCTTCGGATTAAGGCGGCGCTCGATGAACTTGAGGTTGTACTCCTTGAGGTTACGGCAGCCAGCTTCCTTCAGCAGGTCGTAGCGCCGGTCCATCTCCATGCACAGCGAATTGAGGGTATTCACCACCTTTTTGGTATCGGTGATGATGGCCTCCTCGGTGTCGGGCAGCTTGGCCAGGAAGTGGCGCTCAATCTTGTTGAAAATACTGAGTTCTACCTTCTTAGGGTCGACCAGCACAAACTTGAGCTGCGCGGGGTGTCGCTTGTAGAGCAGCGAGGCCAGGATAACGTTCAGGCCCACCGACTTACCCTGGCCGGTAGCGCCGGCCATCAGCAAGTGCGGCATTTTGGCCAGGTCGGCCACGAATACCTCATTGGTAATAGTGCGGCCGAAGGCAATCGGCAGGTCCATTTCGGAGCGGGCAAACTTCTCGGAGCCCAGCACCGAGCGGATGCTCACCATCTCCTTTTTAGTATTCGGCACCTCAATGCCGATGGTGCCTTTACCCGGAATGGGCGCGATAATACGAATACCTAACGCTGCTAGGCTCAGCGCAATATCATCTTCCAGGCTCTTGATTTTGGAGATGCGTACGCCGGCCTCGGGCACAATCTCATAGAGCGTGACTGTGGGGCCAATGGTGGCCTTGATGCTGGCGATGGCGATGTTGTAGTGGCCTAGCGTTTCGACGATGCGGTCCTTGTTGGCTTCCAGTTCCTCCTTGGTTACCTGGGCTTTGGCCACGCCGTAATCATTGAGCAGCTCCAGGGTGGGGAAGAGGTAGCGCGAGAGGTCGAGCGTGGGGTCGTAGTTGACGTCGGGCATGGCGTCGGCGTCGGCATCCTCGTCGGCCACGGCCGCGATGTCGGCCCCGGCGTTGGGGTCGAGGTCGTCGCGGCTGGGCACGGTTATTTCGAGCTTTTGGCTAAGGGCAACGGGCGCCGGGCTAGCCACAGCAGGCGCAGGCAGCGGGGCAGCCGCATCAGCGAGGTCGGCGAGCGAAAGCGGCGTGGGGATGCTAGCCGTAACCGGCGCGGCGGGCGCTACTTCGGGCTCCGCCTCGGGCAGCTCAAAGGAGAAGGACGGGCCCGTAGCCGCAGCGGCCGCCACCACGGGCACGATGGCTAGCGGCACGGCGGGGGCCACGCTCAAGGTGGTGGCGGCTATCGGGCCAGCCAGGCTGGGGCTGGGAATTTCGTCCTCTTCTTCTTCGTCTTCGTCCGGCGCTTCGGCAGTTGGCGCGGCCACTACTTCAAAGCTGGTGCTGGCGGGCACGGGTGCCCGCAGCGGGCTGGGGCGCAGTGCGGGAGCGGGCTCAAATTCCGGCTCGCGGGTGGGGGCCGGCACGGGCTCCATTTCGGGCGTGGGCTGCGGAGGGCGCCCTTTGCCGGGGCGGTTGGAGGCCGGCGCGACGGGTGTGCTTTCGGCCTCCTCTTCCGGTTCACCCTCCAGCTCCTCGTCTTCGTCCTCGTCTCTGCCACCCAGGTTGAGATTCAGGCTGGTAACGTTGAAGAAGAAAACCACGAACATTATTAGCCCGAAAGCCAGCAGCAGCACGGTGCCCCAGCCCACGAGCGAATCGAGCCACAGGGCCAGCTCGTAGCCGGCGCTGCCGCTGAGCCAGTCGAGCTTGTGCGCCTGGGTGCTACCCGGCAGCGTGGGGTCGAGGCCCGGCTGAGCAAGCTGCACCACCACATAGCCGAGCAACGCGCTCACCCACAGCATACTGAATAACCCAAGCGCGAGCACGTAGCTGACTGAGCCGGCGGCGCGGCGAAACACAATTTTGTAGCCCAGGAAAAAGACAATCGGAATAAGCGCGTACGAGGCCAGCCCGAAGCCCCGGTAAATGAGCTTTTCGGCTAGCCAGGCGCCGAGCAGGCCCAGCCAATTGCCCGATTCCTGGCCGGCTTCCTTCACCGGCACGGTGCCCAGGGCAGCCACCACGCTCTGGTCGGCGCGGCCATTGAGCAAAAACGACGTGAAGGCGATGGTCAGGTAGAGCGAGCCCAACAACAGCCCGAAGCCGATGAGCAGGTGCACGCGCCGGTCGCGGGCCAGGGCGGTGAGCTGGCCCAGGCCGGGCAGTGCGCCCAGCGGCTCGCGGGGCGCGGCAGAGCGGGCGGGGGCCACCGGGCGGGAGCGCCCCGCCGGGGCCGCCTTGGCCGGGGCCGCTGGGGCCGTGCCAGGGGCCGGGCGCGGCGTATTGCCCCGCGTTGGGCGCGCCGCACCGTTGTCGGCGGGCGGCACCGGGCGGTTGGTGGCGGAGGAGCCACCCGACGAGTTTCGGTAATTATTGGAGGCCATGCGCGGGCAAACAGAAAGGTCAAATCTACGCCAGCGACGCCGCTTTCGGGGCCGCTGGGTGGGCAGCTAAGTAAGCTCGACTGTAACTACCTGACCGCCGTTTGCGTCCTGTAGTAACTGTTTTTTATTACTTTTCTCACTTGCAATGCAAGTTCTCCCCCGCATAGTGCGCCGCCCCAACGGGCAGGCTTTCTGCACCACCGAATACATTGCCAGCGAGCGCTGGCTGCGCACCACCTGGCAGGGTTTTGTGTCGCCCACCGACGCCGAACAAGGCGCCAAGGCGGCGCTGGAACCCCTGAACCTAACGGCAATACACTACTTGCTTAACGATAACAGCCAGCTCCAGGGTCCGTGGTTTGACTCCTTAGAGTGGCTCCAGCGCGTGTGGGCGCCGCAGGCGGCGGCGCTGGGCCTGCACTACGTAGCCCACGTACTCCAGCCTCATACCGAGGCCGACCTGGGCACCGTGCTAGCCACTAATCCATTCGCCGGGCAGTTTGAACTGCAACTATTTTCGACGACGGAGGAGGCGACTTCCTGGCTGCGCGACTGCCGCCGCCAGGAAGAATTGGCCCCCGGCGCCGATGTGAAGCAACCGGCTTCTGACCAGGCGGCGGCCTAGCGGCTACTGGCCGGCGGCCTCGTAGAGGTGCAGCCGCCAGTAGGCTTCCGAGTCGTCGAACACGCCTAGCAGGCGCAGGCCGCTTTCCTCGGGGTGTGCCAGGCGCACCGCCGACAGTACGTAGCGCCCGCCCAGCGCCCGAAAAGCAGCGGCATCGAAGGCCAGGTGCTGCACGGTGCGTAGCGGCTGCTTGCCGATGAGGTAGCTGCGCCCCAGCTCGGCGGCCATGAGGTAGCAGCGGTTGCCCCAGGCATCGTAGTAGGTAGCCAGGGCCGGGCTTTTGGCCAGTTCACCGGCCACGAGCGGGCGGAAGGTATGCTTGTAGGGCAGTGGGTAGCTATTCTGGTTGCTATCGAGGGTATAGAAGTCGTTGAGCTGGGCCACGGCGGGCGGCATGCCCAGGCTTACCACGCGGTAGGCGGCCGGGGCCTGGCCGGTTTGGCGGAAGATGAAATTTTTGGCTTGGCTGAATAAGTTGGGAGCCACGAATGCGGCGTAGCTGGGCGCGCCGGCTTTGGGCACGCCCACCAGCAGGCGCAGGTTGGTCACGTATTCGGTGTTGAAGGGCAAGGCGGCCAGTAGTTGCAGCGCCACCAGGCCGTAGCCCAGCCGCTGGGCGGCCGCCGTGGCGGGCAGCTCGCGCAGGGCCAACGCCAGAAGGGCAAACCACGTCAGCGACATCAGGAAGTGAAAGCGGTTGAGGGTGAAGGCGTGCAGCAGCGGCAGCTGCTTTTGATAAAGCATGGCCAGCTGCGGCGCAAAGCCGCAAAACAGCGAGAAGCCGGCCAGCGCCACCAGCACCACGCCCACGCGGCGGCGTAGCAGCTGCCGCCGCGCCGGGGCCAGCCGCGCCAGCACCACGCCCACCGCCAGCAGCACCACGCCCCGAAAAAACGGGCTGGCGTGGTACTGGCCCAGCCAGAAGTACCGGAGCGCTTCCTTCAGCCCCACCCCTACCCCGTGCGGCAGCAGGCGCACAAAGTCGAATTCTTCGCGGTGCGACACAAACTGCTTGGCCACGAGCAGCGAGTAGAAAAGCGGCCATTCTACCACCACGTACATAGCCAGCAGCAGGGCTAGCCCTGCTGCCCCGCGCCCCGTGGCCGCCCAGGCCGCGCGGCCGCGCCGGGCCACATCCAGCCCCAGCAGCCCGCCCCACACCACGGCGATAAACGGCCCCACGTACACAAAAATCGACCACAGCGGAAACGCCGCGCACACGGCCCAGGCTAGCCAGCGGCGGTGGCCGTGGCGCAGGTCGAGGGCGGCGCGCAGCAGCGCTGGCTGCCCCAGCACCGTGAGGCCATAGATGCTGTAGAGCGGCAGCGTGGCCCAGGCCAGCGCCACGGCGGCGGCCAGGCCCCGCTGCTCGGGCCGGGCCAGCCCGTAGCGGCGCAGTAGCCAGTACATGGCCAGCAGGCCCAGTACCCGCACCAGCACCTGGTGCACGAGGTAGGCCGTCAGCGGCTGGTTTTGGAAGAGACTGAACACGAGCACGGTGGCGCTGAGGCCGGGCCGCAGGGCGTTGCGCGGCAGGCCATTCATCAGCTGGGGCACTACCACATCGGTACCGTATGCGAAGGCCAGGTGCAGCTTGGTGAGCAGGTACACCAGCGGAATTTCGGTATCCAGGTTGTCGTGGAGGAGCACGTAGCCGTGGCGGCCCAGCAGCAGCACCGGCAGTAGAAAGAGCAAAAGGCCCAGCAGGGCAAGGCGAAGGGGACGCAAGGACTACTTATGAAGGATGAATTACAACGTGTGCATTAGCCGCGTGAGGCTGCCCGTAGCGGCCGGCCGCTTAGCCTGCACTTTTAGCGCCTGACTCCTCATCAACTGCGCGGGTGAAACTCGGTGATAACCTGCCGCAGGTAGTCGCGGTCGAGGTGGGTATAGATTTCGGTGGTCGTGATGGACACGTGGCCCAGCATTTCCTGCACGGCGCGCAAGTCGGCGCCGCCTTCGAGCAGGTGCGTAGCAAAGGAGTGCCGCAGCGTGTGCGGGCTGATGGTCTGGCGCAGGCCCGCCAGCTCGGCTAGCTTCTTGATGGTGGTAAACACCGTGATGCGCGAGAGCTGCCGGCCGCGCATGCTCAGAAACACCGTGTCTTCGCAGCCGGGCTGCACGGTGAGGTGCTGGCGCACGCCGCCCAGGTAAAAGTGCAGGTGCTTCACGGCCTCGCGCCCAATGGGCACCAGCCGCTCCTTGTTGCCCTTGCCCAGCACGCGCATAAAGCCCTGCTCAAAGTAGAGGTTCGACAGCTTTAAATCGCACAGCTCGCTCACGCGCAGGCCCGATGAGTAGAGTACTTCCAGCAGCGCCCGGCTGCGCAGGCCCTCCGTAGTGCTCAGGTCGACGGCGGCGAGCAGGTTTTCCACGTCGGGATACGAGAGCGTGTCGGGCAGGTGGCGGCCGGCTTTGGGCGACTCCAGCGTGTCGGTGGGGTCGATTTTGAGCAGGTCTTCCATGATGAGAAACTCGTAGAAGGCCTTGATGCCCGACAGCGTGCGCGCCTGCGACGTGCTGGACAGCCCCAGCTCGGTGAGCGTGGCAAGAAAATCGCGCAGCAGCCGCGTGGTTACTTGCAGCGGCCCGGCCTTGAGCTTCTCAAATTCCAGCCACTGGTGCAATTTGCGCACATCGCGGACGTACGCCTCTACCGAGTTGGGCGATAGCGACTTTTCCAGGCGCAGATAGCCGTCGAACTGTTTAATTGCTTGCGGCCAGGTCAAGGTAAGTGAGGAATTAGAAGTTATTTGCAGCATGCAGCAGCGTAGTAGTCAGCGGAGGCTTGGGGCTGGCGCTTCGCGGAGTGGCCAGGCTCTTAGATGCCTGGTGGCCAAGCGGCTTTTGCGCAGTGGCCCGGCTCCTGGTGCGCAGGTGGCAGCCGCCACCGCCGCCAGCTTTACCGCTGATTGTAGCAGCAAACTTACCATTGCCACTCAGGAGGCCCGCAAAACGTCGTACTGCCTACGCCTGTTGTAGGCTACCGAATCTTTGCCCACGCAGACCTTCGACTCCGTTGCGGGGCCTTCTTGGGTGATTATCCGGTATTCTAGTAACCACCTGGGACCGTCCAGCTGCTCACGCGTAATTTCTAACTAATACCCTTTCCAAGATGACCATTCTCCTTCTCAACGGCCCCAACCTCAACCTGCTGGGCCACCGCGAGCCGCACATCTACGGGTCGCGCTCGTTCGAAGACTTTTTGCCCGAGTTGCAAGCCGACTTCCCCGACCTTACGCTCACCTCGTTTCAGAGCAACCACGAAGGCGTATTGCTCGACCGCCTGCACGCCGCCGCCGGCTGGGGCGATACCGGCTCCGAGGGCGCCAGCCAGGCCGTGGTGCTGAACGCGGGCGGCCTCACGCACACCAGCGTGGCGCTGGGCGATGCCGTGGCCGCCGTGGCCGGCGCGGGCCTGCCCGTGATTGAGGTGCACCTGAGCAACCTGGCGGGACGCGAAGAATTTCGGCACAAGAGCTTCATCGGCAAGCACTGCGTGGGCAGCATCGCGGGCTTTGGGCTGGAAAGCTACCGGCTGGCGCTCCACTACTTACTTAGCCAGCGGCCCCGGCCAGTGGGTTTTGGGCGGCGGTAAGCACGGCTGGCGGCCTTTGGCTGCGTAGGCGCTGTGGCTTGCGGGTTGCGGCACAGCGCTTTTACGTCACCGTTTCCGCACGCGGGCTTGGTCGATTTTAGGAAGGGCCAGGGCATTAGCGCCGGCGTAGGCAGCGAGGTTACGTTCTAAATATAATTATGAATTTTCCAAATTTCTCACAAGTTGCTAACGAAGTGAAGAAGTGGGATTCTGAGGATATTTTGAGTTTGTTAACAGCTACAGTATTTCTGTCTTATCAGTTATAAAGCAGGTTATTACACCTAACAAGAGGACCTTAAAAAAACCCTCAATCCGAAAGCTACCCGCAAAAATGGCCCGCTAAATCTTCTTATAAGGCAGCAAGCAGCGCTTGAGACATCGTAGTTTTGTACAAGTTTTCAGTATACTACGATACTCTTGCGCTGCATGCAACACACACTACTTTCTGCAAAAAACAAGTTAATTACCCTCTTCATCAGCACTCTGCCGCTGCTTGGGCATGCCCAAAGCACTTGCCTGCTGGTACCCGTGCCGCTGGGCCAGCGCACCCAGCAAGCCCGCCTGGTGGTGGAGGCCCGCGTGGCTAGCCAGCAGGTGGAGCAGGCAGCCAACGGCCACCTCGTAACGCGCAGCGTGCTGGAGGTTTACAAGGTGTTTCGGGGGCAGCTGCCGGCGGGGCGGCTGAGCTTCGTGACGCCGGGCGGCACGCTCGGGCTGCGGCGCGAAGACGTGAGCAGTACGCTACGCGTGCAGCCGGGCCAGCAGGGCGTTTTCTTCCTGGAAGCCGACCCTGGCCAGCTGGGCGAGCTACGGGCCTACGCTGGGCCGCAGGGCTTTATTGCCTACGACCTGACGAGCCTCACGGCCAGCGAACCGTTTGGGCGCTATGCCAGCATCGAGGGGGCGCTCTACGAGGCAGTGGCGGCCGGCACCGGCGCCGCCTACCGCGAAGTAGCCGCCAATACCCGCCTCAAGGGTGCGGCCGAGCAGCTACAGCGGCGTGCGGCAGCCAAGGAGCTAGCGGTGACGGTGCCGGTTATCAACGACTTTTCGCCCAAGACCGTGACGGCGGGCACCAGCACCATCAACACTGCCAGCGCCAGCGGCGTGCTCACTATTACGGGCGCGGGCTTTGGGGCCACGCAGGGCACCGGCTACGTGCAGTTTCGCAATGCCGACACCGGCGGGGCATCTTATACCCGGCCGGTGGCCACCGACTACCTGAGCTGGAGCGATACCCAGATTGAGGTGCGCGTGCCGGCGTATAGCCAGACTGGCAGCCCGGCGGGCACCGGCTCGTTTCAGGTGGCGAACGACGGCGGGGCGCTGACGACCAGCGCTAGCCCGCTCACGGTGACGTACGCGCTCAGCAACGTCAATTCCGACGGCCTGAACTACCGCATCCACCTCATCAGCCCCGATGGCAGCGGGGGCTATACCTTGCAGTACAGCAGCAGCTTCCTGGCCGAGGCCAAGGCGCCCTTTGTGCGGGCCCTGCAAGCCTGGCGCTCGCAGGTGGGGCTAAACCGCACTATCAGCCCCACGCCGGCCCCGGACGATGTGACGGCGCTCGATGGCGTGAACGTGCTGCGCTTCGACCCCACCCTGCCGACCGGGGTGCTGGGCGTCACGTACTCCTACTACTCGGGCTGCGCCGTAAACAACGGGCCGCTCAACTGGCAGGCCGTCGATACCGACTACGCCTTTGCGCCGGTACCGCTGCCAGCCAGCAACGGCCAGCCCGCCTACACCTGGAACTTTGGCACCGGCACCCCTACCGCCACGCAGTACGACTTTGAGAGCGTGGCGCTGCACGAGCAAGGCCACGGTGCCCAGCTCACGCACATCATCTCCAGCACGGGGGTCATGAACTTTGCCATTGGCAACGGGGCTACGCGCCGGGTCCTCGACGCGGCTACCGACCTGGCCGCCGCCCAAAACGTGGTGAGCTACAGCACCAGCGCCAACCTCACGGAGCGGTGCAACCTGCCTGCCTTCCGCACGGCTACCAGCCCGCTGCCAGTGCAGCTCACGGCCTTTGGGGCGCGCTACCAGGCGGGCCAGGGCACGCTGCTCAGCTGGGCCACCGCCTCGGAAGTCCAAAGCGCGGCCTTCCTCATCGAAAGCCAGGACAACCTCACGGTGGGCACCTGGCAGCCGGTACTCCGCGTGGCGGCGGCGGGCACCAGCACCACGGCGCGCCAGTACCAGGCCCGCGATACGCGCCCGCTGGCCGGCACCCGCTACTACCGCCTGCGCCAGCTCGACCTCGACGGGAGTGAGGCGTTTTCGCCGGTAGTCAGCGTGGCGGCCGCCGCTACTGGGCTAGCCGCCTACCCCAACCCGGCGGCGGGCCTCGTGCACCTAAGCGGCCCGCTAGCGGCCGGCACCCCGGCCCGCGTGCGGCTGCTCGATGCTACTGGCCGCTGCCTCACCCAGGTGGCTGGCCCCGCTGGCCAGGCCAGCCTCGACCTGCCGCTGGCCGGGGTCACGGCCGGCTTCTACGTGGTAGAATGGGACGGCGGCACGGGCAAGGCCCGCACCCGGCTAGTGGTAGAATAAGGGGGCGGTGGGGGCCACAGGGCCGGCCCCCACCCCTACCTTTGTAGAATGGCAACCCTCCCGACTTATACCTTCAATCCCGGCCCTGCGGCCGTGTACCCCGAAGTGCGCCAGTACCTGGCCGACGCTTTTGAGGAAGGCTGGCTGTCGGCGCCGCACCGCTCCGAGCGCTTCACGGCCCTCGTACGCCACTGCCTCGACCAGGCCCGCCTCAAGCTCAACATTCCGCAAGACTATACCATTCTGTTTACCTCGTCGGCTACCGAGTGCTGGGAAATCCTGGCCCAAAGCCTGACGCCGCGCCGCTCGTTTCACCTCTACAACGGGTCGTTTGGGCAGAAATGGTTTGACTACGCCCGCGCCCTGCGCCCCGGCTGCACCGGCCTGCGCTTCGATATCAACGACGTGCCCGACCCGGCCTCGCTGCCCTTCGACCCCGAGGAAACCGACCTCGTGTGCCTCACCCAGAACGAAACCAGCACGGCCACCCAGCTGCGCGACCAGTTCATTCTCAATACCTTCAACCGCCTCGGCCCCACCCTGCTCGCCGTCGATGCTACCTCGTCGCTGGGTGGGCTGGCCCTCAAGTTTATCAAGGCCGACGTGTGGTACGGCTCGGTGCAAAAGTGCCTCGGCCTGCCCGCAGGCCTGGGCATTATGGTGCTCTCGCCCCGCGCCGTGGCCCGCGCCCGCGAGGTGGGCGACAATGCGCACTACAACAGCATCAATGCGATGGTGAAGCAGATGCTCAATTTCCAAACCACGCACACGCCCAACGTGCTGGGCATCTACCTGTTGAGCCGCGTACTGCAAGCCCGCGACACTATCAAGACTATCGCGCCGCACCTCAGCGGGCGCGCCCAAAAGCTCTACGACTACTTCGAGCAGGTGCAGCCGCTGGGCCTGCGCCCACTCATCGAAAACCCGGAGGCGCGCAGCACCACGGTTATCGGCCTGCAAGGCCCGGCCGCGCTCATCGAGGAAGTGAAGCGCCGCGCCCGCGACGAGGCCGGCCTCCAGCTCGGCTCGGGCTACGGCGACTACAAGGCCACGAGCCTGCGTATCGCCAACTTCCCGGCCGTGCCCGACGCGGCTTTTGAGGCCCTGGTGCAGTTTTTCGAAAAGATTAGAAACGAAGAGGTAGCTAAATAAAGAAATCGTTTGTCCTGCTGACGGAGGAAGCATCTTATCGCGCTAGAACAAGTTGTTCAAACCCAATAAGTTGCTTCCTCCGTCAGCAGGACGAACGATTTCTTTGTTTAGCTACCCTCTAAAAAACACCCCCTTTACTGCCTTGATTACCCTGTTTACCGATGGCTCGTCGCGCGGCAACCCCGGCCCCGGCGGCTACGGCACCATCCTGCGCTACGGCCCCCACGAAAAGGAGCTTACGCAGGGCTTTCGCCGCACCACCAACAACCGCATGGAGCTGCTGGCCGTGATTGTGGGCCTGGAAGCCGTCACGCGTCCCGAGATTCCCATCCTCGTCGTTTCCGATTCCAAGTACGTGGTCGATGCCGTGGAAAAGCGCTGGGTATTCAGCTGGGCCCAAAAGCCCGACTTCGGCAAAAAGGCCAACGAGGACCTGTGGCGCCGCTTTCTGCGCGTGTATAAAGACCGCAAGGTGAGCTTCAAGTGGATAAAGGGCCACGCCGGCCACACCGAAAACGAGCGTTGCGACGTACTGGCCGTGCAAAGCGCGCTGGGCAAGGGCCTGCTGGTTGACGAAGGCTACGAGGCCCTCTAGCCCAGGTGCTTGATGTTTTCAAATGAATTTTGGCGCGGCTCACCCACCTGAACGTGCTGGGTGACTTTCCGCCCTTCACCACCAACCCAACAATTATAGCTGTGCGGCACCTGCCTGCCGCTGGCGCGGCAGCGGAGTTGAAAACTTCACTGCCTGGCTAGCACGAGTGACGCGGCGCTACACTCGCGCCAGAGGTGCCAGAGGCAAGCCCAGCAAATTCGTATGAAGCAACCCGCCACCACTGCCGCCTACTACCCCGCCCTCACCGGGCTGCGGGCAGTGGCGGCGTTTGCGGTGTTCGCTTTTCACCACCGGCATTTGCAGGGCCTGGGTACCTCGGCCCTGGCGGCCGCGCTGCGGGCAGTGCTGAGCGAGCTGCATATTGGAGTATCCATCTTCTTCACCTTGAGCGGGTTTCTGCTTACCAAGCGCTACGCGGGACAGCGGTTTGGGGGCGCGGAGTGGCGGCGCTACCTGCTGCACCGGGCGGCGCGTATCTGGCCGGTGTACCTGGTGCTGGTAGTGGTCACGTTTGCCGCGAGCTACCCCACCGAAGGCCGGCCGCACCCCGGCCGCTGGCTAGCCGAGCTGGCCGCCAGCCTCACGCTCCTCAAGGGCCTGGCCGAAAAATACTACCTCAGCGGCATCCCGCAGGCGTGGTCGCTCACGGTGGAGGAGGGTTTTTACCTGCTGGCCCCGCTGGTGTTCTGGCTGGGCTGGCGCTACCGGCCGGGCTGGGCGTGGCCGCTGCTGGCAGCAGGCGCCGCGCTGCTGGGGCTGGCCGCTTATGCGGCTGTGCCGGCATTAGGCTCGCCGATTTTTGTGCTCAAAGCCACCATTTTTGGGCGCTTGCCCGAGTTTTTGGTGGGAGCCGCCTTTGCCTGGTATGCGCCCCAGGCCCGGCGGGGCCTGGCTACTCTTACTGGGGTTGCTGGCATAGCCCTGACATTGGTTTTACTGATTCTTATTCAGCATGTTACTCACCACATCAGTATCAATTCCTATCCCGGCGTGCTGCTCAATAACTGGCTATTGCCCCTGGCCACCGGCTGGCTGCTGCACGGCCTCGCCACCGAGCCCACGCGGCTAGCCAGGCTGCTGAGCACGCCGCTGGGGCAGCAGCTGGGGCGGGCCTCCTACTGCTTTTACCTGCTACACCTGGGGGTGCTGACCAATGCGCTCCAGCCCTTGTTGCGGCTTTGGCTGCCTGCGGGCCCGGCGGTAGTGGCGACCTTTGGGGTGCTGGTGCTGGCTTCGCTGGCCTTGCACCGGTGCGTGGAGCAGCCTGCCCACCGCTGGCTGCTGGCCCGGCTAGCCCCGCCCCGCGCGGCCGCCCCCAACCTTCCTGCACATCATGGCTAATAGCTACTTTCAGTTTCAGCAGTTTCGTATCGAGCAGGGCGATTGTGCCCAGAAAGTAAGCACCGATGCCTGCCTGCTCGGCGCCGCCATTGACCTTGCCGGCGCCACCCGCGTGCTGGATATTGGCACCGGTACCGGCCTGCTAGCCCTCATGGTAGCCCAGCGCGCCCCCCAAGCCCACATTGAGGCCCTCGAACTAGCTGCCGCTACCGCCGCGCAAGCAACCCACAATGTGGCGGCCAGCCCCTGGGCCAGCCGCATCACCGTGCACCCGCTGAGCCTGGCGACCTACGCCGCCCGCCACCCGGCGCTGGGTACTAGCCAGCAATTCAGTCATATTATTTGCAATCCGCCGTTTTTTCAGCGCAGCCTGGCCCCGCCCGATGCGGCCCGCGCCACGGCGCGGCACGCGGGCGAGGCCTCGCTCACGTTTGAGGCCATCAGCAGCTTTGCGGCGGCTTACCTGCGGCCGGGCGGCACGCTCACGGTGCTGCTGCCGCCGCCCGAGATGGCAGTGTTTGCCGACGCGGCGTGGGCCAGCGGGCTGGCCGTGCAGGCGCGGCTAGCGGTACGGCACCGGCCGGGCGGGCGCATCACGCGGGGCATCTGGCAGTTTGGGGGGCGGGTACTTAGCGAGGTAGCCGAGCGGGAGCTACTTATCAAGAAAGCGGATGGCCTGGCGTACTCCGCTGAATTTTGCAGCCTACTGGGTGATTTTTATTTAGAGTTTATGACGGCTGGCTAGCTTGTTTTGAAGCTACCAGGCTGCCAGCAGGGCCTTTACAGTCCGCCTGCTGCACAACCCAGACGTGGGCTCCAAGGTCTGGGCCACTACTGGCTGACTTCGCTTTAGGGCGTGAGTAGCGCGGCCAGCTGCCCCAGCTTTTCGCCGTGCAGGGCCGCCAGCAAGTCGGCTTCGAGGGTACCAAACTCAGCAGCCTGGTAGTGGCGCTGCACTAGGCCGCCCACGAGCACCGTCGCCTCATCGGCCACTTCGGTGAGGGTGCCCAGGATGTGCGAGGTGAGCAGAATGCCAGTGCCCCGGCCGCGCAAGCGCTTCAGGATTTCCTTCAGCAGCAGGTTGGCTTCGAGGTCCAGGCCGTTGAAGGGCTCATCGAGGATGAGGTAGGCAAAATCCTGCACCAACACGGCCAGCAGGGCGAGTTTTTTTTTCATGCCAGCCGAGTACTCGGTGGCGTATTGGTCGAGGGGCAGTTCCAGCAGTTGGTTCCAGGGGCGCAGGTCGGGCACGGGCCGGCGCCGCGCTTGCAGGCAAAAAGTTACGTACTCGCGGCCCGTAAGGCGCGGGTAAAAGTAGGGCTCGTAGGGTACCAGGCCGGTGACTTCGCGCACCAAGCCGCCCGTGCCAGCAACGCGCACGGAGCCCGTAAAGCCGCTTTCCAGCCCGTAGAGGCAGTTGATGAGCGTGGTCTTGCCCGCGCCGTTGGCACCCACCAGGCCATGAATGGTGCCGGGCCGCACCGCCAGGCTCACGCCGCGCAGCACCTCGTGGCGGCCGTAGGCTTTGTGCAGGTTCGTGATTTCGAGCATAAGAAATTGCTTGTTCAGTCAGCTAGCAGCGCCCGCAGGCGGCGGCGGCTTTGCCACACCAGGCCGCCGGCCGCTACCAGCATAAAGGGCGGGTAAGCCGGGTGCCAGGCCCCCAGCAGCCCCACCGCCAGCAGCAGCGACTGGGTACTGCGA